>Ga0315281_10009806_pt1 | contig 13263 bp, 8 predicted proteins | sample YL17G07_0_MG_FD_204540 | JGI IMG/M metagenome (GOLD analysis project Ga0315281, IMG submission 204540) | Sediment microbial communities from Yellowstone Lake, YNP, Wyoming, USA - YL17G07_0 | ecosystem: Environmental > Aquatic > Freshwater > Lake > Sediment | place: USA: Wyoming | collected... | reverse complement strand
GCAGTAAGCCGCCATCAAGCGATCCGAACCGCAAGAGAGAAAGCAAGGCGAAAGGGGGGCGGAAGGCAGGTGGCCAAAAGGGGCGTGAGGGAGTGACGCTGGAAAAGGTTGACAAGCCTGATAAAGTGGAAGTAATAAAAGCAGACCGGAGGAAATTTCCGCGCGGCAAATATAAGGTGGTGGGTTACGAAGCGCGTCAGATGTTTGATATTAAGATTTCAAGGGTTGTGACGGAGTATCGTGCAGAGATTGTCGAGGACGAAGAGGGGAATCGGTTTGTAGCGTCTTTTCCGGAAGGGGTAACAAAGGCGGTGCAGTATGGGCCGGATTTGAAAGCGCATGCAGTATATATGTCACAGTATCAATTGATACCCTATAAGAGAATCCGGGAGTATTTTGAAGGGCAGATTGGGGTGGCGGTGAGCGAAGGTTCCCTTTACAACTTTAATCAGGAAGCTTACGAATTGTTGGAAACCTTTGAGGAGAAAATCAAAGCAGAGCTTGTCAAATCAGAGGTATTACATGTGGATGAAACGGGCATCAATAAGAATGGTGATAGGTATTGGTTGCATAGTGCTTCGAATGATTTATGGACACAGTTTTTCCCGCATGAGAAACGTGGGACAGAGGCAATGAATAGCATAGGTATACTACCCAAATTTCGTGGGATTCTTTGCCACGACCATTGGAAGCCGTATTATACGTATACTTGTACCCATGCGCTCTGTAATGCACACCACCTGAGAGAATTAGAGGGGGTGTGGGAAGAGGACAATAAGCAGCAGTGGGCGAAAGAGATGAAAACCTTGCTCGAAGAGATAAATCGTGCGACAAACAATGCGGGGGGCGTGTTGGGAGGCGGTGAGTCTGAAAAATACCGGCAAAGGTATCGGGCGATATTGCAAAACGCAGAAGCCGAAAGCCCTCCCCCTGATGAAACAAACGGTAAGGGGAAAAGAGGGCGGGTGAAAAGGACAAAAGGCCGGAATCTTCTGGAACGATTACGGGAGTATGAGGACGACGTGCTCAGATTTATGGACAATAAAAACGTCTCCTTCACGAATAATTTAGCGGAAAACGATATCAGGATGACAAAGGTTCAGCAGAAAATATCGGGTTGTTTCCGTTCTCTGGACGGAGCCAGGATTTTCTGCCGTATTCGCAGTTACCTCTCGACCTGCCGAAAACAAGGGGTGGATTTGAGCCGGGCATTACAGATGTTATTTCGCGGTGAATTGCCTGATTTTGCTAACTCGTAGCGGCTGTGAATGAAAATACGCTGAATAGTTACGTTCGTCGAAAGATTTAGAAAAATGGTAGTCTTCCCCGTTTTTTGCTTAAATATAGCCAGAAAAGAGAGAAACGACTTTTATTGATAGAGCGAAAAAACAATGCACGGGAACAGCGGGCGGTGAAGCTGAAAATCGCTTGACAGAAAGGCGATGAAGAAACAGGTCTAGTCGTTTAATAAAACAGAGGCAGGATATACTGGAGAGCAACCCGCCGAGGAATAGCCGAACGAGGAACGACGGACCGTCTTTACGAGAGAGGAGACAAATCTCTTCTCTTTCACTCACAACCAAATAAAGACGAACCAAAGTTCCTTTCAGGCCTTAAAAACCCCTGGGGTATGGGGGGGGAAAGCCTCTGCTTTTTGAAAATACTGGACAAATCCCCAGTATTTACCGGATTAAGCATCGAAAACCTGACTTGTTTGGCTATAGATTTGAAAATTCCAATTCACGGCAAACCAACACATACAACCCGCGGCGGAAAGCCTTACTAACCCAAACAACCGGCAAGTCTTAATTAATTTGGCTTGACAAAATTCAACTCGTAAGTGATAATCGGCCAGCTTGGTATATTATACACTGGCAATTATTTCCCCTATCGTTAAAGCCTGTAATATGGAGACCTTTTTTATGACAAAGCAAATCCTTGTTCCTACTGACGGTTCTGAAAATAGTCTCGCAGCCGCTGATTATGCGGTAAGCATTGCACACCTTAATCAAGCTAGTATCCAGGGTCTGTTTGTTAAGGATATTAAAATACTCGCCGGTCCGCTCATCCACGATATCGGGACGAGTATTGGCGGCATGGTCCCCTATGGAACGTTTCACCAAACTATTCGTGCTATGCTGGAATCCCAGGCCGATACCTACCTAAACCTCTTAGAAGAAAAATGCAACCGGGGAGGGGTACCCTTTAAACGTGAGATTCGGGAAGGCATTGTGAGCCACGAAATTACAAAATCCGCTGATTCCTGTGACCTCATTGTTATGGGCAAAGGGGGCGTTCACGCAGAATGGCACGATGTGTTTCTAGGTACAACCGTTGAATTTGTCGTACGACAGACCCACAAGCCCGTCCTCATCACGCCGCGCGAGTTTAAACCTTTCAGCAAATTACTGATTGCTTACGACGGGAGCGATTATGCGGATAAGGCAATACAAAACGGCGCAGGAATTGCGCAGGTGCTGAAGATGCCGGTAACGGTGATCTGTGTTGCGGATAAAAAAGAAGACGCGGTAGGAACGCTATCAAAGGCAAAAACGGCTCTAGAGAAAGGTTATGCCCTGAAGGTTGATATCATCGCAAAAGAAGGAAGCGACCACGCGCGCGGCATTCTGGAGGTGTGCAATGACGAAGATAATAGATTCGATCTCCTGGCAATGGGTGCTTACGGTCACTCTAAACTTCAGGAGATCATCCTGGGCAGCACGACGGTGCGCGTTATGAGATCCACCGAGTGCCCAATTTTATTGTGCCGGTAAGGGTAATTTGGTCAAAAGAACAACTACTACTAAACAAGTGTAATTATTTAGCGTATTTTCAGATACAATCCCTGCTAGCAGGCAAAATCAGGCAATTCACCGCGTCACGAATATCACGCGAACAGTTATAAGCCTATACCAGCACGGATTATGTTTCCTGGGTAAGGTTGCGGTACCTACCCAACGCCAACAAGGGGAAATAGTTGCGATACATATGATATTTTAGATAGAACACCCTAGGAAAGCCGGTTGCTGTGAATTCCATTTCATCCCAGCTTCCATCTTCCTTTTGTCCCTGCATCAAATATTTTATTCCTTTTTCCACCGACTCCGATGCTTCTCCACCTGCGCACAACAAGGCCAGTACCGCCCATGCCGTTTGAGAAGGCGTGCTTTTACCAATGGCCTTTAGCTTTGGGTCGTCATACGATTTTATCGTTTCTCCCCATCCTCCGTCGGAATTCTGGACGCTCTTCAACCATCCTACGGCCTTCTTGATGTAGGGATTGCGCATATCCTCCCCGATAGCTGAAAGTCCAGCCAGTACAGACCATGTGCCATAAATGTAATTTGCCCCCCAACGTCCAAACCACGAGCCGTCTTCTTCCTGCTCTTTTTGGAGGAATTGTATTGCAGACCGAATGTTACCATACGTCTTGCTAAAACCCACCCGACCTAAAAATTCAAGGCAGCGGGCGGTAACGTCGCTGGTACTAGGATCCAGCAGCGCATTGAAGTCAGCAAAGGGAATGTGATTTAATATTGTTTTATTATTGTTGCGGTCAAACGCCCCCCACCCGCCATCGTCACACTGCATAGCCTGGAGCCATCTTAGTCCGCGTAAAAGCGACTTCTCCTTCTGAGCCGATTCCGGCAGAGAAATGCGTTGCAATGCCATGAGAACCGCGGCACTGTCATCCGTATCAGGATAAAATTCATTTGCATATTGGAAATACCAGCCGCTGGGTTCCTCGACCTTACACTTTAACGCCCAGTCGCCGAAATGCCTAACTTCTTTGCTAAGCAGCCACTGGCCAGCCCTCTGTAATGCCGGATAGGTATTGCGGACTCCCGATTCCTGTAGCGCGATAATTGCCCAGGCCGTGTCCCAAACCGGCGATACGCATGGCTGCAAATACAGCTTGTCACCTTCATATACGATGAGGTTCTCGACCTCTTTCAACTGACTTACCAATGCCGGATGATTTTCTGGATAATCAAGGCATTTCATCGCAAAAATGGAATTAATAATCGCAGGCCAAATCGCCCCCAAACCGCCTGATTTATTGACATGATTGAGCATCCATTTTTCCGCTTTCTTAAGCGCCATCCTTCGAATAAATTTGATAGGATGCTGTTCATATCGCCGGAAAAAGCTATCGGCGTCGATGAAGAAGTTGCGCCACCTTAATCCCGCCTGATTTCTTTTGATACGGTAAAACACTTTTTCGCGCGGCACAAGGTAGAGTTCCTTGAGCAAGTCGTCCCCAACCCTGATGTGTGGTTTTTTGTCAATGGCGATGGAGAGAGGCACGACAATACACCTCGACCAGTACGACATCTCGTATATGCTAAAATAAAATCCGGGGGGGAATAATATCATTTCTGCGGGAACTGCAGGAACTGCTTGCCAGTCGATCTGCCCGAACATTGCCAGGTAAATTTTGGTAAAGCAGTTGGCCTTCATGATACCGCCCATTTCGAGTATGCTCTTTTGCGCCCTTTGCATAAATGGTTCAGGCGCAGAATACCCCGCTAATTTTAAGGCAAAATAAGCCTTTACCGACGCGCTAATTTCACGGGGGCCGCCGTGGTAGATATTCCAGCCGCCGTCGCGAAGTTGTTGTTCGATAATGTAGTTTACCGCCTTCCTTTGCTTCTCATAATCGACCTTTCCCAGGAAGTGCATAAGCATGATATAGTCCGAGGTAATCGTGGTATCTGCCTCTAAAATACCTACCCAGTGGCCATCCGCCTGATTTTGCTCACGGAAAAGATATTGTTGCGATTTGGTAATTGCTACGTCTAAAGGTTTTTTCGGTAACGCGGCTGAAGTATCAACCTCAAAAGGTTTGCTTTCAAATCTTAACTCATGTTTGGGTAGCTCAGAAACGCCGTGCTTGCCGTTTCCGTTCCCGTTTCCATTCCCATTGAATTTATGGATACTCGTTTCTAATCGCTCTAAAAAGCTAAGCAATAAATTTCTCATACCTTAGAAAGCCCTCATTTACACCAAATTCCCATCGTTTCGATAAATATTAAGTAGATAACTACCATCAGGTTATGAAAATACACTGCGCAACAAAATAACACATTTACCAATCAATTTCAAGAAAAACTTGTCTTCGCTTGCAGCTTTTTATAATATCACCCAAATCCTGCAATCAAGACAAGTTCTTGTTGCGAGAATGGGCAAAAAAGTGTGAATCCTCACGGGAAAGGCAGGGAAAGCGCCCCCGCTTGTCATCACAAGATTCCTTTTTCAGTGTTTTGGAGAAATGATACTTTGCAGGACAGAACGTCAACAATGCAATATGGCGCTGTGGTTTCTGGAGACCTTTCAAAGCTTAACCCTTGGATGAAGGCAAGCCGGTGGATAAACATCTTTAACGAAACGCCACGCCGGATCCACAGCGTTTAAACATATCTTGCAGTTTCGAGAAAATGCCATTTACAGTCGATGATTTCATAAAACAACTATCCCAGGAAAATTGCAAATCTTCGACAGACTCCCTACCCATCCATCCATGATCGTCGTCTCGATCCGTCGTCTGCTCTGCTAACGCCTGCCTTACCAGATTGTGGCGTAATATCAGCGTCGGTATGCGTTTCTCTGCTTCGCCTATTATCTCTGTAGGAATAATACCGTTCCATTCCTTCGAGAATCCTTCAACGACATAGGCTTTTCCCTGTTTATCATAAATCTGGTACCATACATGGGCAAAGGCGATAGGTCTCAGCTTGTCGGTAACCCACCCCCAAACAATTTCGCCGTCTATTTCCCATTTTGCTAACCGTGAAACCAAGAAAAAGACGGAGTCCTCGCAATCACCTTGTTTGCTTTGCATTGTTTCTTCAGGTGTTTGCCAATAATCCGTTTTTGGCGGTTCGGAACGGTATTCGATATCGAAGGCTATCTTTTTATACGCTTCGTAGATTTGTTCCCCATTATCGAAGGTTTTTACACACCACTCCCGATAATACGGATTATCGGCAACATTGCATTCTGCTTCCGCTAACGGAAAAGGCGCTACCGATTTTAACAAGAGATCTTCCGCAATAGGCCGAAACCCCTTACCATGCAAAAACAGGTCGGCATAAGAAGTATCGGCAAATACTTCGCCGCAACTAACAACGAAAACAACCATAGCGATTATACTTATTGATAAACTTTTCATAAAGGTATCCATAAGCCACCAAAGATTTTTCGATTTATTTAATAAGCTTCTCCATTGCTCGCTGAAAACTGTTTAACGGTAATGATTATTATAACTATCGGTTAAACAACAGAAGTCCTTAGCTATTTATGATACCCCGAATAAGCCGAAAGAGCAACAAAAAGGTGCTTAACGTGGCCGAAATATTTATCTTTTCAGGAATGCCTTAATTGTTTTCATCATGAAAGGTAAAGATGTCCTTTCGCCCCTTTGGGGTTTATACTTTTTTTATTCAATTCCAGGAGGGTCGCCCCGCTGTACCCTGACGGCCTTTCAGTCCTAACTTCGAATTTCTTTACGTTAACTTAAGCACTTGGCAACTTATTGGTATCGTATAAAATATTTGGGGTATTTATGCTGCCCATCCGTGGGCGATGTGTATGTTTGGGATGACACAAATCCTGCCATCTACCGTTACGTTCCTGCAAATCATCAAGCCCGTAGCCTTCTTCTTCATGGAAGGATGGCTATGGCGTATGCGGTTGATAAGTCTGTGCCTACAACGCCGCCTATGAGGAGGATACGCTTCTACCTTCTCCCCATTTGCGATATTTTATTGGTTGACAGCGCTACAGATATCACGTACATCCTCCGCATGAAACCGTTGATGTCCGTTTCATGCTGCGCAACCTTTTTTAACGTGCCGTTACGTCCATCAGCCGTGATCCCGCAGGCGCTCTTTGGGCGACACTTTCAAAATACCCAGTTTTCTGTCTATTATACAACCAACATAATCCTTATCATCCTTTTGTTCACAAGCCTTTTCAAGAAACGGATCTCACTGTCAAAGCCAATGAGGGCAGGTATTTTTTATGGGCAGACGGTGATCGGCTTCTTTACCGTTGGCTGGATGGGACTCTTAAAACTTCTTTGCAGGCATAGCAACGCCACGGTCAAAACCGAACAGTTTGTGTTACAGAGAAACCGTTTAGCTGCCTTTTGTCTCCTTGCATCCTTAATTATGGTGACCGGTTCACGTAATTTTGGTTTAAACGTATTTTAACCCAACTTCAACAAGTGAGTTTGCATTCAATTATGATAAACGTGCAAAATTTTTATTTTGAATAGCAGGCGGGGTATTTGATACAAAAGTCGGTAAATGCGGAAATCAGTTGCCAAGTAACTGTGCTTTTTTGAAATTATATTCCTCGTCAGAAATAATGCCCTCGTCTCTCATTTCATCGAGTTCCAATAACTTGCCGCTATCGATTCCCTTTTTTGAGGGATTTGTGGAAGGGGGGTGTTGTGTTTGTGTGCTCAGCAACTCGCCGAGCTTATGTCGGTAATCTTCGTCCGATATGAGTCCTTCGTCGTAAAGCGCTCTTAACTCTTGTGTCTTTTCCCCTAACAAGGATGCCTTGCTTGCTGACGTCGCGGGTATTTTTTCTACAGAAGGGTTTTGGAGTAAAGGCGGCTTTGTTTGTGTGCTAAGCAGTTCGCCAAGCTTGTGTTGGTAATCCTCTTCCGTTATAAGTCCTTCATTATAAAGTTCTCTTAAGTCTTTTGCCTTTTCATCTGACAAACAAGTGCTATCAGCCGGCGGTGTGAGACTTTCCTCTTCAGTAATAGACTTGGCTTCTTCAGGCGGCTCCCTTATACTCTTCTCAGGAACGCCAACAAGCGCCTCCCGCTTACCATTGTAATCTTCATACGTAATGAGACCTTCCTGCAACATTTCATCCAGCGTTTGCAGTTTGTCTTCCGGTGTCAAATTGTTTTCTTCCGGGGGAATCTCGGGAACAACCAGTTCTTTTTTGTGAGGCGGCGGAGCCACTTTTGCCAAGGCCTCGCGAGCATTGCTTTTCGTTTTTGCAGGGTTTTGGTAGGCGTCTTCCAACTGCCGCATTAAGGTTTCATCATCTTCTAGGGCCAATTGCCTCTTTCTCCTGTAGCCTCGCGGTTCAGGTAGAGGTCCAATATCTCCTCCCTTAACCAGCAAGTCTTTCTTTTGTTCGTATTCCGCTGCCGTAATAGAGCCCTCTTCTTTCAGGGCAACCAATTTAGTAAGGTTTTCGTGCAAACTCTTAATATCTACGGGGGAACCTTCCACCCTCGACTCTTTCTTTGATTTCTTTTTGCCTTCAGAAGAGGAAAGCTTTTTCTGGGGAATTGGAGGGCTCGGCGTTTCAACCTCTGTGCTTAAATCTTCATAAACAGGTTCAGGTACATTCGCGCTTGCAATACGTTTTTCTGTATATGGTTCTGGTGGTACCACGCGGGGTTTGGTTGGGCGGTACTCATTTACGGCGTAGGTATCCTCCTCGATTTCATTCGTTTCAGGCTTTTTTACTACCAGCCTTTTTTCTTCTACTGCAGCCCGCTCACGTTTTTTCTTAACCTTGATTTTCTTTTCGTCCCGGCCGTCAAAGGGAGGCGAAAAGATTGAAACGGCTACGAAAGTCTCATCGCCAGTATTGAGGAATTTGTGAACCGTTTTAAGCGGCACCTGCAAGATAGAGCCGGGTTTGACCACGTATCTGGTATCGTCAAGGGTGGCGATGCCACTACCCTTCTTAACGTAAATAACCTCGTCGTGCCGTTTGTGATAGTGTGGTTGTATTTCTCCATTTGCACGAACCTGAATCAGGTGCATGCTGGAATTTTTATTTTCACCTACATCGGTAATTTTTACCTCTTCATTCTCACCGAGTGGGTTTTTCTCAATAACTTCTTCAATATTTTGAACATTGAAGGTAAAAACCTCCGGAAATTTCGTGGGATGTTTTAAAGACTCCACAAAATTAGGGGGGTAATAAGTTGCTGTTGAGCAACCCACTAGGATCAAAGCTACAAGGGGAAGCACGCAACGCAAAAGACGCTTGGCTATATTCATGGATAATTAGGAAAGGCGCATCAGTCGCCCGAAAATGGTCTCTTTGAACTTAGAAGCAATGTGACTTTTATTAATTAAAACAAAAGATATGATGTATTGCAAGTAAGTATTTGGCAAGGTAGGGGATCAGGCCGGTAAAAAGCTGTGAAATCACAGATTTCACAGCTTGTCGTATGATTTTTATCTGTACCACAGCCAAACAAGTTGGGCGCTGTTCCTCCTTTACAAGGCTACTATTTGTTCTTTTCTTTTGACCGTAGCTGTACCAATATTTCTTTTACCTTTGTGCTTTCGGATGCGTTTTTTGTGTACTTCAGGCAGGACTGACATTGTTCTAGGGCGCTTGATAGATCACCACTGGTTTCGAGGAGAGAAACAAGGCTGAGCCTCGCGTCTATATCGGCAGGGTATATTTTCAATGCCTGCTCAAAGGCATTAATGGCTGCATCATGCTTATTTTCCACCTTGTACAATACACCTAACTGCTTATAGTATTTTGCATGATTTGTTGGATAGATTTTTATTGCTCGATTATACGTATCTATTGCGCGGTCCATGTTCTCGGTTATAATGTACACGTTGGCCAGTTCATAAAAGGGATCTATTCCGGAAAAGGATAGGTACTCCATGTCTTCTTTATTTCCCGCATTCAATAGTTTTACGAGTTCTTCTCCTTCCGCAATCAAATCCTCCCTTTTCTCCAGATGTCCCAAATAATGCACAAACAATGCGCAGTGGATAGCAAATATCCCTGGAATTTCAGAAGAAAGATTTTTTAACTTGTTTGCAGTCTCATCGTATGTCAGGTTTCCCTGCTGATAATCACCCTGTATCGCCTTAACCTCTTTGACGACATCGATGTCTCTGCAAACAGTAACTATTTGAGCACAAAGCTTTTCCGCCAATTCTACAATCTTTTCCTTTGATTCGCATTCACCAACAAGCGCGCTTATTATTCCCGCCGTCTTTGTCTTGGCAATTTCAACGTCAGCTCGAAACCTCTCACCAAATTGATTAAGGCTACCCTTAACCGTAAAATCTGCGTGCAAATCTTCAGCAATCCTAGCAATCACCTTTTGATCAATACGCGCAAACAGATCAACCTTTTTTGATTTAGACGTATTGGCTGTAACACCCGCATTGTCAATTTTAACGGCATCATAAAGCACCGCTTCTTTTACGTATTCGTAAGTAACTTCGGCGTCTACTACAGTAAAATATCCGGATCGAATCAATTCGCTCCGCATTACACTCTCCATCCCGAGACTGAGCTGGTTTAAGCGGCTGTCGCTCTTAAAAGGAAAGATGACGATCTTCGGCTTTTGCTCAACACCAAGTGCAAGGCCTTTGGACGAGATAGCCAAAACGATCAAGGCTATCAGGCATTTTATGTGTAACCGCTTTTGTAGCATCATTTTCTACCCTTTCGCTTTTATTAAATGAAGGCTGAACGCTTCTAACATTTTCGATCTTTGCGACAAACAAAAAAGCCTGCACATTTGTATTTCTATACTCCATACAAACGCGCAGGCTTTTAAGGTTCTCGTACAGCGCCTAACCATACACAAAACTACTTCGCCGAAAAAAACCTGGTGCTTACACCATCCTTGCCGATCTTAATACTAATTTTTCGCAAACACTTTGGACATCTACCCTCGTATGCCGTCTTCTCTTTGTTCATATAAATACGATTGTAAATATTACAGCAATCAAACCGTATGCCAACAAATTGTTTGCTGATTTGCCAATTACCTGCAGTTGTATCCATGATAAATTAATCCATTTTTTATTTATGCCCTGATACGAAATGCATCACTAAGACTATAGGCGGTTTGTTCCATTACCTCATATTTATCATAAAAGCCTTCTTCCATTTTTGCCCTAACTTCTGCCGCTTTATCCATCCTAACATCGGGTATTGCGCTTAGCGTAACCTTTAAATCCCCAATGGTCTCTGCAAAGCCCTTGTTTGCCTGAGAGGCGTCGACAGAGTCCGATTGGAGGTCTGTAGGCTTCTTGTTTTTTCCCGTCTCTTTTTGAACAAAGCCTGTTCCACTTTTCCCAGTAGTGGCGATTTTAGCATTTAGGGAAGCTTTAAAAACACCTTCTATCGACATCTGAAATCTCCCCAAAAAATCAAAATAGAGTATTTTCTACACATGTATTGTTATATCGGTGTTTATGTAAAATAGTTTAGTTTTTTTTCAGACATATTCGGTATCTTAAATTTGTATCAACGGGAAATGCGTATCTTTAACGACCGAGAACGGTTTGCGTAACCCCAGCAATTGAGAGATTATTCAGCATATCGAAAAAAGATTGCCTGCAAAATCAACCATAGCCTTTAAAATTCCATCCACACGGTTACCTGCCCAGGGAATTTAAGTTAAACAGACTTCGGGGTGACTGTAATGGTGTTTGGAATTTTTCTACAATTAAATGAACAGGCAGGATATAATGGCGAATATGATAAAACCAAAAATATTACTGGTTGACGATGACCAATCCGTCCTTGACGGCTTGAAGAAGATTTTGACCCAGGATGGCTATGCCGTTTCGACGGCTTCTTCCGGCTACGAGGCGCTGAATCTCTTGTCGAAAAGGGGGGTTGATATCATCCTAACGGACATGAAGCTGCCCGGTATGGGCGGATTGTCCCTCATCCAGGAAATAAGAAAAAAGAATGAACCGGTGGCAATTGTGGTTATCACGGCATATAGCTCCGTTAAGACGGCCGTTGACGCCATAAAGTGCGGGGCAGATGACTATTTGACAAAACCACTCAATATCGAGGAACTGCAGGTGGTACTGGAGAAGTTGTGGGAAAGGCAGCAGTTGATCGTTCAGAACCTGATATTAAAGGAAAAGCTGAAGGACAAGTATAAATTTTCCGAACTCATCGGCTGCTCCCCCAGTATGGATAGCATATTTAAGATGATCGGGGACGTCTCTTCCAGTATGGCTTCTGTCCTTATTACCGGAGAAACAGGCACGGGGAAGGAATTGGTCGCAAATGCGCTACATTACCGTAGTGATAGGGCATGCATGCCGTTTGTCGCCCTGCATTGCGCCGCCTTATCGGAAGGGGTGCTGGAAAGCGAGCTTTTCGGCCACGAGAAGGGGGCTTTTACCGATGCGATCCAGACAAGAAAAGGCAGGTTCGAAATGGCCGATCACGGCACGCTTTTTCTGGACGAGGTGGGTGACATGAGTTTAAAGGTACAGGTAAAGCTGCTGCGTGTGCTGGAAAAAGGCGAGTTTGAGCGGGTGGGCGGCGAGAAGACCCTGAAGGTGGATGTGCGGCTGATCGCCGCGACGAATCGAAACCTGGAGAAGGAAATCGCCGAAGGCCGGTTCCGGGAAGACTTGTTTTATCGCCTAAACGTCGTAAGCATCCACTTACCACCGCTACGGGAAAGGCAGGAGGATATCCCGTTGTTGTCCAACTTTTTTGTAGTTAAGTACACGAAAAAATACAAAAAAGAGATCGAAGGACTTGCCCCGGAGGTAGTAAATGCCCTATGTGCATATCCGTGGTCGGGAAACGTAAGAGAGCTGGAGCATGTTATTGAAAGGGCTGTCGTATTATGCAAGAATAGCGCAATCTCCATAGAACACCTCCCGGAGGCAATCGTCTCCAAAAAGGAAGACGCTGCCGTAGTTAAAATACCCATAGGACTTTCGCTGAAAGAAGCGGAGAAAGAGATCATACAAAAAACGCTCCAAATGACCCGGGGCAATAAAAAAGATGCTGCCAAAATATTGGGTATATCTACCAGAAAGATCGAGTATAAGGTCAAAGAATGGGAATAGTATCTTAAATCTCATACAAATATCTGGTAATGCACCACTTTTCGCACGCGTTTGAGTTCGGGTCAAGAATTTTGCTTACATTCTCTTTTTGTTCCATCGGGACGATAGAACATATTACACAAACAAGGTTTTTCCGATAGGTATTTACCTTATTTTCTATCGTCCCTACGGGACTTTATGGTTCGCTTACTTGAAAACAGGCAATGAATTGTCTGCCTATTGGCGGTTGCCCCTACGGGGCATATTACCGACGGCCGGGTAATGAACGAAAAATTTTCAGCCAAAAAACCGATTTCCACACATACTCCGCAAAATTTTCTCAGCCCCCCCCCCTTCTATCGTTTTCTCTCCACAGATCACTCCAGAATGTTTTAATTTATAATTAACGTAAGCGTTGCATTGCTCA
>Ga0315281_10009805_pt1 | contig 13263 bp, 20 predicted proteins | sample YL17G07_0_MG_FD_204540 | JGI IMG/M metagenome (GOLD analysis project Ga0315281, IMG submission 204540) | Sediment microbial communities from Yellowstone Lake, YNP, Wyoming, USA - YL17G07_0 | ecosystem: Environmental > Aquatic > Freshwater > Lake > Sediment | place: USA: Wyoming | collected... | reverse complement strand
AATTAATGATAATTTTAATTCTACATATACAAAATTCGGTTATTACATCAGCGATTTTAATTTACCGAGCATGGGGCTTTCTTATATCCCACATTCAGCTTATCTTAATGTCGGTCAAGCAAGTCAAAGTTTCGCCTTTACCTATTGGTTCAAAACTTATCAACCCGGTGATTCTAACTGGCATAGATTATTGATGAAAAGAAACAGTGGCGGTTCAATAACTTTTTATTCAGGAATTACAAGCGATAATTATCTATCATGCGGGGCTTATGATGGAACGAATTATCCTCAGGCTAACGGGCCATATAATTCTTCGGTCTATGATGGGAACTGGCATTATCTCGCATGTCAAAGAGATTATGGGAATAAATGGAGATTATATTTTGACGGGAATTTATGGGCTACTGCAACCGATACCGCCGGTGTTATCACAAATACACAAAGTATTTATATTTTAGGCGGGGATGGTTTTGCTTTTGGCGGAACAGGAGCCGGTATTGATGAAATAAGAATTTATACCGGAGTAAATCAATCTGATGCCTTCTTTAAAAGGGAATATCAGAACGGTTTAACGATGAATAGTTTAGGAAGTGAACAGTCAGGAATTACTAATACATGCTCTTTAGATTCTTCCGGATGGAATACGACTTACGGATCAACTTCCAATGTAACCTGTTATGCATCATCCGGAACTCCTTCATGCCAATTATATAAGAATGACACCCTTTCGGCTTACAATAATTCCCTGATCAAATACGGAGTAGCGGGTTATAAATGGAATTGCAATGCAACCGGGACGACTTCTCAAATAGGGACTTATATCAGCATAGCAACGCCGACGGTCACGATTTCCGGCGTAACAAATTCTACTTATCCTTACTCAGAAACTATCTACACCACTTCAAATGATTTGAATGGTTTGTCTTTAACATTTGTAAGGAATGGAACTGCGAATGCCAACAACACAGCAATTCAATATGGGGTAGGTCTATGGAACTTCACTTCTTCAACTGTAGGAAATGCCAATTATTCTGCGACTTCAATTTCAAGTTGGAATCTAGTAAACCAAGCAACTCCCACATTATCTATTTTCGGGATAACAAATTCTACCTATCCTTATTCTCAAACAATCTATGCGACTTCAAACGATAATGAAGGCTTGAGCATAACCTTAGTTAGAAACGGCACTTCAATATCAAATAATACAGCGGTCCAATACGGGGCGGGATTGTATAATTTTACCGCATCCGTCCCGGCGAATCAGAATTTCACGTCCGCATCCGTCAGTGTTTGGAATTTGATTAACCAAGCTACTTCGTCATGTTCAGTAATCCCGATTACTTCGACAGTCAGCAATACGCAACCGGTTTTACAATATTGCTCAAGTTCAAACAAAGAATCAGCATGTAAGCTTTATCGAAATGGGACAGACATAACGGCCCAAAACAACACTTCACCTACTCATACGGTCGGGGATTATGCTTTCATAGGAAATACATCATCATCTCAAAATTATACTTCCTGTTCCGCATCTTCGACTTTAAATGTCATAGCATCCGCTCCGTTACCCCATATCACCCTACCGCTAAATTCGACTGTCAACATAACGACAATAACTTATAATTTTTACGGCATCAGTTTCGTTTCGACAACTTTTCACATGATCGCCTATAATGATGGTAGCGTGGTTTATGACAATTCAGCTTACCCGAACAATACGGCGATTTCCGGGTATATGACAAAATCCAACGGATCGCATAATTTCACAATATACGCGGACGACGGATCCACAAATTCAACATCTGTCATTTACAAGGTGAATACGACTTATACTCCCACTACTACCGTAGTGGAACAGGCCCCAAGTTTCTTGATGGATCTGTTCTCTACCAATCTCATCTATGTCCTGATCTACTCAGGGGGATTAAGCGCGATCGTGATCGGGACCGCCTACCAAAAACATTTAATGAGATTGAAAAAGGATCCTTCCCATAAGCTGAAAATCCCTACTCTTATCTTCCTTCTGGTCTTTACGATGTTCTATGTCTATTTCGCATCTAACGGCCTGGCCGATCCGTTTTATGTCATTATTCCGGTTCTGCTTATCGCCGGTCTTTTGGTGTATTTCGCCAACAATCTTTTCCTGGGGCAATTCGGAACCCTGGATAAGATGTTCATTTCCTATATGCTATTTTTCCTTACTGTTTTCTATTTCGTTAACACTTCCGTAGTACAATCTTTCAACGGATCCATCCCGACTTTAAATGCGCCCACATGCTCCGGCCCGTCGGATGCCCCCATAATCGGGGCATTGGTGAATTTCGTAAACTGGTTTTCATGCGGAGCATCCTATTATTTCGGGATTATCCAGGCATTATTCGGAATATCTAGTTCAATACAGATCTTAAATACTGTATTAGTTGTCCCGATGATCTTCGTATCGGTATTGGAGTTTGTCGAAAAGGTGAAACCATGAAAATGAAATTGTATTTTTTAATACAACTGGTTGCATTAATTAGTACAATTCCTTTTTTAGTTTCGGCTCAAGCTAATTATTCCTATTATTGCATAAACGGGACATCATTCGAAAAGGATTCGGTAAGCGGTAAAATCAATTCAATAGTATGCCAATGGGGATGCGATAATGGGACGGCCATAAGTTACCATCAGGGGGCGGTCCCCCAGGCCAACTTATGCGATCCGGATCCGTTTTATACGGATATCCTGATCATTGGGATATTATTAGGCCTGATAGCTTTTCTCGTATGGTTAAGTAGGATGATGAAGAAATGAAAAACGACAACTGGCTAATAGCCTTCATAGTAAGCCTGATCTTAATCGTAATGCTACCTTTTTTCTACGTCGATTTGCCTTCTTATTTAACTCAGGATCAGCATGACTTGATCATAATCCTTTACATGGGGATCCTTATCGGTTTTGATGTCATGGTGATGATCAAGTAGAATTAAGGATCTTAGAAATGTTTAAGAATTGATTCGGTAAAGAATGAGTAAGATTATTATAAAGTCCTACGCAATGGGTTAACTGTTGATAGATGCTCCATCTTTGGATCGTATAAAGGAAAACAAATACCAGGACCAGGAAAAGGATCCCCCGGAATACCGTATTATATTCATAGATGATATTTTTCCACGTGGATCTCAGGAAATAATGCGGACATTCATGCTCTAATACCTTCTTGATCTCCTTCTCATTGCCGATTATATCCCGTCTTAGATGCATCACGTTGGTCTTATTGTCGTAATAGGATCTGCCGATATCCTCGAAAACTACCTTAAAATCGAATTTATGCAGAACATTAAGGATATTTTCATCGCCTATATCGTTCATAATTCCCGGATTCTCCAGTAATCGCCCTCATCGGTCCATTCGTAGATCGTAGTTTCCTTAATGTAGATCCTCATAAAAATCAATCTTTAATTATGTAAGCCGTTAAACAGGTAGTATATGCGCAAAAACTAGCGAAAAGCAAAGCATAAATGTCTTTTCCTATAAAATATTCAAAAAACATCATAAAAATCCAAATAAATGAAATGATCCATAAAATATTATCTTTATCTATTTTCATACCTACACACTACCATTAATATTTTGCATCTTTTGTTAAACTATTCTCCTTTCAGAGTGTGCGAGGAATCGGGTTTACTATTTTTTAACTTTTCTAATCTTACCCAATATTCAAATTTAATTGGAAATGGATGATGTTGGTGTTCTTTACAACCTAAATTTCCATTACAAAATCCTTCTTCTTCCATTAAAATTTCCTTATATCCCAATCTGCTTCTATATTGTCTTGGTTCTATACTTGTTGCTTTTCCGATTTTCAGAGGCTTGGGTTTTAATATTCCTAAATCTTCGATAATAAAATCTTTTGCTATCTTTTCCAATTTGAATTTCTTCAGTTCTTCATCTGTCATAAATAGTTCATCAAACTCATCGTGAATTTCTTCCATCAGTTTCCACCACCGTTAGTATTTTGCTTCTTATCTTCCAATTTTTGTATGTCAATCAGGTGAAAATAGATATTTCTAAAATCATCTTGGAGCTTATCAAAATGATTTATTTGTTCTTTTGTCAATCCCTTTTTAAATTCGCCTTCTTTGTTGAAAGGTAATTCAAAGATAAAACTTCTAATTTTCTCTAAGTCTCTTCTTGCTTTTATTAGTTCTCTTTTCATACCTACACACCACCATTAGTATTTTGTCTATGTGTAATAGTGAGTTTATCACAAAAATCAGCTATCTCTCTTGTGCAATCCTTTTCAAAAACTATATCAGAAACAAATCTTCCATGTTGTTCTTCCAACAGATAAGTTGAACTCCACGCATAACATCTCCATCGTGCAAACCATTTAATTCTTCCCAGCCAAGTATTGTCATCTTTCGAGAAAATCTCCCATACCTGAGTCTTTGGATTGTCGTCTTCTGTGTCGTGGAAAAAATAGATGTATTTTCCTTCAATCTTTTCTTTCATATCACACAATCTCACTTGAAATATTTTTCATCCCTTATCAATCCTATATCATGAAAAAATGTGTATGGATCATGGCCCAAATAAAAAAACCTATGCTTAAGGCGTAAAGCTTAAACGCGAACTTTAATAGTTTTTTATCGGTTTCAGTTATTATCATGCTCTACCCTCTAACTTTTCCAGTTGTTTTAAAAACGCTAAGGCCGTATTTAGATGATAATTAGCTTGGCTTAATTGAAATTCTATCTGGCCTTTAAGCTTTTCCTTAGGGTTCATAATGATGAGAATGAATAAAAGACTATTAAAAGGTTAAGATATTTTCTACTATGTAGGAACTTTAGGATCCTAATTTGTTATATGATGAGAATCTAACTGGTCAAAACTTCCGTTTTCTCATCATAACGCAAATACTACCGTAGCATGGGGATCATTAGAGTTTTAGCCTCTGAAAATATGCTTTTCCCTTAAAGGAGCGGTCTCTTTTTCGGGTATTTATAGTTTTTGCGTAATAATGAGAATATGATAGAGGCACGTTTTAAGGATCTATTTAAGCAGATCGTACCAGGGGCCGAAAGTGATTTTCAATATGAGATCAAAACGGATTCTACTACCTATTACGCGCATGAAATAATCTTGCCTAGGGAAAATCCTTATCTGATAGTCTTTAATGGATTCGTCATTTCTGAAAAGACCGATAAAAAAGGCCATATAGAAAAGACGGAAAAAAGCTATGTACCGATGAATAAAGTAATCCTACCGATCTCAAAGGTCCGGGTAATCTTTACGAATTTCGCTTAAGAAGGTCGAAAATATGCGCGGTAAATTCAGGATGGAATTAATACTTCTTTTCGATTGGAATAAAAAGGTACCGGTAAGAGAAATCGCTGAGAAAACTGGGATAGACGATTCTACGCTTTACCGTTATAAGTCAGTACATTATCCGAAGGCCCATAAGAAGGCCCTGGAATTAAACGCCAAGCTGAGGAAATGAGAAAACAAAATAGGATCATGCACTTGGAAGATATCGACGATAAATTATTATTGAAAACCGTAAGATTGAGCAACGCAAAATATGTTTGGGGTGATTAAACGGAAATAAATACGATCCAATGCAATGAATGTCATAATTTCGTAAGAAATGTGATCTGCCCGGCGAATATCCTAAGGCGGGTTTATCTCTGCTCATGCGGATCCGCAAATTTCAGCATCTTCCTTACCAGGACGGTTTAAGATGGGAAGAATTAGGGATGTATTAGTTAATTTAAAATCTTCCTATACAGTTACTAGGAAATGTAAAAATTGCCAGGTTCAAAGTATTTTGGATGTGCCTAAAGGAACTTTAGATAAAAATTTCAAAGGAAAATGTAAGAATTGCGGTTGTGAGATTTGATGGGGATATCCGACAAATTGATTGAAAAGGTTTTTAACAGTAGTTATGTGAAAAAAATACCCGGAATAGATCAATTAGAGGCCAATGTCCAGATGCAATTCATGTCTTTAGAATGTGAATCGGAAGTTACCGGCGAAAAAATAAGCGTGATCATAGCCAAGGCCGATAAGATAAAGTTTGAGAATTTCTTATCTAAGATAGAAAATAAGTATAAAGCAGATTGTAAAAAGTGAAATTATGGCTATTTGGTGTGAAACATGCGGGGAATTTGTAATAACCCCGAAAAAGCATGTAAAAGAGGGCCATAGAATAGATTGGAAAAGGAAGAAATGGAATAGGTGAGATGATATGGCTTACAATGTCGGAGCAATTTTCACTAACCCCCTTTTTATTTATCCCGCCGGATTCTTGATAATTCTTTTCGTCGTATGGAAATTAATGCATCGCGGGGAAAAGGCGAAATTAATAAGCATGGCGGAGATCTTCCAGAATCAGATGAAGGATATTCTCGAACAGAATAAATCCGCTAAAATGATCCTGATGCAAAAGGGGAATCTAGTGGGGATCACGTCGAATTATGGGGAATATAAAATCGACAAGATCCTGGTATATTTCATATTATACAGTCCCCGATGGTTTTTACTGATCCCCAAGTTTTGGGTCGATAAGATAATGATCGTTTCTGAATCATGCGTCAAGGGGATCACGATAAGGCCGGTAAAATATTCCAGATTTAACATGACCCGCAAAACCCCTCAGTTTGAACTGGAGGATCATTATTTCATTGACAAGTGGTACAACATGCGCATAAGTTTCGCGGATAAGACCGTAAAGAAATTCGTAGAGCATAGGATCTCGATCTTGGAAAATGAAGTTAAGGGATCGATCACTATCGCCCAAGCCTTAAGATTGACTTCGATTGACATGAGCAAACCATTTTCCCCGGCAACGTCCCCGATAGCTACGCAACAGGGCCAGGTTACGGAGGCTAAAAAATAGTAGATCTGATTCTGATAATCGAATTTGTAATTATTTGGATCGTTGCCCCGGCCGTCGCGATTTTCTTTTTGATACGTAGAAGGCGGGGGATAGCGGATAGTTTAAGAATGACCGTAGGATTCGCACATGAAACTTTATTAGATCTGACAAATACGGCTCCGCAACTCAAGATTACTATACCTCACCAGGCAAAGCCTAAAGAAACCCAGGAGAAAAAAGCGGAGAAAAGTAAGGATATGTTGAATGACGGATCACTGGAATTGGATGCCGACTTTAAAATGTTTTCAGAATCTTATGACACTTCTTACAAGCGCGGGATCAATACGTCGGCCCTGGAAGTTACTCATTCCAATCAGGCCCACATGAAACAATTAGACATACAGATGTTAAAAGAACAGAGAAAAATTAAGATGTCCGGGACCTAAAACCGGCCCGATAAGGGCAATTATAATAAGTATTATATAGGGGGAAAAATGACTAATTGGTCAAATTTAGCGATTACTTTACCATTTCAGCATGATTCTTTCGAATTTCCGGATTTTTGGAAAAGGATCGATGAAAACATAGCGATGGGCCGTCCTACGATTATCCCGATAGATGGGAAATCTCAGACCGGTAAATCTACGGTCGCACGTTTAATATGCCGGACATACGCCTCTATCTATCACCGTTTCTTTACCGTAGATTCGCTTATCAATTACCTTAGCGAATGTGGTTCTAAATGCAAGTTCACTTTTAACTCTAACCATAGGCCGATTAAGGTATTCGTCCCGCCTGAATTATACAAGCAATGGTTTCTTTTCGATGAGATCCAACTAGAGGCCCCGGATGAGAAAAGATATACCGACAGAAACCTGGTCTTACTGGCCATAACTTCCGGGTTCGGTTTCTTAAAGCCTAACCTGATTATGACCATGCCGGATCTTACCGGGATATCCAGAAAGGTGTATAAGAATATCACCTTTAGGATGAGTACGACGGCCCACTTGGGACCGCATCGGGAAATCGTCCGGGATGCCTGGATAAAGACGGCGATCTACGACGACAATAAGAACCGCTACTTTTGGAGGACGGTAGAGAAGTATAGGATCCCAGTGATTAAGGAAACGGAGGATGATAGGATCTACGATTCGGAGAAGGCCCATAACTTCTTTCATGTCCAGTTAGAGAAGTGGAAATCTCAGATGAAAATGGACGACAATATGTCAGAAGAAAAGGCCAATGAATTAAGAAAGCATTGGGAAGATAAGGAAAAAGAAAGGGAAGCTAAAGAGTTTCATGGTTACGATAAGTAATTATTTTTTATGATGTTTCTTAATTGGTTTAGGATATTTGGTTTTCTTTTCATCTAATAATACAGTCATTGGTTGGAGTTTAGATCCCGTTTTAAGATCTTTCTTTAACTGTTGTGCCACTTCTGAAATTAAATGGTAGACACCGGAAGGAGATTTAACCACGATGCCCCTATAAGCTAAGGATCTAAGGCCTAAAGTAACTGTCGATGTCGCCAGTTTCGTATCTTTAGCTATGTTAAAAGAGTTGGCTTTGCTTAATTGGAAGTTCCAATCATATAATGATAAGATTATTTCCCTTTCAGAATTGGTTAAATCGGTTATTGATCCTACGGATGCCTTATCTTTGAATCTCATTCTCATTATTAAGTAGAATAAGTATTAATTATTGTTATTATTGTTAGTTACTACCAGGGAGTACCCTACTACTACTACTACTACTACTACTACTTTTTACTACATATACACTCTCTCTCTGTTACAATAATAATAATAACAATAAAAAAAGCTCTAAAGGGGTTTTTTGATCAAAAATTCTCTTATGATGAGAAAAAAGAGGCTCCGGGATTCGAACCCCGGATCCGGACTCTAAAAGTTCGTCTAATAAATATTAGACGAACTTTTATAATATGAGAAATAGCCTAAAAATCGGCTTTTTTCTCCTTTTCATCTACCTTTTCATAACCACAACAGGCTATTTTTACTATCTAAGCTTCGGTTTTGTAAGGGATTCATGCTACCACGTCAATAGGACCAGGCAGATTATGGGCCTGGATCCGGAAATAACCGAAAATTGCTATTATTATGACTTTAACCCTACCTATCCCTCAGGCTTTCATATCTTTGCCTCGGTCCTGATCCGGTTATTTGGCAGTGAAACCCTAGTTTTCCTGTTCATCCTTCCGGCGATCCTGGTTTTGGCGCCACTTTTCCTTATCCTCATTCTGTTAGAGTTCTTTAAGGATTGTAACATAGTCTTGATCTCGCTGACAATCTCATTCTTACAATTCTTCATAGGGTGTTTGATCTATTCGATTTCTTATACCCGATGGTTCGTTATCATAATAATTTTAGGATGCTCTTATCTATCGGTTAAGACCCTGAAACTGAAAAGCAACTATAAATATCTTGTTTTTCCTTTTATAGTCCTTTCAATCTTAATAACCCTGACAATACATAGATTGCCGGATATCCTTGCTTTGGATCATCCAAGCCAGAAATCGGTAATTGAAATCGGTATCTATATTTTTATTATCCCTTTTTTATCCGCTAAGATATTAAGTTATTTGCCGAAAAGATTTTTGAATGTATTTAAATTTGTTATAATAATCATTGCCTCAATCAATTTAATATCATTTCTTTTAATATCATTTTTACTCCTTTAGGAGTAATTTTAACTTTTCTATAAAGTCGTTAGCCTCGGCCCTGATCTCATAAAGGGCGGTAGGGTGATTATTGTTACTTCCAACAGTCTTTTTTATGAACCCATGCCTTACGGCATAAACCAGGAAGTTGCTAAGCCTGGAAGAACTGGAGAAAAATCGCATCTTATTCAATTCAGTGAATGAGAATTTGGCCTCGGCGTGATCATAAAGGAAGGCCATAAGGTTAAGCCGGTCCTTAGAAATTGCCCCAAAACCCGCGCATGTTTTCGCGTTAGCCGGTAACCTGTCCATGATATAACCCCGCCTTTTTAAAGACTAATAAGATAACCGATGAAATTCCACGAATCAAAAGACGTTAAAAACGTCGGCCGATATATCATTATCGGTTCAGTTGGATTGTACCTGTTCGGAGCATTAGCCGGAGGGTCTACCGGTTTCATCGCGGTATTGGAAAATATTACCGCAACGAATCCAGTGGTTACGGTCATGCTCGGTCTTGTCCTGGTATTCTTCATACTAGGAGTAATAGACCACTTTTACCCAATATTTTGATTTGAATAAGGGGTCAAAAGCATCGAAATCTTTACTCCCTTTACTATTCTTAAGGAGATTAAATACTACAAAACAGAAAATACACGCATGGGGAAATTGCTTTTCGGGGCAATCCTAACCTTAATTTCCTTTTTTCTTTTGTCCTTATCGGTCTTAGGACAGAATGCCCCATGTATCACCGGTTACACCGGATGGCTTGTAACCGGGCATTCGTCCTCAGGTTGCGGATCCGGGGTTACATGCGGGTTAGGATCCGGCGCCGATCAGTGTTCTTATGTCGCATCATACGACGGCACAAACCTTATCAATTCAAGATCCTATTGCCCCCAAACTTCTACGATCGCTTATAACGGTTGCTATGCGTCGCCTGGCCAAACTGAGAATTTTAATAACCTGCAATGCGGTGTTGACTATAATTACATCGTCACTTACCGGATTCACCAGGTAAATTGTACAGATCCGACATGCTCCGCTTATGCCGGTCAGGGCGAGAAGAATTATTTAAACGGGTTTTCCGGAAATGCGACCATGATAACCGCGACGTCCTCAATGGCTAACGGCACTAAGACGTCCAATACATGCAATGTTATCGGTGGATCCGTTTACTCTAATTATACCCTATGCAATAATGGGGTTTTCCAAGATACTTCCGACCTATGCTCTTACGGTTGTTTGCCGACTTTAGGATGCCTAAGCCAACCCCAGGCTAACCCTATCTGTCTGCCAAATTTAGTAATCAACGGGACATGCAACCTGAATTATGCCACTCAGCAGATATGCTCCAATGACGGGACTTATATTATTTCTAAGACTGTTGCATGCGGGAGTAACCAATATTGCCAAAACGGGCAATGTTATAACAATGTTATTACAACTACGACCACGTCGGAAATCCCTTCTGCTCCCGGATCATTAGGGACATCTTGCGCCTGGTCCAAGCCATGCCAGGCCGGATTGATTTGCACATTCGATCCGCTGAATATTCTTAACCAATTTTGGACATGCAAAAACCCGAATCCGATTTTAGGAAATGGGACGACAACGACAACTTTTCCAACTCCGCCCCCGACCTCAGAAGGATATATTGTAAGCAACCAAACACAAAGGCCCGATCATTGGTTTATCCAGGTCGGCAATTCATGTTCTAATATCCCCGGCGAGGTAATTTTTAACTATTGCCCTGCCAGTTCAACTTGTGTTATAAAATGCACAAGCATCAATTACCCTACGCATATTTTCCAGTATGTTTACAATCCTGGAGTATGCCATGCGACCACTACATTCGGAAGTAGCAATTATTATCTTCCGGCCCAATGCGTAGAAAACTCATCGCTTTATAGTGTTTGTAACGAATACACCGGATTTCTCCTTTTAGATACGAAGGGATCCGGCGGGAATACTCAGAACTTTTGCGGTCTAGGGGTAAACGGCGGGGATATCTGCACTTATTACCCTGAGGATATTAACGGGAATATCATAACGAAAACAGAAAGGATCTATTCCTGGAATTATAAATACCTATGGCTATTCAATCTGAGTTTTCCATATTGGACATCTTTTCAACCTTTCGATTATAACGCCTATTGCCCTCAGATCTCGCCGGTCGATCCAGGACGCGGATGCGGAGCATTGCCCGGACAGATAGAATCATTTACTAATTTGGATTTTCCCAACGGGTATTACGGGATCATCAGCAATACTTACAAGACGATCAACTGTTTAGATTCTAATTGTTCTCAATATCAGAATACGACTAACGGCGCATGGGATATAAGAAATATTGTCGGCAATCCCATACCGGTCGGGAGCAAGATAAACGGGATTTGCGCGTACGATAATTCGCTTAACAAGACGGTTTACAGTTATCAGGTATGCAATAATACCGGCGGGTTAAGTAACATCAATGAGCAATGTTATTATGGATGCATGAACTCTTACGGATGCATCCCGTCAGAATTTTTAAACTCCTCATGCCTACCGAATTTCGCCTTAAACGGGACGTGCCTTAACACTACTACGGTAACCCAATCTATCTGTTCCAATGATGGAACATATTATCTGAACAAGACTTACAACTGTCCGGCCGGATTGGGATGCAATCCGCTTTATGGGATCTGTATGCCTGGGAACTTTACCGGTAATTTCTCCGCCCCCTATCAGAAACAGGCTAATGCCGGGATGGTTTCCCGCGCAATGTTCACTCCTATCGCATCGATCCTGATCCTTCTTACGGTTTCATGCGCCGGAGTTTATTTCTTCCTGGATGATGAATTTATCCCCATTTTAATTTTCACGATCGGCAATTTCGTCATGGCCCTTTTAAACTATTTCCAGTATGGTTATCTCCTGTCCCTATTCGGGATAGAAATGCTAATCTTATCTTATCAAAATTCCAGGACGGCCCCAAAAACATGAAAAGGGATTGTGATAATGGATTTCATAAGATTGTCCCCTGGTCGATTGAGTGTCAGGATTGCGGTGAAAAATTAGCGGAAGTAGTTAAATGAAAATGAAAAAGGAATTATTACTTTATAGTATTATAGTATTAGGTATTACTTTATTTTCTACATTAATTTATGGTTGGTCAATTTCAGATTATCTCTATTATCAGAATGAAACTGTAAATCAAACTAATACCGCAACTTTATACGGAATTATTTATCCGACTCTTTTTAATACTTCGGAGAAAATCTCACAAAGCAAAATGTTATCTACCGGAAAAGATTTACGACTTTTGAATACTTCTAATGTTTCATTGATTTATGATTGGGAAAGTTATTCTGATTCTACTTATGGAATTGCCGGTCCAACTCCGATTGTTTGGGCTTGTTCTAATTCAATAAATGGGAATACGACTCAAAATTCCTGGTATTATGACAAGTCAACAGAAAATAATTTTGGAAACGGGACCTATAATAATTCGGCATGTTCTCCTTATGTCGCCGGAATTTGGCATTTAGGAGAAAGTTCAGGGACAGGTTCAATTTTAAGAGATAGCTCAGGAAACGGCGGAACCGGGACAATGTCAATTAATGATAATTTTAATTCTACATATACAAAATTCGGTTATTACATCAGCGATTTTAATTTACCGAGCATGGGGCTTTCTTATATCCCACATTCAGCTTATCTTAATGTCGGTCAAGCAAGTCAA
>Ga0315281_10009804_pt1 | contig 13263 bp, 14 predicted proteins | sample YL17G07_0_MG_FD_204540 | JGI IMG/M metagenome (GOLD analysis project Ga0315281, IMG submission 204540) | Sediment microbial communities from Yellowstone Lake, YNP, Wyoming, USA - YL17G07_0 | ecosystem: Environmental > Aquatic > Freshwater > Lake > Sediment | place: USA: Wyoming | collected... | reverse complement strand
AAGCGCCTTCAGCGCGTGCGGCTGATTGGCCGGCATGAGCACCGCTTCCCCGGCTCGCGCCGTCAGCGGCTTGCCCGAAATCACGATTTCCGCCTGGCCCTCCAGCACATGCGCCAGCGCGTCGAACGGCGCGGTATGTTCGCTGAGCCCCTGGCCCTCGTCGAAGGCGAACAGCGTCACGGTTCCCGTGCCGCGCTTCAGCAGCGTCCGGCTGACCACCGCTCCCTCCTGATACGCCACCAACTCCGCCAGCGCAACCGCTTCCGCCGCGGGCATCTCGCCCTTGCTTGGTGCATTCTGCGAACTCATCGTGGACCGCCTCCGTAGCGACACTCCGACGGTATCACGCGCCAGCCGAAAATAGCCGCTTTCGGAAGGCGTACCGCTGCAATGGAATGGATCAAACAAATGAAGGATGGTAGCGCTAACGGGAATCGAACCCGTATTTCAGCCTTGAAAGGGCCGCGTGCTAACCGTTGCACCATAGCGCCATCTGTGTGGCAGAACTACTTCTACTAGGATAAGAGAAACGGAGGCATTGGTCAAAGCGGCGGGAGGCGTTCCAAGAACGAATTTCGAGTTTCGCGTTTCGAATTTCGCCCTGCGCCACGAATCACCCGCTATTCCTGGCGATCCGTAAACTCCTCGTGCCAGGCCATCTGCACGGCCTCGAGTTTCCCCTCGTTCGACGCCTTGGGGTCGCCCGCGAAGCCGGGCAGCTCGCAGACCCACTTGTGCAGGTCCGTGAAGCGCACCGTCAGCGGGTCCGTCCCCGGAAATTTGTCGGCCAGCGCAATCGCCAGCCCTTCCACGTCATCCCAATCCAATGTCGGCATCCGTGCTCCTGCGAAACTCAGTGATCCAGTTCTTTCGCATAATTCTTGTTCCACTCCGGAATCTCCACCACGATGTCCGACGTCCCGTCCGGCACGCACTGGCAACCCAGGCGCGACTTCGGCGTGATGCCCGGCGCTTCGTCGAGCTGATCCAACTCCGCGTCGGTGGCTTCGTTGCACGTCTCCAGTCCCTGCTGGACCATGACGTGGCAGGTGGAGCAGGCGCAGACGCCGCCGCAGGCGTGGTCCAGCCCCAGCTTGAAGCCCTCGCAGATGTCCAGGATGCTTCCCGGCAGGCCGTTGTGCCCGTAAGGAAATTTCTCCGGGTCCACTTCGACGGTTTTGCCGCTCGGCAAAAATGTCACTTTATATTTCTTCGTCGCCGTCTTGTATTTGACTTCGTCGATGTATGGATTGCTTCCGCCCATGTTTCTCCCTCGTTCCTACACCTCGGCCAGGTTGCGGCCTTCGAGCGCCGTGGAAATCGCGCTGTTCATCATCACTTCCGCCAGATGCGTGGTCGCCTGATTCAGTTCGTCAATGCGCACGCGCACCAGTTTGTAATCCATCCCCGCCGCGGACTCTTTCAAAGCCGCCACGGCCGCGTCAATCACCGCGCGCTCCTCGCCGGAAATCCGCGCGGCGGCCTCCGTGCTCAGCGCCTTGGCCGTCGCGCTCAGGATGGACTCCGCCTCGGTGCGCGCTTCGACCAGTTGCCGCTCGGCAAAATCCTGCTCGGCGTATTCGATGGACTCTTCCAGCATGCGCTCGACTTCCGCGTCGTCCAGGCCGTAACTGGGCTGCACTTCGATCGAGCGCTCTTCGCCGGTGCGCACGTCTTTCGCGGCCACCTGCAAAATGCCGTTCGCGTCGATCAGGAACTTCACCTCGATGCGTGGCAAGCCCGCCGGGGCCGGCGGCACGCCCAGCGTAAACCGCGCCAGCGACCGGCAATCGCGCGCCAGTTCGCGTTCGCCCTGCACCACGTGAATTTCGATGCCCGTTTGGTTGTCCACGCCGGTGGTGTAAAGCTCCTGCGCGCTCGCCGGAATCGTCGAGTTGCGCGGAATGATCTTGGCCACCGCGCCGCCATACGTCTCGATGCCCAGCGAAAGCGGCGCCACGTCCAGCAGCAGCATGTTCTGCGTGCCGTTCGAAAGAATATCGGCTTGCAGCGCCGCGCCCAGCGCGACGACTTCATCCGGGTTCAGTTCGATATGCGGCTTGCGTCCAAAATATTTTTCCACCGTCTCGCGCACCAGCGGCGTGCGCGTCGTCCCGCCCACCAGCACCACTTCCTCGATCTCTTCGGGCTTGAGCTGCGCGTCCGCCAGCGCCTGGCGCACCGGCTTCATGGTGCGCTCGACAATCGGTCGAATCCACACCTCGAATCCGGCGCGAGTAAATCCAGTACCGTAGACAGAGCCGTTTGGAAGAGGGAAGCGCAAAACAGCCTCTTTATTCTCGGAAAGCTGATGCTTGACGGTGATAAACGCTTTACGCAACTCCTGTACGAGCTCAGGCTGCTGCTTAATATCGACACCATAACAATCAATAATGTCCTGCTGCAGGTGTGACAGAAGCAGATTGTCAATGTCGTCGCCGCCCAGATGCGTGTCGCCATTGGTCGAAAGCACCTGATAAATATCGCCTTCGGCCGTCGCAATCAGCTTGAGCACGGAAATATCAAACGTTCCGCCGCCCAGGTCGTAGACGGCCACTTTGCCGCGCTGCTGCTGGTGCAAGCCGTAAGCCAGCGCCGCCGCCGTCGGCTCGTTCACCAGGCGCAGAACTTCCAGCCCGGCGATGCGCCCGGCATCTTTCGTGGCCTGCCGCTGCGCGTCGTTGAAATACGCCGGCACGGTGATCACCGCGCGGTCCACCGTCTCGCCGAAATGCGCTTCGGCCCAATTGCGCAGCTCGCGCAAAATAAACGCGGAAATCTCCGGCGGCGAAAACACCTTGTCGCCCAGGCGCACGCGAATCACGTTCTGGCTGGCCGCATCAATGCGGAAGGGAAACAGTTTCAATTCGTCGCGCACGTCCGCCGGCCCGCGGCCCATCAGCCGCTTCACCGAATAGATCGTGCGCTCGGGCTGGGTCAGCAACCGCCGACGCGCCGGTTCGCCCACGATGACGCTGCCATCGGCGTCCAGGCTGACCACCGAAGGGCACAGCGTCGAGCCGTACGGCCCCGAAATACACTTCGGCCGTCCCGTTGTCGCGTCCACATACGCGACCAGACTGTTGGTCGTTCCCAGATCGATTCCGACGATGCGTCCCATGATCTTTAAGCCCGTGCCCCGCCGCGCCTCACGCCGCCAGTTCCTTGGCCACGTTCAGCACCAGATTGCGCAAATACGCGCGCCGGTTCAGCAACTCATTCATGCGTTCGAGCAATTTCTTGCGCTCGTCCGGCGCGCCGCCCGGCGCGTCCAGCGCCGCGTCCCAATCCCGCGCGCCCGATTGCAGTGCCGCGTCCACTGCGCCCAGCTTCCCCTGAAAATTCTTTTCCGCCGCCGCCAGCCGCGCCTTCAGCCCGGCCAGATCCCCGCCCGCCTCCCGCGCCTCGCGCAGTTCGTCGAGCGATTCGTTTAATTCGAAAACCTCTTCCAGAAGTTCCGCGGGCGCCTGCTGCCTGGTCTCGCCCTCTTTGCGCATGCCTTCAAGCGAGAGCAGATACTCGACGCGGGCAACGGGGTCGCGCAGCGTGCGATAAGCGTCATTCAGCTCCGAACTGTGCCGCAAGGAAAGCTCGCGCTCCTGCTCGGTGGCGCTGGCGTACTTGTCCGGATGCAGCTTCCAGCTCAATTGCAGAAATTTGCGCTCGAGCGCGTCCGTTTCCACCCACAGCTTGCGCGGCATCCCAAAAATTGCGAAGTAATCGATATGGGGCGCCAGCTGCACCAGTTTCCCGCAGCTCGAACAGAAATGCGTCCCCAGGCTGCGCTCGTGGCAGCTCCAGCAGACCAGCGGCGGATTGTTCAAAATGTGCGGCTCGGCCATCGAAATTTTCGCGGCGCATAAAAACGCGCCCGCATCCTGAACCCCTCAAAAATAAAAAAACGCGGCTGGCGGGTGCGGCTGCCAGCCACGTCTCAGACGCCAGTGTCAGGCGCAAGCCCCGCCGTGCAACCGTGCACACGCGGAACACGTCCCGTCCGCATGAAAACTTTTCCGCCGCTACGCCGTGAACGAACTGCCGCAGCCGCAACTGCGCGCCGCGTTGGGATTCTGAAACACGAATCCCTGCTTCATCACCGTCACTTCGTATTCCAGCGTGGTCCCGCCCAGGTACAGCAGACTCTTGGGGTCCACGAAGATGCGCGCGCCATGCTCCTCGAAAACCTTGTCGCGGTCGCGCGCCTGGGTATCCAGCTTCATCGCGTAGGAAAGCCCCGAGCAGCCGCCGCCCTGCACGCCCACGCGCAGCCCGCCGGTTTCCGCCGGCACGCCATCCTTGGCCAGCAGCGCGCGAATCCGTTCCGCGGCCCTCTCGGTCAGGTGAATCACCGCCGCGTTCGGCGCAGCCGTGGCCGGCTTCTTCTCGACGTTTGTCTCCATGCCCGTCTCCCCGCCGCTTAGTGCGACGGCATATCCTCGGGGCGCACTTCGATGCCCTTCTTTTTCTTCCAGTCGTTGATCGCCGATTTGATGGCGTCCTCGGCCAGCACCGAGCAGTGAATCTTTACCGGCGGCAGCGACAGTTCCTTGACGATCTCCGTGTTCTTGATCGCCAGAGCCTCTTCCACCGTCTTGCCCTTCACCCACTCCGTCGCCAATGACGAACTGGCGATGGCCGAACCGCAGCCAAACGTCTTGAACTTGGCCTCTTCGATGATCTGCGTGTCCGGATTGATCTTCATCTGCAGCTTCATCACGTCGCCGCATTCCGGCGCGCCCACCAGGCCCGTGCCCACGTTGGGGTCCTCCTTCGAAAGACTGCCCACGTTGCGCGGGTTATTGAAGTGGTCGACAACTTTTTCGCTGTATGCCATTAGCTTACGCTCCTTGCCAGATCGCCCGTCTCCAGAAATCCCGCGCGCTTCACCATCGCGTCCGTCAGCCGCACGTCCGAAAGCGAAGCCGAACGCCCCGCGGCCAGCTGCTGCAGCGCCTGGCGGATGAACTCCGCTCCGATGCCCAGAATCCGCAGAAAATCGCGGACCTCCTGCAGTTCGCGGAAACGCCGCACGCCGCCCGTCTCCGATTCGGTATCGTACGGCGCAAAGCTCACCTGAAACGGAGTGGCGCTGCCACCCAGGGAGCGTTGAATTCGAATTGTCCCGTCCTGTGCCATTTTCTTTCCTTTTCTTTCCTGATCCACTTCATTCTGTTGAATCATGCGGTTTGCCATTTCACCTTGCTGATGTCGATTCCATCCTTGGCCATCTCGTAGAGCGGGGAAAGATCCCGCAGCTTGGAAACCACTTCCACCAGACGGTTGGTCACGTAATCGATCTCTTCTTCCGTATTAAAGCGGCCCAGGCCGAAACGAATCGAAGTATGCGCCAGATCGTCGCCCACGCCCAGGGCCTTGAGCACGTAGCTGGGCTCCAGCGTCGCCGAGGTGCAGGCCGAACCGCTCGATACCGCCACGTCGTTAATCCCCATCAGCAGCGATTCGCCCTCCACGTAGGCGAAGCTGATGTTCAAATTGTTGGGCAGGCGGTGCTCCATCGAGCCGTTGATGTACAGCACGTCCAGCTTGCTCATCAGCCCGTTCAGCAGCCGCTCGCGCAGCTTCAGCATGCGCTCGCTCTCCTGCGCCATTTCGTTCTTGCAGATCTCGCAGGCCTTGCCCAGCCCCACGATCCCCGGCACGTTCAGCGTTCCCGAACGCATGCCGCGCTCGTGCCCGCCGCCGTCAATGATGGCCGAGAGCTGCACCCGAGGGTTGCGCCGGCGCACGTAAAGCGCCCCCACTCCCTTGGGCCCGTAGAGTTTATGCGCGGAAATGGCCAGCAGGTCGATGTTGTCCTTCTGCACGTCCACGGGAATCTTCCCAACAGCTTGGACGCCGTCCACGGCAAAGAGGATGCCGTGTTCCTTGGCGATTTTGCCGATTTCCGCAATGGGGTTGATTACTCCGATTTCGTTGTTCGCATACATGATGGTGATCAGAATCGTCTTCGGCGTAATGGCCTTGCGCACGTCCTCCGGGTCCACTCGCCCGTCCTTGCCCACCGGCAGGTAGGTCACCTCGTAGCCGTTCTTTTCCAGGCGCTTGCAGGTATCCAGCACGGCCTTGTGCTCGATCACCTGGGTGATGATGTGGTTGCCCTTTTCGTGGTACATCTCGGCAACGCCCTTGATCATCAGGTTGTCGGACTCGGTCGCTCCGCTGGTCCAGATGATCTCCTTCGGCGTGGCGTTGATCAGCGCGGCTACCTGCCCGCGCGCGTTCTCCACCGCTTCTTCCGCGGCCCACCCGAAAGCGTGGTTGCGGCTGGCGGAATTCCCGAATTTCTCGTGAAAATACGGCAGCATCGCGTCCACCACGCGCGGGTCCACCGGCGTAGTCGCATGATTGTCCAGATAAATCGGCAGCTTGACTCCCATTCCTTGCTCTCCTCTGATTCTTTCCTAAGCCCTCAACTCCACCAGCGACGTGTCCTGCGGTTCCTCGCTCAACTGCGCGATCGTCACCGTGCTCAAAACCTGCAAAATGCTGTCATTCACCCGCCGCAGCGGCTCCCGAATCGAGCATTTCGACGTCGTGTCGCAATTCCCGTGATTGGTCACGCACGAGGTAATCAACACCGGCCCGTCAATCGCCGCAATCACGTCCAGCGCGCTGATCTGTTCCGGCGCTTTTTCCAGCTGATACCCGCCCGCCGCTCCGTGCCGCGCCTGAATCACGCCTTCCCGCGCCAGCTTTTGCAGCACCTTGGCCAGCAGCGTCCCCGAAATCCCGTAGGCCTCGGCAATCTCTCCGGCGCTGCACGCATGCTTCCGGCTGTGCATGGCCAGGTGCTTCACGGCAATCAGTGCGTAATCGGCTTTCTTGGATAACTTGAACATCTCTCGCGACCACCTCTATATACGACTGTTTAGGTCTGATATAAAGATACCCGCAAACTCTCCATCCGTCAAGCCCAACTGCCACTTATTGCCCGCTTTTCCCCGCCTCTACGTATACGACCATTCCGGTCCTGATTCCACTCTTTTTCGTCCAACTGCCATTTTTTGCAGCGAGTTGCGCCCTGGTGCCATTGAGTGGTCAGCTCCGCCCGCCGCTTACCCGCTGCTTTGAGCCTCTTCGTGGTAGTCTGGAAGGGTAGCGGGACCTAAATTCAAGACGCTTCCGGGGACTATTTCTTGGGAAACACATCCAGCTCCAAAATCCGTCTTTCGCTTTCTTTCCTTCTGGCTTTTTCACTTCTGGGCGCGCATCCAGCCGCAGCAGCTCCCCAGCAACCGGCTCCCAAGCGCCATTCACGCGCCAAGCCCAGGCAAAAACCCATCCTTAAGCCCGCCACGCTGGTCGGCGCCGGCGATATCGCCGATTGCAAGGAATTGGAAGGCGCCAAAATCACCGCCAAGCTCATTGCCTCCATCCCCGGAACGGTTTTCGTGGCCGGGGATCTGGCCTACGAAAAGGGCACGGCCCGCGAATTTACCGACTGCTACGGAAAGACCTGGGGCCGCTTCAAGGAGCGCACCCGGCCCGCGCTCGGCAATCACGAGTATGAAACGCGGAATGCCGCGCCCTATTTCGCCTACTGGGGCCAAACCGCCGGTCCTGCGCCGAAGGGCTACTACAGCTACGACCTCGGCGCGTGGCATATCGTCGTCCTGAACACCAACTGCAACCAACCCGGCGTAGGCGGCTGCTCCGCCGGCTCCGAACAGGAGCAATGGCTGCGCCAGGACCTCGCCGCGCATCCCTCCTCCTGCACCCTGGCCTACGGCCATCACGCCCTCTTCAGCAGCGGCTTTTTCTCCCGCCACGCCATGCACCCCGAAGTCCGCCCGCTCTGGCAGGCCCTCTATGAAGCGCGCGCCGAACTCATCCTGACCGGCCATGAACACAGCTACGAGCGCTTCGCCCCTCAGGACCCCCAAGGCCATCCCGACCCGGTCAACGGCATCCGCGAAATCGTCGTGGGCACCGGCGGCGGCAGCCACACGCCTCTCGGCAGCGCCACCGCCAATAGCGAAATCACCAACAGTCACACCTTCGGCGTCCTCAAACTGACCCTCGGCGCGGGCAGCTACTCCTGGGAATTCGTGCCCGCGCCTGGCGAGGAGTTCCGCGATTCCGGCTCCGCCCCCTGCCACCCGCGCAACGCCGCCCCGGCGGAGGGAAAGTCCGCAAAACCCTGACGGCCCCCAACTGAATTTTGCGGCGCACGAAGGAGCCGCCCTGGGTTAAAATACGGCGTTCTTTGCGGACGGTCCGCTGCGCGCTCCTGGAGCCACGATGAAGACATCCACCGCCATCTATCCCGGCTCCTTCGACCCCGTCACCAACGGCCATCTCGATTTGATCGAGCGCGGCGCAAAAATGTTTGACCGCCTGATCGTCGCCGTGCTGCATAACGCCGAAAAGCAGCCGCTCTTCTCCGTTCCCGAACGCCTGGAAATGCTGCGCGAAGTCACCCGCGCCTGGCCCTCGGTGGAAATCGATGTCTTTGAAGGCCTGCTGGTGGATTACGCGCAAAAGCGCCAGGCGGGCGTGATCCTCCGCGGCATCCGCGCCATCTCCGACTATGAATACGAACTGCAAATGGCCATGATGAACCGCAAGCTGCAGCCCAAGCTGGAAACCGTTTTCATGATGCCCGCGGAAACCTACAGCTATCTGAGCGCCCGCCTGGTGCGGGAAATCGCCATGTTTGGCGGGCCGCTGCAAGGGCTGGTGCCTCCGCTCATCGAGGCCCGCCTGCGCGCCAAGAACGCGAAGAAATGAACCGCGAATTTTGAACTGTTTTTGAAATTCCGGCGCACCGCCGCCGACTCCAAGGAGAAACAGCAACGTGCAAGTTAAACTGACCGACCGCATCAACCGCATCTCCGCTTCCCCGACCGCCGCCGTCGTCGCCGAAGCCGAAAAGTACAAAGCCCAGGGCATCGACATCGCCGACATGGGCGTGGGCGAACCGGACTTCCCCACTCCCGATCACATCAAGCAGGCCGCCATCCGCGCCATCGAGGAGAACAAGACCAAGTACACCGCCACGCCCGGCATCACGCCCCTGCGCGAAGCCATCTGCTCCTGGCACAAGCGCGAACTGGGCTCCGCCTACGAGACCAGGGAATGCGTCGTCAACGTCGGCGGCAAGCACTCCATCTTCAACGTCATCGGCGTGCTCATTCAGGCCGGCGATGAAGTCATCATCCCCGCTCCCTACTGGGTCACCTATCCGGACATCGTGAAATACGTCGGCGGCACGCCCGTGCACGTGGCCACGCTGCCCGAAGACGGCTTCAGCGTCAAAGCCGCGGCCATCGAAAAAGTCATCACGCCGAAAACCAAGCTGATGATCATCAACTCGCCCTCCAATCCCTCCGGCGCGGTCGTGCCCACGCCCGAGTACGAAAAAATCCTGGCCCTCTGCAAAAAACACAATATCTGGCTGATGAGCGACGAATGCTATTCGCACTTTGTCTACGCGCCCCACAAACCCTTCTCCATCTCCAGCGTTGCCGGCGCCAAGGACAACGTCATCGTCGTCGGCTCCGTCTCCAAAACTTTCGCCATGACCGGCTGGCGCATCGGCTACGTCCTCGGCCCCGAACCGCTCATCCAGGCCGTCAGCAAACTGCAGACGCAGTCCACCTCCAACCCCACCTCCATCGCCCAATACGCAGCTCTCGGCGCCATGACCGGCGCCATGGACACCGTTCCGGTCATGCTCGCCGAATACGCCAAGCGCCGCGTCCGCATTCTCGAACTCCTCCGCGCCATTCCCGGCGTCACCTGCGTCGAGCCCGGCGGCGCCTTCTACGCCTACCCCAACGTCTCCGCGTATCTCGGCAGCGGCCCCAACCACCGCGCCAAGGACGATATCGAACTGGCCAAACTGCTCCTCGAAAAAGCCCACGTGGCCCTGGTCCCCGGCTCCGCTTTCGGCACGCCCGGCTACCTGCGCCTCTCCTACGCCACCTCCATCGAACGCATCGAGGAAGGCCTGCGGCGCATCGAGCGCTTCCTCGTCCGCGCCGAATCGGCATCGTGAACCCGGAACCATTTCGCCTCGTTCCCCAATTCGTTCCCCGCATCTGGGGCGCTCGTTCGCTCGCGCCGCTCTATCCGGAGCAAACGAACCTGGCCGAACCCGTCGGCGAAGCCTGGCTCACCAGCGTGGATTGCCGCATCGCCACCGGCCCCTTCTCCGGCATAACCCTCGGCGAAGCCTGGCGCGAAATGCCCGCCGAATGGCGCGGCTCGCTCTTCGCGCACGCAGGCCACTTTCCCCTACTCCTCAAATTCCTCTTCCCCGCGGAAAAACTTTCCATTCAGGTTCATCCCGGTGACGCCTACGCCGCCCGCCACGAGCAGGCCGCCGGCGGCCGCGGCAAAACAGAAATGTGGCACTGCCTCTCCGCCGAGCCAAACGCCTCCGTCCTCATCGGCCTGAAGCCCGGCACCACCCCCGGCCAATTCCGCGCCGCCCTCGCTTCCGAAAAGGTCGAAGACCTCTTCACCCAATATTCCGTCCAGCCCGGCTCCACTTTTTTCATTCCCGCCGGAACGCCCCACACCATCGGCCCCGGCATGGTTCTCTGCGAAGTGCAGCAATATTCCGACCTCACCTACCGCGTCTACGATTACGCCCGCCGCGACGCCTCAGGAAAACTCCGCGAACTGCACATCGAAAAAGCCCTCGACGTCATGAAGTTCAGCCTCGCCGCATCCTCTCAACCCGCGCCCCTGAACTTCCCCTCCCCGGACCCCGAAGCCGATTTCTCCCGCAGCATTCTCGCCGCCTGCCCCCACTTCGCCGTCGAGCGCCTGGACACTTCGCACCCCATGCTGCTCCCCGGTTATGGCGGCCAATTCAGCCTCTGCGTGATTCTCTCCGGCTCCGGTCATCTCGAATTCGCCGGTGATCAGACCCCCTACCGAAGCGGCGAATGCTGGTTCCTCCCCGCCGCGCAGGAAGAAACGCAGGAAGAGTTCATCCTCCTTCCCGACGAAAAGACGGCCCTGCTCAGCGTCCACGTTCCGGACCTCTCCGGCCTGCGCGCAGTTCTGAAGGAAGTCGGCTTCTCCGAAGACGCCCTCTCCCGCGCCATTTTCGATTAACATGGAACCGCTATGCCCTCTGAAAAACTAACCGCCCACGCCGTAGTCCTCGCCGGAGGCCGCGGCACGCGCTTCTGGCCGCGCAGCCGCACGCGCACGCCCAAGCAGCTCCTCAATATCACCGGCCGCGAAACCATGCTCGAGCAAACCGCCGCGCGCCTCCTCCCCCTCTTTCCCGCCGCGCGCCTCTGGACCGTCACCAACTCCGCCCAAGCCGCCGCCGTGAAAAAACAGCTCCCCGCCGCCGCCCGCTCCCGCGTGCTCATCGAGCCCACCGGCCGCAACACCGCCGCCGCCATCGCTCTCGCCGCCATTCACGTCCGCCACGCCGCCCAAGGCGACGCCCTCCTCGCCGTTCTTCCCGCCGACCATTTCATCGCCCGCCCCGCTCCCTACCGCCAGATCGTCAAAGCCGCTCTCTCCCTGGCGCGAGAAAAAAATCGCATGATCGTCCTCGGCATTCCTCCCACGCGCCCGGACACCGGCTTCGGCTACATCGAGCGCATGGGTGACGCCATCGCCGCCAACTCCTGCTCCGCCTTCGCCGTCCGCCGCTTCACCGAAAAACCCGAACTCGCCGCCGCCCAGGCCTATCTCGCCTCCGGAAACTACCACTGGAACGCCGGCATGTTCTTCTGGCGCGTCTCCACCTTCCTCGACAACCTCCGCCGCTTCCTCCCCAAAACGCACGCGGCGCTCGAATCCCTCGCCGCAACCATCGGCACGCGCCGCTACGATTCGCTCCTCCGCAAAATTTATCCCCGCCTCGAATCCATCTCCGTGGACTACGCCCTCCTCGAACCCGCCACGCAGCAGCCCGGCCCGCCGCAAGTCTTCGTCATTCCCGCCGAAGTCGGCTGGAGCGACATCGGCTCCTGGGCCGCCGTCCACGAATTCCTCGCCGGCAATCCCGGCGACAACATCTCCCCCGGCCCTTTCCACGCCCTCGACGCCGAAGGCAATTTCCTCTGGAGCCCGGGGAAATTCGTCGCCGCCATCGGCGTTAAAAACCTCGTCGTCGTGGAAACCGATGACGCCCTGCTCATCGTCCCCCGCGAACGCGCCCAGGACGTCGGCAAAATCGTCAAATGGCTCGAATCCCGCGGCATGAAAAAACTTCTGTAGAAGCCGCCTCGCAAATACCAGGGCCCCCTCCCTTTCGCGTATACTGCTCCTTTATGACTGACCTTCGCTTCGGCACCGACGGCTGGCGCGGCATCATCGCCGACGATTTCACCATGGAAAACGTCCGCAAAGTCGCCGCCGCCATCTCCCGCTACGTCGTTCGCTGCGAGGACCCCCGCCAAGGCGTGCTCGTCGGCTACGACCACCGCTACGCCGCCGACCGCGCCGCCGCCGTCGTCGCCGAAGTCATCAGCTCCACCGGCACGCCCGTCTGGCTTGCCGACAAGCCCTGCCCCACTCCCGCCATTTCTCTCCTCGTCCGCCAGCGCAACGCCGCCGGAGGCGTCGTCGTCACCGCCAGCCACAATCCCGCCCGCTGGAACGGCATCAAGTACAAAGCCACCTACGGCAGCTCCGCCCTTCCTTCCATCGTCGCGCAAATCGAAAAAGAGCTCGAGCACGTCCTCCATTCCTCCGTCCCCGCGCTCCCTCCGCGCCCCGAACTCATCCACTCCTTCGACCCTCGCGCTCCCTATCTCGCCACCATCGAAAAACTCGTCGACTGGGACCGCCTGCGCGCCGCCAACTTCCGCTTTCTCGCCGACCCCATGCACGGCTCCGCCGCCGGCCTGCTCCGCGAACTTTTCACCCGCAACGGCGTCCACTGCGATGAAATCCGCGGCTCGCGCGACCCGCTCTTCGGCGGCGTCCACCCCGAGCCCATCGAGCCCCACATCGCAGCCCTGCGCCAGGCCGTCCTCGCCGGCCACTACGACGCCGGCTTCGCCGCCGACGGCGACGGCGATCGCATCGGCGCCGTGGACCGCGACGGCTCCTTCATCAACCCCCACCAGATCTTCGCCCTGCTCTTCCAGCACCTCGCCGGCGCCCGCAACCTCCCCGGCGACGTCGCCAAAACTTTCTCCGTCACCAAGCTCATCGACAAGCTGGCAAAAAAACTCGGCCGCAAGCTCCACGAAATCCCCATCGGCTTCAAATACGTCTGCGAACTCATGCTTGAGCAAAACATCCTCATCGGCGGCGAGG
>Ga0315281_10009803_pt1 | contig 13263 bp, 8 predicted proteins | sample YL17G07_0_MG_FD_204540 | JGI IMG/M metagenome (GOLD analysis project Ga0315281, IMG submission 204540) | Sediment microbial communities from Yellowstone Lake, YNP, Wyoming, USA - YL17G07_0 | ecosystem: Environmental > Aquatic > Freshwater > Lake > Sediment | place: USA: Wyoming | collected... | reverse complement strand
GAGTTAAACATAATACCAGACGCTATAAAAAGTGATAGAGGGCAAGATGAATTCATACAGACAGTTGTTCATAGTCTTGCTGTTGTAATCACTGAATTAGAACAGAAGCTTGTTACAAAAGACAAAGATATTAATAGCCTTAATAATGAAATTGCTAAGATTAACAAAGAGTCAGCCATAAAAAATCAAGAGCTTGTTGAGATCAAACACAGCGATGCCTGGAATCTGCGTATATTGTTACATCGTGTCTGGAAAGCGATAGTTCCACCGGGCAGTTTTTACGCGCGCATGCTGCAGAAATTTATTAGTAATCGCGCAATCAATAAAAACATAGTTTTACTTAAAGAATCAGGTTTTTTTGATGAGGATTGGTATCTTAAAAATAATCCGGATGTTGCTCAAGCGAAAGTTAATCCTTTTAAACATTATTTGCTGTATGGTGGGTTTGAGGGACGTGATCCAAGCCCGAAATTTTCAAGCAGCATTTATCTCAAAACCTATGAAGATGTGAAAGAAGCAGGAATAAATCCGCTTTTACATTACTTGAAGTCTGGCAGGGAGGAAGGGCGCTACCAAAATCTGGAGAATATGGATATTCCCTTAAATAGGCCATCAAAAGAGGAATCGGCTCCGACCAATACTGAAATTCAAGTGCCTGCCGAAGTTTTGTCAACCCAGCCGCAAAGCGCCATGGAAATATTTAAGAAATCCAAGAGGCTCGCATTAGAACCTAACAAAGACCAGTTAACTACATCAGAGAGCAAAGAACCGGATGTGACTGTGGTTATCCCCATCTACAATAAGGGCAGATATCTTCAGGCCTGTCTCGAATCGGTTCTGAGACAAACCGGGATTACATTTGAGGTAATCTGTGTGGACGATTGCTCTACTGACGGATCGTGGGAGATAGCAGTGGAAATGTCCAAGAAAGAACCTCTGCTTCGAGTCATTAGGAATGAATCGAACAGGGGCGCCTCTTATAGTCGCAACGTTGGAATATCCATAGCACGGGGGTGCTACCTTCAATTCACGGATGCCGACGATCTGTTGCTCCCCGGCTCTCTTGCAACATTGCTCGAAGCCGCAGAGCGTACCGGCTCTGATGTGGTGAGGGGAACATTACAGACACTAATAAATGGAGTTGGCGTTTCATCTCCGGAAGAGACGATCAAAGAGGTGAAAATAGGTGCTCTTTCAGACCTGCCAGAGCTATGGATCCCTTGGTGGCATCAATGCTTCCTTATTTCACATGAACTTTTGGTGCGCGAAGATATTAAATACCCTGACCTGATTGCCGGCGAAGATCCGGTCTTCATGGCAAGGGTTCTTACCAAAGCACACAGGATATGTGTTATCCCGCAGGCAACATATATTTACCGGCCGAACGATTCAAGACCACAACCCAATCTCCGGACTCTTGCAGACCATATTACACATGCTCAGATCGTGAAAACTATATACGCTGGCGATTACGATGCTTGCTGGAGGAAATACCGGGATTATATTATCAGCGACATCCGACTCCTCTTGTCTCAGGCTAATGTCACCTCTAAGGAGTATCAGGTTCTTGATAAACAGATTCATGAATTATAGAAATCTAATGAGAAAGACTTTTTCTATGTATGAGGAAACTTATTTCAATGTAACTAACTGCAGAAGAAATGGTTGTTTTTTGTAAAGAATGACTAAATGAAAAACTGGCTCAACCCTCAGAAGATATTGCGTAGCTTCAGTTTACGGAGACCGACAGTTTTTCAGGGCTTCTGGCATGGGCCGCCCCTTAGTGGGCCACTGCGGGCGTGTCTGGATTCATTTATTCGAATGGGCCACACCTTCGAGCTTTTTACCTACGCATCAATAAACGTTCCGAATGGTGTTATTTTAAAGAAAGCCGTGGAAATCATCCCCTTCGAACAGGTCTTTTATTATGATAATCCGCATACCGGTCTTAAAGACCTTGGGCCCTTCTCAGACCTATTCCGCTTTAAACTCCTATCCGAGCGGGGAGGCTGGTGGATGGACGTGGACACAATCTGCCTTTCACCGGATATTCCGACCGTGGAAAGAGCCTGGGCGCAGCAATTGCCTGAAATCAATCCAAACGCAATCGGTAGCGGCCAGATTGCGTTGCGCAAGGGTGATCCTCTCGCCATAGAGCTATATTCTCGTTGCTACGACCTTAGCCGGACAAATTTCCAGCCTCGAGAGGCGTTGGGGCCGCATCTGCTTTCATCAACAATCAAGGAGATGCAGCTTCCCCAGAATATCTTTGGCAGTCCTGATACCTTTTACCCTATTCGGTGGATTGAGATGTTTAAACTGTGGCTTCCGCAGTTCAGGGATGAGGTCATGAAACGCTCAAGAAACGCCATGTTCATGGCGATTTTCCAGTCTTTCCCCCAGTATATTGGTCTGACAATGGCTAAACTACCGCCACGCGGCAGCTATCTGGCTGAAATATTCTCAGTCTATCTGTCGCATTTTGAGGGAGCCGGGCATTACACCGAAGAGGAAATTATCGGGGGCACGAGAGCATTTTTCCAGAGGAACGATAGTTGGGCAATTCAGGAGCTCAGAGCTATAAGCGGTGAGGCAACGATTGCAAAGCTCGGGTTGTCCGAAAATGAAATGTAGCAGGGAAAGATTTTTGAGATTCAAGGCGTGTTAAGTCGGCAACTTATTGAATCCGAAGCTACAGCGGGGACAGACACTTCCAAGAGCTTGGATGACACCTGTCTACCTTAACATCGTCATGCAGCAGTTGCCGACCATGAACAAAAGCAAAGGAAGCCAAGACAACCACAAATGTGGACTTGACGACCATTATGGTCGGTCCACGTTCGTCTTCTCTCCCTGAAGGCCAGCGAAGCTATGACAATCTCCATTACCGGAAAAAACATGGGCATTAGGTAACGGATCTCTATCATCGCCAGAGAGGCAAAGAAAAAGGTACGTAGAACAACGTAAGACAGCAAGCCAACTAAAAACACAAATTCTGCACCTCGTGTGCGTATTAGCAATACCAAGCAGGCCAGAATCAAGACAATTCTGTACACATGGGAAAGACTCTCCGCCATTTGTGCTGAGGGCATCGAACTCCAGCCCGAATAAAAGATGGTGTCTTTATCCGTCCACATTCTCGCCCCACGATGAAAAGTCAGATTAAATGTTGAGCCAATTCCCGACATCTTTTCAGCCCCCGCCAGTTCCATCAACTCAGCATTCATATCAGCAGGCAGAGGTGAGCCGTTAGGAAGAGCACTTATCTGATCCATGAGAGTATGAAAGCGGGCTGTGTTGAAGGAGCTGATAATAGAGTCGAAGTTGAAACGTTGGGCTACTCCCTCATACTCTCGACTCCAAAGCGGCCAAAAAAACCCGGATGTTGCTTCTTGTGTTAAAGCTGCCTTTTTATAAAAAACCCAGACTCCTCTTGCAAGATAAGAGTCTGTTTCGATTGTATTGGCAGGGAGTAATGACAATCCAACAAGCGCAGCTCTCAAAATCATTGCAAGAATGGGTAGAGCTGTTATAATCCCGATTATCGCAGTGTGCCGAAGACCTTTTAAAGATCCCCCAAGGTAAAATGCGCACAGAGCGGCTGGTACCAGTAGCCAGATCTGATCCCAGCGCACAAACGTAGCAAAAGCAATCGCCATCCCTGTAATAAGTACCTTCATTTTCTGAGCTTTGAGTGACCGAAATAGCGCTGTAACAACTAATAGCCCTGCTGCAGCCGCTAATGTTTCAGTGAGCACCCAACGTGGCCAGGCAACTGTCACAGGTGACAATGCCAGTATAGAAAACGAACCGAGAAGCCTAAAGACGTTCTTATGCCAGGAATACGATGCCCAAAAGTACAGTCATGGCAGCTAAAGCAAATACAGCCGCCTGAACAAACAAGAGTTTCCTGGCAAAGGCTTCTTGTAAAAGGTCTGTACCGACAAGAAGTTTAATAAAGCTAATAAAAATGGAGTAACCGGGAGCTTGGCTGACACCCCATGACGGTTTACACTCAGCGGTTTGTACGTCCGATGTTGAAAAACAGTGATTAATGACCAAATTGTCTGATAGCCGTAAATATAGCTTAGAATCCTGTGTGATCATCGGGGATGAAAATGCCAGTCGAATTAATAACATTGAAACCAGTCCAATACAAACTAACCATAGGCAACCGGAACCACGAGATAGTGAGCTGTCCCCATTCTTTAGCTGAAGCAAAAAGGACTCAAATCGCATGATCTTAAGCTGCGACCTCCTTCCTGTCAAGATTATTCTTCGGTTATTTTGGTTCAGTAAATTCTACTCAGTAAATTCTACTTGAAGTCGTTTCCTATTTCAACTAGACTACTTTGTTGGGGTTCATTCCAGTACTCCTGAACTCTTAAAAAAGAGAACTATTGGGATTATAGACTTCCGGTGTTTTAATAATTCTATTTGTAATGAGTGGTTAAAGTTGGGAAAATGTTTTTGCAAATTCTGAAGACAAACACTATGATTGTTATAAATTTCAGCTAATCTCTTACTTGTTCTGCTAACATACAAACCCCTTTTATAATGTATAGAGTATAATATATATTTATATGGCAAAGGGTTTGCCAGCAATTCCCAAGGTAGTTGGAAAAAATATTTTTTTCATAGCTTATTTTTACTATGATTAATGATAATAAATCTCCTTTAGTAAGCGTAATTATACCAACTTATAACAGACCCGGCATGCTTAAAGAGGCCATATTGAGTGTGCTTTCACAGACGTATCAAAATTTCGAGATTATTGTAGTTAACGATGCGGGAGAGGATGTAAAAGATGTTGTAAATTCTTTAAATAGTGAAGGGAATATTGTTTATCTCCAGCATACAGAAAACAAGGGTCTACCTGCAGCGAGGAATACCGGCATAAAGGTAGCAAAAGGGAAATACATAGCCTATTTGGACGATGATGATATCTATTACCCGAATCACATAGAAACACTTATTGAATTTCTTGAAAAGACAGGATTTAAAATTGCATATACAGATTCATATCACACGACTCAATCGTGGTTAAACAATGAATATGTAACTACAAGTAAAAATGTAAAATATAGCTATGATTTTGATCGCAAAAAATTGCTTATAAGTAATTATTTTCCCGTAATCAATGTAATGCACAGGAAGGATATCCTTGAAGAGACGGGACTGTTTGATGAATCACTTCATGCACATGAAGACTGGGAGCTGTGGATAAGGTTATCCCAGCATCATGATTTCTACCACATCAAGGAAGTGACTGCAGAGGTAAGAACACGGGACGGCAGTTCAAATATGACAACAAGTAACCCAATGGCTTTTCTGCACACCATGAAAACAATTCATAAACGATATGCACACCTTGTAACTGACAGATATATCATCGAAGATATCATCGAAGAGCAAAAAAAGGCTAAAAATGCTCTTGAGCTCTATTCAAAGATTGCTACAATGGAGAATTATATAAAAAGCCTGAAAGAAACTATAAATGAAAAAGATCAGCAATTCATCAACCTTCAATCACATGTGGACATAATTATTCAGGAGAAGGACCGGTACATCGAGAGCTTAAAGGAAGCGATTGACAAGAAAGATAAGTACATTAAGGATTTCGAGGTAACCCTTGAGGCAAAGAAAAAAGAGTTCTTACAGTCACAGGGTTCTTTAGAAACCATGATGGTAGAGAAAGACAGATACATCGCGAGCTTAAAGGAAACGATTGATAAGAAAGATAAATACATCAAGAATATGGAAGGAAATTTAGAATTCATCATCAATGAAAAAGATAAGTATATAGAGAGTTTATTGAATACTATTGATAAAAAAAATGAAGGAAATTTATAATTTAAACACTTTAATCAGGGAAAAGAACTAAGATGCAGAACTATTGAACTCAGAGTTGAACTTTTTGAAAAAGATGATTATTTACAGGTTGTTCAAGAAATCTAATTTTGTTAAAATTTTAAAGTTACATATCTAAAATAATTAGGGGGTAATTTATGAAAATCGTTAATGAAATCGCATTTTCCGTACTTTTGATCCTTGCCGTATTTATACTTGCATGTGATAAGGGGACTATTCATACCGAAAATTTCAAGACAGCAGCCGTAAATAATCTTCCTCAATGTAATCTGGATGTTGCACAGTTTCGAGACGGAACACTGTATACAGCTGGATGGGCCACCGATGCGGAAGACGGCGTCTCTATTAAAAGGGTTATGGTCTATGTCGATAATAAGCTTGTAGGACCGGCAAAATTGGGATACGAGAGACCAGATGTAGGAACATTTTTTAAAAATCCAAACTGGATTAAATCGGGATGGGAAATAAAGGCGAAGCTTCCCTTAACTAAAGGAAAACATACGATATTTGCTGTTGCATATGACAAAATGGAGGCATTAACAAAAACCCGTGAGATAGAATTCATCGTCGGATAATCCTATAAAGTAATCCTAAGAGAAAGTAATATGGGAAAAACTGCAGTCTTCACAATAGTTTCAAAAAACTATATAAGCTATGCACGTGTTCTGTTTGACTCTTTTTTAAAAAATAATAGGAACTGTGATGCTTTTGTCCTGCTTGTGGATAAGATTGATGGATACTATGACCCTTCTAAAGAAAATTTCAGAACGATCGAGGTAGAGCAATTAGAAATCCCAAACAGAGATTCTTTTATTTTTAAATATAACATTATGGAATTGAATACGGCTGTTAAGCCATTCTTCATCGAGTATCTCTTTAAAACCGGGAACTACAGAAAAGTAATATATTTTGACCCGGACATCTTAATTTTAAGAGACTTATCTAATCTATTCAATATCCTTGACAGATATTCTTTCGTTATTATCCCCCATATTACATCTCCCATTCCAGATGATGGTAAATCTCAGAGTGAAGTCGAGATCATGAGGGCTGGTTGTTATAACCTCGGGTTTATCGGGTTGTCAAATTATGAACGGATTAAAGGATTTCTCAAATGGTGGCAGGAGCGCCTCTCAAAATATTGCTTTTCCGCACCGGAGGCAGGACTTTTTGTAGACCAGAAATGGATCGACCTTGTTCCCTGTATGTTTGATAACGTATATATTCTTCGACATCCCGGATACAACATGGCTTATTGGAATCTCCATGAAAGGGAGATTCAGATACGCGAGGGAGAGTATTATGTAAACTCGGAGCCTGTTTTTTTCTTTCATTTCAGCGGTATTGATATCGACAATCTTGATATCGTCTCTAAATACCAGAACCGGTTTAAAATGAAGGATGTAAGGAATTTAAAGGGACTGTTTGAAGATTATAGAACCCTTCTTATTAAGAATGGCCTTTTGGAAACAAAAGATTGGCCTTACTACTATGATTTTTTTGATAAGGGGATAAAGATTTCAAATATTATAAGGAGACTCTATTGGAATAATCTTGACAGATCAAGCCACTTCGGAAATCCTTATGATACATCCGGAGAAAGAAGTTTTTTTAACTGGCTCAATTCACCGTATAAGAAAGGTTCAACTATCTCAAATTTACTTTACTATACTTATCTAATAAGGCCTGATCTCCAAACTTCATTCCCAGACATTACTGGTGAAGAAGAAAAAAAATTAATAGACTGGGCATGCAACTCTTTGCCTTGTGAGTATGGTTTTGATAAGATTTTTCTTGATGCACTAAAAGAAAAGGGTGACAAAGTCACAGCGACGCGATCAAGTGTCCCCCCAATTCCTGAGAAATCTCGTGTTGAAGAACTATTATGGAAATACGGTACAAGATATGCTCCTTTTATTAAGAAAATACCCGTGGTAAAGGATATTGCGGAAATTGTCTACGCAGATTTGAATCAGAAGATGAATTTAAGGCTATCTTTGCCATTGGATGTAAACGTGAAAATGTCAAGCGTCGATTATGAAAACGCAAGAAATATTTCTGGACAAATTCGTGATCACAGTAGCTTAGGAATCAACATTGTTGGGTATATTACATCAGAGAGTGGTACAGGGGAGGCAGTAAGAGGTAACATAAAGGCATTTGAATCTGCAGGCTTTCCTTATGCCTTAATTAACCTCGATACACAATATAGACATGAAGATAAGACATATACCTACTTTACTGAAAATAATGTTTACGGAATTAACTATATACATGTCAATGCGGATCAGGTGCCGGTATTTTATTCCCAGAAAGGTGATGAATTTTTCGAAGGTAAATATAACATTGGTTTCTGGGTGTGGGAGTTAACCGAATTTCCAGAAGAATGGAGGCCTCACTTCCGTCATTATCAAGAGATATGGACACCGAGTAGTTTTTGTGTCGATTCTTTATCCGTTATGTCCCCTGTCCCTGTGATTAGAATTCCTCATTCAATAGCGATCAATCAAATAAAGGATGTAAATAGATCCTATTTTAAGTTACCTGAGAATCATTTTATTTTTTTCTTTATTTTTGATATGCTGAGTTACTTTGAACGAAAAAATCCATTGGCTCTTATCGAGGCATATAAAAATGCTTTTAAGCTTACAGAAGACGTCATGCTCGTGCTTAAATTCTCTAATTCCGAAAGAAATGTCTCTGCAAGAGATAGATTAATAGAGGCTGCAAAAGGGTTGAAGATTAAGATTATAGATCAATATCTTTATAAAGATGAACTTAATGCACTGATGAATTTGAGCGATTGTTATGTTTCTCTCCACCGATCTGAAGGATTTGGTTTACCTTTGGCAGAGGCCATGTATTTGAAGAAACCTGTTATAGCCACCGCTTACTCCGGCAATATAGATTTTATGACTTGCAATAACAGCTTCCTTGTAAAGTATAAAATCATCGAAATAGAGGAGGATATTGGGCCTTACAAAAAAGGGGGTGTTTGGGCAGACCCAGATGTTTTGCATGCAGCAGAGTTAATGCGATATGTTTTCGAAAACAGAGAAATTGCAATGGAAATAGGAGCAGCTGCTTCTAATGATATTAGAATTCAATTAAGCCCATTGGTGGTGGCCAATAAAATTAAAATGAGAGTAAACAGAATCTTATCAATCGTATGAGCGATTTCTTTAAGCCATTGAGAATTATACCCTTTTTTAGAAGTTACATAATTGATGTTACACTATCAAAGTAGGATATAAAGATGCGTAGTAAGCAAAATATAATTGAAATGATACAATCAGTAAAAAATTGGTACCATCAAATAGAAATCAGACCTGGAATAGTAACCCCTGGAATTAACAATTCAGCTGAGGTGCTGAAATTATTAGATCTTCCTGAAGACTGTAAGGGTATGAGAGCAATAGATCTAGGTACACGTGATGGATTTTTTGCATTTGAACTTGAAAAACGTGGTGCTGAGGTGATTGCTGTAGACTATATGCCAAAGGATAAAACCGGGTTTAAAGTGGCTGCTGAATTGCTAAATTCGAAAGTAACTTATAAACAGGATAATATTTATAATCTTTCAAAGGAAAGATATGGAGAATTTGATATCGTTCTGTTTTTGGGTTTATTGTATCATTTGCCCGATCCGATGAAAGCTCTGAATATCGTCAGAACTATATGTAAAGATGAACTTTATTTAGAAACACATGTGATCGATAATGCATTCTTACTGCCTGATGGAAATAAAATCTCACTTTCTAACATCTCAAGTAAACTTGAAGACATACCTATAATGCAATTTTTCCCAAGAAATTCATTAAACAATGATTTTACTAACTATTGGGGGCCAAATTTAAAATGTATGGAACTTATGCTTATGGAAAACAATTTTTTAATTATCGAAAAAAAATTAAAAGGAGAAAGAGCCATATTAAAATGTAAAGTCGGTCTTGATCACATTTTAGAGTACCATAGGAAAATCAGTAGAGGTATTATTACGTAACAATAATTGAAAGTACTTTTTTACTAAAGTCCATTTTAAAAATGCACCTGTGCTACCAAAAATAAAAAAAGAGTTTTTAATCATTATCGGCGTATATATTATCTTGACCATTTTGGTCTGGGGAATATTTGCTTTAGATCGCGGCATGTGGCAAGATGATATACTTACTTTGCAGCGAGTCCAAGCCTCTAAAAACGCTTTTGCACAATTGGTATCCCCTACCGGAACTCCGACAAGAATATTACATAAGGTCCCCTTTACTTTAGCACACTGGACAGGACACGTAATTTTTTCTCTACAATTCCTGTATGGTCTGACGTGGTTCAGTACAGGACTTCTGGCTCATCTGCTCATGCTTCAATTATTCCCTCGAAGGACTCTGTTAGCTTATTTGGCCGGTTCATTGACTCTGTCTGCCACCAGCGACTTTCTTACGAATTCTCTTGTTGCTTCGGGTATTGCTGCCTCGGTTGCATTTTATTTCGCATCAATTATCTGGCTCTTAAAATGGTGGCAAAATGGGTTGCGAATTTGGCTTTTGCCATCTGGGCTATGTTTATATCTAAGTATTTGGATGTATGATGCCGCATTAGCCTCTGTAATATTAACACCTATATTATTTCTGGCCTTAGATGATTTTCGTTTTACAAAGCGTTTGATGAGAATGATGATCTTTTGGTACGGTCTATTTGTTCCCTATCTAATTGTGTTTATTAATTTCTTAGTTGATCCTTTTAGCTATGCTGCAGTAGCACTTCTTCCTCTAACGCTGGCAGAGCGATTTAATCGAACCTTACATATGTTCATTAATAATTTTACACCATGGGTTTGGGCGCTAAACCGACAGCAGTGGTTCCCAGCACTGCCGTCGGTGTTACCCTCCAGCTTTCTATTTATACTTGCCTTATCTGGAACCATTATTTTCCTGGCTGTCGGAATATGGTTGTGGCAAAGAAAAACTGAAGTAGTCAATCAATCACATAAAGAGGGCTTTCGTTTAATTATGATCTTCCTAATTTGTATTCTTATGACTGTTTCATCAAATGCAATTTACTCATCTGTACAATTTTCAGAGGTATTCTATCGTACTCACTTGGTATCGCGTGTCTGGGCCTCACTTGCCGTAGCCTTATTGACCTATAGACTCAGCCTATTTGCTCAAAAACGATGGAAATATGTCATGATGATCTTACCAACATTCTTTGTGGGTTTTGGTATTTACGGAGGTTTAGAACGCCAGGATTATTACTTAGGATACTGGAGGCAGCATCGGGTTGAGCTGCGTTCCATTGTTGAACAAATACCGGGGCTGAGGCCCGATGCACGGCTTATTCTTTACGATCCGCCCCTATCGCCTTATTTAGCAACGAAGGCTACTTATCTGGCTCGGTGTTGGATATGCTATCTCTATGGAGACTCAACTTTGTACTCACGCGTATTTTTATGGGCTTGGGATAGAAATACAAGTTGTAAACTTGAGAGTGGTGCTTTTATTTGTATAGGCGAAGAAAAAGAGAGAGAGGTTTTACCAATTGACCACAGTATCCTTTTGACATATTCTCCCTCACAGAATCGCTACATTCTCCAAAACAATATACCAACCGAATTGCTTCAGGATGCTTCTCTACAGGCTGAGAAATATAATCCATTTTCGCAGATCGTTAATAAACCCCTTCCAGACTATGCCATATCGATCCTTTATGGTCCCGAATACATAGGTGCTCTGTTTCATGAAAAAAGGAATGCGCTCATTGCTGAAGATGAGACCATTTTATCACAATATAATCCCTCTAAGGTTAATGGAAGCTTACGAGCTGGAAATATTGATCTCTTTGAGTCCTATCCTAAATCAGCAAAAGTCAATAAATATAGTATGATCCATGCTGCTGGATGGGCTTTTGATCCAGATACAAAGAAACCGGCAAAATATGTTGTTATTGTGGATAATGGAAAGCCATTTACTAAAGTGCCTGTTAATTTAAATCGCAAAGATGTAGCTTTAACATTGAACAATAACGACCTCTTGATGACAGGTTGGGATACTGTTTTTTCAGTAGAAAAACTCGGGGGCGGAAAACACAGGTTAGAATTTTATGCATTTTTAGAGAATAGTACATTTGCTCCTTTAGTGTATCGTGATAAAATATACCGTGCATTAGAAGTTGCAGATTAATAACGTTATGTGCTTGAAAGGAGAAATTTCATGAGTTAAGAACGCCGACTAAAAGTCGGGGCTTAGTGTTGCAAATTCTCGCATATAAATGGCGAGAATTTGCTAAGCAATATCTGCTCTGCAATCACTTAGCTATTTATCCCTGACTGAAAGTCGGTGCATTCTGGCATTCTGCTTAAAGAGTTTATGAAGAAAATAATGTTTATATTTGGCACCCGCCCTGAAGCTATAAAAATGGCTTCGGTAATAAAAAAATTTCACCAGCCTATGAGTTCTTTTAGACCTTTAATCATAGTCACCGCCCAACACAGAGACATACTAGATCAAATCTTAAGGAAATTTCACATTAACCCCGATTATGATCTTAATATCATGCAAGAAAATCAATCCCTTGAAGACATAACTATTCGCTCTTTGAAAAAATTATCAGAGATTATTCAATTAGAAAAACCAGAAATGATTTTAGTTCAAGGAGATACTACAACAACATTTGTTGGAGCCTTGGCTGGTTTCTATAATAAAATTCCTGTAGGTCATATAGAAGCTGGTTTAAGGACGTATGATAAATTAGAACCATTCCCTGAAGAAATAAACCGAAAATTAACAACAGTACTTGCAGATATTCATTTTGCACCTACAAAGTCTGCGGCTAAAAATCTGAAAAAAGAGGGAGTTCCAACATATCAAATCTTTATAACTGGTAATACTGTTATAGATGCTTTATTAGAAGTAACCAGACGAAATTATAAATTTAAAGCTCCTTTAGACAAAATTGTGAGCCATAATAATAAATTTATTCTAATAACAGCTCACCGACGAGAAAGTTTTGGAAAGCCCTTAAAAAATATCTGTTTAGCATTAAAAAAAATAGTCCAAAAATTTAATGATGTCCAAATCTTATTCCCAGTCCACCCTAACCCAAAAGTACATAATATGATATTTGGTATTCTTAATGACAATAAAAAAATTCATTTATTAGCTCCACTAGACTATGAAACATTTGCACATATTATGGCAAAGGCTTATCTAATATTGACCGATTCAGGCGGAATTCAAGAAGAAGCTCCTTCTTTGGGTAAGCCTGTTTTAGTCCTCAGAAATAAAACGGAAAGGCCAGAGGCAGTTGAAGCAGGTACAGTAAAGTTGGTAGGTACTGACATAGGAAAAATTATAGAGGAAACCGTCAATCTTCTGAAAAATAAGAACGATTACAACA
>Ga0315281_10009802_pt1 | contig 13264 bp, 13 predicted proteins | sample YL17G07_0_MG_FD_204540 | JGI IMG/M metagenome (GOLD analysis project Ga0315281, IMG submission 204540) | Sediment microbial communities from Yellowstone Lake, YNP, Wyoming, USA - YL17G07_0 | ecosystem: Environmental > Aquatic > Freshwater > Lake > Sediment | place: USA: Wyoming | collected... | reverse complement strand
TCGTCAATGCGGCAGATGACAAGGCTCACGCGCCGGCTCCGTGGACGATGATCGCGGTTCGCCCACGCTCGGCGGCATGGATAGCCGCTTCGGCGGCCACCACCGTGGCGCTCATGACGAAGTCGAGTAGCATCGGAAGATTGGCGCCGGCAACGAGCACGACGCCGGGCGAATCACGGACCACTTTTCTCGCCGCCATCGTCGCGCTACCCGCCTGGAGATCGGTGAAGATCACGGTCAGGCCGCCGTCGCGGAGGCGGGTCCTCAGCATGTCTTCGATCTGTGGCAACGACAACTCCTGACCGGAAAGCGCGACCAGCGCGGCGCCGCGCCCCGTGATCTTCTGCACCGCCGAGCACATTCCGGCGGCGAATTCTCCGTGACCGATCACGATCGCTCGCGGCTCCGCCGGTACCGCTACACCCGTGCTACTCATCGTCTTCTTGCAGCGACCGGCGGATGTCGGTCGCCGCCCGCATCCGCGTCTTGAGGCGCTCGTTGAAGCGAGCCGCCGGATCAACCCCGCTATACAGCAACAGGTGATTGAGCGCGATCACCTCGGCGATCACCGTAACGTTCTTGCCGGGAATCAGCGGTACGCTCACCGTTGGTACTTCGATGTCAAGAATCGTCGTCGTCTCGACATCGAGTCCGGTCCGGTCGACATCGGCATCCTGTTGCCAATCCTCGAGCTGAACGACCACCTCGATCCGCTTCTGCTGGCGAACGGCGCGGATGCCGAAGACAGCCGGAATGTCCACCAGTCCGACGCCCCGTATCTCCATGCAGTGGCGCTGCAGCTCATGGCCGCGGCCAATGAGGATGCCGGTTCCGCGCCGTTTTACCTGGACGAGATCGTCGGCCACCAGCCGATGACCACGCTCGACGAGATCAAGCACGCACTCGGATTTCCCGATCCCGCTCCGGCCGATGAACAGCAGACCGACACCGAAGACATCGGCGAGCGACCCATGGAGATTCGTTGACGCGGCGAACTCCTCCTCGAGCCAGGACTTGGCCTGGCTGTAGAAGTCATTGGTCTTGAGTCCGGAAATGAGGAGCGCCGCGCCGGCACGAACCGCCTCGTCAACCATCTCTGCCGACGGCCGTTGACCCTTCGTGATGACCGCTCCCGGAATTGGAAAGGCAAAGAACAGCTTCATGATCCGCCGTCGCTCAGCCGAACTGAGCGAGGCCAAGTAAGTCATCTCGGTTTCGCCGAAAATCTGGACGCGATTCGCCGGAAACCGCTCGACATACCCGGCCAGGACCAACCCGGGACTTGAGATGTTGGGGCTCTTGATCTGACGGTCGAGCCCGTCGGTGCCCGCGACCTGCTCGAGTTGAAGGGCCTCGCGCATGCGATCGAAAAGCGCCTGCATCGTTAGAGGAGTCGTCACGTCGCGATCACCGTGGAGAGGTGCTGTTCGGTCTCGTTCGCGGCGCGCTCCCAGGTAAACCCCATGGCAAACGTGCGCGCCCGTGCCCCGAGCCGAGCGACAAGGTCGGGACTGTCCGCGAGCCGACGCATCGCGGTCGCCATGGCAGTCCCGTCGCCATGCGGAACGAGATAGCCGGTCTCGCCGTCGCGCACGGATTCACGGATGCCCGGCGAGTTTGATGCGACGACAGGCGTGGCGCACGCTGCGGCCTCCAGGTTGGTGATTCCCCACCCTTCCTTGGGCGACGCGAAAACGAGCGCCCACGCCCGGCGAAGCAGAGACAACTTCTCGGCCTCGCTGATGCGCCCAAGAAACCGAACCCGGTTGCCAAGGTCAAGCGACCCGGCCAGCGCCTCGAGCGCCGGACGATAGTCGCCCGCGCCAGCGATCTCGAGCACCGCGTCCCTGCGACCCAGCTCGGCGAACGCTCGTACCACATGGTGCACTCCCTTGTACTTCTTGAGGCGGCCCAGGTAGGCAAAGGTCGGCACCGGCGCCCGCTCGGTCGCGTTCGGCGTGTACGCAACCGTATCGATGCCCGGGTAGATCACGACCACCGACTCGCGCGGAATCCCGCGCAAAGCCAGATCGTCGGCGGTACTTTCGCTGATCGCCTGAAATGGCACGCCGCGATACATCCTCCCCAACGGTCGCTCGGCAACCCAGACGGCGGCAGCAATGGGGGCTGCCATCTCCTGAAAGGCCGTGCCGCCGAACAGGTGCGGCACGAGCGCGACCGACCGGCGCGCGCCCCAGCGCGGCGTATATAGCGGGATCTTGTTGATGTCTTCAATCAGCACGTCGCTGTCACCGGCATGCAAGAACTCGCGATAGTAGCGCCTGGCCAGGAACGGAAAGCTGTGGCGCGTGCCAATCCGGTGCACCTCGATACCGTCCAATACGGCCCGAGGTGGAGAACCCGGCCAGCCTCCGCAAAGCAACGTGACATCATGCCCCTTGCCGGCGAGTCGGCCGAATATCTCGTGGAGGTGGATCTCGGCGCCGCCGCCCTGCGGATTGTCGCGATCCTGCCAGTTGACGAGAAGAATCCGCATGTCAGGTCGAGCGTGAGCACTGAGCACCGATCCGTTTCGAGCGCGAGTCTGAGCTCGAGCTCGAGCCTGAGCTCGGACTGAGAGCTGAAAAGGCTCCGTGCTCGGTGCTCATGCTCATCCTCACTTAAATCCGACCGAGGCGCCGCGCCAGCGCATCAAGAACGCCGTTGACGAACTTTGCGCTCTTGATCCCGCTGTATCGCTCGGCGAGGGTCACCGCCTCTTGAATGACAACCCGCGGTGGCGTCTCTCCACGCTCGAGTTCAGACGCGCCCATGCGCAGCACGCACCGATCAACGACGGCAAGGCGCTCCATGCGCCAGTTCGTCGTCACGTCGGCAAGCGCGGCGTCGATCGCTTCACGTTTGGCGAGAAACGTCCCCACGAGCGCGCTGGCGATCGTGCGCTCGTCAACCGAGACCGCGAGATCGTCCCAAATCTGCGCCGCCACCTGGTCCAGTTGCGCCCCGCCGGCGGCCCGCAGATCCCACGCATACAGCGCCTGCAACACGCGCGCGCGCGCCCGCGTCTCAACTCTCTTCCGAGACATCGAGTCGATCGAATAGATCGGCCATCTCGAGCGCGGCCAGCGCGGCATCTCGACCCTTGTTCCCGTGCTTGCCGCCGGCGCGTTCCTCGGCCTGCTCGTCGTTGTCGGTCGTCAGGACGCCAAAGGCGACCGGAACGTCGAACTCCGCGCTCGCGGCGGCCAGGCCCCGTGCGGCTTCACCGGCGACGAAATCGAAGTGCGGCGTGTCGCCGCGTATCACCGCGCCGACCGCGACGACCGCCACATAGCGATCGCTCATCAGCAGGCGCCGGACTGCCATCGGCAGTTCCCACGCACCAGGCACCCAGACAATGTCGATGTCAGCGAGCAGGACGCCCTTCTCGATGAACGTCTCCAACGCCCCGTCGAGGAGCTTCTCGGTGATTTCGTGATTGAATCGGCTGGCGGCGACCGCAAAGCGTCGTCCAGATCCGGTCGGCAGTCCCGCGAACTCAGCCATCAGGAAGCGAGCAAATGCCCAAGCTTGTCGCGCTTGGTCTGCATATAGCCGGCGCTCTCTTCGTGGGTTGGTTGCACTATCGATACCCGCTCATTGACGTGAAGCCCATACCCCTCGAGACCAACCATCTTTCGCGGATTGTTGGTGATGGGGCGGATGGATTTCAGCCCGATGTCGAGGAGGATCTGTGCACCGATGCCGTATTCCCGCAGGTCGGGCTTGAAGCCAAGCTGCTCGTTGGCCTCGACCGTGTCAGAGCCGAGGTCCTGGAGCTCGTACGCCTTGAGCTTGTTGAGCAGGCCGATGCCCCGCCCTTCCTGATCGAGGTAGACGACCACGCCGCGGCCATCCGCCGCGATCATTTCCATCGCCTTCGTCAGTTGCCAGCCGCAGTCGCAGCGCAACGAATGGAAGACATCGCCCGTCAGGCATTTCGAGTGCATCCGGACGAGCACGTTTTCGCCCGGTCCCGGATCGCCGAACACGAGGGCGACATGTTCCCGGTCGTCGACGTCGTTTCGGTACCCCACAATACGCCAATCACCGTGTTCGGTCGGCAGACGGGCTTCCGCGATGCGATGGACGAGCCGCTCCGTTTTGAGACGATGGGCGACGAGCTGTGCGACCGTGATGAACGTGATCTTGTGCTCCGCAGCAAACCGCTCGAGCTCGGCGCGCTTTGCCGTCGTGCCGTCCTCACTCAGGATCTCGCAGATCACTCCGGCGGGATAGACCTTCGCGAGGCGCGCAAGATCGACCGCCGTCTCCGTATGACCGACACGCTGCAACACTCCGCCGTCGCGGGCGCGCAGCGGGAAGACATGCCCGCCGCGACGCAAATCGAGGGGCTGCGTTTCTGGATCCACAGCAACGCGAATCGTCGTCGCCCGGTCCTGCGCGCTGATGCCCGTCGTCACGCCAAAGCGCGGGCCCGCGTCCACGCTCACCGTGTACGCGGTCCGATACTCGTCAGGGTTCGTGTCCGACATGAGCGAAAGACCGAGTTGCTCGACCCGCTCGCTCGTCAATGCAAGGCAGATCATTCCGCCGGCGCGCTTGATCATGAAGTTGATCATCACCGGCGTGACCGACTCCGCCGCGCAGATGAGGTCTCCCTCGTTCTCGCGGTCCTCGTCATCCGCGACGATGACGAACCGACCCGCGCGAATGTCGTCGATTGCCTGCTCTATCGTTCCGAATTGCATGGTCACCCTGAGCGTAGCGAAGGGTCTTGTTGGTACGGCTGCACGAGCCGCTGAACGTACTTCCCAATGAGATCCGCCTCGACGTGTACCAAGTCGCCGGCGCGAAGGTCGGCGAGGGTTGTGTGCGCGAGGGTATAGCCGATAAGTGAAAGTTGGAGCAGTCCGTCCGGGGGCAATGCGTTGATCGTCAGACTGACCCCGTCCACGGTGATCGATCCGTGAAGCACTGAAAGCTCCATGACCTCGCCAGGAACGGCAAGCGAAACGAGTCGAGCGTCCCCCGACTGTTCGACCGACACCACGGTAGCGACTCCGTCGACATGCCCGGCGACCATATGACCGCCGAATCGACCACCGGCCACCAACGCCCGCTCCAGATTCAACCGACGGCCGGTCTTCCAGCCGCCGATCGTCGTCCGACCAAGGGTCGTCTCGACTGCGGCAACCGTGAACCAGCCGCTCCCATGCTTGTAGACGGTCATGCATGCGCCGTTCACCGCGATGCTCTCGCCTTCCGTCAGCGCCCCGAATTGAGTCTTGATCCGCAGCTCACGCCCAGACGGCCCGGCCGAGACGACCTCGATCGTACCGACGTCCTCAATCAGGCCGGTGAACACGGGACCTCTCGCAGCGCATAGGTAATCAGCGTGTCCTCTCCGAACGTGCGCCGGTCGACAACCGGCAGGGTCTCGAGCAAGTCTTCCATGTCTGCTGGCGCATGCGCAAACCCTTTCAGGGCATCATTTCCGAGTACTGCTGGAGCCCGAAATATAGTGAGGCGATCGACCAGTTTCTCACGGAGAAATGCACCCGCCAAACGCGCCCCACCCTCGAGGAGAAGGGATTGAATCCCGGCCGCCTGGAGCCGCCGCAGGGCGTCGGGCAGGCCGTTGGCAAGAATGAGATCAATCCCGTGAGTGGCCATCGATCTCAGCGTCTCGTCCGGGGCGGCCCCCACCACGATGATGGTGGGAACACGGGCCGCGCTCTTGACGATCGTGGACTGCTCCGAGATGCGCAAACGTGAATCAAAGATCACTCGCGTCGGCTGGCGTCTCGGAGCCGGGACGCCGCGCACCGTCAGCTCGGGATCGTCCGCGAGTACCGTGCCGATGCCAACTGCGATCGCATCGACACCGGCGCGCATCCGGTGCCCGTCGAGGCGCGCGCCTGGACCGGTGATCCACCGCCGGCGGCTGGTCGGATCGGCAATCGCACCGTCGGCAGACATCGCCAGCTTGAGCGTCACCCACGGTCGATCTGAAACGAACGAGTTGAAGAACGGCGCATTGAGCTCGCACGCCGAGCCCGCTTCGATCCCGACATCAACCACAATGCCGGCGTTGCGCAATCGATCGACGCCTCCCTTCGCCAGCGGATGCGGGTCGCGCGTCGCAACGACGACCCGTCGCACGCCAGCTGCGATCAACGCGTCGGCGCATGGCGGTGTCTTTCCATGGTGCGTGCACGGCTCGAGCGTGGTGTACACCGTGGACCCGCGCGCGCGGTCGCCGGCCATTCGAAGCGCCTCGACTTCAGCGTGAGGCCCGCCAAAACTCCGATGCCAACCCTCAGCGATGACCTTGCTGCCAGAAACGACGACGGCGCCAACCATTGGGTTGGGCGCCGTCTGTCCCCATCCACGCTCGGCATTGGCGAGCGCCCGCCGCATCAGCGCTTTGTCACGCGCGGCGGGTCGCTTGCCAGCCATTCGACTAGAAGCCGAGGCGAAGCCCGACTGCCCCATACGGCCGCGACGCCGCCGGCAGCTTGTCGAACGTATTCACTGTCGTCAGCGTTCCCCCCGTTACCATGCCGACCTCTCCAACAATCTTGAAGAGGGGGATGGGGCTGAAGTAGGCGTCGAGAAATACGTTGGTCCGGGTCATGTCCGACTTGACCGCGAACCCCGGCGCGCTGCTCCCGATCCGCTGATTCAGCAGTGGGCCAACATTGCGGTAGAGCGCAACGTTGATCGCAGTGGACGCTTTGTACTTGTCTACCCCGACGCCGGCGGCGACACCGAACAGGACCAGGCTCTTGCTGATGGTCAGCCGGACCGAAGTCGTCTTGAGATCGAGATCCTTGATCTGGAGGGTATCGGTCCCGGTCGACCCGGAGGTCGACTTCGACGTGATCGTCGTCGTTGGCAGGCCGCGCTGAATGACACTCACCGCGATCCCCGGGGACGTCAGGCCCTCCTGGAGCAGCCCGATGCGAAGCCCGTAGCCGATCTGGATGTTCTTGTCAGGAACGATGCTGATCGCGCTGGTCGAAACGGTCGGCACGTACGCCACATTCGCGAGAATGTCGACGCCGCCGATCTTGGTCAGGCCAAGCGGAATCCCGCCGTACACACCGATCGCGCCATCGACCGCCGGAAAAGCGATTGGCAGGACCTTGGTCGTGTATGCACTGGCCTTTGCTGAAGTCGAGAGCGCATCCGGCGCGTTTGCTGTCGTGAACTCCGGCATCCCCCCCGAGATCGCCGTCGCGCGAACGCCAATCGTCCAATGCGGAAGACCGCCAAGGACGCCGCCCGATCCCATGATCGAGTTGCCGCCGGCGATTGTCGCGCCGAGCTGCGGCGCCAGATACTTGAAGATGTCCGACGCCTTCTGACATGCATCGCGAACGTTTGCAGGAGCCGCCAAACACGATGCATCCTGCGCCTGGGCCGCACTCGCGAACGCCAGAAGGGCCGCCGCTACTCCAAGTCGCTTCATAGTTCGATTCCTCATGAAAGAATGACCGAGCCGTTGCCGGCCGTGACCCGCCCAAGCTGCCAGGCACGCACTCCAGCACGCGCCGAACTGTCTATGATCGCACCGACGTTACCCGCCGCCGCGAATACCACCATTCCGACGCCCATGTTGAACGTCCGAAACATCTCCGGCCTCGAAACCCCGCCTGCCCGCTCGAGCTGCAGAAACAAATTGGGGACCTCCCAGCTCACCGTATCGATTACGGCATTCAACCCCGGTGGCAGCGCCCGGTTCACGTTACCCGGCAACCCCCCGCCCGTAATGTGAGCCATCGCACGAATCGACGACAGCACCGGCTTGAGGGCCGCGAGATACGACCGATGGAGCCGAAGCAACACGTCCGCGACCGAGACACCCTCCCCAGGATACAAGTCGCGTGCCGTCAGCTTCATGCGGTCTGAGACGATCCGGCGCGCCAGGGAGTAGCCGTTCGTGTGCAATCCGCCGCTTTCGAGTCCAATCAACACGTCTCCATCACGCACGCGGTGCGCACCGAGAACAGCATCCTCGTCCACATACCCCACAATGAAGCCGGCGAGATCATAATCCGGCGGCGTGTACACGCCCGGCATCTCCGCTGTCTCGCCGCCCATCAGCGACGCGCCATTTTCCCGGCATCCGGCGGCAACCCCAGCCACAATTGCCTCGACCACGGTTGGGTCAAGCACCCCAAACGCGACGTAATCGAGAAAGAACAGCGGCAGCGCTCCCTGGACGAGGATGTCGTTAACGCAATGATTGACGAGGTCGTGGCCAATTGTGTCGTGACGCCCTGCCTCGATCGCAACCTTGAGCTTCGTGCCGACACCGTCCGCGCTCGACACGAGAACCGGCTTCGGAACATCGGTCGGCACTCGGAACATGCCGCCAAAACCGCCAAAGCTGCCCCGAGCTCCCGCGGTGAACGTCGATTCCACCAGCCGCCGTATCCGCTGCTTCGCGTCGTCCGCGACCTCGAGGTTGACGCCCGCCGACCGATAGTCCATCGGCTGCATCACGCCAGAATGTCCTCGAACGCGACAAGCTTTCGGAATTCGGCGACGCGGGTCGCGATCTCCTGCGGGGTGACCGAGAGGAGTCTTTTCACTGAAAACTGCTCGACCGCGAATGACCCCATCACCGACCCGTAGATGACGGCGCGTCGCAAGTTCGATTCCGATGTGTCGCCGCTGCGCGCGATGTAGCCCATGAAGCCGCCGGCGAACGAATCACCAGCCCCGGTCGGATCAAATACTTCTTCGAGCGGGTAGGCCGGGGCCAGAAAGACCCCGTCCTTGGTGAACATCAGCGCGCCGTTCTCGCCCTTCTTGATGATGACGAATCGCGGCCCCTTGGCCATGATCCACCGCGCCGCCTTCACGAGATTGTTGGTCTCGGTCAACTGCCGCGCTTCGGCATCGTTGAGCGTGATCGCGTCGACGTGTCCAAGCAGGTTGATGAGATCCTGACGGCGGCTCTCGATCCAGAAGTTCATGGTATCGCAGACGACGAGCTTGGGTTTTTCGACTTGGCTCAACACGTCGAGCTGGAGCCGCGGGTCGATGTTCCCGAGAAAGACATACGGCGTCTTGCGAAAACTCGCCGGGATCTTCGGCGCAAAGTTCGAGAACACCCCGAGGTGCGTCTCGAGCGTTTCGGCCACGTTGAGGTCGTGGCGATACCGCCCACGCCAACGGAACGACGATCCGTTCGCGTGCTCGATCCCCGCCAAGTCGACGGGGCGATTCGCGAACGTGCGCTTCAGCTCATCGAATGGGTAATCACTGCCGACAATGCCAACGACCTTCACCGGCGCCAGATGACTGGCGCTCGCCGAAAAGAACGTCGCCGAGCCACCGAGGACATCGTCGGCGCGCCCGAAGGGAGTTTCGACAGAATCGAGTGCGACGGAGCCGACTACGAGGAGGGACATTTTCGTTGGTGGGTGGGTGTGTCGGGGGCAAACAGTCTCGTCGGTGGGCCGGTTTCCTACATGCGTTCCGGTGCCGAGATACCTAGCATGGAAAGTCCGTTCTTCAACACGACCTGCGACGCGCGCGCCAGCACCAATCTCGCTTCCATGATTTCCCGCGGCTCGTTCAGCACGTGCGCCTTGTGATACCACGAATGAACGCGCCCGGCGAGATCGTGCAAGTAGTTCGCGACACGGTGCGGTTCGAGTGCTTCAGCCGCGTTGACCACAATCGACGGAAAGTCGGCGAGCGCCTTGAGCAGTTCCTGTTCATCGGCAAGCTGCAGCGGCTCGAGCGACACCGTCGAGTCGACGGTCGACGGATCGATCTCGCCGACGCGAAAGATGCCGCATAGCCGCGCATGCGCCATCTGGATGTAGTACACGGGATTCTCTTCCGACTGCGTCCGCGCCAGGTCAACGTCGAATGTCAGCTGTGAATCGCCCTTCCGCATCAGAAAGAAGTAGCGCACTGCGTCCCTGCCAACTTCGTCGATCAGATCGCGGACGGTGACGTAGCTGCCCGCGCGCTTCGAGATCTTGACCTCGTCGCCGCCACGCATCACGGTCACCATTTGATGCAGCACGTATTCGGGGTAGCCCTGTGGAATCCCCATGTCGAGCGCCTGAAGGCCAATGCGGACGCGCATCACCGTACTGTGATGATCCGAACCCTGGACGTTGATCGCACGTGTGAAGCCACGCTGCCACTTGGTGACGTGGTAGGCCACGTCGGGCACGAAGTACGTCGGCGTGCCGCCTTTCTCTTCGCTGCGCAGCACGACACGATCCTTGTCGTCGCCGTAATCGGTGGTCCGCAGCCAAACAGCACCATCCTTGTCGTACGTGTGCCCGGCTTTCTTCAGCCGCGCAATCGTCTCCTCGACTTTCCCGTCCGCGTAGAGCGACGACTCGAGGAAATAGACGTCGAACTCGACGCCAAAGGCCTGAAGGTCGAGGTCTTGTTCCTTGCGAAGCTCGCGCACGGCGAACGCCTGAATCGCGGCGAGATCGCTCGCGCTCGCGTCCCCCGGATGCTCGGCGCGATATCGGTCTGCGATTTCGCGGATGTACTCACCGTGATAGCCGCCCTCGGGAATATCGACTTGTTGGCCGGCAAGCTGACGCGCCCGCACCTGGACGCTCAGCGCAAGATTGCTGATCTGGGCGCCGGCATCGTTGTAGTAAAACTCGCGGTCGACCTTCCACCCGGTCCACTCGAGCAACGACGCGATCGCGTCGCCAAGCGCAGCCTGACGACCGTGACCAACATGGAGCGGCCCGGTCGGATTCGCCGAAACGAATTCCACGTTCACCGGTTTGCCCTCTCCGCGTCTTGATCGACCGTACGAGTCACCCGCGGCGATCAGCGTCCTCAAACCGGCGGCGACGCCACCACGGTCCATCCGAAAGTTGATGAACCCGGGACCCGCCACCTCGGCGGCGCTGATCCCCGCCGCCTTCTTGTCGATCGATTCGACGACTGCCTGCGCGACATCACGCGGCTTCTTCTGCAGCGATTTGGCAAGCACCATCGCCATGTTCGTCGTCCAATCGCCGAACACGGGGTCGCGTGGGCGTTCGAGAATCGGCTCAACGTCCTCCGTCGCGCCAAGCGCACGCGCAACTCGCGCCAACTCGGCGCGGATCTGGCTGGGGGCGTCGGTCACGTGTCCTTGGAGGGTTTCGATCCGCCCGACTTGGCGGGTTTGGATTCCGATGAGGATTTACTCTCGGCCGGCTTGCTCGCTGGCGCTGGCTTCGCGTCGCTACTCCCAGAGTTCCCCCTCGCGTTCGAACCGCTGTCCTTCGACGCTGACGTTTCCCTGGCCGACGACGAACTCTCTTTGGATCCCGTTGCGCCGTCCGCGGAGCGGGACGCACTGTCCTTTGCTCCCGACGAGCTTTCGGTCGATGGTGACGCGCTCTCTTTGGATCCGGATGCGCTGTCTCCCGACGCGCTCGCGCCGTCCCCACCCTTGCTGCCTGACGGTGGTGGCGACCCACGGTGCGCGTTCTTGCCGTAGTCCGTCAGATAGAATCCCGAGCCCTTGAACGCGAACCCGCCGCCAATGGACATGATGCGTTCGGCGAGTTTCCCGCACTCAGGACACGCCACCTGCGCGGTGGCATCGCTGATCTTGCGGTAGAAACGCTCGATGTCATGTCCTGCTGGACAGCGGTACTCGTAAGTCGGCATTCGGCAGAGACTTATGTGGGGTCGGCGAGACGGAAACTTAACGCCCTAGGCGGGGCGATGCGTTCCCCATATTCCGGCGAGAGTGTCGGAGATTTCGCCGACTGTGGCGCGCGCCCGCACGGCTTCGAGGATCAACGGCATCATCGGTGAGCGCGCTGCCGAGCCGCCCTTGAGATATGCAGGCGCCGCCGAGCCAATCCCCGCCAACGACTGCTTCACTCGAACGGCATCGCGCTTGGCGCGAACGGCCCGCAGACGCGCGACTTGGCCACGCTCGAGGTCGGCGAAGTCCGGCCGGGGAATCACCGGAACTTCGGAGTCATCGGTGAACTCGTTGACGCCGACGATCACGACTTGCTTTGCCTCGACGCGCATTTGCAGATCGTATGCGCTGCGGCCGATCTCCTCCTGAAGGAACCCTGACTCGATCGCCCGCGCCGCGCCGCCGAGCGCGTCCACTTTCGCGATGAGCTCGAGCGTTCTCCGCTCGACCTCATTGGTGAGGTTCTCGACGTAGTAGCTCCCCGCCAGAGGATCCGCGGTCAGCGTGGCGCCTGATTCATGAGCGACGATCTGCTGCGTGCGCAACGCGAGCGTCGCCGCATCCTCGGACGGCAGCGCCAGCGCCTCGTCGTAGCCGTTCGTGTGGAGAGAGTTTGTCCCGCCCAGGACCGCAGCCAGCGCCTGAATCGCGACCCGGACGACGTTGTTGAGCGGCTGCTGCGCCTGAAGCGTGACACCGCCCGTCTGGGTGTGAAAGCGCATCTTGCTCGACGCGTGATTTGCCTTGAACCGACTCGTCATCAGCCGCGCATATATCCGCCGCGCAGCCCGGAACTTCGCAACTTCCTCGAACAGGTCGCTGTGCGCCGCGAAAAAGAACGACAGTCGCGGCGCGAAGTCGTCAACCGGCAATCCGGCCGCGATCGCTCGGGTCACGTACTCGATCGCGTTCGACAGGGTGAACGCCAGCTCCTGCACCGCCGTCGCTCCAGCCTCGCGCATGTGGTAGCCGGAGATCGAGATCGGATTCCAGCTGGGCACTTCCGCTGCGCAAAACCGAAACACCTCGGCGACGAGCGCCAGGCTTGGTTCGGGCGGATAGATGTACGTGCCGCGCGCGACGTACTCCTTGAGGATGTCGTTCTGGATTGTTCCGGAGATCTTCGACCGGGCGATCCCCCGCTCCTCCGCGACCACGATGTACATCGCGAGGAGCGTCGCGGCCGTCGCGTTGATCGTCATCGACGTCGACACGGCATCGAGCGGAATCTCGGCGAACAGCTGGTGCATGTCATCGACCGTGTCGATCGCCACACCGACCCGCCCGACTTCGCCCAGCGCCCGAGGGGAATCCGAATCGATGCCCATCTGGGTCGGCAAGTCGAACGCAACACTCAGCCCGGTTTGGCCGGCCCCGAGGAGATGACGAAAGCGCTGATTGGTTTCCGACGCCGTTCCGAAGCCGGCGTATTGGCGCATCGTCCACAGACGGCCGCGATACATCGTTGGCTGAACGCCGCGCGTAAACGGAAATGCCCCCGGCTCAGCGATGTCCCTGGCGTAATCGACCGGCGCGTCAGCGGGTCGATACACCGGCTCGATCGGGATGCCGGATGGGGAGCGTTTGTCGTTC
>Ga0315281_10009801_pt1 | contig 13264 bp, 9 predicted proteins | sample YL17G07_0_MG_FD_204540 | JGI IMG/M metagenome (GOLD analysis project Ga0315281, IMG submission 204540) | Sediment microbial communities from Yellowstone Lake, YNP, Wyoming, USA - YL17G07_0 | ecosystem: Environmental > Aquatic > Freshwater > Lake > Sediment | place: USA: Wyoming | collected... | reverse complement strand
CAGGCATCGATGGCTGACTCCAGACGCGGCAGCCCCTTGCTGATACCTTCTTCCTGCACGGTGTAATTCAGGTCAGCCAGCTGCCTGATTTCGCTTTCGGTGTTCCATGCAATACCCTTGCCGCCATTGCCGATCTTGCTCATCAGCGGGCCGATCGAGGTGAATTTCTTGTAGGTCTCCGCATAATCGCGCGTCACCACAGTCATCGCGGGCATGGTCTTGCCGGGGACAGGTTCGCACTCGCCTTTTTTCCAGTCCTTCACGCCGATGGCCTGGCCCAATTCGCCCGGTGTGTCGTGCATCAGCGGCGTGAGCACCAGATCTTTCTGCGTGCCGAGATGCTTGACGGCCAGCTCGCTGAATTTCTTCGCGATAGTCTTGTAAATTTCCCAGTCAGATTTGCTTTGCCACAAGGGCTGCACCGCTTCAGACAAGGGATGAATAAAGGGATGCATGTCCGAGGTATTCAGGTCGTCCTTCTCATACCAGGTGGCGGTCGGCAACACGATATCCGAATACAGACAGGTGGTGGACATGCGGAAATCCAGCGTCACCAGCAAGTCCAGTTTTCCTTCCGCACCCTTGTCATGCCACACTACTTCTTTTGGTTTTGCTTCTCCCAGCTCGCCCAGATCGGGACCGAACACGGCATTCTGCGTGCCGAGCAAATACTTCATGAAATACTCATGCCCCTTGCCGCTGGAACCCATGATGTTGGAGCGCCACACAAACATATTGCGCGGAAAGTTTTTCGGGTTGTCAGGATCTTCGCACGACATTTTCAGCGCGCCACTCTTGAGCTGCTCAACCGCATATTTGACCGGGTCTACACCCGCCGCTTCCGCCGCCTTGACCACATCCATAGGGTTGGTCTGCAACTGCGGTGCGGAAGGCAGCCAGCCCATGCGCTCGGATTTCACATTGAAATCGATCAGGCGATAGTCTGCCGCATCGGTATCGGAGGTGGGAGAAGTAATTTCTCCAACATTCAATTTTTCATGCCGCCACTGGCTGGTGTGCGCGTAAAAGAACGAGGTGCCGTTCATCTGCCGCGCAGGACGCTGCCAGTCGAGCGCAAACGCGAGCGGTGCCCAGCCGGTTTGCGGACGCAGCTTTTCCTGCCCCACATAGTGCGACCAGCCGCCGCCGGACTTGCCTATACAGCCGCACATCATCAGCATGTTGATGATGCCACGATAGATCATGTCCATGTGATACCAGTGGTTCAGACCTGCTCCGACGATCACCATGGACTTGCCTTCGGTCTTGTTGGCGTTGTCGGCAAACTCGCGCGCGACGGTGATGATGTCGGCACGTTTTACACCTGTATGCTTCTCGCCCCAGGCCGGTGTATAGGGGGTCATGTCATCGTAACTGGTGGCGACATTGCCACCGCCCAGGCCGCGATCGAGTCCGTAGTTGGCCATCATCATGTCATAGACGGTGACGACCTGCACCTCGCTTCCGTTCGCCAACTTGATTTTTTTCACAGGAACATTGCGTACTTGCACATCCTTGGCATCGGTACCGCCAAAATAAGGAAAACCAATTCCCACCACTGTATCCTTGCCATCGATCAGGCTCAGCTTGGGTTTGATTTCAGCCTTGCTCGCGCCGTCTTTCATTTCCAGATTCCAGACGCCCGCCTGCCCCCAGCGGAAACCGATCGAGCCGTTGGGCGCGGACAGATTGCCGGTTTTCTCATCGACCACGATTGTTTTCCAGTCGGGATTATTTTCCTGGCCTAATTTGCCGTCCAGATCGGACGCGCGCAGGAAGCGATCCGCCACCATGGTGCCTTTATGATCTTTCAGCATCACCAGCATCGGCATATCGGTGTACTGGCGGCAGTAGCTGTCAAAATAGGCGCTCTTGTTGTCGAGGTGAAATTCTTTAAGAATAACGTGCCCCATGGCCATCGCCAAGGCTGCATCGGTGCCTTGCCGGGGCGCAAGCCACATGTCGCCGAATTTGACCATCTCGCTATAGTCGCTGGCGACTGCAATGGTTTTGGTGCCCTTGTAGCGCACCTCGGTCATGAAGTGCGCATCGGGTGTGCGGGTCTGCGGCACGTTGCTGCCCCACACCATCAGAAAAGTGGAGTTGTACCAATCGGCCGATTCCGGCACGTCGGTCTGCTCGCCCCAAGTCTGCGGCGAAGCGGGGGGCAGGTCACAGTACCAGTCATAAAATGACAGGCATGCGCCGCCTATTAGCGACAGGTAGCGCGAACCGGCGGCATAGCTCACCATCGACATCGCCGGTATCGGCGAGAAACCGATCACGCGATCCGGGCCGAACTCCTTGACCGTGAACACGTTGGCTGCCGCGATAATTTCCGACACTTCATCCCAACTGGCGCGTACGAAGCCGCCCTGCCCGCGCACCGACTTGTATCTTTTTGCGGTTTCAGGATTCTGGCTGATGGCTTTCCATGCTTCCACAGGTTCCATTACCTTGCGTGCCTCGCGCCATAGTTCCATCAAGCGTCCGCGTATCATCGGGTACTTCACCCGCTGGGCACTGTACACATACCATGAATAGCTTGCACCACGCGGGCAGCCGCGCGGCTCGTGGTTGGGCAAATCTGGACGGGTACGCGGATAGTCAGTTTGCTGGGTTTCCCAGGTGATCAAACCGTTCTTGACATAGATCTTCCAGCTGCAGGAACCGGTACAGTTTACGCCGTGCGTGGAACGCACAATTTTGTCGTGCTGCCAGCGCTGGCGATAACCGTTTTCCCATGTTCTGTCTTCACTGGTGACCACACCGTGATCGCCGGAAAAATTATCTACGTTCTTTTTAAAGAAACTCAGTCTGTCTATAAAATGGCTCATGTTGTGAATCTCCTTCTGTAATTTTTATGGCGGCGCCGTTTACGGATTTTTGATTTCGGAGCCTGCACGCAGATAGAACCACCAGTTCAGAATCAGGCATATCGCGTAAAAGATAGCGAATCCATACATTGCATTCTGCGGGGAGCCTGCCTTGATTTGCGCACCGATCACCACCGGGGCAATAAAGGCGCCGTATGCTGCGACCGCCGAGGTCCAGCCCAGCACCGGCCCGGCCTGCACGCGGTCAAAAATAACGCCGACCGTACGGAAAGTCGAGCCATTGCCGATACCGGTGGCGGCAAACAGCAGGATGAAGGTTGCGATAAACCGGGTGAAGTAAATTTCCGGTGTGGCAGACTGGTAGGCCTGCATCATGATGTAGCCGGCATACACCGAAGCCACAACCATCACAATCGAAATGACCTGGGTCACGATGGAGCCACCCACCTTGTCGGAGATCCAGCCACCGATCGGACGTATCGCGGCACCGACGAAGGGGCCGATCCAGGCGTAGGTGAATGCCGAGATCGCATTGGGATTTTTGAGGGTATGCGTCATCAGGCCGGTAACAGGATCTACCACGTGCTGCACGCCGAAGATGACGGTGATCGCCAGCGGCAGCGCCATCGAAAAGCCGATAAAAGAACCGAAGGTCACGACATACAGCGCGGTCAGCGACCAGGTATGCTTGTTTTTGAAGATCGCAAATTGCTTGGCGACGTTCTCCTTCATCGGGCCGAATGCCGCGAGCTTCATGATCAGCAGCGCGCAAATGATGTCCAGCGGAATCGCAACCCACATGCTGAGGAGACCCAGACCGGTGGGTGCAGGCAGATAGAGGTAGAGAACGATGATGGAAGGGACGAAGGCCAGCGTGTAGAGCCAGGTGACCTTGGCGAACGACATAAGCGTGTTGTCGGCATCCGGCGAGATCGGCTTCAGGTTATTCATGCCGAACCAGCACAGCACTGACAGAGGTACCAGCGAAATAACCCAGGCAAAACCCGCGTTTTGAATCCAGGTGGGCGTGCCGGCGGCAATTTTTCCAAGAATCCAGCCGCTGTCCTTTTGCAGTATCGTCGAATCGCCGCCAAAACTACCCAGCAGCCCCACCGTCATGACCAGCGGAATCACGATCTGCATGGTGGTCACGCCAAAGTTGCCCAGGCCGGCATTTAGTCCCAGCGCAGCGCCTTGCATGCGCTTGGGGAAAAAGGTGCTGATATTGGACATCGAGCTCGCGAAATTCCCGCCGCCCACGCCAGACCACAAGGCCATTAACTGAAACGACCATAAGGGCCACTCGGGGTGTTGCAGGACGATGCCGGTACCTATGGCTGGAGCAAGCAGCATGGCAGTGGTCAGGAAAATGGTGTTGCGCCCGCCTGCCAGGCGGATGAAGAACGATGAGGGTATGCGCATCGTCGCACCGGAGATGCCGGCAATGGCCGTCAGCGTAAACAGCTCGGCCTGCGTGAACGGAAATCCCAGATTGAGCATCTGTACGGTGATGATGCCCCACATGCCCCAGACCGCGAAGCCGCACAGCAGGGCAGGCACCGAGATCCACAGATTGCGATAGGCGATGTGCTTGCCGGTAGAGTCCCAGAATTTTTGGTCTTCAACATCCCACTCTTTAATAGTTGTCATAATCATCACTCCTTGAGGTTTTTTAACAATATCTCTCTATGTTTTTTTCGCTTATTCCATCAGGCCGGGCACATTTGAGGGCTGCTTGCGCGCCTGGTCTAGCGGATGCACTTCGGTGAAATACATCCACATCAGCGATACCCACACAATGCCGAACATCAGCATGAAAGCAGATGAGCGGATGCCGGTCAGGTCGACCAGCGCACCAAACATGATGGGCATCAGAAAACCGCCCATGCCGCCAGCCAGACCCACCACGCCTGAAACAACACCTATATTGTTCGGATAATCATCGGCGATGTATTTGAATACGGACGCTTTGCCGATCGCAAAGGCAATCCCCATCGTGAACATGATGACGGTGAACAGGGTTGGCCCGAGGCCGATATGGAAAGTAGCCGGGCCGTTTACGGTAATGATGGTGAACGTGGTTTGTGGATAAGACAGGAAGAACAGGCACGCCAATGAAATCCACAACACCCACCAGGTGATGGTATGCGCTCCGAATTTGTCCGAAAAATATCCGCCCACGGCACGCAACAAACCACCCGGTATACTAAAGGCAGCCGCCAGCAATGCAGCATCCTTGAGATCAAACTGGTACTCGGACATGTAGTATTTTGTCATCCACAAAGCCAAGGCCACATAGCCTCCAAACACGATGGAGTAATACTGGCTGTAACGCCACACCCTGGGATCTTTTAGCGTCATTAACTGTTCCTTGATCGAAACAGCCTTGCTGACGACATGTGACTTGTCAGTAAAGGTAAACATCCAGAACAGGATTGCGGTGACCAGCATCAGTCCGGCATAAATCTTGGGTACCATTGCCCAGCCGGAAGCCAGCACAATGACAGGGGCGACCAGTTTGGTGACAGCCGAGCCGGTATTGCCTGCGCCGAAAATACCCATTGCCAGTCCCTGGCGCTCCTTGGGAAACCAGCGCGCACAGTAAGCAATGCCCACAGTGAACGATCCGCCGGCGATACCAACAAACAAGCTGGTAAACAGAAAATGCCAATACTGGGTGGCTTGAGAAATCATCCAGATCGGTATAACCGTAGACAGCATCAGCACAAAGAACACGATGCGCCCGCCAAATTTATCTGTCCACATACCCAATGGCAAACGTATCAGCGAACCGGTCAGCACCGGCATGGCAACCAGCAGCCCGAACTCCGTTTCATTCAGACTCAACATTTTTTTGATCGGGATACCGATTACCGCAAACATCATCCAGATCATGAAACAGACGGTGAAGGCGACAGTGCTGGCTGTAACCACTGACCAGGCCTTGTATTGTTGTGTAGCCATTTTTATCTCCCTTTAATATCGCGGATAGACCGATACTTTTCTTGAAACTGGCTGCAGTGTAGAGCCTTAAAACTCTTCAAACCATATGAGTAGAAAGTATAAAAGTATGCTAAATACCTCCAAAGTGGTATTCAGCATGCTTTTCAACTTACTGATAATATTTACTTTAATAACAGGCTAATCAATTTTATTGCATGCATATTTTCTTTGGTGGTATTCCCCCTGTATTGCCTCATTCAATATGCCTTGTCGCGCCATACCCCACGCTGCGATCAATATGCACTACACTTCGTCCAGCTTCGGTTTCCAGAATAATCCAGCCATCAACCATAGAGGCATCAATATCATGCAGATCCTTTACAAATTCTCCGAGCGATCCCTGTTGCTGCGTCTGGGTATTGCTATGGCAGCCATTACTCTGCTCGGCATCATCGGCATGGCCAGCTCCATTATCATCGCTAGCAAGACCCAAGGTAATGCTGTCACGATCGATATTGCGGGTACATTGCGCATGCAGAGCTATCGCATGGCCAGCCTGGTCATGGCCGCACAAAGACAGGACAGCGCTGACGGCTGGAACCAAGTGGACAAAGCTGTGCAACAATTTGAACGCACGCTGAAAAACCCGGAACTCAGCCTGATCAAAGTTGCGCGCTCCGGGGAATCGAAAGACAACGACTACCTCACAATCACCCAGGAATGGGAAAAAAATCTCAAACCTCAACTGGTTTTCTTGTCCCGATCGGGACACCAGTTATTGCAACTGCAAACCTCCCAACTGACCCCATTGCGATCAGTAGCTGTGCAGCAGGACAAAGAGTTGTTAAACCGTATCGCCACTTTTGTGGATAAAATTGACAATCTGGTCAAGCTGCTGGCGGAACAGGCTGAAAACCGCATCACCCTGCTGACTACCATACTCAGCATCTCGCTCTACATTTCGCTGGGCGTGGTGTTCTTTGCCATGTATGTGATGCACTCCGATGTGTTGTTGCCGCTGCGCGATTTGTTACGTTGCGCCGAGCAAGCCGGAAAGGGCGACCTCACCGTGCGTGCGCGTCATACCGGAGAAGATGAGCTGGGCCGACTGGGTGAGGCATTCAATTTTATGGCCGGGGAAATGTCCAGGCTGTACCGCAATCTGGAGACTCGGGTGGCGGAAAAAACCACCGACCTTGAGCGTAGCAATCGCTCGCTGGAACTGCTGTATCACTCCATCTCACGCCTGCATGATGCACCCGTTACAAAAAAAACCTATGACGCTCTGCTGAAGGATCTGGAACAGGTTCTCGGCATCGGCCACGGCGCAACCTGCCTGATTGAAAACGACAGCAACAAGGGGGTCATACTCGCGTCCACCCTGAATCCGCACGAAGGCGATGTCAATTTGTGCAAGCTGAGCAACTGCGCAGAATGTCTGAGTAACAGCAGTTTAAAATTGCAACGTATCGGTCAACATGGGGAAAAACAAATTCTGTCAGTGCCCTTGCAGGATATGGAAAGGAAATACGGTGTGTTGCAAATGGAGGTGCCGCAGGGTAAAACGCTGGAAGATTGGCAAATGCAATTGCTCGAAGCACTCAGCCAGCATATCGGTATTGCCATCGGTACCGCGCATCGCACCGAGCAAAATCGCCGCTTGTCGCTGCTGGAAGAACGCGGCGTGATCGCACGCGAATTGCATGACTCGTTGGCGCAATCCTTGTCTTATATGAAAATTCAGGTAAGCCGTTTGCAAGCTGTGATGGCCCCGTACAATTTCACGGAAGAAGCCAACGGCATACTGGCTGAGTTGCGCGAAGGCCTGAATGGCGCTTATCGCGAATTAAGGGAATTGCTCACAACCTTCCGCCTGAAAATTGAAGGTCATGGTCTGGTTCCCACACTGGAAAAAACGGTCAAGGAGTTTTCTGCCCGGGGAAATATTCCTATCAGTATTGAAACCCGTCTGGATGCATTTCAATTGTCCGCCAATGAAGAAATTCACGTCATGCAAATCGTGCGCGAAGCGCTCGCCAATGTAATTCATCACTCCGAAGCTGCGCATGCCAGCGTGTCCATAGAGCATTCCCCTGTTGGCATGATTACCGTTACCATCGATGATGATGGCGTCGGCATAGGCTCTAAACAATCCGAAGCACATCACTATGGCATGAATATTATGCAGGAACGGGCTCGCAGTCTGGGCGGTTCTTTCCATATACAGACCCGTGCAGTCGGCGGTACCCGTGTTACTTTCCGCTTCAACGCCAATGAGCGCCGCCATCCCCAACCGCTGCATCAGGATTCCTTCGTGTCATGAATACAGACTTGAAACAAAATGTACTGATCATTGATGATCATCCGCTGTTCCGCAAAGGGCTTATGCAACTCATGCAGACCGCCGAGGAATTTATTATCGTCGGTGAAGCATCCGGTGGAAAAGAGGGTATCGCCCTTGCTCATGCAACGCATCCGGATATGATATTGCTCGACCTGAACATGAAAGACATGAGCGGCATCGACGTGCTTAAAGCACTCAAGTCCGCCGACATCGATGCGCGCATTATCATGCTGACGGTTTCCGACAATGCCGAAGACCTGGTTGCAGCAATACGCTCAGGCGCAGACGGATATTTGCTGAAAGACATGGAACCTGAAGACTTGCTTGCAAACATACGTGCAGGCGCTCTCGGCAAAATGACGCTGAACGATAAACTGACCGGTATGCTGGCACGTGTATTGAATGAAGGTAGCAAGCCAAAGAGTGCCAAAGAAGCAGGCTTAACAGAACAGGAAGAAAAAATTCTGGAGCTTATCTCAACCGGAAAAAGCAACAAGCTCATCGCGCACGATCTTGGCATAACCGAAGGCACGGTCAAGGTACACGTCAAACACCTGCTGAAAAAACTTAATTTCAAATCGCGCGTGGAGGCTGCATTGTGGGCTCATAACAAAGCCTATATATCCTGACTAACGTTATGCACTGCCGGAGTTACTCTTTTGCAACCGAGCCTGCATACAGCGCGGCAATAAGGTCAGACTGGGTCACCATGCCGACCAGACGGCGCTCCTCATTGATAATGGGAATATGATGCAGCCCCCTCTCCGAGAGCAACGGCACCAACTCTACTATATGCATGGTCTCTTTCGCCATATACACGGGACTTGCCATAATTTGACCGACCACTTCCGGCTTGTCGGCAGCCATGCCGGGAGTACGCTTGATAAATTTGATTAATTTATCCTCAAAGGTTTCATAGGTTTTCAAGTTGGCGCGCTTCAGGAAATCCACCAGTGTAATGATGCCGATCACACGCTGCGCCCGATCAACCACAGGAATGGCCTTGATTTTGTGATAGCGCAATTGCGCCCATGCTTCTTCCAGCTCGGTGCCATATTCAGCGGTCACCAGGTCGCGCGACATGATATCGGCACAGGTGATTTCCCCCATCTTGCGACGGTAAGCCTGCATGCCTGCCATTTTATACACCGTGCTCAAATCTTCCTCGCTCACGTCGAGATAGGTGTTCATCTGTTTCAGCGCATTGTGCAAATCAGCCTGGCTTACCCCCAGGCGATCCGATGAAGCGGGATCATCATGTTTATGTATATCGTTGCGAACCGGTATCGCGCGAGCCGGATAGCGCCTGCCCGGCAATAAATTATTGATGACGTAACCCAGCACGACCAGTATCAGCAAATTCAAGGCGACAGGCTGCAGCACAAAGTGATACCCAAGATCATGCACACCCATCAAGGGTGTTAGGGCCAGTGCGCCCCCAGGAGGATGCAGGCAACGCAAGAATTGCATCACAATAAGGGAGAGTGCGACAGAAATAGCCGCTGCCATAATCAGATCCGGAACCAGCTTGGCGCAGGTCACCCCGATCAATGCCGGAAACAGATTCCCTCCGACCAATGGCCATGGCTGCGACAACGGACTATGCGATACAGCGAACAACAATATGGACGAAGCACCCATGGAGGCTAGCAGCATGGACAACCCCATACCCGAGATAAACATACTACTGACATAAGCTATTGCTAAAATAGCAATAAAGACCGCCAAGGCTGAGCGCACTTTCTCGCCAGTACTCAATTGCACAGTATCAGGCACAATATAGCGTATGATTTTTAAAATATTATTTTTCATCAAGATGGCACTATGTAATTAATAATCAGTCCAACGGATTGTTTTTCAAATGGCGCAAGCATACTGCCACAAAATAATTTTAAATAATACATCACTCATGCATCATAATTTCACCCTATAGTTGTTGTTATCATCCGATTATTTTTCAATATATATTTTAAAGCAAGGATCGACATGAGCTTCATTACCATCAAGTATTTGCATATTACCTGTGTAGTACTAAGCTATTCACTGTTCATGCTGCGCGGAATCTGGATGTTGCGCGCATCGACCATGCTGCAACTGCGCTGGACTAAAATTGTTCCTCATATTATCGATACCGTCCTGTTAATCAGCGCGATTGCGCTGGCCTACCAGCTTGCGCTGTCCCCGCTATCAACACCCTGGCTGATGGCGAAAATTATTGCATTGCTGTTGTATATTGTTTTAGGCACTATTGCACTCAAGCGCGGTAAAACACGAAACATCCGGCTGACTGCCTGGCTTGCAGCACAACTTGTTTTTATTTATATGGTGAGCGTCGCATTAACACATCATCCCTTGCCGTGGATAGCTCTATAACAAGACCGTTCAATTCCAGTAAAAAAATATTTATTTCCGGATCGATTTTTATGCAAAACATTCCTATCAAATTATCGCTAATTTTTCTACTCATGCTTGCCGCCTGCAGCTCTGCGCCTCCCATCCCTGTTGTTACCGTGCCGCCACCCCCGATAAAAATTGCACTCGCACTGGGCGGCGGTGCGGCTCGCGGATTTGCACATGTAGGCGTCATCAAGGCTCTGGAAGCACAAGGCATCCTCCCGGACATTATCGTCGGCACCAGTGCCGGTTCCGTTGTGGGCGCCCTATATGCCGCGGGCTATAACGGTTTTGAGTTGCAGCAACTTTCCATGCAAATGGATGAAAAGCAGGTCAGCGATTGGTCCTTGCCCAATCGCGGCGTGATCAAGGGTGATGCTCTGCAGGACTTTATTAACAATGCAGTCAAAAACCGCACGCTGGAAAATATGAAAAAAACTTTCGCGGTCGTTGCTACCGATTTGCACAGCGGAGAAATGATAGTATTCCGCACCGGCAACACTGGCATGGCTGTGCGCGCGTCGAGTTCAGTGCCGGGCATTTTCCAGCCGGTTGGCATTAACGGCAATGAATACGTGGATGGCGGCCTCGTCTCTCCGGTGCCAGTACGTGTGGCCCGTTCGCTGGGTGCTGATTTTATTATCGCCGTCGATATCTCGGACAAACCAAAAAACAACAAAACGGACAGCAGCATCGAAGTGATGATGCAAACCTTTAACATCATGGGCCAATCGATTAGCCGTAGCGAACTGTTGGAAGCAGACATTGTGATACGCCCCGTTACCCCAGGCATCAGCTCGACCGACTTCAAGGACAAGCATATGGCAGTCTTGCAGGGAGAAAAAGCCGTTGCAGCAATACTGGCGGAACTAAAGGAAAAACTAGCCAAGAAGACAGAGGGGCGCTGAGCCAACTTAAACCCGGATTTTCCATTAGCATTCGACTGCACTAATGGAAAATCCGGGTTCAACCTTGTGCGGCGTATTGGCACACTCGAAATACAAAAGGCCGGGAATAGTCCCGGCCTTTTGCTGTAACGATTTTAATATCGTTAATTTTTTAGCTTACTTCCTGAACACACCTGTCTTCAATGGCAAGCCATTGCTGATATAAGTATGGAAGTATTCCAGGTCGTTCGAATCATCCGAACCTTGCTTGATCGGCTTCTCTACCAGAGTATTCTTCTGGCAACCGGAATAACGCTGATGCAGCGTAATAAGGCTTAAACCATCAGTAACTTTGTCCAGACGGAATACAGGGAAATGTGCGGCTTGACCGATTGCTGGAGAAAGCTCTTCGGTACGAGCAACTTTACTGGCTTGTTGAATATGACAATTGGCACACGCTTGCTCAGCTTTGCCAAAACGTCCATAGAACAGTGCTTTGCCACGTGCAAATGCAGCTTTTTCTGCATCTGTCTTGATTTCCATCTTGATACGCGCACCATCGGACAGCTTGCGTGCCACAACAGACAATGCACCCATGGTTTTCATATCGCTATATTCCAGAGGCTTCTCACCGTTGGATACCAGACATTTGTTCAACGCACCTTCAAAAGTCAATACTTTGCCGGAAGCAGGGTCGACCTTTGGATAGTCGTTTGCAGCACCTTTGCCGCCATGAGGGAAGCAGTCAGCGAAGGTCTTGCCATTTGCAAAGGGGGTCTCCCAAAGTTTTTTTCCTGCAGCCATTGCCTCTGGATAACCAACAGGCTGGTCGAAGTCGTCATGCATACGAGCTGTCATCAGCGCATTGTATTCTCTGGAGCCTTTGGAGAAATTCAGCGAGCCATCTACAAATGCATCACCTTTGACTTCAGAGAATTCTTTTGCAAAGAATTTTTGTATAGCTTTCAAGGTAGCTTCAGGGGTGGCTTCTGAATAACCGGCTGTATTCACGCCCTCAGCAAAAGCTGGCAGGCTGAATGCGAGCAATAAAACGAGTATAAAATTTTTCATTCGAAACCTCTTAATATTGATAGATGTATTGAGCAACAACGTCGATTTGCTCAGGTGTCAGAATCTTGTTGCGACCGAACGGAGGCATGATCGTATCAGGAGCGATTGCCTTCTGGTCTGCAATGGCTGCTTTCAACTTCGCCATATCGGGGAAACGGCCCTTCATACCGATGAATGGAGGGCCGATGTCGCCGGCAACAATTTTTGGGTCGGCGGGTATCGCATGGCATGCCGTGCAGTTTCCAATATTAGGATTGGTCATTATTTTCACCGCATCCATCTCAATGACCTTTACTTCTTTTTTGGCATCAGCTGCGGGCGCTGCTGCAGAGCTTTCTGGTGTTGTCTTGCACCCCTGCAATAGCAGGGCGCCAAGAATTGCTAAAAATATTGTTCTTTTCATAAAATCTCTTCTCCTAAAACATTTTGATTTGTAAAAGCGTAATCAATCAAAAATTACAAAAATATAATTATGAACATCGATTAAACCGCCCATAAGTATCGCAGACAAACAACTACAACACAATCCGCCAAGCCAATAAAATATGCCCTTACGGGACAAATATCAGTTTAAAAATCGGAAAAAATTCGCTCTGTTTAGCGGTATCATTGATATATAAATATTCGCTAATATTCTCAAACAACTTCTAATATATTCACAAAAATGATACAAAAAGTGATACGAAATATTAGCAATCACTTATTAATAACAAACAAAATGTTACCTCAATTGTTCATCCCTTCTCTCTCCATTAACAGATACGTGTTATAGGCATTGGCACGATTGG
>Ga0315281_10009800_pt1 | contig 13264 bp, 6 predicted proteins | sample YL17G07_0_MG_FD_204540 | JGI IMG/M metagenome (GOLD analysis project Ga0315281, IMG submission 204540) | Sediment microbial communities from Yellowstone Lake, YNP, Wyoming, USA - YL17G07_0 | ecosystem: Environmental > Aquatic > Freshwater > Lake > Sediment | place: USA: Wyoming | collected... | reverse complement strand
GCTGCTGTTGCAGGCCACTCTGGAGCGACGTCTGCCGGTCCAGCTGCTGGCCGGTGCAGCGACGCTGCTGAGCTACGCGTTTCTGTTCTGGGGCAACCTGCGTCCGCTGCACCACCAGAGCACCACGCTGCTGGATCTCTCCGAGTTCACGCTGGCCTACCTGGGCGTTGCCTGCGTGTTCCCCACGACCTATCTTTTTGTCCGAACCGCCCTGCTGAGTCTGCAGCAAAAGCCAGAGCCGTCTACTGCTGCTACAGGACCCGCCATCTCCGCTGTTGCGACGCCAACGCTAAGCAAAGCCATTGACACTTACTACTACAATACGATGGGTTCGCTGCTGTGAGAGCGAGATCATCGACTTCTTTTTTAAACCGTGTATTCAACACTGGAGCGGAGGCATCATGGGGGAGATGGTGAAGTTGTGGTTGGGACACAGGCCACAGATTAGCGATGAGTCCGGAATCAGTGGCAGTGCTGGGAAGAAGAACCGCGTGCTGAGCATCCACTGCTGAATAAAGCCGGCGTAGACACCCGCCGGCACAACAAATGGCCCCAGTATCAGGCCTATCACCAGAATCGTACCCACGTTGATCGTTTGATTGATGATGCTGAAGAACTCCATCTTTGCGGTTTTCTGTTTTTTGGTCTGCCGGTGATGCTAAATTTTTCTCTCCCGCAGCCTGCGACCACGTGTGCTCACATTGATTAATGGCTACAACACCTAAGCAATAGCGTCACAAAACATTGTGTACAAGCAACACGTGTTTAGATCAAATTTCTGACGAGACAGAAAAGAAGAAGAAATGGAAGCAGCAGACAACCATACCATAGGGCCCGCTGTATGGACGCCCAGTTGGGCGGGCCACGATCCTTCGAACGAAATGCACGTCTTAATTCTGCAAATTATGCGACAATATAATTTACTCTGACAATGTGGTTCTTATTTTCTGCCGCGTGTTCGTTGCTGTCGAACCGGACGCTTGCTTCTGGAGGCCGGACTCTGTGTTGCAGCATCAGTCGAGGGCACACCCAGCACAAAACGAGCCACGCTGGCCAGAACGTTGCCGCTCCGTGCTTTGTTGGTGCTCTCACTGCTGCTATTGCTACTGCTGTCGCTGCGACTCTCGTCGTCGTCGGCATCGCGAGCACGGGACGGTGATCGGTCACGGTGCCGTGTGTCTGGCGCTGGAAGGAACACTGGTGGTGTGGGCATCGGTGTACTGTAGACTGGTGCCGCTATTTGGAGCTGCTGTGGAGGCGGAGGTGCCTGCAGTAGCGGCGGTGCGTAAGCAGTCGGCTGGCTGGTCCGGCAGGGCCGGAGCTCGATCCAGAGCTTGCCAGCCTTGACGTACATGTCTGCGATGGGCTTCCAGCCCTGCACCCGGCTCGGCAGGCTGTAGACCATGCTGAAGGTCTCGGTGCCGACGCGATCGACCAGATTCTCCACCCAAAAGTACCAGATGTCCGGATGCGAGACGATGTTGTAGCCGACAGAGAGCGCCACGTTGCCAGACTCGAGGCGAAGCAGCATTTTGACCAGCTGCTGCAGGTACTCCCGCACGTAGAGATCGTCAATTTCGCTGAAGGTTGCCTCCTTGCGCGAGAGTGCAGTCGCCGGCGACGAGTTCACAGTGAACTGGGCCAGTATGTTGTCCAGGCGCGGCGGTGCGGCGCTCAGAGCCTGGCTTTGCTGCATCAGAATTCTGCCGGACTGAGCGTGTTTTCTGGTAGTCGGCAGTGACCAAAGGAACCAAAAGAAAAAAACCCCTTCGAATCTTTTTTCCGTTTACTCTTTGCTAGACAAGCCAAAGAAGATAGATGAAGTAGAGCACTGGCAGCAGAATAGCAAGCAAAGCCATTAGCTTTGGGCTGAACAGTGAGCAGGATTTCTTTGGCTGCTGGTCGCTGTGCTTCCACTTGTCGATCGTGCCCTTGCGCACGTTGAAGTAGTAGTGCGGCGCAACGGCAGCCGAGCTGACCTCGGTCTTCGAGGAGATGTGGAGTTCGGCGCCGCCCAGTGCGCTGATCATGAACTGCTCCAGCGCCCCGAAGTTTGAGACATGTGTTGCGAAGAAGGGCAGAATAGACCAGCGACTGTTTGCTTCCTGCTGGCTCATGGCACTGAGTGCGAGTTTGGAGCCGCGGTAGGTGGCATTGTACTCGTTGAGCGCGGCCGAGACCCGGTTGTATGTAGCAGCGCTTTCACTGAGCACTGTATTCTCTTCACCGTAGACCACGCCCGACCCGTGGGAATGCACACCGCGCGCTGGCGATCGACTTCGATGCTGCTCCATTGGTCGCTGCGAAATAGTGAGCCGCGGCCAGACTGTTCGCGCGTTTTTTCCTCCCCCTCTGGATTTGCATTGATTATTGGTATTAGATCGAAACCGACACTTTTCTGCTCCGTCGAAGCGATGGAATCCTCCCCGGACATTGTGGTTAACAAGGCAGAGGCTCAGAAATGGATTGAAAGACTCAGGAATGTGCGTGTCGAGATGGATGAGATGGGTTCACTGCTTGAACACATAGTGGCATCAGCGAAGCCATCACCACCATCCAAGACGATGCGCGACAAGTCGCCAGAGCGCAAGTCGCTTTTTGCAAAGAGCAAGGAGCCAAAGCAGTCGCTCTTTACAGAGCAGGGCGCGGCCAGACCGCAGCGCATGTACACAAAGACAGGCCTGCGCTATGATATTGTCGCTGAAAGTCCTGTGAATCTGCCCATGATTATGAACTCTCCGAACTACACCTGGTGTGGATCATACACCCTTGAGCTGTCAGGAACTCACGCCGACGAATGGCGCTCCTACTTCAAGGCCAACACGCCGGCAGACACCGCGAAAATCAGCAAGTGTCTGCTCAAGGCCGGCTTCGTGAAGCAGCGAAAAATCACCTCTTAAACAAAGTAGTTTTGGGAGAAGGGAAACGATTTACTCGACCGTCTTCGGGGGAGTCACAAGAGTATCCGGCAGCTTGGACAAGGAGACGCCCTTGGTATTGGGTGTAATGTAGATGAAGAACGAGCCTTTGTTTCTGATGCAATGGCCGACTCGATGCTCCCGCCGCGGGCTCAAACTGTCGGAGCCGTGCAAATGCAGCACGTTCTTGGATCTTGCGGTGGGCTGTCCGTTGTTTTTGTAGCGGGTCTTGCAGAAAGGGCAGTTGAAGTACAGGTGTTGCATGTCGACGGCAGAGGCTTGCACATAATAGTAGCCGTTCCAGGCAAAGTACTGACCCGGTTCCAGCTGGGTCACCTCGTCGGCTGTTGGTTCTGCAGTATCGTTTGGCCGCACTACTGGGAGAGGACAATATGTTTGTTCGGGTCTGGTCTGCTTGTTTCGACCTACTATTTTGGGCATGCGTGTCTTGGCTTCTCTCTTTCAAAGAGATACGATTGTAAGCCCTGAGACGCAGAGTTCTCTAATCAATGTGCCTACCTTTAATCAATGTAGGTCTCTTCAATCAATGTGCGCGCATGACATTGATTATTGAAAAATCGACAACCGAACAGAAAATTCTCCTCGCCAGCCAGCGCGTTGGTCTGTCAGTTCCAGTTGGCTCCCAGTCACATACAAGAACAAAATGGTCAACCTCAAGGAAGTGCAAGCACTGCTCACAAAGCAGGCAAAAACCAACCCGGCCTCGGGGGGCATTCTTGCCCGTCTTGCTGCGGTGATCAACGAGGCCGGCACCTCGGGCAAGGCGTTGGCCAGCAGTTCGACGCAGCAGGTCCGGCGCCTGCTCAACAACGTCGTGGTGCAGGTCGTCATTCTCGAGCTGGAGAAGAAGAAGATGAAGACCGGCGGCGACATGACCGACTACCGCTTCATGATTCTGGGCCTCGGCAATCAGCCGGTCAGCGCTGCGGACGGCCGACGCATCAGCGACCGCGAGCTGGAGCTGGTCGTACACTGCGAGCAGCCCATGAACGAGATCGAGGCCGGGGTCTACAAGCGCGCGCTCGATGATGCCAAGGTGGCGGCTGGCGACCCGCGCCGCAAGCGCACCAAGCGCCAGTTTCAGCTCGGCCATGCGTCGCTGGTCAAGGGCAGCTCGATCTACGCCACCGTGTTCGGACCGCCCTTTAAGGACGGCGAGACGACGCTGAACAAGGGTCAGGTCTGCCTGATCCGCGGCATCCAGCCGAAGCAGCAGTACAAGATGCACCCGGAGCCGGGAGAGCTCGGCGAGCCGGACTACGGCCTCAAGTGGGAGATCACTGAGCTGATCCGGGACCCGAACAGCTCGACGGCCGACTTCGCGGCGGTCTGGCGCATGCTGGTGCAGGACAATGTACTGCCAAACGTCAGCACACGCGGTGGCTTTGGCCCGCACAACATGGACGCCGAGGAGGTGCAGCAGGTCGCCGACTGGACGCGGAAGGGCCAGATGAAGGCCCAAGAGAAGTGGAAGGCGAGCTTCTGGTCGGTGCCAAAGCCCATACGCGCGGACATCAACAACTACTTTGTGGTGCCACTGGGCCGGCGACCGGGCGACGTTGAGCCGTACCACCTGGTCAACCGGCAGTCGGTGCTCATCCAGGGCATCAAGTGGAGCAGTGATGAGTGGACCGAGCAGATGAACGACAAGGACAAGACGCTGATACGCACGGCCCGCTTCAACGCCGAGGTGCAGGTCTACTCCGAGGGCGAGGGCCACGAGAAGGCCATCGCGTTCATGACGCTGTCGTCGAGCCGCATGAAGGAGCGCTTCAACGCGTTTGGTGTTGTGTCAACGCCGCGCTGGAAAGAAGTTGCCGTCGCGTTTATGCCGCAGATGGGCGGCTTCATCGTGGGCAAGGTCGACCTGCAGACGACGAAGGATCTCCAGGTGAACGACGAGAACATCAACACGCTGCACGAGGACGGCACCTACGAGAAGGGCTTCGCGTTCGGCGTTGCCTACGACGCGGAGATGGTGCTGCCGGACATCGCGCGCGGTGTTGTGCTCGGCGGCTACGAGGTGAACTCCGAGGCGGCGCGTTTCCTTGTGCGTGCGGTGTACGGCACCGACGATCTGGCGCAGACACCGCACGCCACCGCGGTCGAGCTGGCCACTGCGAACCCGCTGAACAAGGTGCCCGGCGAGCCGGTGATCAACCTGCTCGAGGCGACCAAGGCGATTCCGCCGCTGCAGCGCGAGGGCTACCGCTTCTACGTGGTGTACTTTGTTGAAAAGCGCGACGTTATGGAGCGTTACCGCTCGCGCATCCGCGCTGGTCCCGGTCACCTCGACAAGTTCAGCAGCCTGATGATGGAGGACAGCGGTGAGGATGAGTTCCTCGGCTTCCCGCGACCCAAATACAGCAACACGAACAGCTTCTGCGTGTTTGCAGTGCGCCAGAGCGAGGTTGAACGCGTGTTGGCACCGGCTCCGGAGATGACGGCGGCCGAGTTTACCCAGGCTGTGCTGGAGTTGCAAAGCACCCGCGATAAGCGGGAGCAACAACGTGCTGCTCAGATGCAAGCACACCTGGATGCTGGTGGCGCAGGAGCCTTTGTTCCGGACGACGCTGATGTTGCTGTCGCTGAGGGCATTCGCTCTCCTGTGCGTGAGCAACCGCAGCCAGAGGAGCACCACGACGACGCTGCTCCCGAGCGACCGGCTGTGCACAAGGGCAAGAACAAGAAGGCCCCGGAGCCGACGGCACCAGCGAAGCGTGTCAAGCGCGGCAAGAAGCAGCACCAGGAGGCGAGTCACCAGGAGTCTGAGCAGGACCTGGACGACGACCTCCCGGCGATCTGAGCACTCGTAGAAAAAAACATAAATCTACACTGTTTTCCGCGTTTAATGCGAGGCGCTGTAGCGCATCTGTGACATGAGGGCAAGCACATTGACGGGCAGTAGCTTGAGCTGTGCATCGGCGTCCTCTTCCTGCGCAAGAGATTCCATAGCAGCTGCAGCGCCCGCGCCAATCCGAACCAGCTCGCGACTTGCAGACTTGGAAAAGAACTCCATCAGACTCGGCAGCAGCATCAGCGGCTCATGGAGGCTCTCCGGCCGGGTGAACTCCCAGTGCTCTGGCCACTCGGCGGGCTCGCGCATACTCTTGGTCGCGGCGTCCACGAACGGCGAGACATTTGCCACTGAGGCGAGCTTCTGCTGGGCAGGTGTCTTCGCTGCGAGACCGCGCGCGTTGGTCAGCGCAATTTCGTCAGTTTTGCTGTCAATGAAAAACGGCGTTGTCAGAACGTCATTGTACAGTTCAAGAGCGTTGGTCAGCAATGTGGCCCGTTTGGCTTCTTCCGGTGGCTGTGTCTTGGTGCCAGTCGCTGGGATGGCGCTCAGGACAGCAAAGTTCTGTCTAACTGCCGCAGGAACGCCTTTCAGATCGGTGATAATCAGTTCGTCGGATAACAACATTGCGCTGGTCAACCGGTTTCGGTAGGGAAATGCCGCCTCAAAGCCCCGACGTCCGTAGAACCGAACCAGCTCGCCGCTAACCGGAGCGTAGACGCGGATCAGACCAGGCGGCTGTGCCTTGGGGTCCTGGGAGGCCGGGCGGACTGGGGCAATCGACGGCGAGCGCGCCGGCTCCAGCACAATGCTCTTGGTGGCCTCAACAACCTGGCTATCAACCATGCCACGGTACATCAGCGCGGTGCCAGCACCGGGAATGCCGCGAGCACAGAGATAGAGCAGCTCGGCACTACCGACCAGATCCACGGCTGTACCGGCCTTGCTTAGTGTGGCACCGTAGTGCGTTGAGGCACGATTGCCGCTGGGATCCCAAACGGCCCAGCCCACAACTACGTCATTGCGAACCATCAGATAAAGGTGTGCCGGATCGACGAGCGTGCGGTGCAGATATGTGGGCAGCGCCGAGCCAATGTTTTTCCGTACATCAGCATATGATTGGCCCCGGGTGTCTGCAAACTCAGGCTCTTCCTCAGTGTTGTGCAGCGAGGTGATCAGATCACTGGGCAAGAAGATCCGTGTCGATTCAAGCAGTAGGAGATCACGCATCAATATGCGTGCCTCGGCACGGGAAGTAAAGCGGCCAATGAGCGGGCGCATCAGAAGCTCGGCCAGCCACACGCGCTTTTGGCCCAGAGATGCATCTCGAGGATAGCGCTTGAAGAAGAAGCTTTCCAGTGGATAGGCATTTTGCTGCTGGATCGTTTTCACAGTTGCCTCATAGGAGAGCAGAAAGCTATCGTACGCTGCATCTATCTGCTTTCCAGACATAGCAGACACTGGAAGTCTCTTGTTGGCGTCGGTGTCCCAAGTTAACCAATCGAGTTTGTTGGCGCGCGGCAGCACAACTGTATCCATGAGGACATCAAGCTGTCGTTCGTTGAATTTGGGCTGCAGTTTTGCACCGCCCTTCTTTGCGAAGAAACGATACTGCATTTCGGCAGCAAAGCGGCGCTGTGTGTCGTCTTCCGCGGCAAACATCAGCCATGTCTGCTTCTCATCAGGCAGCTCATCGAAGCGTGCACTGAAGTAGTCCAGTGCTTTGTCAGCGTAGTCGAGTCCAATGTTGACTTCCTTCCTGCACAGAGCAGCGTAGTCGGTCTCGGCTCTGAGCTGGTCGAAGCGGTCCGACGGCACACGCGAGGAGAGAATCTCCACTTGGTTGGTAGCGCACCACTCAGCAATGCGCTCAAGCGTGTCCCACTCAGGCGTGGGTTCACCGGTCTCGGCATCATAGTAGTCCATGGTGATAAGCGGTGGCAGTGGCACGAATGGGTTTTCCGATTTTAGCCATTCTGGCAGTAGTTCGTCATGTTCCTCGATTTGCCTCTGTTGTTCAGCCGGATCTGTGGCCAGAAGAAACTCGTTGGACTCCAGAGTCTGATTAAATGCAAAGTAGGTGGTTAGTTCCTCGTCTTCATCAATCTCTACAGGCTCTTGCTCAGATGTTGGTGTCTCGATCGACAGTCTGGCAAGTTCCTTCCGGACGCCTTCCAAAAAGTTGTGCACACGATCATCAAATGGTTTGACTGCTAGCCGCGCCGCTGGAACGTAGCGCGGAAAATTTGCAGAGATTCTCCACTGCCAGTTCGCACGAGCAGCCGCAGCAAAACTGGCTGTTCCGCCTTCCGGCCAGCCAACCAACGGTCGCGACTGTTGACGCAAACGTGTACGCTCAGAGTTGGGCACGGGCTCCTGCATTTGGATGCGGATCTCTTCAATCAGCTCTGCAAAATAGGACTCGTGTTCGAGCAGGTCTCCCATTGCTTTGCTGTAGAGCGGAGAGGTTTTGCTCTGGAACACAGTTTTGTCCTCGTACTGCAGCGCCCGACGCGTGTCGGTCAGTAGTGTCAGGAGTTCTCTCCGCTCTTCGCTGTCGTCTTCTTGCGCTTCCAAAGCACCCTGTACCATAATTCTTCGCAGAAACGTTGACGGGAGCTCGCGTAGGTCTGCACCAGGTAGCGCACCAGCAACCCAGCGCTTCAGAACGGCACCAATCTCAAAGCGGCGAGAGACCTCGCGCATGAACACTGCATAGTAGGCGAGCATGTCGAGTGAGTCCCAGCGCTCCGTCTGCGTGGTGTAATTTTGAATAATCTCCACCCAGTGGAGCGAAAACTTCTCCACATTCTCAACGAGATCGTCGCTCGTGAGCATTGCGCGAACGGTGGCGCGAGGATCCCTCTTCAGGGCGTCGACGCTGCGCAGCACCTGGGCCGTGTAGATGGCCAGCGCCAGTAGCTTGGCGTTGCGATCGAGCTCTGCCTGCTCGAAAACAGACTCTATTGGTGGCAACTTGGGATAAGACGCAGGGGCTTCCATTTCTTCCAGAGAGTTTGTCAGATAGTCTACAAGAGACTTGTCTTGGCGTTTTGCCTCGGGACTGACCTGGCCAACGCGGGACCACGACTCCACAAGGCTGTTGATGTAGTCGACACTGAAGTAGGGCTCATAGAGCGCGCGGTCCAGTGGGCGCTGAGAAAACGCCGCATCCGTCAGAGTTGTGCTTAGTGCAGCGGCATTTTTCACTGGTGGATCACGAAGCTGTCCGAATGTTGTATCGACCAGCTGTGCAAAAGCATCTCGACTTACTGGATTTTGTTCTGGTGGTCTGCTGACAAATTCCATGTCTTCGGCCACCCTCTTGTAGATGTTCAGGAGCCGGTCGTACAGGTTGCTTGGATTCGCTTCTTCCTCTATCGGAATCTCGCGCACACGACTGAGTAAATGCTGGTAGTAATCGATGTCTACAGGGTCCAGAGGAACGACATACTCGCTTTCGCCGGCCTCCACAATCTCCTCCTGCAGCAGAGGATCGAGCTCGTTGGCGTACACCCGGTCCAGCAGTTCACGGAATGGATTCTGGCGCAGACACAGAGCAGCGAGGTAGCGCTGCAGCTGCTCTTTGTCGAGTTGTTTCTCCAACGCAGCCGCAGCCTTGGGAAACCGAGCTTTGACCTCGGGACTTGCAATCATGTCGAGAATTTCGGTTCGTTCGTCCTCGTTGTCTTCCAACGCCATGGCCTGGCGGATGTCCTCCGCAAACTGCTGTCTTGGCTTGGTCTGAGCCGCACGGACTCGGAAGTCGGCAGCGCGTGCCTGGAGCGCTCTCGTGTGATTGGTTTTCAGCTTGGCGAGCAGTGTGTCGCGCATACGCTTGGCTTCATACTCGACGTAGAGCACGCTGGGAGACCGTTCGAGCACTGCGTAGGTATTGGACTTGACCACGTCGGTTACCAACTGTTCAATTGTGATGCCGCTCTCGGTGCCAGTGGTCCGCAGCACGGTATACTTCCCCAAAAGGATGTTGTCAGCATCCAGCGCGGACGGCGCATCAGGTCGCTCGCGGACCACCACGCACGACTCAACACTGGCAGCAACAGAGCCCTCATTTGCGATGAGTAGCGGAATTCGGGTGCGTTCACCGTCAATTGAGCCGACGCCGGAGATCATTCCCCAGAACTCGTCGAGGTTCGTTGCATCGCGATTGTCAAACAGATTTCTGTAGGCCTCGCGCAGGCCCAGTGAAGCGTCGGTTGTAGCAAGCGGCAGTGCCACGTGCGGCGTGGCAACGCCGGGATGCCGGCTCAGGAAGCGTGCGTAGCCGCGGGCAGTCAATGCGTCAACACTGCTTGCCAGCTGCTGGGCAAATGGATGTTCTCTGCGGTACGGAGCACAGACTTCCCAGTCGTCCTCGCCTTCCATGGAGAAGCTGAAAGCGTGCACAAAGTGAGCCAGCACGTCGCTGGAAGCCGGTGATTGTTGCTGCAGTACAGCGCTCAGTAGGTATTTGCCCAGATCTGTGTTGACAAACCTCTCGTTCACAGGCAGCGTGGCTTTGATAGCGTGTGCCAGGAAGCGCCACAGATTCTGGACATCTGGGTTCTCGGTGTTGAAGTCGCGAAAGGCGTATGCTGCCTTTTGCAGAGGTAGCGAGAGCACCGTCTCCCAGGCGTTGAGCGTATACCGGTCGGACTTATCCACATTCGAGAGAATTGGTATGCGTAGGTGCAGCGGGTCTCCGGCCAGCCGGAGATTGCTCCTCAAGCCTCCAAGCGCAATGACATTCTCTGTCTCATCAGGCTGGTTGGCATAGCGGATCTCACTGTAGCGCTCAAGGTCCTGCAGCAGAAGATCGATTGCGGCTCGGCTCGGTTTCTCAGCGGGAGGCAGATCGCGCACAGTATCGGCCAACTGGCCCACAAGTCGCTGGACCGAGTCAAAGATCTCCCGCGTAGGGAAGTTGGACCACGCAGCGAGGTTGAACAGCTGATCGTTTGACTTTCCCTGGACAACCTGCAGCACGATGGGCATAATCAACCAGCGCAGTGGGTCGAACAGAGTGCCGACATCGCGCTCCGCCCGCATAATTTCGCTGTAGGCGAAGTTGGCTGGCGAATCCTCGCCGACAAATGTTCGGTCGACGCGTTGTTCCAGCTCCAGCTCGTCGATCTTTTCCAGTTGGAAGATCCGTGCGTACGCATCGGCAGCATAGGTTTCGGCCAGCTCGGCGACCGACGAGTACGGCACAATGTCCTCGTTCTTGTGTGGTGGTTTCTCCGGCGCTATCTGGAGAAGGCCTTTGTTCGGACGCACATTCAAGTAGAGGTCATCGAATTCAGCCGCTGAGAAGGCCTGTCGGCGCCAGTCGGTGCGCTGTTCAACCGTCTTCTCGTCCCACCACTGGACGAACTGCCAGGCGCGTCGAGGCAGACCGCTGTCGTCGATGATTTGTGCATAGCCCGCATCAAGCTGGGAAAACACAAAGGAGCGGTAGGCAACTAGTAGATCATACGCAGTACTGTTGTCGCCAAGTTCAACGGCCAAGCGTCTCCCTTCCTCCGTGAGCGTCTGAATGAACGCGGCGATCTTCTCGGCGGTCAAACCGGCGCTGAGCTGGGTTTCCTTGTAGACTCGCAGTATGGCCACTGCTGCGCTGGGCCACTGCTCAAAGTAGCTGCGCCCCTCAATGGGATTGGTGCGAATCAATTTGACTAGGCGCTGAGCCAGCTCGATGCGGAGGCGCATAAAAGCAGTGACCAACGGCGTGTTGGCCAATGCTTCCGGCACCGGTGCACCGTTGGCCAGCCAGCGCGTGTGTTGGATGATCCACTGGCCAGTGCTGATGCTGCTCCGCTTCACGGCAGTGCTTTCAATCACTTTCGAGAATTGAGTTTGCACTAGTGCGAGCAACTCTGCAGTTTCGCGCTTCGCAGCAAGCGGGTTGGGAATCGCGGGCAGTCCAGTGATAGCTGCCTCCAGATCGGCACGCAGATCCTTTTGCTCGCCCAGCAAGAGCACTGTGAAGCGCACAGCACGCTTTGCCAAATCTGAGTCCCAGTTCACAACTGGTGCTGAAGCAAGCACAGCCGTGAAAAAGGCCCAGAGCTCAGCGAGCTGCTCGGTTGCTGGGGGCGCTGCGCTCTTGAGATACTCGATCTGCAGGAGAATCTGTTTCAGATCCGCAGTGCCCTGCGGATTGCCGGTTCTGCTGACCAGTGGTGTCAGTAGTTGAGCCAGTGTCTCTGGAGACAAGGCGGTGAGCTCGCGGTAGAGCGTGTACGTCAGTTGGCTGAAGACCTCAGAGGCATAAAGGCGGTAGTTCGCCACCATCGATGCAAGCGCAGTCTTGAGCTCGGCTGCACGCTCGACATTCCTCGCAGCACTCAGCTCAACAAGTGTCTTGCCCTGCAGGCCGGCAAAGGCAGCTACGCGAACCAGCGCAATGTTGGCGGTAATGCGCTTGTCGTCTGGCGTCGGCCGGGTGGTCAAGAGCAGCTGGTAGAAATAGAAGAGTTGTGCAGCAGGGAGATCCGGAAGCAGCTCTGTTTCCTCGGCGCCGGTAAACCACGGCGTCAGGCCAATGCGTTTGTGGAGTTCAGTGAACAGAGGCTGCATTTCGTAGAGATTGTACAGCGGTCGGGTTGCGTTCGCCTGGTCCCACAGCTCACTTAGCTGGTCAAATAAATCGTTGTTTGGAGCTATTTCCAGCTGGACGCGGAGCAGTGCGATCCTCTGCTCAAGGCTGAGCTCGACAGTGGTGAATGCGCTGATGAGACGCTGCACCAAGTCCTCCGAGACAATACTATCCATGAACACGGCCCGATCATTCCACTGGAATTGTGCCGTCTCTTCGCTCTCTCCAACGTAGGTGCCTTTGAGGATGTTCCAGAGTTTGTCCAGGGTTGCGGTGGGAAACGGCAGTACTTCCAGCTGGCCGGCCATGAAGCGCTTGAATGGCTCGATGTTGTCGGACCCGAGAGTATTCTGCAGGATGCGCGTTTCAAAGTAGGCGGCGCTCTGAGCATTCGGCTGGAAGCTCAGACCGGCATTCAACTTGGCCAAGATATCATCGATTGATGGGTTGCCGAGGGTGGGCAGCACATCGTGCAGACGCTCAATCAACGCAGGGATGCTGTAGGCTTCAGTGGTAAGTGGAGCGATGCGCTCTGCAAAGAGCTTCTGCAGATCAGGCAGAACTCCAGTCGTGAAAGTCTGGTTGTATCTCTCGCGCACTTTCTCCGGAGTGTTGACCTTGTAGAATCGCGTGAGGAGTACTCCGGCCTGAACCCGACTTTCCCGGAGGGCACGAGACTGCGCTTCAGCATTGGGGATCGCTGTTTCGAGGTCCTGATTGCTGATTATGTACTGCGTCGGCTCTGCAGAGCCCGGTTGCAACCATTTGCCACTGTTGATCTGTTGCCGGGTCTCAGTAGCCAGCGCTGTAGCTTGCTCTGGACTGAGTTGACTGTCGACAAATTGGGCCAGCACTGCCTGGAAGTGCAAGCGCAAATTCCGTCGCCAGCGCTCAGTGGACCTCTGGAGCTCGGTGGCAGCTGTAAGCTCT
>Ga0315281_10009798_pt1 | contig 13266 bp, 8 predicted proteins | sample YL17G07_0_MG_FD_204540 | JGI IMG/M metagenome (GOLD analysis project Ga0315281, IMG submission 204540) | Sediment microbial communities from Yellowstone Lake, YNP, Wyoming, USA - YL17G07_0 | ecosystem: Environmental > Aquatic > Freshwater > Lake > Sediment | place: USA: Wyoming | collected... | reverse complement strand
TTGCGGGTGACGAAAATGTTACTCTTGTAGGCAATGCAGTAATTAATAAAGGTTCTGCTACTTTTAGAGTCCTTGTTACAAATATCACTGCGGAAGCGATAAGTATTTATAGAATGTCAAGTGGTTCTACTGTTGCTGATATGGCTCTTGGTTCTGGCAAGGTACTTATAGGTCAATCGACTGGTCTTGCAGCACAAGAAACTCTTGAAGGAGACGTAACAGTAGGGACTGATGGAGTTACTGCTATAGGTGCAAATAAAGTCGTAACTGCCATGATATTAGATGCAAATGTGACTGCTGCCAAACTTGCCAATGGTGCTGGATTAGCTGCACTATTTGCGGCAGGACTTGGTGGCTCTGGAAGTTGGGTTAAAACAGATACAGGTGTCAAAACCATCCATACTGGTACTACTGGCACAAAGAAGGTATTTATTATTTGTACTGTGACAGAAGCATTTACTGGTGCAGAAGACCAAACTACATTTAAGATTGGTCAAGTAGGAACAGATGACAAATTTGCAGCAACTTCATTATTTACGGATGCGGCAATAAATACAGTGAAAGTTGTTTGCGGTGAATTAACTGCTTCTACTAATTTAATTGTAACCGTAGCTCCACGTGCCAATGCAGGAACAGGTGCATTAGCAGTCGCAGCGATAATTCTACCCGCAACAACATAATAAGGAGATATAATGAGAATTTCAGTAGAGAAAGCTTCTGATGGTGCTTTTATAGTTGAAGTTCCGTGTAAGCCCAAGAAAGATAAAGGCGAAAAAGGGCATCCGATGGATATGATGGAAAGAGATTTAAAATATACTGCTAAAACAGATGATGAAGCCATCAAGATTATCAAAGAAGCACTTAAAGATATTAAAACTCCAGAAGACGAATATAGTTTGGCTTTTGATAGTGCAAGCAAAGAACAACCGAAAGAAAAATAATGCAATTAGTTTTGGATTACAAATCTACTGATGGATTAAACAAGACAGAAGACGGAGTAAGGTTTTTAATTTATAAACATAGAGATGAATCTATAGAAAAACATGTTCCCACTCCGATTTGCGAAGCACAAAATATTGATATAGATACAACTGGGAATATATCTTTACGAAAGGGACAAACCCTACTGAAAACTGGAAGTTATCATAGCCTTAAAAGCTTTGGAGATATTTGTTTGTTGGTTGAGGGAAATGAACTTAAACGTTTATATGGTAATTTTGATACGCTTGAATCTTTATATAGCGGGATAAAAGGAAGGGTTAGATATTGTAGAACAAAAGATGATATTTATTTTACGGATATGTCTATTTTAGGGAAAATTGAAAACGGAGTTTATAAGACCCTTCCATTACCTGAACATGGGTTTACTAAACCAGAAATAATTCAACACTTTAAAATTACAAGAATGAACACCCCTGCTGGTCAACTTATAGATATTTATAATAATAGACTTCTTGTTGCCTCTGGGAATACATTATATTGTTCTGATGCTTTAGCATATCATCGTGTTAACAGGGGTAAGGGATATATTCAATTTAATGGATATATAACTTTATTAAAAGCCGTACAAGATGGTGTATTTATAGCAGATAGTTTAGGAATTTATTTTCTTAAGGGTTCTGATATTAAAGAATCCTTGAAAGTTTTTAAGTCAAATATTAATGAACCTATTTCCATGTCTAAACCTGTATTATATGCAGTTGAGGATTTAGATTATAAAAAATTTAAAATTGAACTAACTGATGGAAAATATTTTGTTTTTGGAAGTAATGATGGTGTGTATCTTGCTGGTGATGGCGGGTTTCTAAAGAATCTTATTCCCAAAAAATATCCCGCTATAGATGCCAAGGAAGGCTGTATTTTATTTAGAGAAAATACAAAAAATATTTTTGGTCAAACACAAACTGTTTATCAAATTATATTTATTGCAAAACAATAAGGAGGATTAGATATGGTAAGGTATTCTACGGGAACTGTCCAGCTAAAAGCAAAGGATAAAACTGAAAAGGAAATTTTTAATGATGGAGTTTTAAGAATTTATGGTGGGTTTCAACCAATAGATGCAGATAATGCTATTAATGGAGCGATGCTTTGTGAGATAACTCTTCTTGGACTTACTTTTGTTCCTGGCACAAAATCAACAAGACAAAAGTCTACTGTAACTGTCACAGCAGGAACGGCAGCAGATAAGTATATTGTAAATATTAATGGAGTCGCTTATGAATATGATATGATTCAGGGTGATTCTGCAACCATAATTGCGGCAGCACTTGCTGAATTGATAGATGTAGACGATGCTGTATCTGCTGTTAGTTCTGTTGGAGTTGTGGTTATACGTGCAAAGTTTGGTGGAAATGTATTTACAATAACCAATGTTAATTCTACTCAAGTTGGTAATGTAGTTATAGCGACACCAACTGCAAGTGTAAGAGCAGCAGGAATTCAATTTGGTTCTGCAACGGCAGGTATATTAGAAAAAGAAACAGGAACATGGTCAGGAACGGCAGTTGCAACGGGAACAGCAGCATGGTGGAGAATATCTGGAAATGCTGTTGATGCTGGTACTGGTGGAAATACAACGTTGCCAAGAATAGATGGTAATTGTTCTACAACTTCAGGGGATTTGATTTTGAGAACATTAGAAATAGTGACTGGAGACCCCATAGTTATTCAAAGTTGTACCATAACAATCCCAAAGGTTAGAACATAGTAAGTGATTAAATGGCAAGAATATGGTTGTCTGGTGACAAACAACTTGCTCAGACATTTATAGGTTATAGTTATCAAAGATTAGCTCAACTTAAAGAGCAGATGAAATTGTTGGGATTGAAAAATAGCACTGCAACCTTTCCCATAGGCAGTGCTGAACCTATAAGCACTGTTGACGGTGGTAATATTAAAGAAAGAGGATATGTTACTGTCTCTTCTCAACAATATTTGGGCGATAAATTGCCACTTGATAATCTACAGATTTATTATCCAGTACCCATAAAAAAGATGGAGGAACTGACAAAGGGATATTTATTAATCTTTTTGGCTTCTATGTGCAATTCAATAGGAATTTTAAAATTGACTTCTGATAAAAAGAAGGAAGAATATAGAATATCTCCCATTAAAATCCCTGTTAAGTATGATCCCTTTGCAGATACATATAGTTTTGCTGGAAGCGAGATTGAATATGTTTCATCTTATTCTACTATGCTTACAGCACAATCTGACCCGTCATATTCAAGACATAAAATTGGGGTACCCCCTTCCGAAGAAGATGCTGTATTTGGATGTTTTACGGTATATTATCAGCCAGACATAACGAATTATGGACTTATTATAGTATATTATTTAGAAGGTGTAATGTTACCTACATTACTTCAAGTTGGATTCCCAGATTGTTATGTTCCTATAATTAATTATCCTCAAGATGGTGGAGGATTTAAAGAAGGATTTGCATTTACACAAACTACCCCACGAAGTTTAATATATTGGAAATCTGTTGCCCCACATCATCCAGCATTACCACTTACCGATGAAATATTAGCTTGGGGCAGAAAACACTATGAAATGAAAGATAAGTTACTTTCTGAAGTAAACCTGGGAGTGTTTAAAAGAACTCCAATTATAGAAGGTTTTTATGGTGATAATGAATATTACATGTTGTCATGGCGGGGAGAAAAATGGGAAGCTAATAAGTTAGAAATAAAAGATGACATTAATCAATATAGCTGGAAAAGATTAGTTATTGATATTCCTCAAACTACAAATGTTGTGCAAATCCCTGGCCCCTTTGACCAAGGAACTTTTTCGTATATGGCAGTTTTTTTTGACCAAAGTTATAATTTATCTAATAAATATGAATATGATATTCAGAAGTCTCCAGTTAATATAATGGCTACTATAAATGATAATGTAATATTTTTACGTTTCAAAAAAGACTATGAACTTGATGAAGCTTCAAGTAGTTATCCAGGAGTTAGGAGAACTATTGTAGGGGTACAAGCTATTCATTGGATAATGCCGACTCCCGAAGGAAGCGAAACTACACAAAGGACAACTACTATTAAGGATTTTTCGGAGTTTTTGTTATATAAACAACATACCTATACTAAATCTGAGCAACATCTTATTGTTAATGATGTAACCATAGCAAATTTTGGTATAGTTGAAAATACAAATAATGATTTATTGAACATGTCCGCTGACGATAGTTCATATGAACAGGAAACAATATTTGCCTCACGACCTCCCTGGGAATATTTGGGTGTTCAGTATGGGGATACTGTTTTTGATGAAACATGGGATTGGCCTGGCTACTCAGAATATGAAGGAAAAAAAGGAATAATATTAGAATCTCTCACTACTACCAAGGGAACAAGTTTTGTTTCTGTAATGGATTACGATTTTTTGGTAGGACAGAATACTTATATACTTATGTATCAATATGATATTATAGAAAAATATCTATATGAAAAGCGTATGGTTTTCCCGATTGTACCCTTTTTATATGGAGGACATGGTTATGGTGATGCAACAATTACCATAGAAGAAAAAATAGTGAATGAATCAACGAGAAAGCGAGTTTTATGTTATTGTATTGATAATAAGAAGGTGTTAGTAGATATTCCTTATAATGATATTACTGGCCTTGCTTTTCATGCGAACAATTATAATTTTTTATATACATATTTAGTACCAATAGCAAACAACAGGAAAAGAATTATAGGTGTTATAAATATATCAGACAAAAATCTTCCCATCGGTTATAGACAAGAATGGGAAATAACAGACGATAATAACAAAGATTTTTTTGGGAAAACATTCCCTAATTTTCCATATAAAACATTGTCTGCGATAGGACTTAATCGGGGGACTCAAACAAATAAAACATAAGGGAGAGATGGTAATGCTAATTAATAAAAACAAAACAAGAAACTATGTTCTTGAAAATAAAAAGGAGGTTGAAAAATGTTAAGGTTAAGTACGGGACTTAGAAATAAGATAGCAGGAATTGATGTAAATAAAATACTTAATGGTAGTTTTACTACAGACACATCAAGTTGGACAGCAATCGCCTCTGTTCTTGCAAGTATAGCGGGAGGACAAAGTGGGAACTGTTTACGGATTACTACAAATAGTGCGAGTCCAGCAAAGGCATATCAAGATATAACCTGTAAAATAGGTCATTATTATATGCTGATAGTTTACGGCAAAAATGGAACCTGTTCTACTGGTAAGGTAATGATAGGAACTGTGGCAGATGAAGATGCTGTTTTTGATAGCGGAGATAATAATTTTGCCGATTGGACTGTGTTTCCAGCATCTATAGCTGGAGTTATTGTTTTTCAAGCTACTGCGACTACACATAGAATTACCCTACAGAATAGTGATACTTCCAATACAGGAAAAACCTATTTATTTGATGAAGTAAAGCTAATATCTCTTGCAAGAGCAATAAGAGATATTTTCTATAAGGGATTTATTAATATTTATGTAGGTAGTCAACCAGGAACTCCAGACAATGCTCCAGGTAGTACGCTACTTTGTACTATTTATTCTGATGGTTCTTCGGCAGGGTTGTCTTTTGAAGAAGCTGTTGCAGGAACTATAACTAAAAAATCGACAGAAACATGGTCAGGAACGGCAGTTGCAACGGGAACAGCAGGATGGTGGAGGTTAATAACTCCTGGAGATGATGGTTCAGGTAATACCACAGACGAAAGATTAGACGGTGCTATAGCTACTACTGGGGCTGAATTGAATATGGCTTCTTTGACTATTGTAATTAATGCTATACAGTCAATAAGTACATTTCAAGCAACGGTTTCTATGCAAGCGTAAAACAAAACAAGATGGAGAATAATGTAATATTGTAATTAGATTTATGTTATTCTCCCATTCTTAGGAAATAATTAATGGTATATTATAATGTTGCTACAAATATAAGTCCTTCTGGAAATACAGGATGGCAAACTGTTGACTTATCTTCTATTGTTCCCGTTGGGACTTCTTTTGTTATTGTTCATGCTACTACATCACCAAGCTCAGATATATTAGGAATAAGAATACCTAATTCATCTGATGGTTATAGAACCATGGGTGGAGGTTCTTCTCCACAAATTCAAGTTGTTCATCAATTAGGTAGTAGTAGACAAATAGATTTATATAAAAATCATGCAACTACTCAGTATTATCTTAGGGGATATTTTACTGCTGATGCTATACAGGTTAGTCCCTATATAGACAAAACTCCTTCCGTAGCTAATTCATGGCAAGATATTGATTTAAGTAATAACATTCCAACTGGAATAAAGTGGGCTATTTTCCAAATATCTCTGCCTGACCCAGCTTTTAATAAAGGATTACATTTCAGAGCAAAAGGTTCAACCCAAGATAGATGGCAAACTTATTCTATGGGTTATTTCACAGCAATAGTTCCTATTGATGCCAATAGAGTATGTCAATGTAAATCAGAAACTACATCAAGTAACTCAGTTTTATTAACGGGATATATTATAGGTGGGCAAACTAAAACCAATGCTGTAGATATATCTCTTAGCACCTTAAATTCTTATCAAAATATAGATTTATCTTTCGATAACCCACCGTCTGACGCTATAGCAGCATTGGTAGAAATTGTAGATAACCAGTATCATTTTTTTGGTATTAGACAAGATGGTTCCTCAGAAGATATAAGAGGTGATTGTGCAAATACTAATGGTATATATATTGTTCCGCTTACATCTAATATTTTTGAAGCAGTAATAACGACTACATCAACCGATTTTTGGTTATGGGGATATTTAACTAATGTATTTCCACCAACTTGTGATTTTTCAGGAACTCCTGTTTTAGGTAATTCTCCATTAGCTGTTGATTTTACAGATTTATCTACTGGGACTCCAACTTATTGGGAATGGGATTTTGGAGATGGTACTGCCTCAATAGCCTGGACTGAACGTCAACCTGGTGGTAATTCTAATCAATATTGGCAAGGTGTAGCTTCTGACGATGATGGTAGTAATTTAATTGCTGGTGTATTTAATGGCAGATTATATACTTCATCTGACAGTGGAGTTAACTGGACTGAACGTCAACCTGGTGGTAATTCTAATCAATATTGGCAAGGTGTAGCTTCTGACGATGATGGTAGTAACTTAATTGCAGGATGTGGTATCGGTAGATTATATACCTCTTCTAATGGAGGGATTAATTGGACTGAAAGACAACCTGCTGGTGATTTTGATAAATATTGGATTAGTGTATCCTCTGATAGTGATGGTAGTAATTTAATAGTTGGAGATGGACTTGGTAGATTATATACCTCTTCTAATGGAGGGATTAATTGGACTGAAAGACAACCTGCTGGTAATGTTAATAGACCTTGGTTTAGTGTAGCCTCTGATAGTGATGGTAGTAATCTTATTGCATGTACGTATTATTCAGTGGATGAGCCATATGGCAGAATATATACTTCTTCTAACGGAGGGATTAATTGGACTGAAAGAAGACCTGCTGGTGATTTTGATAAAAGGTGGGTCAGCGTAGCTTCTGACGATGATGGTAGTAATTTAATTGCTGGTGTATTTAATGGCAGATTATATACTTCATCTGACAGTGGAGTTAACTGGACTGAAAGACAACCTGCTGGTAATATTGATAAATATTGGAGTAGTGTAGCCTCTGATAGCGATGGTAGTAATCTGATTGCTAATGTTTGGGGTGGTAGATTATATACTTCGTCTAACGTAGGAGTTGATTGGATTGAACGTCAACCTGGTGGCAATATTGATAAATATTGGCTTAGTGCAGCATCTGATAGTGATGGTAGCAACTTAATTGTAGGAGGCCAAGGAACTTGTAAATTATATACTGCCTCTAATAGTTGTATTCAAAATCCAACTCATACTTATCAAAATGATGGTATATATACTGTAAAGTTAACTGTAAGCAATGTTTTTGGTTTTGATAGTGAAATAAAAACTAATTACATTACTGTTTGTAATGTAGGTACCATATCTTTTACCCTACCTCCGATTCAAACATTAGCTGAGTCTTGGGGAATTTCAGTAACCCTACCTCCATTACAAGTAGCGATTAATGGTTTTTGGGCTAATTATGCAAAAATGATTTTGCCACCACTCCGAGTGCAAGCTTATGGAGAAAGTAAATATGATGATATTGTTTTTAACTTACCACCAATAATTGTTTCTGCGACTGGGATTATTGGGAAAAGCGGAGATATTAATATAATATTTCCTCCTATTACAGTAAAAGCAACCAGTCCTGATATTGGAGAAATTAGAGGACTAATGGATATAAAAGCACCTATAACTGTAAGTCCGATAAGCATGTTTGGATTTTCTCATAATTATGGAAGGATAAATATTAATACTCCAGTTTCGTTATTTTTTATGGGAACTGGTGGGAACATTTTCATTGATATGTTGATGCCAACTATCGGAATGTTAGGATATGTTTTAAATAGGGGGAATATTGATTTAATTGTTCCAATACCAAAAATTAATATTGGAACGTATTTACAAATTATTGGCAACTTAGATATGGAAATTCCTTTGTCGTCAGTTTTTATGGAAGGGTTAACAGTTAATTCAGGAATATTTGGGTTAAATGTTCCAATGTCTTTAGTAAACATATCTGGGTTAATATCAAATCTTGGGTCATTAAGTATAACAATACCCATATCAGATTTAAATATAAATGCTATTATAACCATAATGGGTTCTTTAAATATAACAGTTCCCTTTCCATATATTACATTTTTAGGAATAATTGGGGAGGCTTTAAAATATATTGAATTAATTATAAATTCTGAAAATCTTGCATTATCTGAGTATGCTAATTATGAATACGATAATTTAGATTATTTTAATGGAAAATATATTGGGATTAAGAGTGATGGAATTTATGAGTTGGAAGGAGAGACCGACCAAGGGATACCTATAAAAGCTTTAATAAGATTTCCAACTATTGATTTATATAAGGATTTTAAAACAAGATTAAATGAATTATTTTATACTGGAAGAAATTTTGGAACCTTGCAAGTTAAAACGATAGAAGACGAAAGGGAAATATATAATTATTTAACAAAGATAACAAATAGTAGAGTACATGAGGAAAGGATGAAGTTAGGTAGGGGACATACAGGAAGGTTCTTAATTCTTGAATTTTCCAATCCTGATGGAAGGAAGTTTGATATAAATAATATTAGAGTTCTTGCTGATAAAGTTGGAGCAAGATTACGTTAGGAGGTAAGGATGGGGGAAACTAACTAAAGACATTATAGTAGATAGATTAAATGATGTACAAAATATATTAGACGATGCACTGAAGGGACTTACTGATTATATAAAATCTCTTGCTGCTGCAACTATATTAGAAATTCCATATGCTGATGCTACGCAAATAACAACTGTTCCTCAACCAGTGGCGGTAGACCTTGTTGGACACGAACCCAAACCTCCAAATGTTGAGAGGCTAATTGAACAAATTAAGGATGAAGACGTTAACATAATTCCAGTAAAAGTTACATGGAACGATGTACTTGTTCCAGATTTTACAGAACAACCACAACAATTAGTTCCACCATCTGTTCCACCAAACCTTACCGAAACATTACCTCCAACTATAGTAGTTGATGATATTTCCACAGACCAGATACCTGACATATTTCCGCCCCTCCCTCCTACATTACAACAGGTTACATGGCCAGAAACAATAACCATATCTCCACCCCCTTTTACGCAAATGCCTCCCACACCTATAGGTGATACTAATATTATTCCATATGCTTATGATGACCCATCTTTAAATTATAAAACGACTCTGTGGGAAAATGCTAATAAAGTAATGGGAACTGCACTTGGAGGATTAGTAGAAGAGGGTATTTGGTTAAGACAAACAGAGAGAAATGAAATAGTATTGAACGATGTTATTGATGATATAATAGCTACGTGGTCAAGTCGTGGATATGACCTTCCTAATGGTTCATTACAGGCATCTATAAATGAACAGGTTGAAAAATTTGGATGGGGAAGGGTTGATGTTTCAAGGGATGTGACATTTAAGCAAGCCGACATGGCAGATGCTAATAGAAAATTTGGAATTACTTCTGCAATTCAAATGGAACAAATGTTGATAATTCATTCTGATAATATAGCAAACAGAGCCTTGGAATCTTCTAAGGCAGTCGTTGAATTGGGGATAGCAATATATAAAGCTCATGTTGATTATTATAATTCTCAATTAGAATTATTTAAAACACAAGCTCAAGTTTATGAATCGCAAATTAAAGTAGAAATGTTAAAAGCTGAGGTATATAAAAACTTACTTGAATCAACTCGCTTACAAATAGATATGAGGAAACAATATATAGACCTTTATATAGCCGAGGTTCAAGCAACAGAAGCTCGAATAAAAGTTTATAATGCTCGTCTTGAGCAAGCTAATATAAAGTTAGGAATACAAAGACAAAAAGTGGACACATACAAAGCTCAAGTTGAAGCATTTGCCTCTTTGGTTCAGGAAAAATCAGCAGAATATGGTTTATATAAGGCTCAGTGGGATGGAGAAAATTCAAAGGTTCAGTTGTATGGTAATCAAGTGGGAGCATATACAGCTAAGGTAGCAGCAGCTAAAGCAAATGTTGACAAGGTTGTGGGGCGAGCAAATATAGATATAGAATATAATAAATATCTTTTAGGGATAAGCTCTACCCGACTTCAAAAATATGACCTTAATGTTAAAAAGGCTATGGCTAAGATTGATGCCCTTGTTAAAATGTATCAAGCTGATGCTACAGTATTTGGAGACTATGTTTCTGCTGCTGAGGCAAATGCAAATTTAGCAGTAGAAAATGCAAAAATTATTGAACAATCAAATATAGCCAATATTCAAGCAAAATTACAAGCTGCTATAGCAAATTTGCAGGGATTTATTTCAATATCTTCTATAAACATAGAAGCTGAAAAGAGCGGGGCACAATACTATGCATCTTTAGTAAGTGCAGCATTACAGGCAATAAGTGCAAGTATGTCGATAGCCGCACATTACACTACAACTGGTGGTACAAACGTAGACTTTAGGTACGAAGGTACTTATGATGATATAGAAGGTGTACCAAAGACAAGTTTTATAGGATAATATAGATAGGGAGGAGGATTCAATGGCAAATGGAGCTTTTAATTTAGAAGAATGGGAAAGACAAAAATATACAGAAGCTTGGGCAAGACCAACTGGATTACCAACTGGTGCAAGAGTTCCAGTAGTGCCAACCACCCAACCAGCACCAACTATTGTTGGAAGACCTCCTATGGACTTTACCAAGTCAAACATAGAGGCAGGAAAGGGAATGACATATAGTGCAGATACAGGACAAGCAGAAGTACCAGAACCGTCTATTAGGTCAGTAGCTATGCCTGGTGGTGGAACACTATATACAAATAGAGGACTTCCTACTTTGTCAGGTGGGGGAATAGATTGGGAAACCTGGAGAAAAGGTATGCCCACTTCTGGTACTGGTACCGTGACTGGGACATTAACATCTGGCGAAGAAGTTTCTGAGATGGCATATCCTGGACAAAAGATAAGTGGGGTAGATTGGAGTCACGTTGGTTATATGCAAAATACTCCTCCAGAAAAACAATATGAAGATTATCTTGCAGAACATAAAAAACAATATCCAGAAGGAAAGATAACTAAACCGTTTGGTACTTATGGGGGGACTGTTATAGAAGGGGAACCATTAACCTTTGCAGAATTTAAGAAAGACCTTCCAAGTAGAACAGATGCAGTAATAAAAGCAATGTCTCCAACTTCAGACAAGGGACTTCCTTCGACTGGCGGAATTGGTGGTGGGATTAGCGGAGCAGATTTTTCTCCATCTAAAGAAGAACTTGAGCAAAGACAACAAATACAATCAACCTATAAAGATGTTCTTACCAAAATGATGAGTAAGGGAGATGCTCTTGCAAAAGAAATAGAACAAGGACTATATCATGGGAAAAGATTAACTGCTGCTAACGAAGAGCTGAAAGGTATTCAAGAAAGTATTCCTCATATACTTACAGGAATGTCTACTTATCATAAGGGCATTATGGATGTAGATGTTGATAGATTAACAAAAGGAAAAATAGCTGAAGAAGACTTAAAATATAAACTTGGATTACTTCCATTGGAGATAGAGGAAAAGAAAGCGGGGATTGGAGAAAAGAAAGCAGCAACGAAAACATCCGAAGCACATGCTGGTTATTACAAAGAAGAAACAGAGATGGCACGAAAAAAGGTTGCTGGCTTACCTACTGACTATACTGAGGTTGCTGCTGAAAAAGAAAGGCTTGCAAGGATAGCACACCCAGAAAAATATACAGCAGAAGCTCAAGAAGATGAATTCAGAAAGGGGCGTATAGAAATACTAAAATCAACTGCTCTGCCAGAAGAAATAGCAATGAAACTTATTTCTCATTATAACACATCTGGTCATTTTGCACAGATTGCAACGAAAACTGATAAGGATGGGAATATAGCACATAGGGTGGTTGACGAAAAAGGAACTACAGTTTTAGAATGGTAATTATGGAGGATAGGTAATTTTATGTCCTTAGAAGACCTGCAAAAAGAAGGCTGGCAATTAAGTGGCGATATAGTCCAACCTAAGACACAAGATTCTCAGGTAACAAGTTCTGGACAGGGCTTGCCACCTACGAATCCATTAGATAAAATGAAACAAGAAGGTTGGCAATTTGGAAGCGAAGCATCTGCTGCACAGCCAACTTCGACTCCTAACATATTAGAGAAAGGAACTCATATGCTCGGAGAGGCTGTCGGTAGTATAGGTAAATATACTGGATTGCCCTCACTGGAAGGTCTTGGAGAAGACCTAAAAAAATCTAAAGGTTATATGGATACAATGAAAGCTGTGTATGGTGAATATGCAGATATTCCAACCCAACTGATTAAGGGATTGACTTGGAATTATGCTCCTGCTGCCGAAGCTCCCGCATCTGCTGGATTAGCAAGGAAGGCGATTGATAGTGCAGCTTATCTTCTTGGGATGGGTGCTGGAGTTCTTCCAGTTACAAAAGTAGCTGGGGCTATTATACCTGCCGCTGGAATAGTTGCTGGTATCGAAAGGGGTGCTGCAATCGGTGGTGTTTATGGTCTCGGTGCTAAACCAGAAAAAGATGAAAGCAGGATAGCTAATGCAGCTAAGTATGCAGCTATGTTTGCAGCTTTTGAAGGTGCTGGTGGTTTAAT
>Ga0315281_10009796_pt1 | contig 13267 bp, 14 predicted proteins | sample YL17G07_0_MG_FD_204540 | JGI IMG/M metagenome (GOLD analysis project Ga0315281, IMG submission 204540) | Sediment microbial communities from Yellowstone Lake, YNP, Wyoming, USA - YL17G07_0 | ecosystem: Environmental > Aquatic > Freshwater > Lake > Sediment | place: USA: Wyoming | collected... | reverse complement strand
TCGGGCTCGCTACGCTCCTTCGCCTCGCTGGTCAGCAGGGTACGCAAGCGAACGACCGCTCCCCTGACGGCTTCGGTGGCCCCGCTCTTGGGACTTTCTTTCGACGCATCTTGGGCGCCGACCCCGCGACCGATTGGAGTCAGCGCGACCGCAACAGCCAGCGATGCTGCAATCACGCGCCGCCGGACCGCGTGCTGAACAAAGAAGGTCGCTTTGCTGATCATTGTCCTGCGTGTTGCGAGGCGACGTCCATTCCTGTCGCTCGACCCAGCACGAAGGTGCCGAGGTTCCAATCATAGATCGCCTGCGCCAAGCGCACATTCATTGCAAAATGCTGAAGCAGAGCATCAACGAATTCCTTGGGTTCAGCCAACCCAGCGGAATTGGCCTGCTTCACGGCCAATAGCCAACCTCGAGCGTCTTTGCGGCCCTGCTTGGCCGTGGCGAGCCTGTCGCGTGCATCGCGCGCCTCAGCCCACGCGCGTGACGCTTCGGCGGCCATACCGGCGGCAGCCCAATCGGCGTTCGCACGCGCACGCACGACTTCTGCCCGAGCTCCTTCTAGCCTTGCGGTCGAGGTCCCGATGTCCAGTGTCCAGCGCAGTCCTACCCCCGCTATCATGGAGGTCACGTTCAGGGGGTCGTAAGCGAACGCGTTCCTGGGGTCGTCAGCGGCCGGATCGCGCGCCAGCGTCGCCTCAGCGACCACGACCAAATCCGGCAACAGGCGGGCGCTCTCCAGGTCGCGATTGCCCACGGCAGCCCGGATACCTGCGTTCGCTGCGCGTGCTTCGGGACGCCGGTTCTGGGCGCGGTTCCTCGCCACCTCCGCAGTCGGGAGATCGAATGCAACCTCCTCCAGCGGCCTCGCATCCACCACGACATCGGTGGCGCCTGATACAAGGCGCACTCCGATCATTCCCGTTTCCTCTAGCTTGTGCGCCTCGGACAACCTCGAATCGACTTCGGCCCGAAGCGCTCGCAATCGAAACCGATCTGCCTCCGTAACACCAGAGTCTGCGGTCTGGAGTGCCGCTTCAATCCGCTCCAGCTCTTGCTCGACGTTCTCCTTCCCATCATCAAGAATGAGAACGATCTCACGCGCAAACTTCACCGTGTAATACGCTCTCGCGGCATCGACCTCGATGTCAGCCTCGCCGGCACTGGAGAGGGCGTCGGCGGCAGTTACTCCCGCTTCGGCGGCATCGCGCGCAGCCGAGATCTTCCCGAACGTATAGACCGGCATGCTTGCTCTTGCGCCGAGCCTCCAAAATACGTCCGAGACGCCCATCTGGATCTCGCCAGGCGACGTGCTGGTGCATTCTGTCGGCGAGGGCGAGCAGTGCACGACAGGGGCGGGCCCCGCGAGTGCCATCAGTTCGAGCCTCGGCCACCACGCACGCGCGGCCTCGCTAACCCGGGCATGCGCCGCCTCGGTCTCCGCCCGCAGGGCGCGAAGCTTCGGCGAACTGTGCGCGTGGACCAGAAGATCGGCTAGCTTCAGTTGCCGACTTGGCTCGGCCTTCGCATGAGTCACGGCGAAGCCAGCAAGGACGAGCGCAACCACCCCACTCGCGCGTGTCGTTCTCATGATCAACGCCGAAAGTGCCATGCGGCGCATGAAAGACGCCAGATAGCCGCAGGATGAGCCCGTGTTGACGGGCGAAGCACGTTGCGGGACGGCCGTGCGAGCACGTGCAGCCAGCCGTGAAGTCCAGCCAGCAATTGGCAGACCTGCGATCGCTGCAGGTCTAGATCCCCAGGTCTTCCCGTGCCATCGTCCAGCCCGCGGAACATCGCATGGAGGGGCCGATGTCCAATAAGCAAAGTCCGTATACCTATTTAAGTCTGACCGTGAGCGTCTGTCCTACTTGCCATGCATCCATTCCGGCGAGCCTGAAGGAACGTGACGGTCGTATCTACATGACCAAGTCATGTCCCCACCACGGGCGCTTCGTCACGCTCATCGCCTCCAACGCCGAGTGGTACAAGCGCGCCCAGTCGGAGCGCTCTCCAAGTCTGATGCTGCGCAGCTACCAGACAAAAACGTCGGGCGGCTGCCCCCAAGACTGCGGCGTGTGCCCTGAACACGAACAGAACAACTCAGTTCCAGTGATTGAAATCACAAATATTTGCAATCTCGATTGCCCCATCTGCTTCGCGGACAACCGCCATGATTACAAGATGACGGTCGAGGAGTTCGAGCGCTGCCTCGACATCCTCGAAGAGTCTGGTTCGGATGTTGACGTGCTTATCTTGACTGGTGGGGAGCCGACTGCTCACCCCCAGTTGGTCGAATTCGTTGAACGTGCATACAGACGCCCTGGCATTCCGCGCGTCGGTATTGCGACCAACGGCATACTCATAGGGAAGAAGGAGAAGCTCATCGCAGAACTCGTTCGGGCAGGCGCATACATCCTGCTGCAGCTCGATAGCCTCGACACTAAGAAGAACCAGGTGTTGCGAGGCAACGAGATGCATGACTATCGGGAAGCCGCGCTCGCCGCACTGGAGAAGCATGATGCGCAGGCAGCAATCATCATGACCGTCATCGCCGGATTGAATGACGACGAACTCGGAACCATCCTGGATTACACGCTCCACAGGCCATTCATGCGGGGCCTGGAGATTCAAACGATGTCATACACCGGCTCTGGAGGAAGCACGGTGAAATTTAATCCGATGACTCGTATCACGGGAACGGACTTGATCGACAGAATTGTCGAGCAATCCAGCGGGCTTCTTCGCAGGGAAGACTTCGCGCCCATGTTGCATCCTCATCCCAATTGCGTCGCGATTACGTATCTGCTGGCATTGCGGGACGGTGGCTTCATACCATTCCCCCGGTTCACGACCCCAGAGGCGTACCGCAAAGCGATCATGAGTAGCTTCGTTGTTCAGCCAGACGAGCGCCACGAGGCGTTCCTGACTGAGCTCATCGATCACGTGTGGGCCAACCAGGACTCAATCGCTCGCGCATCTGACATACTCGTGACTCTGCGAGACATGCTGCAGAGTCTCTACCCGTCGGACCGCGAAATCACCGAAGCGGAGCGGCTGATCTTGGGGCAACGATACGTAAAGAACATCTTTCTCCACAACTACATGGACGCGCACTCGCTCGACGCCGAAGTGTTGAGGAAATGCACCAGCATGCAAATTGTTCCTGATGGACGCATGATTCCCAACTGCGGGTATCGGACCATCCATCGAAAGACGGACCCACGGTGGAAGCGCGAAAGCGAAAACCTAGGGCATGGTGTTGACGGGATCAGGAGCCAGCTCTCTAGAGGCACCCGCAATCTTCCGATCGTGGAGTAGTTCCACTCCTGTGGGTCACAGCCCCCCGGTTAGGGGAACGACGGCACCGTTGATGTAGCTGTTCTCGGTGGCCAACCAACGCACCGTTCGCGCGGCTTCTTCGGGCTTGGCCATCCGGCCAAGAGCGCTGTGAAGCAGATATGAGCGGCGGCGCTCCTCCGAGAACTGCGCGCTGATACCAGCGCCCACCGGACCCAGCACAACCAAGTTCGTTCGAACGCCGATCGGCCCCAGACACTTGGCGAGTGTGCGGGTGAGACCAACCAATGCCCCCTGAGTCGCACCAAAATGTGGCGGCGAGTCGGTGTGCCGAATTGCGTCCAGCGCGCCCATCAATACGATTTCTAGCGGAGCTTTGGGTGCCTTTGATTTTACAAGTTCCCGCGCTGCGATGAATGCAGAACGCACGTTTATGGCCTCGAGTTCATCCCAGTCGTCATCGGAGATATCCTCAATCTGCTGCACACTCGACTTACCTGCACAGTGGACGAAGATATCGGGGCAACCCAGGCTCGCGATCAAATCTCTAATCGCAGATCCATCTCGGAGGTCTACTCGTGTTGATTCATGTCCGAGCTCTGCGCTTAGTGACCTCGCGAGGCTCTCCGAGTTGCAATACGTAAACGTTGCCGCAATTCCCGCACGAGTGAGCTCCCGAAGCACCTCCGAGCCAATGACGCCGGTACCGCCAAACACCAGCGCTCGTCGTTCCGTCATCCCTCTATCCGCTGAAGATTGAGGTCAAAGCGCAACGGTGCATCGTCACCAAGACGCCAGATCTTCTGGTCGAGATAGAAATGGTGAAGCAACACGCTCCAGTAGATTGCGAGGAAGAGCTGCGCGGTAGGTGTATCGAAGCCAAAGGGAGCCACGTTGGGCGCCAATCCGCTGGAGGCGTTCAGGCCGCCCCAGATGCCGACCGAAACGACCACAAAGCAGCCGTAGGAGAACCATGGATGAAGCGCAGCCCGCTTCCAGGGCGACTCTGAAAGCCGTCTCCTAGCGCGTCTTGCGGAGGTGATTGCGGCAAGCCCCAAGTATTGAATGCCATGGCACACACCGACCACAAGGGACATGCCCAGAAAGCGATGGTCCGCCGTGATCGGTCGTTGAACGAGCGGCTCGGCGCTCCCAACTACCAGGTAGCCGAACGTCGTGACTCCCATAGCAACACACAACGCGTAGACCGATGCGAGAATACGTCGCTGACGACGCACCCTGAAGAAGATCACCGAAATATACGAAATGGACGCCAGCGCAATACCGCCAGCCAATATCCAGACGATGCTCGTTTCGGCGAAGGACGAATCCACAGGCAGCCTTAGTTGTGCGCGATTCAGAGGGTTTGCGACGAGAAACAAAGCGTATGCCAACCAGAGCGTCGCGTAGAGAAAGAGTGAATCAATGCGATGCTCGGCTGGAGTTGAATGGGCGTGGCGGCTGAGAACGGCGACGATGCCGTAGTGCTGCCTTACAAAATGATGAACGGACCACAGCGTGCTGGCCAGGACAAAGAGTTCAAGAACGTCCGCACGGCCTAGCAAACGAGAAGTAAGCCATGCAGCAGGGCCAAAGGCCAAAATGGCTGTGCTCCCGAGCAGCAAAGATCGTCGTCGAGCGCGCTCCTCAGGATCGAAGTACGTGCGCACCCACGTTGCCAACAGATGGGGACCCTCAACAAAAATCACCCAGGCCCACCACAGCGGAAGCACGAGGCTCGGAACGAGCAAGATGAGCACGCCGAGACAGTATGCGAGGAGCGCACTTCCAAAGAAGAACGCAAGATCGAATGTTCGTCCACCGACCCCTTCCACGCGCATCGTGCTCGCCGCAGGCATGGCTAAAGCCCACCGTCTGCGACAATTGTTGCGCCAGTCATGAAGCCTTGGTCATCGGAAACCATCCACAGCACAATCTTGGCCATCTCCTCCAGAGCGCCAAGCCTGCGCATTGCGGAGTTCTTGACGTAATCACGTCGCCGAGACTCCGGAAGTCGTGCCGAGAGCCCACCGTCCGTCAAACCGGGTGCGAGACAGTTCGCAGTAATTCCGTGATGCCCCATTTCGCGCGCGAAGGCCTCAGTGAAACCGCGCACCGCGGCCTTGCTGGCAGCAAAATGAACTGGGGCGTCCACGGAGCGACCCTCACCAAAGGTTGTTATGTTTACGATCTTGCCGGTCCCGGCATGAACCATGTGCTTCACGGCCTCGCGGCAGAATAGAAATACCCCCTTCACGTTGACGTCGCATACAAGCTTCCAGTCGGCCTCCTCAATCAAAGCAAATGGCAATAGCTGTGTCATGCCTGCGTTGTTGATGAGAATGTCCAATCCACCCCACGCATCGACAACGCCATCGACTACCTCACGCGCATGGCGTGCATCGCTCACATCGCCTCTGAATACGAGAGCCGGCGGTGCATGCTCCTCGATCAGGCGGGCAGTCTCTTTGGCATCGACGTCGTTCTTGCGGTAGGTAAACGCGACCTTGGCACCTTCCTTTGCCAGCGACAGGCAGATGGCTCGGCCCAAATTCCGCGACCCCCCAGTAACAAGGCAACGTTTGCCTTCCAACTGCATCATGGCTTCCGGTAGGCCTCAAGCACGCTGTTGAATCCGAAATACTTGTATGCGTGGTCGACGTTCGCGACGAAGCGGCGAATCTTGGACATTCGGGGATCGAGAAGGAATTCCATCGATAGAACGATGCGTCGCTCGTTCGGCCCGAGTGGGGTGACGCGATGTCGCACATTGCAGCCGTTGAAGATCGCGGCCCCACCTCGGCCGAGCACGACCTGCCGACTTTCAGGCGTCCGATCGGGCAGATCGTCATATAGATGACACTCCAGACACGCGCTGGACTCGTCTACAAGGCCAACGAGTACGGTATAGACGATCCCCTTTCGATAGTGACAGGAGTCGAAGTGGAACCCGATGTGGTCACCGGGGCGATCGTAGTAGAAGAGTGCGCACGCGTGCGGATCGTCTTCAGCGCAGCAGTGGAGCGCGCGGCCAATCAAGCATTCCAGGAACTGGCGAAGGCCAGGCGACTGGTACAAAGAGGTGAGCGCTGGTTCGTACCGTCGGATACGAAAATAGCTGACTGCGCCCGCCTGTTTGTATCCGGGGACACGAACTCGATGCACGTGAGGAGCTAAAGCCTGCGCCGACTCGCGCAAAGCGTCGACCAAGTCCGTGGGAAAGAGGTTCTCAACGAACAGAAATTCATTCTGCTCCACGAAGGTCTTGCGAAGCGACTCAACATCCAATGATTCGAATGAAGGGCGCGGTTGGGCCGCACCAGTAGCTGAAGAGATTTGTGGAGTCGTCATAGTCGCACTTGCTCAACGCAGTGGCGTGTCCTAGGTCCGGTCGGCAGGCTCGTCATCATTGAGATCGAAGGCGCTGAACGATGCGGTAGAGTATGCCGGGCGAAAAATAGTCCGGCTCGTTTGCTCGGCTCCACTTGATGTTGCAGCCCATGCTCGGCTTCTGGTTCGGTGGTACCGCGGTTCTGGCCAAGACGGCATCGCAGGCAGTACGCAAATCGGCGCCGGTCGCCACACCACCCTTACCCGGACGAGTGTCGTCAAACTGGCCCCGGTATGCCAGGCGACGGGCACCATCGAAGAGAAAGAAGTCGGGCGTACAAGCGGCGTGCAGCGCTCGGGCGATCTGTTGAGTTCCATCGAATAGGTACGGAAACCGGTAGCCAGCGACGCGCTTCTCCTCGGCCATACGTTCGGGACTATCTTCTGGGTATGTCGCGTCGTTCGCATTGATGCCCACAACGGCCAAGCCGCGGGCCTCATATTCGTGCGCAAACGATGCGAGCGCGCCTCGAATGTGCAGCGTGTACGGGCAGTGGCTGCAGAGGAACACGACGAGGAGCGCCGGAGCGCACTCAAAATCGCTGGAGCGGACGGCCTTCCCGTCGGTGTCGGTCAAGCTGAAGTCGGGTAGGAGCGTCCCAAGGCGGGTCATCTGGGACGCTAGGAGAACCATGTCCCAGACTATGCCGCACTTGCTCAGCGAGCCCAACAGGTCGTTGAGCCAGGCACGCGCCTCGTGATATGCGTGCACAGCAATGAACTTCGCATGGGGGCGGGAAGATGGGCGCCGCCTGAGCGTCGAGATGCGGCTGCTCAAAGAGCGTGCGCGAAGTGCGTCACCGCGAAATCCAGTGGTGCTCGTGCCACCGGTGCTTGCCGTCCGGTTGGTCGATGGCGCAGGGCGCCCGGTGTGGGGACAGACCCGACACCTTTGGCGTGGTCCGTCCGTGAGTCGTGCGCAGAACGTAAAACCGGCTGGATTGATCGAAGCCTTCACAATCGTTCCAGGCCTGGTGTCACACGATGTGTTCGGTGGAATGGTCCGATTCCTGGAGGACATCGGCGGCTATCGACGGGGCCAGAACCTGTTCCATCTCGACTACGACTGGCGGGGAAGCGTGGCCGACGGCGCCGAGGAACTCGCCAAGCTCATCGACCGACTTCGCGGCGGCGGAGACGAGCAAATCGACTTGGTCTGCGTGAGCAGCGGAGGCATGGTCGCTCGTTACTACTTGGCTGTGTCTCAGTCCTCAGTTGGTGTCGGCGACGTCCCGCGACCACCGCTGCCAATCCGAAGGGTGGTGTACGTTGCATCGCCACAACGCGGCACTTTCAGTGCCTTGGCAAACGCTCACGAAGGCATCGTCCTTGCGCCATTCGGCAAGCGCTTCAATCAACAGGAGGTGGGAAGCTGCCAGATCATTTATGACAGTCTTCCGCACCCCGACGAGCGCATCTTCATCGATGAACGCGGGGAACCGCTTGATCTCGATCACTATGACTCCAGCGTTTGGCGCGAGTTGGCGCTTGGCGACCATGGACTGCTCGGACTGCAGCACCGCCTCGATCACGCAAAGAAGATTCACCGAACCCTCGACCAATTGAGTACGCATCCTGCGGCGGTCGTGATGGGCGGCGCTCACGTCGCCACGCCAAGTCGGGCTACGGTTCAAAATGGGAAGGTCTTCATCACGGATTGTTGTTCCATCGATGACAATCCAGCGGGCGATCGAGGATACGTTCCTGGCGACGGATCAGTACCGATCGCTAGCTTGCTGCTACCAGAAATGGAGGAGTCTGCTGTGTGGAAGATCACCCCGCAAGATCACCACATGATCTCCAAGGAACCGGAGGTTCACCGGCTAACCCTGGAAGGACTTCTGACCGCGGAATGCCCAATCCCCGCATTTCACGTTGGACCAACCTTCTCCCGTACTTTGGTGCGCGATGCGTCATGAATCAGGGAGCAAGGCCTTGTTGTTCTTCCTGGCCGCAAGAAACCTGCTCGATCGGCCGCTGACAACTTCATTTCTGGTCGCAGCTATCGCGACTGGCACGGGCTTTCAGATACCCGTGGCGGCGAACCTGCTCGGGTACCGGCAGGAGTGCTTGAAGGAAGCCATCGTGATCGGCGAAGGCGACGTTCGCATTCGATCTGCAAGCGCAAGGACAATTGAGGAAGTCAGTCGAGTTGCATCAGAGATCGCGCGCCGACCGGAAGTGCTCGCTGTCACGCCGGTGCTCACGTTTGCTGGCGCCGTTGGACGCAAAGGCAAGTTTCACGGCGTCGCGGTGAATGGAATCGACGGCGGTGCGGCGCGACCGCCCTACCGAATGGTGCGGGGAGAGCAGATCCGCCCTGGTGACGCCCACGGCATTCTAGTCGGAAGTGAGCTTGCGGAAATTCTCCAGGTGAAGCCGGGCGACGAAATTCAGCTGCGAGTCGTACTGTCACTCGATTCCGATCTGCTGGGTGAGGACACCACGGGCCGCTACAGCATGGTCATCCGCGGAATCACCGGCGGAGTGTTCTATGGATACAAGACCGTATTCGTAGACAGAGCTTTCCTGGCGACCGAGGCCGGCATGCCCAACCAGGCAACATCAATCTATGTTCACACCCGGAGCCACAACAGCGCACCTGCGACTGCAGCTGCGCTGCGTAAGAGCCTCCCAGAAGCCTTCGTGCGTTCTTGGACCGACGACAGCGCGTACCTCAAGAGTGCCATCGGTGCCATCGAAGCGATCAGCACGGTAACAACTGGAATGGTCATCATCGCAGTTGCGATCCCCGTCCTTGCTCTGCTCTACATTTCGGTTCTTGCACGCCGACGAGACATCGCCTTGCTGATGGGAATCGGCTTCACCCGCGGGGAAGTGTTCACGGTGTTCCTGTTTCAGACACTCTGCGTTGGGTTCCTCGGGCTTGGCGTTGGCGCACTGCTCGCTTACGGCTTGATGGGCTGGTTCCAGGTGCATCCGCTGTTCGCTTGGCAAGGTTTTGTTGTGCGACCCATTGCGTCCCTGCAATCCAGCCTCCCACCGGCGGCGGCCGTGCTCGGAGCGGCCCTCCTAGCCGGCGTGTACCCTGCTCTCCGCGCCGCCAGATTGGACCCAGCGATCATCCTGCGGAGTACCGATTGAAGGCCGTTCTCGAGGCACGGGACATCGATCGGCGTGTCGGCAATGTCGACATCCTTCGTGGCGTTTCGCTCGCGATAGCGCCGGGTGAAGCCGTCGCACTTCTGGGGCCGAGCGGGTGCGGCAAGACATCTTTTCTGCACATTCTCGGCCTGCTCGACCGCCCCACCGGAGGCCGCGTGCTTATCGACGGCGAAGACGTTTGGGGCAGGTCCACGGCTTCTCAGGCCGATATGCGGCTATCTAGGATCGGGCTGGTCTATCAGGAACGCAATCTATTGGGTCACTTGACTGCCCTGGAGAACGTCGCCATCCCTGCATGGAAACGTTTGGGTTCGCGGAAAAGAGGCATGGTCGTGGCGGCGGAACTGCTGGAGCGGCTCGGTCTGTCGGAGCGCGCCACGAGCATGGCAGCCGTGCTGTCGACAGGCGAGGCGCAGCGCGTTGCGATCGCACGAGCCCTGGTGAACGCCCCGTCGGTGTTGCTCGCCGACGAGCCAACAGGGAGCCTTGACTCGGCGTCCTCGGAAGCCGTGCTAGCAGCCATACAGCAAGCCCGCAGTCGTGGGACCGCCATCATCATGGTGACCCACGACCCCAAGACCGCTGAGGGGTTCGACCGGACGCATCACATGCTGGACGGCAAATTCGTCCAACACGGCTGAGCGCTGAATGGAATGAACGGTACCCATTCCACAACTTGCATTGGAACGCGGAGAGCGCCGCTGTCAGGCATGAAACCTCCTCGCGCGCGCTGTCAGCGCGATGGTCACGAACGTTTGCACGACAAACAGTCTTGGGATCTCCGCGGCTCGTAAACCGGGTTTGATTCGGTCGCGTGATTCAGGCATGAGCGCCCTGAGCCTATCTAGCCCAGTCTCAGAGAGCACTCCCTTGGGCGCAAACTCCTGCTCATTCATGTCGCCTCGGGCGGCTTCCTCGAGCGCGCCGCGCGTGATTTCGATTCCAAAGGTCTGCTCAAGCTTGAACACGATGTCGAGGAAGTCCAACGACTCCGCACCCAAGTCTTCCATCAGGTTGCACCCCACCTGGACGGTGCTGCGCTCAACGGCGAGGGCTTCTGCCACAATTCCGCAGACGATTTCGGGCACTGCTTCATCTGGGATTGAGTCACTCATCATCGTGCTCGCTTTCTTCGAACCATCGCACGACCCGCGTCAACGAGCGACGCGGCTGCGCCGTGGGCGTCTCCGCGGGATAGCCCAGGGCAACCACCCCGAGCATCTCATAGGGACTGATGACCTCCACAAGCTGCTGAACCTCCGCCTTGGCCACCATCGGCCCAGCCATCCAGCAGGCTCCGAGGCCCTCGGCGCGTGCCTGTAAAAGCATGAGCATGACGGCAGCACTCGTCGCGCAGTGCTCCGGTTGCATGGCGTCGGGCGTTTGAAACGCGCTCAGGTCGCCACGCCCCGAACGGATGAAACCTGCTAGCTGATCAGGATAGGGCCGGTACTGCGGGATGACGAGAGCACTGGCGGCCTCCAGAGGTTCGAAGAAGAAATCACCATAGGCTCCGAAGTCCTCGGCGTGATGGCCTCGCGAAATGACTTCTTGTAGCCACTGCGTCTTCGCTCGGACGACGGATGCGATTCGCCTTTTGACGTTGGGGTCCGTCACGACGGCGAATCGCCACGGCTGGCGATTGGTGCTCGAAGGCGCGCTCGTCGCCGCCAACAATAAGCGCTCAAGCACGGCGCGTTCGATCGGACGCTCCGTGAAGCGCCGCACGCTACGTCGGCTCTGCAGCCAATCCAGCATTTCGGTGCCGTTGATCATTCGAGCTTGAAGCCCCCGTCGACGTTCCAAATCTGTCCCGTCACATAGCTTGCAGCATCGCTACACAGGAAGCCGATGACGCTCGCCACCTCCTCTGGACGTCCGAACCGGCGCATCAGCACGCGCTGCTTGAGTTCTTCAGATGCCAGCGCGCGCAGTTCCTCGGTCATGTCGGTCTCGATAATGCCGGGTGCCACCACGTTTACGCGCACGTTGCGCGGTGCCAGCTCGACCGCAAGCGAACGGCTGAAGGCTTCGACCGCGCCCTTGGAGGCAGCGTAGTTGGTTTGACCTCGGCCCGGCTGTCGAGCAGCCACAGAAGACACGTTTACGATGCAGCCCCGGCGCCTTGTCATCATGTCGCGCGATGCTTCGCGACAGCAGTTGACGACTCCATCCAGATTCGTTCGAACCACCAGATCGAAATCAGCAGGCGTGCTCGCGCCCAACAGAGTGTCCCGAGTCACGCCTGCGCAACAAACCAAGACCTCGGGTGCACCCACGCCTGATCGGAAATTTTGAAACATCGTCGCCACTTGCTCGGCGTCGCGCACATCCGCGCGCAGCAAGACGCTCGTTCCTCCGCTCGCAGCAATCTCCTCGGCCACACGCGTGGCGGCGTGCTCCTGCTCTCGGAAGGCAATGCCGATGGTGAAGCCCCGCCCTGCGAGTTCGAGCGCGACCGCTCTGCCTATGCCGCGCGAAGCTCCGGTGACAAGCGCGACGCTCATGGCAGTTCCACCCGAACCGCTCCGACCAGGCCTGGAGCGCCCGTCACAATACCAATCCCCACGCGCGCACGCGTCTGTTCGACGCTCGTGAGCGGTCGCATTGGACCCGGCGCGGGCACGAGCAGGCCGGCTACGGGCGGCAACGACCCGCGGCGGAGACACTCGGCCAACACGACGACCTGGGCCAACGACTTGGCAGCCCCAACCTCCCCCATCGCCGCGGCACTCGCGATCAGCGGCGTATTCTCCGGGAGCAGACACGCGAGCCCAACGCGCTCATCGTCATCAAGCGCGGGACGTGCACGTGCCGCTCCGTCCACGACGACCTCGCCCGCCGCAGCGACCTTGTCCAGCACACGACGGAAGGTGTCCGCACGCGGCTGTCCCCGCTCCCCATCGCCGCCGTCCGCGGCCGTGACAAAAGCACGCGCGCGACTGCCGGCTGTGTCGGACCGCTCGAGTACGAGGGCGACCGCTGCCTCACCGGGCACGAATCCATCGGCATCTCGAGCGTATGGTGCGCGCAGATCCACCAATCCCCCTCTGTTCGCTGCCGCAGACTCGGCAAGTTCCACCAGCGTTTCCGGCTCGGCCATCGAGTCGTAGGCCACCACCACTGCAGCGTCAATGACGCCCGAGTGCAGCGCACGTATCGCTGCACTCAGCGCTTGCGCCCCGGCCGAAGCCCCCGCAAAGGTGGCACCGTCACCCAACGCTTGCAGGTCCGCGGACAGCAGCGCATGCGCATTGTTCGAAAGGTACTGAAGCATCCAAAATGGATGCAGCCGCTTGAAGCCCCGGTCCCATGCCGCGCGGCCATCAAGTTCCTGCCTGGCAAGCGCGGGCATGAGCTCATCCCAGTTCGCCCGTAGACCACCCACTGCGGCAAACAGACCCAAGCGCTCGCCGGCTACCGCGCCCGACGACTGGAAGGCCTCGCATCC
>Ga0315281_10009795_pt1 | contig 13267 bp, 11 predicted proteins | sample YL17G07_0_MG_FD_204540 | JGI IMG/M metagenome (GOLD analysis project Ga0315281, IMG submission 204540) | Sediment microbial communities from Yellowstone Lake, YNP, Wyoming, USA - YL17G07_0 | ecosystem: Environmental > Aquatic > Freshwater > Lake > Sediment | place: USA: Wyoming | collected... | reverse complement strand
CTATAAAAGTATACTAATCCTTTTTCTCGATAGCCTTCCCGAACGGCCCGATTATCTGCTCGTAAGTCAGGCCGCAAATTCTCCTGTAAGCTTCGTTGAGCAAATCCAAGGCAACGCTGATCACACCATCCGCATTTTTCGGGTTCTTTTCCAGCAGCAGCCTTCCTATCCGTTTCCTTGCATGATAATGCGCGCTTTCCTCAGGTTCCTCATCCTCACCGTTCATGAACGATGCGCAAAGCCTGATCCGCTCCTCTGAAAACGCCAGCTCTCCCAGATAGGCCCTATACTCGCCCTCTTCTTCAGGCCCTGATTCTGCGTCAGTAAGCGAAATATTGTCAAATACATGCTGAAGCTCATGCTGTACTGCGCTTCTTGTTGCAACGATAAGCTCATTCTCGCTCGATACGCCTTCCATCTCCCGCTTCAGAAGGTCATTCGTATTCTTTGCGATGAACCCGCTGATCCCATCCACGCTGAACGATTCGTTGAATTGCACAAGCTCTGCCGTGCATGGATTCACATAAATTCCGATGTCCGTAAGGCTCCTCAGTACGTCCCATCTGGTGTCGACATCAGCCTCCTTCATGAAAAGCACGCCTGCTCCTTCCTCATCCTTATCCTCATGGCATTTTTTCATCTCATAATACCTTTTCGGCTCTGCTTTGGCAAGAAGCGCTTTTGCAAGCTCCAGGTCTTTGCCAAGAAGCCCGAATATCTCGTATGCGACCGCAGGGTCGTCCTTTGCTTCGCTTAGGTTATCCCTCAATATGGCAATAACTTTCTCAGCATTCTTTTTTTTCAGTTCTTTTAGGAACTCGATGCGCACTTTCCTTACCTGGTCGCTTATCTGGGTAAACTCGACTTCCCTCCCTCTTCCAAAAAGCACGGCTGAATGAAGGAAAATGTCGATATCGAAATCCGGCCTGCCAAGAAACGTTGCATAATCCCCCGGAATACCGCCTTTGCCCGCAACTTTGATTATCCTTCTCATATGGAGAAGTTCGCTCCTTATGGATTCAAGCTGCTTGTTTAGAGCAAGGCCGCGGGCCCTTCTCCTGCACATCGTAATCAGTTCGCCGGCTTGTGCGCCGACTATCTTTTGCGAGATGCCGCCCACTCCCTCTAGGAACCTTTTCCTTTCCCCGGCTGAGCCCGGGACATCCACTCCGTTCATGGTTTCTTCGATCATGCTCCTGACCCGGCCATTGATGATGCGGCGGAGCGGAAGCATATCCCTAGCCCTTGTAGCTGCCAAAGCCAGCATTGCGGCGTTTCCCTGCCTTTGCATGTTTCTGATTGTGATTGGACGTGAATTAAAATACTGCCCATAGGATGTTTGAAAAACCCGCCGGCTATAAACGCTTTCATGGTGTTTTCATGAAATCCCGCATCCACATCCGCATCTTCGGCGATGTCCAGGGCGTATTCTTCCGCGCAGGTGTGCAGGACCAGGCAAGGGATATCGGAGGCATTACCGGTTGGGTCAGGAATGCGGATGATGGCTCGGTAGAAGTCATGGCAGAAGGAGAAAAGGAAAAACTCGAGCGACTTATGGAATGGTGCTCACACGGGCCGGCTGGTGCAGTAGTAGATAGAGTGGAGGAGAAATGGGAAGAATTCAAAGGCGAGTCCAGCGGATTTGAGGTAAGGCGCTAATGCTTTCAGATTAATCTGATAAGTTCATGAGTATTATAGACTTTGACCTCGTTTTGTTTGCAGATTCTTTTGTCATTGCTCCATATTGGAATTTTCAGTTTTAGGGCGAGTGCAAAATAAGGAACATCATCCGGGTCTGGAGATAACTTTTCTGCATACTCAAGCATGCTTTCATATTCTTCTTTTGGCACAACTTTGATATGGGACCTCAGGGTTTGATATGCAAATTCGAACTCTTCGTGGGTCCGCTTTGTTTTTTCAAGGATTTCGTCTTTGTGCTTGCTGAATTCCTCAAAGACAAATTCAGGGACATAAAAAAGAATGAAATCGTCTAAAAGTATTTCAGCAGTAATGCTATCTTTGATCAGAGCAGCAAACAAGACATTTGCATCTACAACAAATTGCATGCATTCATCTCTTATGCCGTATTGCTATTTGTTTACTGACCTCCCTTCCAAGCCTAATCGCATCTTCTTCTGTTAATTCGCTTTTGCCGGTAAATTCTCGGAATTTTTTTAGCAATGCAACCTTTTTCATTATCGCCTCTCTGGCAACATACGACCAATTGATTTCAGGGAACTGATCCATATCATGTTTTAATTCAGCTGGGACGGCTAATGTTATGCTCACCATGTTGTATCACCTGTTTAATACGTATATTATGTGCGTTACGTATATATAAACCTTTGGTTAGGTGAGAAAGCGAGACCCGAAACCGGCAACTGGACACTGAACACTGGAAACGGTCAACTATCCGTACTTGCTTCCCCTTCTCCTCGGGTACATGCGGTCTCGTGTGGCTTTCACTATCGTCTTTTCAGAATCTTCAAGGTCCTTTATGCCCATTCCTTCCTCAAACCTTTCCTTGACCTCATCAGGTATCTTCACAGTCGTCTGCTCGAAGCAGGTCGGAGAGCCATTTATGTCTTTGGCTAGATAAAGCATATCGAAGAACGCAGCAACTTTGCCGGACGTGGTTTTGGGAAGGATGATGTGCTGCGCCTCGTTATTCTTCATCTTGCCCTCAAACCGGTCAAGCAGCATAAGGAGCTCTTTCTTCTCCTCGCCGTTGAAACCCTTCTGGTCCAGCCACTTCTCCGCATTGATATCGTATCTGTATGCCATAACCTGCACCTAGTGAAGATATTTGCTATAATAGTAATAAATATCTTATTGTCCTATTCTGCAAACATGCTTGGTTTCGAGGAGGTAGCCCGGGTATTTTCAGAGCTGGAGAAAAGGGCTGGAAGGCTTGAGATGACGGATATCCTTGCTGAGCTTTTCAAAAAAACAGATGCTGGGGATGTCGAGCGGCTCGTATATCTTATCCAGGGTATCCTTGCACCGCCATATGAAGGCATTGACCTCGGATTAGGCGAGCGATTCGCGATCGCGGCTATAGCGGCTTCGAGCGGCTATTCGCAGGCCCGGGTGGAGAGCGATTACCAGAAATCAGGGGACCTTGGGGAAACCGCAGAAGACCTGCTCTCAAAGAAAAAACAGACTGCCCTGCTTGTCCAGGAGATGGATGTGGATTTCGTCTTCAATTCGTTCCTGAAGATAGCGAAGGCATCAGGAGCGGGCTCGCAGGAGATGAAGATAAAATTGCTGACTGAATTGCTCAATAACGCAAGCCCGGTCGAAGCGCGGTTCATTGTCCGTTTTGTGCTCGGCCGCCTGCGGCTGGGGGTAGGAGACCCTACGATCCTCGATGCGCTCTCAGTCTCGCGTACTGGGGACAAAACGCTGCGCGAACCGCTCGAGCGGGCGTTCGATGTGTGCTCGGACCTCGGTTATGTGGCCCGGGTTTTCTTCACTGACCCTGATGCGATTGCGAGGTTCAAAGTCCAGCCTTTCAAGCCGCTCATGCCAGCGCTCGCCGAGCGATTGAGCACGCCGGAAGAGATAATAAAAAAAATAGGGAAGTGCGGAATTGAAAAAAAGTACGATGGCTTCAGGCTGCAGTGCCACAAGAAAGGCGAGCGTGTCGAGATTTACTCCCGGAAGCTTGAGAAGATGACAAGCATGTTCCCTGATGTTGTGGAGGAGATCAAAAAGCTCAGTAACAAAGAGCTGATTTTCGAAGGGGAGGCGCTCGCGTACGATGAGAAAAAGAAGCGCTATTTCTCTTTCCAGGAGACCATGCACAGGAGAAGGAAGCATGGCATCGCAAAGGCTGAAAAGGAGCTTCCCCTGAACCTGTTCTGTTTTGACATCCTCTATGCGGATGGGGAGGATATGACAGAGAAGCCATATACAGAGCGAAGAAGGGCGCTCGAGCGGATATTCCCAAGCGGGATCCTTTTGCAGAGCGAGACAGAGATTGTCGAGACCCATCAAGAGCTTGAACGGATCTTCAATGATTCGCTTGCGCGGGGCCTTGAGGGCATAATGGCCAAAGACCTGAGCGCCCCATATACTGCAGGGAAAAGGAAGTTCGCATGGATAAAGCTGAAGAAATCGTATGGGAAATCGGTCGATACTATCGATGTAGTGATTGTAGGCTATTTCCTTGGCAAAGGCTCGCGGGCAGAATTCAAATTCGGTGGCCTGCTTGTCGCAGTGTACAATCCTGACCGGAACATGCTCGAGACTGTGGCGAAGATCGGCTCGGGGTACAGCGAGCAGGAGATGGCTGACTTCCAGAAAATGCTTTTTGACATCAAAATGAAAGAAGCCCCTAAGGACCTGGACTACCGCGTTGAGCCTGATTTCTGGGTGCTGCCAAAATATGTGGTGGAGGTAGCATTTGATGAGATAACCCGCTCGCCCACGCACACCTGCGGCATGGAGGAGGGGAAGGGTTTGGCGCTCAGGTTCCCGAGGCTCGTGAAGATCAGGCCGGATAAGACAGTGAAGGAGGCGACCACCACTGATGAAGTGGTGGAGATGTTCCGGATACAGCGCGGGAAGGGATGAATGCAATTAGAGGGAGAAACGATTATATGATGTAGTGTTAAAACTACATCGAATTTTAGTATATAGATTTAACACTACAATGACTTCTTCTTCCGCCATTCCTCGAATTTCGGGTCGCTGTATTTCAGATAAAATGTGAGGGCCATGTCCATCCTTTTCTTAAAGAAATAAATGATTTTCCCGTACTCGTGGGTTTTGCGTATTTGATCGAGCATCTTGAAATATCTCTTTCTTTCCCGATTCTCGATTATTATCGGGGGATAGCCATTCCGCATCAGGATCAGGTTGGATACGAGACGGCCGGTACGCCCGTTTCCATCTTCGAATGGATGGATAGTCACCAAGATATGGTGCGCGACTGCAGCCAACGCAACAGGATCGAGTTCATCTGGGTTCTTGTTCACCAGCTTGATAAGATCCCTCATCATGCCAGGGACCTGGGATGAGGGGGGAGGGACGAATGTTGAGTTTGTAATGTAAACCGGGACATCCCTGTAACATCCGACATGTACACCGATCTCATTGTGAAGCACTGCCCGATGTATATCCAATATCTCCTCTTCTGTGAGCGCCCCCACCTTCTCTGCAAGTTTTCTTACCAGATCTATGGCGATTTTATGGTTCTTGACTGCCGTATGGTCCTTTAGGGGTTTTCCGGAAGCGGAGATATCGTGTTTGAGCAGCTCGCTTGTTTCAGGCAACGTGAGTGAGCTACCTTCGATCCTGGTCGAGTTGTAGGTCCAGAGGATAGCCTCATTCTCCTCGATTTTTTTTTGGAGAACTGGGGAAACAGCTGGCCAGATGGCTCTGAACCTTGCCTTTTTTTCTTCGATTCTCTTATCGAGCATTTTGTCTGCCCATTCCTTTCCCGGCTTGATTTTTGGCATTTTTAGTTTGTGCGCCTTGGCATACTTATTTGCCCCCTCCGCTTTTCCAAGATACTCGATTACTGACTGGTATACCCGGCCACCAATCCGCTCGGACTTCACAAGATAGTAGTAATATTCCCCATTAATGTATTTTGCGGCGATGTACATTATCAGATTGTAGTGTTAAAACATTTATAAATAATTGCATTTGGTTTTAACACTACAAAACCGGCAGCTCTGATCGCAGCGCCATATTTTAAATCCTCATCTGCGAATCCTGCTAAGGAGTGATATCATGGTAAAGGTCGGGCTTTTGACAGAAAGGATGATGGAAGTGAAGGACGAAGTGCTCGCGCTCTGTGTTTTCGAGGGTGCGCAGATTCCAGAGCAGCTTAAGCAATTCACAAAGGACATGTCCCAAAAGCAGTTTGAAGGCAAATCCGGCCAGGCGTTCGCGACGCTGACGCTTGGCAACGCGACTTTCAAGAGGCTGCTCCTGATAGGCATGGGAAAGGAAAACGAATTCGAGCTGGATTTCTGCAGAAGGGCAGCAGGCACAGCCCTGCGATTTGCAGAATCCGTGAAAGCAGCGAGCCTGAGTGTGATGCTTCCGGAAGTGAAGGGAACGGCTCCTGCGGATGTGGCGCAGGCCATGGCAGAAGGGGCGATACTTGCAGGGTACAAGTTCACGAAATTCAAGACAAAGAAGGAGGATATTTTCGATGCGGAAACTGTAACGCTGATAAGCAAGAACGATATCCTGCCTTTGGAGAATGCGCGAGTTTGCGGGACCATTCTCGCAGAAGCACAGAATTATGTGCGCGAGATGGATGAGAACCCGGCAAATATCGCGACTCCTGCGCAAATCGCGGAATACGCGAAATCGCTGGCAAAGACGAACAAGCTCTTGATAAAGGTCATTGAAAAGAACGAGATGAAGAAGCTCGGCATGAACGCGCTGATAGCAGTGAACCAAGGCAGCGCGGAGCCGCCGAAACTGGTCGTCATGGAGTATAATCCAGGCAAGAAACTGCCATTCTATGCAGTGATCGGGAAGGGGATAACATTCGATTCAGGAGGCATCTCCCTTAAGCCATCCAAAGGCATGGAAGAGATGAAATACGACAAGACAGGCGCGCTAGTGGTTCTCGGGGTTTTGAAGGCAGCATCCGAACTCAAGTTTCCAATACGCCTTCTTGGGCTCATGCCGTTGACTGAGAACATGCCATCGGGCTCTGCGCAAAAGCCCGGGGATATTGTCAAAGCGTACAATGGGAAAACGATCGAGGTGCTGAACACTGATGCGGAAGGAAGACTGATACTCGCAGACGTTCTCGCTTATGCGGCGCAGAAAAAACCGGATGCGATTATCGACCTTGCTACGCTGACCGGGGCGATGATCGTTTGCCTTGGACGCGCTGGTGCCGGGCTATTTTCGAATGATGATGCGCTTTCGTCAGTGATCGAGAAGGCAGGGCTTAAGACAAATGAACGGGTCTGGAGATTTCCGCTCTGGCCTGAATACATCGAACTCATAAAATCTGATATCGCTGATTTGAAGAACATTTCTGGCGAAGGCGAGGCAGGTTCGATCACCGCAGCGATGTTTTTGAAGGAGTTCGTCGGAGAGTGCAGATGGGCGCACATCGACATCGCAGGCGTGGATATGATCAACCGCCCGCATCCTTACCTCGGGAAAGGGGCGAGCGGCATCGGGGTAAGGCTGGTTGTGGAAGCATTGAAAAACCTTTCCGGCCAAAAGTAGATTAGGATTACCTCCAGGCGAGCTAATGGAATCAAAAAATTCACATCCAGACAGAGGGATTGCCCAGCAAATGCATGGCCTTGAACAGATGATTGCGTATCTAAGCGCAGGTAAGACAACCGCGTTTGACCTTGACCGGCTGGACAGGTTCATAGCGTCCCAGAACCTCCAGAACGGCATAGCTCCGGAACTCAAGGAAAAGCTGTTCGAGATATTGCTTAGATTGCGGCTTGAACAGATTGCGAATCAGGAATACCCGATAGGATTCCGAAACGAGAAACTATCTGAGCTCGAAGGCTTAGTCAGGAAGCCTGGGAATGCCCCCCAATCGTTTTTCGAGAAGATGGATACCCTGTTTGATGATACTTTCAGGCTTCGGGTAAAGGATGATGACCTGCGATTTGCTTTGCTTGGCCTCAGGATGCAGCTCGACGGGATAATAGCACGTGGCAAAAAGGCATCGGAGTTTCCAAGGCGCAGAGAACCTATCCGCACAATCAAGGTTTTCAATGAGAGGCAGTACAGCCGCAGTCTCGATAGCGGCGAGTGGCGCATCCAAAATGAAGATAGCAAAAAAGCAAGGGCCGCAAGCGTGCCTTATCCGATGCAGGGGAAGAAATAACAGCAGTATGAATTTCTGGTTTCCGGTTCCGGGTTTTCAGTCATGGATTGGTCTTAAAAAGAAATGGAGAATTTCAGATTATTGATCCAGTGATAAAGAGTATTGTAGAGAAGTACTAACACTACTAACACCTGTGTTATACAATATAAGTGTTATCAGTGCATCATTCTCTAGTGGTTTGTATCTTATTACCAATGATATCCCCATGTCCGCCTTCCGTTATGAAAACCTCTGTGCCGTCTCAAAGCGGCACCTTATCTCTTTTTTTTCCATTTTTATCCTGATAACAAAGCCGGTTCTCAGTTTTGAGTTTCGAATGCCTTCTTTCCCCTCCATGAGCATAAACCAAAAGTTGTAACATTTCGATCACCTGCTGTTATCGTTTTCGAAGCAGGCAATACGAGCGCCGGCTCGGAAGCGGCGAGTGGCGCATCCAAAAGAAGATAGCAAAAAAACGAGGGCTGCAAGCGTGCCTTATCCGATGCAGGGGAAGAAATAACAGCAACAAAAGCGATTAATGTGACAAATAGTCAAGACTGAAAACATTAGGCTGAAATCAAAATTGAGCCTGATAATCTATTATTCTGTGCGGATCTCTTTAAGCCATTTCCATTATTATTGTTCATGTGGTATTCTAGCTGGTTGGGCATTTTAAGTTTCGGGTTTCCGGTTCCGGGTCCTGAGCGCTATTTTCCATGCGCTTTCCAGCAGCCCAAATCCAGCAGTTTGTTTATAAGCCTTTCTGAAAAGTGCCTAAAAGATATATTATTTGAGCAAAATATTTCGATTTATTATCAAAAAATCATGCTTATTTTTTTATTTTATAAAATAGACAAGATTAATAAATCTTTTCCCGGATTTAGTGCGCATGGCAAAATCTGATATTGATGAAACGGATTTGAGGATTCTCGCAGAGCTTAATCGCAATGCACGCGCGAGTGACATCGAAATTGCGAAAAAAGCGGGCCTTAGCATCCCTACTGTAAACTTACGCATAGATGAATTCGAGAAACGCGGCCTGATAAAAGGATACGTTGCAAGAATTGATTTCTTCAAGCTTGGCTATCCCGCTTACCGTGCTTATCTCAAGCTCCAATACGCAAACACCAGCAGCGAACAGAGGATGATGGACTATCTGAAGAACTCGCCTTATTGCCGCTGGTGCGGCAAAACTACCGGAAGGTTTGATCTTGCTGCTTCATTCCTTTCCAGGGACACCTTTCATTTCCTGGAAGTATGGAATGATTTCAAAAGAACGTTCAGGCATAACATAAAAGAAGCTGCGCTGGTTCCATATTATGGCGACCTCATGACCGGCCCTCCTCTCTTAAAAGATATGTCCGGAAGCATAACAAAGGATGTCATCGGCGCTGATGGCAATGTGAAAATAGATGAAAAAGACAGAATAATACTCCGTATTCTCGCATCCAATGGCCGCGAATCGTATTCGGATATCTCCAGATCAATCGGCCTGACGCCGGCTTCAGTGAAATACAGGATGGATAAGCTCATGGAGAAAAAGGTGCTTGTGAGCTTCAGGGCCCTGCTGGATTATGAGAAACTCGGCTATTCTGCGTACAAGATCGATTTCAACCTCGACTCTTTTGACGGAAAGGAGAAAATGGAGGAGTATCTGGTTTCGAAGCAGGGTGTCACCAATCTCATAAGAAGCGCAGGATGGGCAGATGTCGAGATCCGGGCATGTGTGAGAACGCCGAAGGAGCTTGGCTCCCTGCTCAATGAAGTGCAAGATGAATTCCCCATAATACGTGATTGTGATTCCTACGGGTTTTCCGAAGAAGTGAAACTGACGTATATGCCCGGATTCTAGGCAGTTGTCCTTTATCATGATTTAGATTTCAGCAATAAAAACCGTATTTTCTTCTATATTTAAAAAAAACAGGCTTGCTGATTTTTTCACTGCGATATATTTATAAAGTTACGCTAAGTTATCGTAGCAACCAAGATTTGTGGGGGGGGGGGGGAATTCTGTGGAAGGTTTCCTGTTTCGGAAGAAGTCCCTCATAAAAATCGGGGTAAGAACGGATATGAATTAAATGGGTGTGTAAATATGAAAACGAATAAGAAAGCAGGCGCCTCTGGCGCAGGATTGGTAAGTGGAAACGCAGGATCTGTTTCAAGCGGATCCAAGATGCAAGCCTATATCGCGCAGCAACGCGCAGCAGGAGCCCCTGGTTTCAGGAGGATTCCCGGAGTAAACTATGCAGACCAGAACACTGGACACGGAACACAGAACACCGCTATGTCCCGTGGAACCTTCATGAAAGGTTTGGGGCTTGCTGCAGGAGGAATTGCGGCTGCAGGGCTTGGATTGAGCGGAACGGCAAAAGCAATCAACTGGGGACCCGGACCTACCCATATTGATGGCGACTATCTAAATGGCAATAACGGTAATATTCATTATCCCCAAGTCTGCGGGATTATGCTTTCATGGTTATGGAATTGGACATATCCGGCATGGATTATTGGTTACTCCGGAATACTGATCGATTCAAAAACTGTTCTGACATGCGCACATGGTCCGATTATGTGGAATGCATGGGGAAAACCTTTGTCGAAGCAGAGAGTATCTTTTGATGTATATCCAGACGCCCAAAACAATCCCCAGTATGGGAACTGTCCTGCTGTCTGCCCTCCATGCTCTCCGTATGTACCCTTTTTTGGAAGCAATTTGTACTCTGAAGGCAATTTTGTGAATTTTGCCACGGACGAATTTGGCTGTGTATACGCTTTCGGGGGACTTGGCAGCCACACCATCCCTGGATCTTCAATAACATATCGCGACGCATATCACAGTGACCTGCTAAATGTGCCAAATCCGGATACAGACTATTATAAGATTAAAAATGTATACATCCACCCTAAATTCCAGTTACCGCCTGCAGGATACATCAGCGAACTATCTAATAATGCTAAGTATGACATTGCCATTATCGAACTCGACAGGTCGGTAGAAGGAATTACTCCTTGGCCGCTTCCTCCCGAAAATTTCAGTTTAGACAAAGAGCTTACAAACGGAAATATCAAAAAAACCAAGCAGCAGTTTTCTATAGTAGGATATGGTGCGAACGTAATAGAGATGACTAAAAAACTTGGCATGCCTAATGCTGAGTACAATTATGATGATGCACGGAAGTATGCTGAGGATTCTCAGTCATTCACTGCAATAGACCCGGCATTCCTACGCTTATCAGCACATGCCAGAGAGGGTGAAACAGGCGCAGGCTCTGGCGATTCAGGAGGCCCAAGGTTTTACAGAGTTGACACCACTACGCCTATAATTGATCCAAAGAGCCAATTGACTTTAGTAGGTGTGACCACAGGAGCCGGCCCTTCCGGCCAATTATCCCAGTGGGTTTCACGCATCGACACGCCTGAGGTGCTGGATTGGATAAAGGCAGTGAAAGAATGCATCAAAACAGGCGGCACTACTTGTTCTTTTTATGACGACACAGATGGGATCATCAAGGACATCAATGGAAGCACGATGTACGGAATTGTTGAGACATTATCCAACAACTATAACGGAAGACGTGCAGGGTCACACGAAAATGAGCTTGTTGCGAATGGTATTGCAACAGAATTTTCTGGTTATGGATTGCAGAGCTCTTACCAAAACTTCGATATGATATACCTTACTCCTGACGAGACTACATGCAGTTTTCAAGTTACTGACATGAATGATATAGTGCAGGATCTGACGGCTCAAATTGGTCATCCAGACCCAATAATGGGTCAGGATTATCTTGTTAATTATAAGTCAGACTGCTGCAAAAACTTAAGTGCTGAAGTCGTTCCTTGGGATAATCGGTCCCCACATCTCTTGCAAGGCAAAATCTTAATGCCCCTTGGCAATGACCCTCCGGGAGATCCTATGCTAAGCCATGTTTGTGAAATAGATTACGGCAGGGAAGCGAGTGAACTGGGGGCGGCGGGGGTCTGCGGTATGAGTGGCTCAACACTCTCTGCTCCTTGTTCATCCATGTCATATAAAGATGGATTGATAGAAATTAAAGTTGCACAAAACCTTGCAGACGTCTTGTTATACGGATTTAATGGGGAAACGGTAAAAGCAAAGATAACAATCAACACAAAACTTCCAGATGGTACTTACAAAACACCCGGTTCCACGAATCAGACTATTGTAAAACCAGTCTCAAATGTCATCGGAGTTCTTCATGCTAATCCAAACTCGCCATACCAAAATGAAACCATAATTGTCTCTGCTCATTTTGATGGACAGGGCAGCCAGGCAGGGTTGGTCTTTCCCAGTGCCAATGACAATGCTTCCAGCGTTGCGGTGATGATGGAGATTGCCCGTGCTCTGGCAAGTACTGCAACTACTACGGGGAATGGAGCATGGACTCCGCTACGGAACATTTACTTCATTGCATTTAATGGAGAAGAAGGAGGATTTCTTGGATCTAAAGCTTATGTAGACCAATTAACTGATACAGAACTAAACAACATTGTAGCTGTTTTCAACATGGAGATGATGGGCCGGGGTGGCGTATGCGGTTGGGGGCAGTATAATAATCTGACTTTCTATACCAACTTCAACTGTACAGAAATAATGGATATTGTGGAATCAAGAGCAGCCATGCTACCTTTCGGAAATGCTTACGTAACTATATGTCCATACGATCCGTCGATGATGAACTCCAATTGCACCTACAGCTTAAACCTACCTATACAAACAGTATACAACTTAAACGTGCCGGTCGCAGGGATGGGTTCGGATCAGTATCCCTTTGCAGCTGCAACTAACGCCAGCGTTTTATACGTTGGTGCCAGCGGCTGGAGTTGTAACTACCATAAGACAACTGACGTCGTTTCAAATCTTAAGCCTGTGACTATGGAATTAGGTGCAAAAATTATTGCTGCAACTGTATTGGAGTTGGCAAAACGCACCTCGCCATTATAGAGCACTGGGATGCAATGAAATAATTTTTTCCCTTATAGAGTGAAGCGCCCGCTTCCTCTTTCTTATTTTGTTTTTTCTTTTCCTTCTTTTTTTCCCTCCTCTTTGTCCTGGCGTAGCACAATCCAAGAACTATAACATTTTCGGATGATGAACAAACATAACTCCCGAACTCATCGTCTGAAAAATCACCATGTTAGTAATAACCACAAAAGACCATAAACAATCAGCGATAACCGAAGAATCCGTAACATCCGCGGAGGATGAGTGTTCTGACATTTGCGGAGGATAAATCGTAACATTGCGGATGATTTTTCAATCGTTTCTGAAACAGTAATCAAACAGGCACCTATCCCTTCATCACGATCCAGACCCTCTGCGCAAATGTCACGAACGAAAGGACAGCGATGAGCGCAAGCAGCGGCAAGACCCAGGACGCTAGACTCAAGACCATCAATAATAAGGCTGCCAGCGGTTAACACCGCTCGCAA
>Ga0315281_10009794_pt1 | contig 13267 bp, 12 predicted proteins | sample YL17G07_0_MG_FD_204540 | JGI IMG/M metagenome (GOLD analysis project Ga0315281, IMG submission 204540) | Sediment microbial communities from Yellowstone Lake, YNP, Wyoming, USA - YL17G07_0 | ecosystem: Environmental > Aquatic > Freshwater > Lake > Sediment | place: USA: Wyoming | collected... | reverse complement strand
TTATACCAAAGTCAAGACCTTCGTATAGGTTCAATAGCTTGGCACCACCTAGGTGAAATATCATCAGGTTCATGTCATATACAAACAACAAGAATATGCCAAGGATTAGGAGAGAAGTGGCCAGACTCTTTCATCGAGGCTGGAGTGCTCGAAGGGTTGGTCGGTATTTTGGTTTCCACCACACAACTGTCATGGAATGGGTTAGGTGGTCAGAGAAGTTCGGTGATCACCCCATACCCACCAAATCATCCCGTCCTCACCATCATCCCAAACAGTTGGAAGAAGAGATTGTTAAAAAGATTGTAAACAAAAGACTTCTTCATAATCGATATGCGGAAGCAGTACACAGAGAACTCCTGAATGACGGTGTCACAGTTTCGCTCTCATCAGTCAAGCGAACACTGGAAAGAAAACATCTCATTAAGAAAAGAAGCCCGTGGAAGAGGTACCACCCTCACCAAGATCGCCCGTATCCCCTTAAGGCAGGCGATTTGGTGGAGTTAGACACAGTTCACCGGATGATTGACGAAAAGAAACGTTTGTATGTTTTTGTGTTAATTGATGTCTATTCAAGATGGGCTTACGCCAAAGCCTACGAGCGCATGAATGCCGCCACTAGTTTGAAGTTTGTTAGAGAAGCACAAAGAGAAGCGAGTTTTCATTTTTCAATGTTACAGAGTGACCATGGGCCGGAGTTTGGCAAATGGTTCGTGGAGAGAATACAAAGGAACCATCGGTATACAAGGATCGGTAAGCCAAACGACAACGCTCATGTCGAAAGAGTGAATCGTACCATTCAAGAAGAGTGCTTGGACAAGTTACCAAACGATGTTTTAAAAATTAATTGCGGGCTGAAAAAATATTTGCAATACTACAATTACAAAAGAGTTCATGGGGGAATTAATTACTTAATTCCTATGCAGGTGGTGTGAAGCTATTGATTAGATTACGGTTGGCTGGGTAATGTACGCACACATTTCTGGTTCCCCCAAACTGTAGAAATTAGCATGTGTTTAGGCATGTTATTGGGTAGTATTGACCTTTATTCTCGTATGAGTATAATGGCTTTCGCCTCCATGGAGGAGGTTGCTCTTTAACAGTTACGACAAGAACGTTGTTTCGACGCTTTTTTAGAGCGTTGAAACATGCAAGTAAACAAGTTTATTTCTAAAAAATAAGATTCCAAGTAGAGCTTTGATTATAAGCACTAACTTTCACTCGAAAATACAAAAACAAAGACTATCTTTTCTTTTGTTCCGTTCGAACATTGTGAAGCATTTTTTGTTCTGAGTTCGCTCAGAATGAATCGCTTTGTAATTTATTGTTAGAGTTTGATCCTAGCTCAGGATGAACGCTGGCGGCGTGGATAAGGCATGCAAGTCAAGGGGGCCCGGTAGCAATACCGGGCAACCGGCAAACGAGGTAGTAACACGTAGGATATGTACCCAGAAGTTGAGCATAGCTCATCGAAAGGTGAGGTAATTCTCGATAGTCCGAGCACCACTTTTACCGTTTAATATTTTTTGTTTCTGTGCGTTTGGTTCATAACCAAACGTGTAAAGACCAAATTTCATTGAGCTGTAAAAGTGGTGCTCGGTAAAGATTTATCGCTTCTGGAGCAGCCTGCGCAGTATCAGCTAGTTGGTAGGGTAATGGCCTACCAAGGCGATGACGCTTAGGGGCGCTGAGAGGCGGACCCCCACCGATGGAACTGAGACACGGTCCATACACCTACGGGTGGCCGCAGTCGAGAATCTTCCGCAATGGACGCAAGTCTGACGGAGCGACGCCGCGTGATTGATGAAGTCCTTCGGGACGTAAAGATCTTTTATGAGGGAAGAAGTTATTGACGGTACCTCATGAATAAGGGCCTCCTAATCTCGTGCCAGCAGGAGCGGTAATACGAGAGGCCCGAGCGTTATCCGGAATCATTGGGCGTAAAGGGTGTGTAGGTGGTCATGTTAGTCTTTTGTGAAAGCCCGCGGGCTTAACCCGTGGAGCGCAGAGGAAACGGCATGACTCGAGGATGCGAGAGGTGAGCGGAACTCATGGTGTAGGGGTGAAATCCGTTGATATCATGGGGAACACCGAAGGCGAAGGCAGCTCACTGGCGCACTCCTGACACTGAAACACGAAAGCGTGGGTAGCGAATGGGATTAGATAAACGCTCGCACTCACATTTTAAAAACGCGCGTGCCGACTACTGTCGGCCGCTATGCTCGGCCTCAACGGCCTGTGCAATGTTTTTAAAATGTGGGTGCTCGCTCCAGAGGTGGGGCGAGTCAGCGAGCATGTCTCTTTCGGCAGTAATGTCGATTGCCTATCTGACTATATGCTGGAAAATCCGAGTATCTCAAAGTACCGAAAGGTAAAAATCTTTGAGTGCGGACAATCAGCAGGGAAGATCCTCGGAGAAATCCAAGGAAACCCTCAGAGACTATATGTCAGAACCCTAAACCGAAATTTTCGGTCGGGATAAGATATAGTCCGATCTTTGTGGCGACACAAAGAGGCAGACAGAAATGTTCTGCCCTTCGTGGCATTCATGATTCATAATTCATGATTCATATTTGTTACGAAGTAACAACAATGACCCCAGTAGTCCACGCCCTAAACGATCTTTTCTGGCTTTTCGGAGTATCGACCCTCTGAGAGGCGAAGCTAACGCGTTAAGAAAAGCGCCTGGGTAGTACGGCCGCAAGGCTAAAACTCAAAGGAATAGACGGGGACTTGCACAAGCAGTGGATTATGTGGTTTAATTCGACGCCAAACGAAGAACCTCACCCGGGTTAGAAATTCTAGCGAAGACATTAGGAAACTTTTGTCGTCTCACAAGGACGGTAGAACAGGTGATGCATGGCCGTCGTCAGTTCGTGGTTTGAACTGTTCCCTTCAGTGGGGTAACGAACGCAACCCTCGTTGGCTGTTACAAGTGTCAGCCGAGACTGCCCCCGTTTTTGCGCGAGAGAATCTCGCGCGCAAAAACGGGGGAGGAAGGCGAGGATGACGCCAGGTCAGCATGTCCCTCCGATATCCGGGGCTACACACATAATACAATCGCCATTACAACAGGACGCAATAGGGTAACCTGGAGCAAATCCTTAGAAAAATGGCGCCAGTTCGGATTGAGGTCTGCAACTCGACCTCATGAAGCCGGAATTGCTAGTAATCGCGGGTCAGCTATACCGCGGTGAATACGTTCTCAAGTCTTGTACTCACAATAAAAGCGCGCAGCAGCTTATATTTCTAGGTGGTTAAAATCCATCCCTGTGAAAGCATGTAGCAGACAGATAGCCGTATATCGCGAGGTATACGGTGGAGGATCTCGATGCAAAGAGCAGTCCGTTTCAAAAAAAGCCGGCCGACCTACTAGTGGGTGGTGAGGGTAGGGAAGGTCCAAGAAACGCTTTAATGGAATGTTTGGAAAAGAAATATAAGTGACCTGTGGAGATCTGATACCGTTACCTTGCCTAATGCAAGGTATAATAAACTTACGCGGCGTCAGAAGTCAGCTGAGTCATAGTAAATCCGCCCTAGGGTGGACGAAGGGCTCACTCAAATGAAAAATCTAAGTCCAGATTATATTGTTGGACTCGTTGATGGAGAAGGAAGCTTCACCATTTACGTACGCGACCCAAAATTACCTCGAACAAAGGCTCGGAGAGTTACTGTAGAACCAAAATTCTACATTAAACTTATTGAGCGGGACAGGATAATTTTAGGTAAAGTGCAGAAATTTTTCGGGTGCGGCAGTATCTATTTTCAAAAAGATACACGCCCGAATCATCAACACTGTGTACGCTTCGAAGTCTTCAATAGGAATGATCTCATTAAAACGATTATTCCATTTTTTCTAAAACATACACTTCGGTTTCCTTCAAAAAGAAACGACTTTGAATTGTTTTGTGAAATGATGGGTATGATTGTGCAAGGGGATCATTTAACAAAAAAAGGATTGGATAAGTTGTTTAAGTTGAAACAACGCATGCATTAGAGCTCGCCGCATACGGGAAATCCGTCCGTGCGGTGGGAACGTCAATTCGTAGTTTAACGAAGACAGTCGCCCGTCAACTCAAGGGAGCCAGGAGCACCCAAAGTCCCAACCTAGTTGGGCCCACGGTAAGCTTGGTAACAGGGAGTAAGTCGTAACAAGGCACGGGTAGCGGAAGCTGCTCGTGGAACATTTCAAAAACAAACGTCCGTCACATTCGTGTGTCGAGACTTATAGTGTCGATTCCGCTTTACGCGGGAGACCATGATTGAGGTCTATAAAACAATCTGACCGCCGGAAAAGACCGGAAGAACGGGACAAAAGAAAGGGTAGTAAGAAAAGCGGCGCCTAACGGCGCCGCTTTTCGTCTGCTTGACTTTTACGTTTCAAAATGGTATAAGTGCGATTGGTTTTGTTTTTTGCAATTTTTTGCCGGATAGAATCCGGAGAAAGGGGTACCATGGGCTTTCGTCCATTTGGCCGTCCTGGGAACGGCATCGCTCAGGAGAACTTTCGCTCTCTTGAGCAGGCTCGGATGAGCCACTGGCTTATCCGGCGCGTCAGGAAATTTTTCGCTAGACCGACCAGCACGGATGATTTTATCGCTGGCCCGGCCGCACTGGTTTTGGGCTTTCTGGTCTGGGCCGTTGTGTGGCGGTCCGGCCCGCTTTTCGAGCAGGCCTTCTGGGGGATGGGAATTTTTCTGTGGCTTTTTCTTGTTGCCCTGTGCGCTTACGCGGTCGCCATCTGGGTGGTAAAATTCGCCCGCTGGTGCTACCAATATTAGTGCCAGCGACAACGACATCGGCCGCGCAACCTCCTAGGTTGCGCGGCTTTTTCTTTTTTAAAATTTCATAAAAAAATCCGCCCCAAGCGTGGGGCGGATACAGATACTAATCTTCTCTTCCGTTCTTCTCTTCCGTTGAATTTCTGCGGAGTTATTTCGCCGCGCCGATAGCAGAAAGTTCAAACTGGCCGAGTTTCCGCCGAGGACGACGAGAAGCGCGTTTCTCTCGCCCATCTTTGGTCCGGACAGCTTTTACTCGCCGCCTCTCATCTGAGTGTAGTTTTTCGGCCGAAGGTGCCCGCTCTTCCCTAGAAGTTCCATTTCCTCTGGGGATACCCCCGTTCCATCCTTGCATTACTTACCCCTTTTCCTGATTGGTCTTGGCCCCGTTTTTTTGCGTGGGTCATCCCACGGCCGGACGGGACCTTTTGGAACTACAGCCGCGGTATTCTCAACTGGTGTTCTGTCTGCCGGTGGCGTTTGGTCCATCGGCAAGAAAGCCAAGGCAATCAGCATCGTCGTACCGGTCAACATCCCTTCCCTCCCTTTTGTATGTACTGATAACGTAGCTTCACATATCCTATCTATCAATTATTAATAGGTCAACACAATACGTTTTATTCGTTTCGTTGCCCAGACAGCGTGATTTTGTTATAGTCCGAATCTCGAATGCGCTTGTAGTTCAGTGGTAGAACGCTGTCCTGATAAGACAGAGGTCGTAGGTTCGATTCCTACCAGGCGCACAATCGACGAATAGGCGGGTTGTGCGAGACGGAGGGTGACCACCCGAGGTGGGGCCGTACAAATTTTCAGCAGAAAATTATACGTGACCACAATCGTGCGAGATGGATCCTTATCGCGCGAGTAACGCGTGGTGGCGAGCCGGGGTTGAGAGTTTTATCGAGCGACGGCTAGACAAAAACCCGTGACTATAATTCTTGACCGCATAAATTTTGTACTATACTCGTTTCGTTGGGCACGTGGCGTAACTGGTAGCCGCGCACGTCTCAGAAGCGTGTGTCGCAAGACATGGGAGTTCGAGTCTCCCCGTGCCCACTTGTTTCGAGTTATTTTCCCAGTCCGGTATTTGTTATAATCTTTGATTATGGGAGAAGAGAAAAAACCCGTACTCCATATCTATCAATCGACGTACGGAAAGGGACCGCATTCTCCAACACCACAATTTGAAATGCGAGGGAATGATATATTCACCACCATTTTTCATCCCAAAGGGGCGGTTGCCGTGCCATGGTTTGAACGTCGTGGTGACAAGATTTACACGACCAGATTTCACCCGGACGGGATTCAGCAACATCCGATATACGAGGTGCGCGGTGATGATATTCACGCGACCGCGCATCACCCCGAAGGAAAGAACCCAATGCCGGTTTTTAGAATCGAGCGCAAATAGAATTTAGTTTTCAGTCAGGGTTTTGTCCGCTCCTGTAGATTGTCGGCACGGTTTATACTAGTCTTAACCAGCCCATGGACACTCAATCCTTAAAATCATATTTTGCGGGCAAAAAGATAACCGTCCTCGGCCTCGGCCTCCTCGGCCGAGGCCGAGGTGATGTGCGCTTTTTGGCCGAACACGGGGCCGAGCTTATCGTGACCGACCTTAAAAACGAAACAGAGTTGGAACCCTCACTTCGAGAGCTCAAAGGTTTTTCTAATATCACGTATCGGCTCGGGGGGCATGACCTTGCTGATTTCAAAGATCGGGATTTTGTACTCAGGGCGGCCGGCGTGCCGCTTGATTCAGTGTTTATTGCCGAAGCGCGGAAAAACGATATTCCAGTAAAAATGAGCGCTTCATGGTTTGCGGAGCTCTCCCAGATCCCGATTGTTGGCGTAACCGGCACCAGGGGAAAGACGACTGTTGTTTATCTTCTTGAGACAATCATGAAAGCGGCTGGTATGGACGTACTTTTGGGTGGAAATGTCCGTGGGGTCTCGACGCTCGCGCTTGTTGATAGCGTCAGGCCGAATTCGATCGCGCTCATGGAGCTCGACTCCTGGCAACTTCAGGGTTTTGGCGATGTAAAAATTAGCCCGTCGCTTGCTGTCTTCACCACTTTCTTTCCTGACCATCTTAATTACTACAAGGGCGGTATGGATAACTATTTAGATGACAAGGCGCAGATTTTTCTCAATCAAGGCGCGGAGGATACGCTCGTAGTATCAACTCAAGTTGCGCCGATTCTCAAGGAAAAATACGGAAGAAAAATAGTTTCGCGTGTATCTGTCGCCGACCCAGCGAAGTTCCCGAAGGGTTGGACATTTTCACTTCCAGGCGAGCACAATAAGCTGAATGCCATGTGTGCGATTGAAGCCGCCCGGGTGCTGGGTATTGATGAAAGTGTTATCCGCGAAGCGATCGCGCGTTTCAATGGAGTACCGGGAAGGCTTGAATTCTTGCGCGAGGTGGGCGGTGTGAAGATATACAATGATACGACCGCAACAACCCCGGAGGCCACTATCGCGGCATTGAAAGCCTTAGATCCAGAAGGCAAGAAAAACATCTTGCTTATTATGGGTGGGGCTGATAAAGGGCTTGATATGAGCGAGCTTGTAGCGGAAATTCCGCGCCACTCTAAGGGGGTGCTGTTACTTGCTGGAACGGGGACGGACAAGATTAAAGACGTTCTCCGCAATATTACGATATATCGTAATATTGCGGACGCGGTGACATCTGCTTTTTCAATGACTAAGGAGGGCGACATCATTCTCTTTAGCCCAGCCTTTGCTTCTTTTGGAATGTTTAAGAATGAGTACGATCGGGGAGACCAGTTTGTTGCTCTCGTTAAAAATTTATGAGTACTCCGAATAAAAAAATATACATGGTAGGTATCGGTGGCATTGGTATGTCCGCGCTTGCCCAGCTCTATGCTTCGCAAGATATTTCTGTCTCCGGTTCTGATAGGGATGAATCGCCTACAATAGAATTACTTAAGAAAAAAGGTATCGCTGTTTTCATAGGGCATGACGCGAAGCATGTGCCTGATGATGTTGAGCTTCTCGTTTATTCGGACGCGGTGCCGGGGAGCAATCCGGAGCGCCTTCGGACGCGAGAGCTGGGCATTAGGCAGATTTCATATTTTGAGGCACTCGGGGAAGCGGCCGTTTCAAAGAAAACGATTGCTGTTTCTGGCACTCACGGTAAGACCACTACAACCGCGATGCTTGCGAAAATACTTTCTGATGCGGGGAAGGAACCGACCGCCATTATCGGCTCAATCGTTCACGACTTTGATAGTAATTTCGTTTCCGGAAAAAGCGAAATTTTTGTCGTTGAGGCTTGCGAGTATCGGAATCACCTCCTCGAGCTTTCTCCGGAGGTGCTTGTCATTACTAACCTTGAGTGGGACCATACCGATTTCTTTCCTTCGCTCTCGGCGCTTCAGGAAACGTTCCAAAAAGCAGTGATGAAAGTCTCGAAGACTGGCACGATTATTACCGACCTAAATAATCCGAACGTTCGGCCCGTCCTTCAGTCCGCGCAGGCAAAGATAATCGATTACACCAAGGAAGAAGTGCCGGAGCTTTCGCTTATTGGTGAATTCAACAAGATGAATGCCCGGGCGGCCAAGGCGGCCGCCCGGGCCGTGGCTCCAGATATTTCTGAACAAGCTATCGACCAATCACTTATTTCATTCAAGGGGACTTGGCGACGCTTTGAAGCAAAGGGAATTACCAAGGAAGGAGCGCTCGTGTTTGATGATTATGCTCATCACCCCGGGGCGGTTAAAGCGACTCTTTCCGCGGTTCGGGAAAAATTTCCAAATAAAAAAATTGTTGTCGCTTTTCACCCACATCTTTATTCGCGCACCCGCGACCTCATGGAAGAATTTGCTGATGCCTTTTTGGGAGCGAGCAAGGTTTTTGTTGCTCCCATCTATCCGGCCCGTGAGGATCCGATACCGGGGGTGACGAGCGAAGTGTTGGCAGAGAAAATTACAGCCCACGGCGTATCGGCAGAAGCGCTTCCAGACTTTAGAACAATCAGGGACAGACTTCAGTCTCTTGCTACTCCGGATACAATCATCATCACCATGGGCGCGGGAGATATTTACCAAGTAGGGGAGAGTTTGATACAATTATAATCTATTCCAGTATTCTCAAGAATACTGGAATAGATTATAATAGGTGATATACTGGAAACATGGAATGGAGGAAGATGGAACGGATAGTAAAAGGGGCAGCCAATCATCGGCGTATTCAGATTCTTGATTTATTGCAGAAAAAACCGGAACTTTCGGTGGATGAAATAGCGACTACACTCAAGATAAACTTCAAAACTGCCTCAGACCATGTTCGCAGGTTGGCAATCGCTGGCTTGGTCATAAAACGTTATGAGGGAAATTTTGTCCGCCATAAACTTACTTCTCGTGGCCAAAGCATTCTAAAATTCTTGAGAATACTGGAATAGATATTTTAGATTAATAAAACTTTATTTAGGGAGTAATTAGTTTCGTTATTTTATAAATATGGTAGGAGCGAGTTTGCCCCCGCTATTTTCTTTGTTAGTATGCGCCCATGGCGATACTTTACATAGTTGGAACTCCGATAGGCAATCTCGAAGATATAACTCTTCGGGCCCTTCGTATTCTTAAAGAAGTCGATTGTATCCTCTGCGAGGACACACGGACAACCAAGAAGCTTCTCTCCAGACATTCTATCGGCACACCCACTCTTAGCTATCACTCCCACAGCGGGATTGCCAAGGAGGACAAAATAATTGAGATGCTTAAGGCCGGTAAAAATCTCGCCCTAGTGTCGGACGCGGGGACGCCCGGTATTTCCGACCCGGGGTCACTCCTCGTTTCTAAGATTCGCGAATACTTTAAAGAGGGCGGGGTTTCAGTCGTGGTTATTCCCGGGGCAAACGCGGCGGTTTCCGCGCTCTCCATAGCCGGTGTTCCGGCGTCTGATTTTCTTTTCTTGGGGTTCTTGCCACACAAGAAAGGGAGAGAGACTCTTTTTAAGGAAATCGCCGATTCAGGACGCACGGTCGTATTTTATGAATCTCCTCACCGACTCATGAAAACCTTAGCTTCTTTGTCTAAGACGCTTACTCCTGAAAAAAATGTTTCTGTTTTGCGCGAACTCACCAAAATACATGAAGATGCAATCTCCGGTAAAGCGTCAGACGTCGAGGCGCATTTTACCGATCACCCAGGGGAAGTTCGTGGGGAATTCGTTATTATCGTAAGCCATCATAAGGCTAGAAAATAAGGTCGGTATCATTTATACTGTAGCCTACGCTTATGAATATACCGAAAAACACGCTTACCATTTTAGGCATCCTAGTGGCGCTACTCGCGTTTTTAGGTTTTCCGGGTTCGTTCAAAACCCCAGCCTTTTTTATTTTAGGTTTGGTCATCGCCTACGTGAGCTACCAGGAGCACCATCACCGAAGAAAATTGCCAAGTTTTAAACGAGGCTCCCGAAAGCTGAAAGGGGCCGTCAGTTTACAAGTCTCGCCTCTTTCCGAAGACTCTTCCTCATCGACTCCTCCAAGTCATACCCATACGAATGAGGAAAACATCACGCACGCATAATATATCTAAAAAGAGCGGACGAGCGGCTCTCTACGGTGGCATCGCTGGAGCGATTTTTTCCGGCGTTGTCGCGCTCTCATACGTGGCTCTACCGTCATTTTTTTCTCTTGATTATTCTTCGGTATCTCTCGCTAAACTTTCTGAAGACATAGAAACAAACAAAGTAGTTCATCTTCCCACCCCGGACCCGCTCAAGGGAATTTATATGAGTCAGTGTGTTGTCGGGACGCCGTCATTTCGTGGAAGCCTAGTGAAGTTTGTCGACGAGACTCCGCTTAACGCCATTGTCATAGATATAAAAGATTACACTGGCCGTATTGCATTTAAAACCGACAACCCAACTCTCAAAGATTCTGTCTCGACAGCCTGCGGGGCGGGCGATATGAAAGACTTCATTAAGAGTCTTCATGATAAAAATATTTACGTCATCGGGCGCGTCACCGTGTTCCAAGATCCGAACTACACCAAACTTCATCCAGAACAGGCTGTCCAAAGTAAATCGCGTCCCGGGGAGCCGTGGAAAGATTACAAAGGACTCTCGTTTATAGATGTTTCTTCAAAAGCGTACTGGGGCTACGTGACCGCCCTTTCCAAAGAAGCGTATGAGATTGGTTTTGATGAGTTGAATTACGACTATATTCGTTATCCGTCCGATGGCCCCATGTCAGACGCGGTTTTTGTGAACCCGCGCAAAGCAGAAGCGCTTGAAGAATTCTTTTCATATCTCCACGCTAATGTGAAGCCGATGGGGGTAGTGATGTCGGCCGACCTGTTTGGCATGACCACCACCAATACCGACGACCTAAACATCGGCCAACAGCTCGAGCGCGCTTTGCCATTCTTCGATTACATCGCGCCAATGGTGTATCCGTCGCATTATCCGAATGGCTTCCATAATCTTGGAAATCCAAACTTACGTCCGTACGAGGTGGTTAATTTCTCCTTGACCGAAGCTGTGCGTCGCACCGAGGCAACCTCTAGTCCGGTTGCGATAATTGGGAGTGTTCCAATTGCCTCTACTTCACCCAAGCTATACACGAAACAGCCATACTCACGTTTAAAAATAAGGCCGTGGCTCCAAGATTTCAATTATGGGGGCACTTATGGGCCAAATGAAATTGATGCCCAGATTAGGGCAACGACCGATGCCGGACTAAATTCGTGGATGTTTTGGGATGCGGGGAATAAATATAGTAGTCTCCGGGCTCTTCTTCCAAAAAACTAGACAGGGTATACTTCTAACGAATGTCAGGTTCTGACCCCGTTAGAGATTTTTATAAAAATGCTCTGTGGTACTGACTATAATATGTTTCCTTCCAAATAATTATGGAAAATAAAGCTGTCGCCAAAAACTCTAACGGGGCTGACCCCAATCGCGTCACATATTTCGGCATTACCGATACCCGTAATAAGCAGGTCAAATTCGGCATAAAATCCGAAGACCGAACCAAGCACGTCTATGTCATAGGTAAAACCGGCATGGGCAAGTCAACCTTGCTTGAAAACATGGCCATTCAGGATATTCAGAATGGCGAGGGCCTGGCCTTCATTGACCCGCACGGTAAATCCGCTGAATATCTTCTCGATTTTGTACCGGAGCACCGGGTAAAAGACGTTCTCTACTTCGCGCCGTTTGACCTCGAGAATCCGGTTTCCTTTAACATAATGGAAGACATCGGTCCCGATAAACGACACCTTGTTGTGTCCGGTCTTATGTCGACTTTCAAAAAGATTTGGGTTGATGCGTGGAGTGCGCGCATGGAGTACATTCTCCAAAACACTCTTCTTGCGCTTCTTGAGTATCCCGGGGCGACCTTGCTTGGTGTTAACAAAATGCTCTCGGATAAAGATTATCGAAAGAAGGTAGTCGACAATGTTAAGGACCCGGCCACGAAATCTTTCTGGGTTGATGAGTTTGCAAAGTACACCGAGCGCTTCGCGGCCGAAGCTGTGCCGGCTATTCAGAACAAGGTTGGTCAGTTCACTTCAAATCCGCTTATCAGAAATATTATCGGTCAGCCTAAATCTACTTTCGACCTCCGTAAGATGATGGACGGAAAGAAGATTATCATCGTCAATCTTTCAAAAGGGCTCGTCGGAGAAGGAAACGCGGCCCTCCTTGGCGGTATGCTCATAACTAAAATATACCTTGCCGCGCTTTCGCGGGCGGATGCATCACAGGTAAGTTTAGGGAATCTTCCAAACTTTTATCTATATGTGGACGAATTCCAATCGTTTGCCAACGAATCATTTGCTGACATTCTATCTGAAGCGCGTAAATACAAACTGAATCTAACAATGGCCCATCAGTATGTTGAGCAGATGGCCGAGGAGGTGCGCTCGGCTGTGTTCGGAAACGTCGGCACGATGGCAGTGTTCCGAGTTGGACCATTTGACGCGGAGGTATTCGAGAAGGAATTTATGCCGACATTTGTGGCGGAAGATTTTGTGAATCTTGGTAGGTATCAGATGTATCTCAAGTTAATGATAGATGGTGTCGGCTCCCAGCCATTTTCAGCGAAGAGTATGCCGCCTATCGAAAGACCGGCAATGTCGTACAAGGCCGATGTCATTGCCCATTCGCGGTTGGCCTGTGCTCGAACGCGAGCCGAAGCCGAAGTAGAGATTGAGAAACAACTTCTTAATTCATCAACAGCGCCTGCTCGGCCAGCGCCGGTTCGTGATGATGTCCGTTCGCAAGGAATAGCGGAGAAGACCCCAGCCCCCCAAAGAAGCGGTATCGCGGAAGAAAAACCAAAAGGTATGGCCGGACTTCGAGACGCGCTCTCTTTTATTATTTCCGGAGAAAAAATGCCAACCGCTCAAAAGGAGCCGACACGGAAAGAAGAAACGCCCAAGGCGCAACCGATTCAGCAACCCATTCAAAAAAGAGAGGAACCAAGGAGGGAAGAAAGGCCGCAAGGGGAA
>Ga0315281_10009793_pt1 | contig 13267 bp, 10 predicted proteins | sample YL17G07_0_MG_FD_204540 | JGI IMG/M metagenome (GOLD analysis project Ga0315281, IMG submission 204540) | Sediment microbial communities from Yellowstone Lake, YNP, Wyoming, USA - YL17G07_0 | ecosystem: Environmental > Aquatic > Freshwater > Lake > Sediment | place: USA: Wyoming | collected... | reverse complement strand
GATGCTGTTGGCGGGTCTGGATGGGGTGCAGAACAAGATCCACCCGGGCGATCCGATCGACAAGGACATGTACCACCTGCCGCCGGAAGAGCACGCCAAGGTGCCGCAGGTCTGCGCCTCGCTGGAGGAGGCGCTCGAGCACCTGAAGAAGGATCACGCTTTCCTCACCAAAGGCGGCGTCTTCGACGAGGATTTCCTGGAGTCTTATATCGCCCTCAAGTCCGACGAGGTCACCCGCTTTCGCATGACGACCCATCCGGTTGAGTTCGACATGTATTACAGCTCGTAGCCGGGACTGACACTCAAGCGTTATGGGAAGGACGGGCCTCGCGCCCGTCCTTTTCTATTTGGAGGTGGTTTGAGGAAATCCTATTTGTGGCATAGACTTAGCTACTTTTTTTCAGGCACCTTCTTGTCCATGGCACGGTTCGGTGCACTGCTTGCCCTGTTGCTTGGTCTCGCGGCCCTGGGCCCGGCGCGCGCGCAGAACGTCGCGCTCGAAACTCTCTGGAACTGCAAGGACACCAACGGTCGCACCCACGTCACCAATCAAAAGGAAGACACGGTCGGTAAGGATTGCCGCATCGTGTCGCAGCAGCGGGTGACGGTCGCGCCGGCAGCCAAACCCGGGGCCAAATCTCCGGCCGGATTTCCCAAGGAATCTGCCTCCGACCGCGTGGCCTCGAAGGCCAAGCAAAAGGACACGATCGAGAGGGAGCTCACCCAGGAAGAATCGATGCTCGCCGATGCCAGGAAAAAGCTCACGGAGCAGGAGGCGGTGCGCAGCGGCAACGAGAGCAATTACGCCAAGGTGCTCGAGCGGTTGAAGCCATACAAGGACACGGTAGAGGTCCATGAGAAGAACGTCGAAGCCTTGAAGCGCGAACTCAACAACCTGTCGCGCTGAGGCGGCCGAACCGGCCCATGGCCGAAGCGAACCTTGCCGGATTTTCCGGCCTAGAGCTGCTGGCCACCGCCATCGTCATACTCGATGGCGGGTACGTGGTGCGCTACACCAACCCCGCGGCCGAGAATCTGCTGGGCACCGGCGCAAAGTCGCTTGTCGGCCAGCCGTTTACCGCTCTTTTTACCGATGGTGCGAACCTCGAAGGCATGTTGGCGGAGGCGCTTGCCGTGCACTGGACCTACCGCGCGCAGACTGTGGGCTACGAACGGCCCGGGCGCGAGCCATTGCCGCTGTCGTGCGTTGTTACGCCGATCGATGTGCCCGGAACGCCGCTGCTGGTGGAGTTGCGGCCGATCCAGGAGCAATTGCGCCAGGAGCGCGAGGAGCGATTGCTCGAGCAACAGGAGACCACCCGGGAGCTGCTGCGTAATCTCGCGCACGAGATCAAGAACCCGCTCGGCGGTCTGCGCGGCTCGGCGCAGTTGCTCGAGCGCGAGCTCGAGCGGCCCGAATTGCGCGAATACACGCAGGTCATCATCAAGGAGGCCGACCGGCTGCAGGCGCTGCTTGACCGCCTGTTGACACCGCGACGCACGGTGCACCTGGCGGCGGTAAATATTCACGAGGTGCTGGAGCGGGTCCGCAGCCTGGTGCAGGCCGAATTCCCCAGCGGCGTCTCTGTCCTGCGCAACTACGATCCCAGCGTCCCAGACATGGTCGGCGACATCGAACAGTTGATCCAGACGGTCCTGAACGTGGTCCGCAATGCCGCCCAGGCGCTCCTTTCCGGGGCGAACGGCGGACGGGGCGGGACCATCATCCTGCGCACCCGTTCGGCCCGCCAAGTGACGATTGCCCGGCAGCGCCACAAGCTGGCATTGGAATTGCAAGTGATAGACGACGGACCTGGCTTACCAGAGGAGATTCGTGACCGCGTCTTCAATCCGCTCGTTTCGGGGCGGGAGGGCGGCAGCGGCATCGGCCTCGCGCTGGTGCGGACCTACATACAAAATCATGGCGGTGTGGTCGAATTCGACAGCCGCCCGGGAAGAACCGTATTCACACTATTGCTGCCCTTGGCATGAAACCGGTCTGGATCGTCGACGATGACCGCTCTATCCGCTGGGTGTTCGAGAAAGCGCTCAGCCGCGAGGGCATCTCGTACCACTCCTTTGCTTCGGCGCGCGAAGCGCTGGATGCACTCTCCGGCGGTCCGCCGCAGGTGCTCGTCTCCGACATCCGCATGCCCGGACAATCGGGCATCGAGCTGCTGCAGGAGGTGAAAGAAAAGCATCCCTCGGTGCCGGTGATCGTGATGACCGCCTACTCCGACCTCGATTCCGCGGTCGCCGCATTCCAGGGCGGCGCCTACGAATACCTGCCCAAGCCCTTCGATGTCGACCAGGCGGTGGAACTCATCCGCCGCGCACTGGGCGAGAGCCAGCGGGAGCAGGCGGCGCTTGAGCCGATCGGCGAAGTGCCCGAGATTCTCGGCCAGGCGCCGGCGATGCAGGAAGTATTCCGTGCCATCGGACGGCTGTCGCAGTCGAGCGCCACGGTGCTGATCACCGGCGATTCCGGCACCGGCAAGGAGTTGGTCGCGCGCGCCCTGCACCGGCACAGCGCGCGCATGTCGAAGCCGTTCGTCGCGATCAATACCGCCGCGATGCCCAAGGACCTGCTCGAGTCGGAACTCTTCGGCCACGAACGCGGCTCGTTTACCGGCGCCCAAGCCCTGCGGCGCGGCCGCTTCGAGCAGGCCGAGGGCGGCACGCTTTTTCTCGACGAAATCGGCGACATGCCCGCCGAGTTGCAGACGCGCCTGCTGCGCGTGCTTTCGGACGGCACCTTCTACCGGGTTGGCGGCCATCAGCAGTTGAAAGCGAGCGTGCGGGTGATCGCCGCCACGCATCAGGACCTGGAGAGCCGTGTGCGCGACGGCGCGTTCCGCGAAGATCTCTACCACCGCTTGAACGTGATTCGCGTGCGCATGCCGTCGTTGCGCGAGCGGCGCGAAGACATTCCCCTGCTTGCCCGGCATTTCCTCGCGAAAAGCGCCAAGGAATTGAGGGTAGAGCCCAAGCGCCTATCGGACGAAGTGCTCGCTCACATCACGCGGATGGATTTTCCGGGCAACGTTCGCCAGCTCGAAAATCTTTGCCACTGGCTCACGGTCATGGCACCGGGGCAGGCGATCGGGATCGCCGATTTGCCGGTCGAATTCCGCGGCGAGCCCGCCAGCGCGGGCCTTGCGCTGGCCTCGGACTGGATCGCGGCGCTGGAGCAGGAAGTCGAACGGCGCCTTGCGCGCGGCGAAACCGGTGTGCTCGATCAGCTGTCGCGCCAGTTCGAGCGCTCGTTGATATCCAAAGCGCTGGCGCACGCCGGCGGCCGCAGGATCGAGGCGGCCAATCTGCTCGGCATGGGCCGCAACACCATCACGCGCAAAATCCAGGAACTCCGCATCGGCAACGCCGACGATTAGACTGGTTTTGCTTTCCGGTTAAGTTCGAGCCGGGCATCGACGAGGGCGACAATCTCGTCTACGGCAGCGGAGCGCATGCCCCTCTGCGCCGCGATCGTTTTCACCAGGCGGTCCACGCGCTCGATGTTGCGCGCACCGCCAAACAGGGCCCGCGCAGCGGAGGATGGGCTGGCAAGGCCTTGCGCCGCGGCGGCGTATTTCTCGAACGGCACGAGGTCCTTTTCGGCTGCGCCGAGGGACAGGCACAGCGTGAACACCCAGTCATACACCGAGCGCGATGCTTCGATGTCGGCGTGCACGGATTCCTTGATGGATCGCATCGCGTCCTTGCCGATGCAGCGGTAGTTGCCGGCCAGCAGCATGCTCCACTTCGCCAGCGGCACGAATACCGAGTCATGCACTTTCAGCTTGACCGGCAATTCGATCTTGCCGTTGCCGGTATCGAAGCGGATCGCTTCGATGTCGGACTCCAGTTGGCGCAGGATCGCGGTATGGGCGTCCGCAGGAAAGCTTGCCGACTTGAAATTGGTCGGCAACCGGACCTGCAGCACGTTGAGCTTGTCTTCAGGCGGGCGGAACGCCTGCGGGTCCGGGCTGCACAACGTCATCAACTCGGGCTCGAAGCCATCCCAGACCGCAGGGTCGGTATAGCAATCCCTGCAGCCATCGGCAGCGACGCCCGGGATGCGCGCGAGGTATGGCAGCGGCGGCATGTTCATGATGGACATGCAGGGCACCCTGGCCCTGGCCACGGCGTCCAGCAATTCGCGCACGCCGGGCGAACCGTACTGGGGCTCCTGCATTCCCAGCACGACGAGGTCGTAATCGGCGGGATTGGCGTCCTGCGGTCCGCCCGCGGACAACCTGCCCGGCAGTTTGGAGGAATCGATTTCGACGAGCCCGTCGCGGCCTTTGACCGGCATGCGCACTTTCGCGCCTTCCCGGTTGAACAACTCGGCCTCGGCCGGAAGGCAGATCATCTTCACGCGGTGACCGGCGAGCAGCAGCTTGGTCGCGAGGAGGGAGCCGTAGGAAGCACCGAAGATCAGGATGTTGCGGGTATTTTTCATAATGTGGAATGAAAATCCATCTTACGGAATAAGAGGCTACCGCGAGCACATCCCCGCCGCAACAATGCACCGCAACAGCATTTCATGTTGCGGTGCGGTATTGCGTTACGTAAAATTCTCCTTCCCCGATCAAAAGAGTTTTCGCGCGCCGTGACCCGATCCAATCCGTTTCCTGATGGCATTCGCATCTCTGCGCCGATCTCTCCGGAATTCGCCGGGATCCTGACGCCGGAGGCGCTCGCGCTGGTGGCGAAACTGCACCGGCAGTTCGAGCCGCGCCGGCAGGAGTTGCTCGCGCGCCGTGCCGAGAGGCAGAAGCAGTTCGATGCAGGCGCGCTTCCTGACTTTCTTGCTGACACCAGGAAAATCAGGCAGTCCGACTGGCGGATCTCGCCGCAGCCGAAGGACATGCTCGACCGCAGGGTCGAGATCACCGGCCCGACCGACCGCAAGATGGTGATCAACGCGCTCAACTGCGGCGCCTCGACCTTCATGGCGGACTTCGAAGACGCCAATTGCCCGACCTGGTTCAACATGATCGACGGGCAGATCAATATTCGCGACGCGGTCCGCCGTACCATCTCCCTCGAACAAAACGGCAAGCAGTACCGGCTGAACGACAAGACCGCCGTGCTGATCCCGCGGCCGCGCGGCTGGCATCTCGACGAAAAGCACCTCACCGTGGACGGCCAGCCGGTCGCGGGCGGGTTGTTCGATTTCGCGCTGCTGTTCTTCCACAATGCGAAGGAGTTGCTCGCGCGCGGTTCGGGTCCCTACTACTACCTGCCGAAGATGGAATCGCATCTCGAAGCGCGGCTCTGGAATGAGGTTTTTGTTGTTTCTCAAGAGGCCTTGGGTTTACCCATAGGAACGATAAAGGCCACCTGCCTCATCGAGACGGTGGTTGCCGCGTTCGAAATGGATGAATTCCTGTGGGAACTGAAGGATCATTCCGCGGGCCTCAACATCGGCCGCTGGGACTACATCTTTTCCTGCATCAAGAAATTCCGTTCCAACGAGAATTTCTGCCTGGCGGACCGCGCGCAGGTGACGATGACCTCGCCGTTCATGCGCGCCTACGCGCTCATGCTGGTCAAGACCTGCCACCGCCGCGGCGCACCCGCGATGGGTGGCATGGCGGCGCAGATCCCGATCAAGAACGACGCGGCGGCGAATGAGGCGGCACTGGAAAAGGTACGCCAGGACAAGCTGCGGGAAGTGACCGATGGCTGCGACGGCACCTGGGTTGCCCATCCCGCGCTGGTGCCGATCGCAAAGGAAATATTCGACAAGCACATGCCGCAGGCGAACCAGTACGACCGCCAACGCCCCGACGTGAACTACGGCGCCAGCGACCTGCTCGATTTCAGGCCCGAGGCGCCGATCACCGAAACCGGGCTGCGCAACAACATCTCGGTTGGAATCCAGTACCTCGGCGCCTGGCTCGCCGGCAACGGCTGCGTGCCGGTGTTCAACCTGATGGAGGACGCGGCGACCGCCGAAATCTCGCGCTCGCAGATCTGGCAGTGGATTCGCTCCGAGAAGGGCCGGCTGGACGACGGCCGCAAGGTGACCGCCGAACTGTTCCGCACGCTGCTCGCGGAAGAACTGCCGAAGGTGAGGGTCTATCTGGGAGAAGAAGCCTGGCAGGCGGGCAAGTTCGAAGCGGGCGCCAGGCTCTTCGAGCAGATCACCACCGGCGATTACGTCGAATTCCTCACGCTCCCTGCCTACGGGCTAATCGATTAGACGCCATTCGTTGGCGCATTTGCGGCAGCGGACCTGCGACGGCGAAATCATCGTGAACCTCGCGTAGGTCCCGCACGCGGCGCAGGTGGCGTGCTCGCCGAGCGATTCCGCCCGCACCATGATGTCCTGGTAGCGCCGCAGGCCGTAGATGCCGACCGCGCCCGCCGCGATCACGAACGCCGCATACGCCAGCAGGCGCGGCAACGGGCCACGGAAACTGAGTTCCTCCATGCACGCCGCGATGGCGATCATGCACACGAAGCAGGTGACGAACCAGGCGTGCCCCTCGATCAACTGGCGCTCGTACCAGCGCCGGAAACCGATCTTCGCGATGCTGTCGGCCGGTTCCACTCGGGCGCTAAGAAAACTCGGCGATCACGGGCGCGTGGTCGGAGGGCCGCTCGAGTCTGCGAGGCGCCTTGTCCACCGTGCATGAAGTGCAGCGCTTCGCCAACTCGGCCGAGACCAGGACATGGTCGATGCGCAGGCCCGCGTTGCGGCGAAAGCCCATCATCCGGTAATCCCACCAGGAGTAGATTTTCTCCGGCTGCTCGAAGAGGCGGAATGAATCCTGCAGGCCGAGGGCGAGCAGCGCGCGCCACGCCGAGCGCTCGGGCTCCGAGACGTGAACCTGGCCTTCCCAGGCTTTTGGGTCGTGCACGTCGCGGTCCTCCGGCGCGACGTTGAAATCCCCGGCGACCGCCAGCCTGGGATGGCGCGAGAGTTCCGCGGCGACATACTCTTTCAGCGCCGCGAACCACCGCAGCTTGTAGCCGTACTTTTCCGATCCCACCGCCTGCCCGTTGGGGCAGTAGACGCAGATCACGCGCAGGCCATCCACCGTCCCGGCGATGACGCGCTTTTGTTCGTCCTGGAAGCCGGGTATGCCGGCGCTTACATCGTTCGCGGCGCCGCGCGACAGAATCGCGACGCCGTTATAGGTTTTCTGTCCCGAGCACGCCGGTTGGTAGCCCGCAGCCTCCAGTTCGGCGCGCGGAAATTTCGCGTCTTCGCACTTGAGTTCCTGCAGACACACGACGTCGGGCCGCGTTTGCGCGAGCCACTCGTTCAGGTGCGGCAGACGAACCTTGAGCGAATTGACGTTCCAGGTCGCAAGCTTCATCTTGCGACAGCGAGGCTACTTGCGCTCGCCAGGAATCCCGTACTGTCCGGTCTTGGGAGGCGGCCCGGTGAGGCCGCTTGGGTCGTACTGGCCGGGCTTGGGCGCCGGGCCGGTGAGGCCGCTGGAATCGTAGGGCCCGGCTTTCGGCTGCGCCTCGGCCTTCACCGGTTCCGCGACAGGCTTGGACGCGTCGCGCTCGGCGGCTGAAACGTAACCTTCCGGAGCGCTCGGCGCCGTCTGCGTCAGCGCCGGCAAGATGCCCGCTTTCGGATAGCCCGCGCTGTCGAGCAGCGCATCGAACGCGCCCTGCTCGAAACCGCGCTGCACCGAACGGCCGACGAGCAGCGTCGGCACATCGAGTCCGCCCGACACGCGCTTCAGTTCGTCGTTGGTATCCGGGTCAAAGACCTGGACTTCCTTGAACGGCACGCCGCGCTTGCCGAGCGCGTCGCGCGCAAGCTCGCAGCCTTCCTTGCAGGGAGGAGACGTGTAGAGCGTGACCGGAAAATCCTTTTGCAGGCGCGCCAGCTCGAACGGCTGCTGCGCGGGCGCGGGCTTGGCGGACGTGACGTTGGTCCGGCGCACATCCTTCGCGCCGGGCGGCGGTGGCGTGTCGCCGAACTGGGTCTTGCCGTTCTGGTCTACCCAACGGTATTGCTGCGCCTGCGCCACGCCGCAAACAGCCGCGGCGGCGGCAAGCAGAACGAGCAGAAAAGCCCGCAAAATCATGCGGGAATCATACCACTATGCCTGAGCAGGGCGTCGATACGCGGCTCGCGGCCGCGGAAGGCGCGGAACGAATCAGCCGCCGGACGGCTGCCGCCGACCGCGAGAATCTCGTCGCGGAAACGCCTGCCCGCTTCTGGATCGAGAACACCTTTCTCTTCAAACAGGCTGTAGGCATCCGCGGATAGCACCTCGGCCCACTTGTAACTGTAGTAACCGGCCGCGTAGCCGCCGGCGAAGATGTGCGAGAAGCTGTTCGGAAAGCGGTTCCAGGCTGGCGGCACCACGACTGCCACCGCGCGCCGCACCTCGTCCAGCAACGCGAGTGCGGAGCCACTAGCGTCCGGGTTGAAGTCCGAATGCAATCGCATGTCGAACAGCGAAAATTCGATCTGGCGCAACGTCGCCAGGCCCGACTGGAAGTTCTTCGCCGCCAGCATCTTGTCGTAGAGCGCGCGCGGCAGCGGCGCGCCCGTGTCGACATGCCTGGTCATGTGCTGGAGCACTTCCCATTCCCAGCAGAAATTCTCCATGAACTGGCTGGGCAGCTCGACCGCGTCCCATTCCACGCCGTTGATGCCGGCAACGCCAAGGTCCTCGACACGCGTGAGGAGGTGGTGCAGTCCGTGGCCGAACTCGTGGAACAACGTGATGACGTCGTCATGCGTGAACAGCGCCGGCTTGCCGCCGACAGGGCGCGCAAAATTGCAATTGAGGTAGGCGACCGGATGCTGGATTCGGGCGCCCAGCCGGCGCCGGGAAATGGCGCCGTCCATCCATGCGCCCCCCCGTTTGGTATCGCGCGCGTAAAGATCGGCATAGAACTGGCCGAGCTGCTCTCCAGCGGCGTTATGAATGTCGAAGAAGCGCACATCCTCATGCCAGCCAGCCGCTTGCGCTTCTGAAACTCCTATTTGATACAAATTCCGGACCAGCTGAAACATTCCCGGCAGCACCTGCGTCTGCGGGAAGTACTGCTTCACTTCCTGATCCGAGAACGAATAGCGCCGCGCGCGCAGCTTCTCCGAGGCATACGCCATGTCCCAGGCTTCGAGTTTCCCGATGCCCAGCTCACTGGCGGCGAAGGTTCCCAGTTCCGCGAGGTCGCGCTCGGCGAAGGGGCGCGCCCTCTCCGCCAGGTCATGCAGGAAATCGAGCACCTGCTTCGGCGTCTGCGCCATCTTCGGCACCAGCGAGACTTCGGCGAAGCTGGCGTAACCAAGCAGCTGCGCGTCTTCCCTGCGCAATTTCAGCACGCGCGCGATCAGCGGCGTGTTGTCCCATTCCGGCTTGCCGAACTCGGCGGCGCGCGTCGCACTTGCGCGGTACAGCGTTTCGCGCAGCGCCCGGTCCTCCGCGTACTGCATCACCGGCAGATAAGACGGCATCTGGAGAGTGAATTTCCACCCCGGCTTGCGCTCCTTCTCGGCGGCCTCGCGGGCGCCGGCCAGCACGTCATCCGGTATTCCGGAAAGCCTATCCTCTTCCACAAAAATGGAAAAAGCATTCGTCGCGTCAAGCACATTCTCGGAGAACTTCGCCGACAGCGAAGCGAGCTCGTCCTGGATCGCCGCATGGCGCGGCTTCAGTTCGGCCGGCAGTTCGGCGCCGCCGAGGCGGAAATCTCGTAGCGCGTTGTCGACGAGTTTCTTGCGTGCCGGCGCCAGCTGCGCATACGAGGCGCCGGCCTTGAGCGCACGATATTTTTCGAACAGGCGCTGGTTCTGGCCCAATTCGGTCCAGAACTGCGTGATCATCGGCAGCCGGGCGTTGTACGCCTCGCGCAGGGCCGGGCTGTCGAGGACGGCGTGCAGATGCTCGATCTGCCCCCAGGCGCGCGACAAGCGTTCGGTGGCGTCTTCCAGGGGCCGCACGAAGCCTTCCCACGTCGGCGGTGCGTCCTCGGCCTGGCGCATTGCGGCGCGCGCTTCGCCAAGAAGTTGATCCATGGCCGGCGCGACGTGTTCCGGTTTGATCTCCGAAAAACGCGGTAAACCGGAAAAATCCAGCAGGGGATTACCCAATTGAAAGCTCCGCAGCGTGCACAGTGTTGACGATCAGCATGGCGACGGTCATCGGGCCGACGCCGCCGGGCACCAGGGTGATCCAGCCGGCCGTTTCCTTCGCGGATTCGAAATCCACGTCGCCGGCGAGCTTGCCGTCGGCCATGCGGTTGATGCCGACGTCTATGACGCAAGCGCCGGGTTTCACCATGTTTCCGGTGATCAGTTTCGCCCGCCCGACCGCTGCCACGAGAATATCCGCGCTTCGCGTGAGCGTTGCCAGGCCGGCAGTCTTCGAATGGCAGATGGTGACGGTGGCGTCCTTTTGCAAGAGCAAAAGGGCCAGCGGCTTGCCGACGATGGTCGAGCGGCCCACGATAACCGCGTGCCGGCCGGCGATCGGGACGCCGGCGTGCTCCAGCATGCGCATCACGCCTGCCGGGGTTCCCGGCACGAAGCCCGGCCGCCCCTGCAGCAGCGCGCCCAGATTCGCGGCGTGGAAACCGTCCACGTCCTTGGTCGGCGATATCGCCGCGAGCACCCTGGACGAGTCGAGATGCGGCGGCAGGGGAAGTTGCACCAGAACGCCGTGCACGCGTGGATCGGCGTTCAATTGCAGCACGCGTTCCAGAAGCACGGTTTCGGAGACGTCATCCGGAAACTCGTGGGTTTCGGAGCGCACGCCGGTCTCTTCGCAGGCGCGCGCCTTGTTGCGAACGTATACGCGCGAGGCCGGGTCGTTGCCCACGAGGATCGCCGCCAGCCCGGGGCGTATGCCGCGGGCGGCAAGCGAGTCGATGGCGCTTTTCTGCGCCGCGCGCACCACCGCAGCGAGCGATTTTCCGTCGATGATTTTTGCAAGCATGGCATACTATAAAACCTCACACAGGAGGACGCCATGTCTGCCGTTCCGCTACAGCCCGCGGCAAACGATCCTGACAGCCTCGAGACCCAGGAATGGCTCGATGCGCTAGAGGCGGTTCTCGAACGCGAAGGCCCCGATCGCGCGCATTTCCTGATCGAGAAGCTTACCGAGACGGCGCGCACCGGCGGCGTCACCCTGCCGTACACGCCGCACACGCCTTACGTCAACACCATTCCGGCGCACATGGAGGAGCGTTCGCCGGGCGATGTGACGCTCGAGGAGAGAATTCGGTCCCTGTGCCGCTGGAATGCGATGGTGATGGTGGCGCGCGCCAACAAGAACGACGACGAACTGGGCGGCCATATCGCAAGCTTCGCCTCGGTCGGCACGCTGTTCGGTACCGGCCAGCAGCATTTCTGGAATGCGCCTCACGAAGGGCACGGCGGCGACCTGGTCTACTTCCAGGGGCACTCTTCGCCTGGCATCTACGCGCGCGGCCTGCTCGAAGGGCGCTTTACCGAGGAGCAGCTGCTCAACTTCCGGCGCGAGGTGGACGGCAAGGGCGTGTCGTCCTATCCGCATCCGTGGCTGATGCCGGACTACTGGCAGTTTCCAACGGTGTCCATGGGCCTCGGACCGATCCAGGCGATCTACATGGCGCGCTACCTCAAGTACCTGCAGGCGAGGGGGCACGCGCAGACGGAGAACCGCAAGGTATGGGTGTTCTGCGGCGACGGCGAGATGGACGAGCCCGAATCCCGGGGCGCGATCGGCATGGCGGCACGCGAGAAGCTCGACAACCTGATTTTCATCGTCAATTGCAACCTGCAGCGCCTCGACGGGCCGGTACGCGGCAACGGCAAGATCATCCAGGAGCTGGAAGGTGAATTCCGCGGCGCCGGCTGGAACGTGATCAAGGTGATCTGGGGTTCGTACTGGGACCCGCTGCTTGCCCGCGACAAGGAGGGCCTGCTCCTGCGCATCATGGAGGAGACCGTAGACGGCGAGTACCAGAACTACAAGGCGAACGACGGCGCTTTCGTGCGCAAGAATTTCTTTGGCAAGCACCCGAAGGTGCTGGAGATGGTCTCGCGCATGAGTGACGAGGACATCTGGCGCCTGAACCGCGGCGGCCATGATCCCCACAAGGTCTACGCGGCCTATGCCGCGGCGGTGAAGCACAAGGGCCGGCCCACCGTGATTCTCGCCAAGACCATCAAGGGCTACGGCATGGGCAAGCAGGGCCAGGCGAAAAACCCGACGCACCAGCTGAAGAAAGTCGATATCGCGACCATCAAGGAAATGCGCGATCGCTTCAATGTGCCGATTGCGGACGAAAAACTGGAGGAACTGCCGTTCTACATCCCGCCGGACGATTCGCCCGAAATGAAATACCTGAAGGAGCGAAGACGGGCGCTGGGCGGACATTTTCCGCAGCGCCGGCGGAAAGCCGAGGCTACGCCCGGCGTGCCGGCGCTCGCCGCGTTCGATCAGGTGCTGAAGGGTTCGGGCGAAGGCCGCGAGATTTCAACCACAATGGCGTTCGTGCGCATACTCACCGCGCTGGTGCGCGACAAGGAACTGGGCAAGCGCATCGTGCCGATCGTGCCGGACGAGGCGCGCACCTTCGGCATGGAGGGCATGTTCCGCCAGCTCGGCATCTTTGCGCCCGAGGGCCAGAAGTACGAGCCGGTCGACAAGGACCAGGTGATGTACTACCGCGAGGACAAGGCGGGGCAGATCCTGGAAGAGGGGATCAACGAGGCGGGCGCGATGTGCTCGTGGATCGCGGCGGCGACCGCGTACAGCCATTCAAACCAGGTCACGGTGCCGTTCTACATCTTCTACTCGATGTTCGGCATGCAGAGGATTGGCGACCTCGCCTGGGCCGCGGCCGACCAGCGCGCACGCGGCTTTCTGCTTGGCGCCACCGCGGGACGGACGACGCTGAACGGCGAGGGCCTGCAGCATGAGGACGGGCATTCGCACATCCTCTCCTCGGTGATTCCGAACTGCATTTCCTACGACCCGACCTACGGCTACGAGCTCGCCGTGATCATCCAGGACGGCCTGCGCCGCATGGTCACGAACCAGGAGGATGTGTACTACTACATCACCCTGATGAACGAGAACTACGAGCACCCCGCGTTGCCCGAAGGCGCCGAGCAGGGAATATTGAAAGGCCTTTATTCATTCAAGGAGTCGAAAACAAAAGCAAACTCGCGAGTCCAGATGCTTGGCTCCGGCACCATCCTGCGCGAAGTAATCGCCGCTGCCGGGTTGCTGGAGAAGGACTGGGGTGTGGCGGCCGACGTCTGGAGCGCGACCAGCTTCACCGA
>Ga0315281_10009792_pt1 | contig 13269 bp, 22 predicted proteins | sample YL17G07_0_MG_FD_204540 | JGI IMG/M metagenome (GOLD analysis project Ga0315281, IMG submission 204540) | Sediment microbial communities from Yellowstone Lake, YNP, Wyoming, USA - YL17G07_0 | ecosystem: Environmental > Aquatic > Freshwater > Lake > Sediment | place: USA: Wyoming | collected... | reverse complement strand
GTTGGTCAAGAAGATATTGCTAAATTTTATGACCAAGCACATGTATATGTCTATCCTGCAAGAGCTGACTGGTTTGGTATGACTCCATTTGAAGCTTTGACTTGTGGACTTCCAACGATTGCTACTTCGTCGAATGGATACTACGAATTTTTAAGTGATGCAATAATTCCTGTCAGTTATGATTTAAAGGAATTTACACAGTTTGATCATCCATATTTCAGAGGTACGTGGAATGTTGCACAACAGGAACATTTACAAAAGCAAATGGAATATGCTTATACATATTATGACCAGATTGTTGATGAGTTAGAGTCTAAGAATATATTTAATAAGGTTAGACAAGAATATACATGGAAGAATGTAACCGAAAAATATTTATTACCATTCTTAGAAGACGTTTGGAAAACACACTTTGAATATTCGAGGACAGCCGTGGAAAAAGAAATTACAGAAATAGAAGAACCGGAGCATCTTGTCATAGAAGATTTAAAAAAGAAAGCAGAAACGTATTTTAAGACACATACGAAAGAAGAAGTTTTAGAAGATTTAAAAAAGTCTGGTTTTGTTGAACAACCAAGAGTTACGATCGGGATTCCAACTAAAGATAGACCAGTAGAACTTTCGCTTCTTTTATATTCTCTACTGTATCAAACTTACAAAAATTTTGAAGTTCTTATTATCAACGATTGTTTTACTCCAGTTTTTGAGACACAGACTACATTGCGAGCAGTTATGAAACTCCTGACCGACCGAGGAAATATAGTTACGATTATACAAGGAGAAAGAAAAGGTCCTCATATTGGTGGTCAAAAAATTCTAGAAAATGCTAAGACTGAATTGATTCTTAGATTAGATGATGACGTAACTTTGGAACCAACTTGCTTAGAAGAAATGGTAAAAGTTTTTGTTAATCATAAGGGCGAAAAAGAACTAGGAGCAGTTGGACCAATATATCTAAACCCACATGAAGACTTAAAGAAACAAAATCTTTACCATATGAAAATGGAAGATGTGTTGGAACATGGAAAAGTTAGATGGATTGAAAATACTTTGTTCTTAACTGGTGTTCTAAATGTTAATTTGCTTCCGACTAAAGATCCGATCCCAGTAGAACATTTAAATTCAGGGTTTATGTATAGAAAATCAGCTGGTGAAAAAATTGGTGGTTATTGCCTCCTATTTTCGATAGCCGGACATCGAGAAGAGTCCGATTTTAGCTATAGAATCTTCAAAGAGGGGTATGATTTGCGCATTTGTCCTACTGCGATTTCTTTCCACTTTCATCCAATGTATGGGGGAATCCGAGAAACACAAGGAAACTATCACCAAAAACAAAACTGGGATCATGACGAGAAAATTTTCTTAGAAAGGATAGAGAAGATTCTTCCGAGAGACAAGACTGGACAGCATGTGACCGTAGTGACTTTAACGCATGGAAAAGATCATACCGGACTTAGAAACTTGTTAAACGATATTAGAACTTATACGAATCATCCGTTTCATTTAGTTTTAGTTAACAATGATTCTGATCCAGAAGCTGAAGCCGATTGCTTAAAGATAAAAGAAGAGTTTAAAGAAATAGATATGAGTCTTATTAGTTTTTCTAAAGAAGTTTCTGTAAGCGAGGCTAGAAATGAAGGTGTTAGAAATAGAGATCCTAATTCTAAGTATCTTTGTTTTGTAGACGACGATGCAAGAATCTTAGGAAGGTATAATCAGACTACCGACTTTCTTGATAGACTTTGTAATCTGTTTAATGAAGAAGTAGATATTGGTGCTGTTAGTCCAATTTTTACTTGGTTTGATCCTTTGAAGTGTCATTGTGTTTCTGTAGCTTGTATGTTTACTTCAGTTAAAGTTTGGGAGACAGTTGGGGGATTTGATCCAGTCTTTGGAAATCTAAAGGAAGGAACTTTTGGTTGGGAGGATACTGACTGGAGTTATAGGTGTGAAAGTTTGGGATTTAAACTAAGGGGGTTGGTGGTTCAGACTTTCCATTTTATCATCACTGGACTGACTAATGAAGCTAAAAGAAACGTATGTTGAATGTCCTTATTGTAAAAATACTTTTAATCAGATTAATATACAACATCTAAGAAAACATAAAAAGACCATGTTAGACTTAAAAACAGAATTTCCAGATTGTAAAATACTAAGTGATTTCTCAGTTAACAAAATGAAGAAAAAGTATAAAGAAACTTGTCTAGAAAAGTTTGGTATTGAATCTACAAATATGTTACAAAAAGTTAAACAAAAGAAAGTAGATAGTTTTGTTAGTAAATATAATGTTAGTAATCCGTCAAAAGTTATTGAAATCAAAAACAAAAAGGAAGCAACATGGGTTAAAAAATATGGTGTTAAAAACCCCAGCCAGTGCGATGAAATAAAAAACAAGAAAAAAGAAACATTTATAACAAACGGCATTGGATAAGCGACGAGAATCTTCCTAAATACAGATTATATAGAAGAAAAGTTACGCAGATGACAGATGTATCAATAAGAAAATATTTTAAAGAGAATGAGATTAAACAAAGAGGAAGATCCGGGAAACCTCATTCGAAACAAATAGATCATATCTATAGTGTTACAGATGGATTTATAAACAACGTTTCTCCAGAAGTAGTATCTCACATATGTAACTTAAGACTAATAGGTTGGAAAGAAAATAACGATAAATGGAAGAGATCTGACACAACTATTAACGAATTATATTCTTTAATTAAAGAATTTGAATCTAAAAAAATTTAAGAGAGAAATCAAAAATGGATGAAAAAACTAAATCTAGATTAGGGGCGCTTCAAAGGGGAAAAGAACTTCTTCTTTTAAAATATGACGTAAACAAGATCAATAAATTTTGTAGAACTGTCTATCCGTTTACTGCTGAACAAATGGAAGTCCAAGGAATCAAATTAAATATTGGGTGTTACTGGATGCGTATAGATGGTCTTACAAATATCGATATAAAGACTGATGTTGGTGCTGACCAGGTATTTAATGTAAAAGATATTCTCCAATTTTATAAACCAGGAAGTGTAAACTTAATTCTTCTTTCTCACTGTTTAGAACACTTAACATTTGAAGAAGGAAAGAAAGTTTTAAAAGATATCTTTCAAGTTTTAAACTTTGGTGGACAATTTATTGTTGAAGTTCCAGATTGTTCTTCTGCTTTAGAAGAAGCTTTAAAGAAAGGAAAATTGAGTGAGCATGATTATCAACAAGCTAAAAAAGGAATGCCTCAAGAGTTTGGACAGAAACATGAATGTGAATATACTGAAGAAATTTTAGTAGATTTTCTTATAGAAGTTGGGTTTAAACATATTGAAAGAAATTTAGTTGGGTCTATTGAGCAACCTGTAGTAAGACTTGACATTGTGAAAGAGTAATTATGTTTGAATGGTTAAAAAAATTCTTTGCAAATAAGTCTGGAATCTATAAGTGCGACGCTTGTAATGGAACAGGAATGATTAAAAGTATGTGTTCTAAGTGTCAAGGAACTGGAAAATTGGACTGGGTTGAAAAAGTAGTTGGAAAGCTCGCACCAGCAAACCCAACTACTTTATTTTCTGTTGGCCCAACAACAGGTCTTTCATTTAATGGCCCTGCACCTTCGAGATATAGACTTTTATCATTAAAGTGGATCATTAAATCATATTCAATTAAAGATTTCTTTTTGTATCTTTATGGGTTCGATATTTTTATAGAAACCAAAAGGTTATCTATTCCATTCTTAAAATCCATAGTAACTGCAAACATGTTAGTATGGATAATTCTATTCCTAGCGAGGTAACAAATGTACACAGTAAAAACTAAGATTGGACCAAGTGAGATACATGATATTGGGGTGTTTGCAGATCAGTTTATAAAAGAAGGAACTATAGTGTGGATTCCAACTCCAGGTCTTGATTTAGAACTTACAGAAGAACAAGTAAATCAACTACCAGAACTTGCTAAAGAATATGTTTTGAAATACGCATACAAAAGTTTTAAATGTGGAAATTACATATTGTGTTTTGACAATACCAAACATACAAATCATTCATACAATCCTACTATTGCAGATGTTAGAACTAATGAACTAGGAGAAGATTGTGATATTGCTTTAAAAGATATCAATATAGGAGAAGAACTAACTTTGGATTATCGAACTATGGATTTAGATTTTGACAAAAAGATTGGGAGTGAAAAATGAACATTGCGTTCTATTCGAACCGAATTAAGTTTGACGGAACCTTTCTAGAGAAGCAAGGACTGGGAGGCTCAGAATCAGCTCTAATAAACTTGTCCACCGTCTGGAAACAAAAATATTCAGAAGATAAAGTAACTGTTTTTAATTCCTTCTATAGAAAAGCAGAAGAGATTAATGGCGTAATTTGGAAGGGAGTAGTAGACTTTAAGTCTGAATGTAAGAATGCTAATTGGGACGTATTCATTTCTTTAAGAGATACAGAACCGTTATTTGATCCTTACGTTGATTCTAAACTAAAATTCCTTTGGAGCGAAGATGACATGAATGAAGGAGGACTCCAAACAATTGCGGGAAATCAGTTTTTACAAAATAGATTAGATACAATCTTGGTTATTAGTAACCATTCGTATAATGATATCAAACGAGTAATATCTACTCCGTTGTTCTTAATGAGAAACGGATATCGAGAAGACTGGATTGAAGACTCAAATTCTGTAATTCGTCGAGAAGCTATTGCTGTGTACTCGTCTACTCCATTTAGAGGTCTAGATGTTTTAGCAGAAGTTTGGCCAAAGATATACGAAGGGTGTATGAAGTTTGGAATTGCGCCAGAATTAAGAACTTATACAGGAATGGCTTTATATCAACAAGCAGACAGACCCGCAGAGAAACAACTTTATGAATATCTTTCAAAACTTCCAAAAGTTACACAGTTTGGACCAATTCCTCAACGTAAATTATATGAAGAATTGAAGAAAGCTAGAGTAATGTTATATTCAAATCATTTTTTAGAAACTGGAGCAATGGCTGTGTTGGAAGCTCTAGCAAATGGCGTTTGGGTTGTTACTACTGATTTGGGAGCTCTTGGAGAACAAGTAAAAGATGGAAAGAATGGATTCTTAATTTCTGGAAATGCACATTCTTCAGACTACAAAGAAAAGTTTATTGAGAAAGCAATTGACGCTTTAACTAACGACTATATTCCAAATAATACAGGATTAATTTTCTCTTGGCAGGAACAAGTTGAAAAACTAAAAAATTATATAGAAGGACTTTTATGAAATTATGTGAATGTGGTTGTAAAAAAGAAGTATCTAAAGAAGGGAATAAGTTTATACAAGGTCATAATGTAAAAGTAAATAATCCAATGAAACGACCAGAAGTTGCGAAGAAGAATGGAGATTCGCATAGAGGTAAAACTAAAGAAAATGATGAGAGTGTTAGAAAAAGAGCGGAAAAACAGAAAGGAAATGAAAAAGTTAAAGAACACCTAGCTCGAATGAGAAAACAAATTAAAAATCCATCTAAAGAAGAACTAAAACTTAGACTAATAATTAAAGAAGCAGCTCTTGAACTGTTTGGAGAAAACGTAATAGTAGAACATACATATTCAATTCTTAATTATGATGTAGATGATGCTTTACCTGAATACAAAATTGCTGTTGAGTATGATGGATGGTATCACTTTAATATACCTGGAAGAAAAGAATATGATACTAAAAGACAACAAGAAATAGAACAAGAAGGATGGAAATTTATAAGATACACAATGTTTGATAAATTTCCTACAAAAGAACAAGTAAAAGAAGATATAGAAACAGTAAGAAACTTTATAAATAGTTAAAACTATATATATAACTTACTGGATAGGAAAGAATTAATTTTTTACGATATACGATATAGATGGGGCGTCATGGGGCTAACATGACAGCGCAGATAGTGCTCCCTGCGCAGAGTTTGTCAAATCGCTAGCGGAGTAAAGAGGTATACTGCCTCAAATGAAATAGAGGGAGTCCATGCTTTTTTACTTTAGACGAACTTGTGAAAGCTAATGTACTTATTATTATGAACGCCTGGCGGTGAGATTCCGTACCCCGTCTTAACTTTCTTACGAAAGGAGGAAAATTGTACTCACCAAGAAAAATAAGTGATGTTATCGCCTTGGAAGAGTTCAAGTTCAAGGAACCAAGACATTCAAAAAAATGGTATGAAATTCAAAGACTCGTTAAGTTTGGAAGTGAGCATACAAAAAAGAAGTTTCGTCGAAAATTAATAAAATTGGGGTATGCGATTTGTCCAGATTGTAACGGTGAGGGGGTGGTAAAAAAGAAGATATATCCTCGTCTGAAAGGAATTCGAACAAGAAAACATACTTGTATTAGGTGCAGATCTACGGGAATTGTCGACTGGCTTGATCGAATAACTGGGAGGAGTTTTGTATGAGCTATTCAAGATATTACGGAATTCTCCAAAAGAAGAGGTTGGTTGGAATAGTTCAAGGAAATATTTTTCAAGAACCTTTCAACTGGGAAAAAGTCTTTGAAAAAGCATTAACAATTTTTTTAGTTGACTTAGAAAAAGCTAAACTACTAAGAGAAATTCAAAAACGGAGGGATGAAAATGACAGTAAATGAGTTGATGGTGTTGATGAAAGCGGTTCGAGAACGAGTGAATGACCTACAAAGTTTAGAGAAACAAGTATCCGTTCGGGAAAGATTTTTCGGTACGGCTGAGAAAACTACGGAACCGATGTATTTGGTTTCTGAAGTAGACAAGAAACTCCAAGAACTCAAAAAGTTCTTATACCACGCGGACGTCGCAATAAAGATTTCCAACGCAAGAACCAACATTGACTTAAAAGTTGATGTAGATTCTCTTCTGGATTATCTTCCAGAAAAAGGAAACGTAAAACCTGAATAACAGTTAGGACGCGGATAATTAACTATCGTAAGATAGAGGTGTTTATGTGAGTGATTTTCTGTATACAGAACCGGTGCGTGTGTTGTTAGAGGACAAAACTTTTTCTTGTTGTTAGTTGTAGATCCTCTATTGGAACCCACCGCTAACCTGTTTTTGGTTGTTGTCAGTTCACTTACTCATAAATATCTTTTATTCGCGTCCTTTCTTTCGAGAGGATAAGATGAGTAAAACATATATTTGTAAAGAATGTAATGGATATGGCGAGGCGGTTTATATACGATATTCGACTGGAAGACCTGCTGGAATAATAACATGCGCAAGGTGTGGCGGACTTGGTTGGTTGGATTGGGTTGAAAATGTTGTAGCAAAACTAAAACCCATAAGTCAAACAATTCGATGGATGTCAGAAAAAGAAATTCAATCTAAATGGAGAGAAGTTTCTCCTGGAAGGTGGGAGGAAATTGGTGAGAACAACAGAGGAAAAAGAATTGGTCTTAGTAGCAAAAGCGAGAGTCTTAGTTACGGTGAAATCCGGTAGAAAGATTCTATTTCCAAAAGGAAAAATAGTAGGAGTTGTTGGTCCAGGAACAAAACCAAATTTTTTACTGGTTAAATATCGAAACTCAAAAACTACTGAAGTTCCATCAAAGAATCTGGAGTTTTTATATGACTGATGAAAAAGTTACTTGTGACTATTGCCGAGGTAAGAAATACTTTAGGATATATAGTGACTTAGAAGAGTATAAACCTTGTCCAAAATGTCTTGGTTCTGGAGAACTGGATTGGCTAGAAAGGCTCTTTGGGAAAAAGACTGAAAGAGCTTTATATAGCGTTCATTTGGACGGAAAAATTTTTTGGGTTGAACCAAGTTACACAACTGGGGAATTACGAAGAAGGATCTTACAGCTTTTAGATATTTGGAAAGCCAATTTCTCTATAAGAAAGTCAAATCATGAATAAAGAAAACACAGAAACACTAATCAAGGATTTTCCGATATTGTATAGAGGTCATAAAGATCCACCATCTAAGAATTTAATGTGTTTTGGTTTTGAATGCGATGATGGGTGGTTTCAATTAATCTATGACCTTTCAAAACAAATTTCAGAAATATGTCCAAGAGTAAAAGCTGCGCAAGTTAAGGAAAAGTTTGGGACATTGAGATTTTATATTGACGGCGTTCAGATGGATAAAGCAGATTTAATTTACGATTTAATCCAGAAAGCTGAATCTAAATCTGGAACAATTTGTGAACGCTGCGGCGAAAATAAAACAGTAAAATGTGAGGGTACAAAAGGTTCTTACTGGGTCAAAACTCTTTGCGCAGAATGTAGGAGAAAAGATGAAAACCGAAAAGAAAGAGAAGTCTTACCCACTTGAAGCTATTTATTTTTGCTATCGACGTAGTGGCGAAGGTGGAATGCTGATAGATGCGTCAGAATTCGCTGGGAAAAAAGTTAACTGGCAAAGTACATGGATTCAATGCCCGACTTGTCGCGGAAGCGGTTTTGTAGATTGGATACAAAATGTGATAAGGAGATGAAATGGAAAAGCCATTTATTTTAGCAGCAATACCATTCAAAGGTGAGATCCCACTACTTGTAGAAGCTGTTAGTTCTATTATGAATTCCTATGTATCAGGATTTTCTTATTCTGCTGTACTCTGGGACGACGGAAGTACAACTAAAGAACTTGACGAGTTATGGAATGCTCTTCCAAAGAATATTCTGATTCTAAGACATGAAAACGTAGGATATACAAGAGCGATGTCCGGTATTTTTGAGATGGCAAAAAATGACCCGCAGTTTCATTATCTTCTCGTATGTAACAGCGATGTTAAATTCCATACTGGGTCCTTCCATGCGATGGTTAAAAGAATTATGCAGAATCCAAACTTCGCAGCTGTCGGTGGAAAGATTCTTAAACGGGGAACAGATATTATACAAACTACAGGAACTAAACTTGGAGATGATGGGACACCAGAACACAAAATGAAAGTAGTTGACCCATACTGCGGACTTCAAAAAGATGATCCAAGAACTATGTATGTAGAACGAAGGTTGTGGGCAAACGGTTGCTGTGTGATGTATAACTTAGACGTTCTTCGAAAACTTGGGTTGAACTTTGATATGGAATTTACCCCGTGTTATTTTGAAGAAGCAGACTTGATGACCAAACTAAATTTTTTGGGATATCCAACTTTATATGAACCAAGGGCTACTATTGAACATGTAGTCAACGCAACTATGAACAAAGAAAGAGAAAAATATGAAAAAGTCTTCTGGACAAACTGGGATAAATATTTGCAGAAATGGGGTCCATATTTTAATTCGAAACAACTACAGTTCTAGGAGGTTACCTTAATGGAGAAATCCCCAATTACAGACAAGACTCTTGGAATTCCTAATTTTTCAGAGGTTGATAGATTTTCTGAGGTAAGAAGTAGAGCAAAGAGGGACTGGGAAGAAAGACACATCAAAGGAAAAAGAAATAGACAACTTCCCGTTCCTGAATATAGAATCGATCAGGAAATTGTAATTGCCAAAGGAATCCGTGACAATAGAGACTATATTCTAATCAAGATAATTGACTTTGAAGAAGATAGTAAGTTTAAGTATTATGGAATAGTTTTAAAAGTTACCGAAAAGAAAATGTTAGATAGAGTTGGAAGACTTATCTGTACTGGGGGACACTGGTTTGGATATTATCCGGCTAATGTTTCACCAGAAAAAATTAAATGGGTGGAGGAAGAAAATGTTAGAAAAGATATATGATGCAATCGGCTGGGGCTCTTTAATCTTGGTTGGGAGCTTTGGTGTTCTAAAATTACTTGGAATAATTGAATGGAGTTGGTTCTGGGTTGCCAGTCCACTATGGATTCCATTCTTTTGTCTTCTTGGTTTTGTATATCTTGTCTTAAAGAACAAGGATAGGAAAGAAACATGAACCCACTTATGGCTTTTCTAGTAGACGAGATGAGAAGAAATAAAGATCTAAAAGGTCTCAAACGTCTACTACAAGAAGCTGGAGAATCGCAGTCAAAGTTCTGGTTGAAAAAGAAAATTTCATATATGGAAGGAGTTATTTTAGTTATCAAAGAAGCAATTCAAAAAGTTGAGGATGGTTTGAAATAATCCAAAACCAGAACATACAATAAAGGAAGTTTGAATAACTGAAAAGGAGAATTTTAGAAGATGTCAGATGAAGGAAAGATTCCAGATCCATGGAAAAAGACGATAGATGAATTGATGGGAAAAGAGAAGCCTCTAGAGGATAAAGCCTTTGTAATTATTCAGGATGGCGGAACTGGAGATGCTGTGTGCGCTACTCCTATGATTGAATCTGCGAGGAAAACTTATCCCAATAAAAAAATAATAGTTGGTTCGTCTCATCATGAAGTTTTAATTAATAATCCCCACATCGACAAGTTATACGCATTGGGATATCCGCTGGATCTTTTTGATACGTGGGTAAAACCTCTCAGGCATTTCGGGTCGGTTATTAAACGAGATATTTATAACGAAAATGGTCATAAACTGTTTCCAGGACGGTTAAGTGAAATCTGGTGCTATATGTATAATGTTCCGTTTCCAGGAGATAATGTTAAAATTTATCTTACTGAAGATGAAGATACTGAAGCGAAGAACTTTTTAAAATCTTTTCCAAGACAAGTAGTATTAATCCATGTTTCTAGCGCCCGACTAACTTTTGATCCCAAAACTCAAATCACGCCTAATAAAGATTGGTTCCCTGAGAGATGGGCTGAACTAGTTAATACATTAAACAAAACGTATGACGTTGCGCAAGTTGGAGGAAAAGAGGAACCGGAAATTTCTGGAGTTACAACCTATTTAACTGGAAGAACTTCTATGAGACAAACAGCGGCACTCGTGAAACATTGTTTATCATATATCTGCGTTGAGAGTATCATAGGTCACATGGGTGCTGCTGTTGATAAACCTGGGGTGGTTCTTTTTGGAAGATCTAATCCTGTGATTGCGGGTCATGAAATTAACGAAAACCTTTATGTTTTAAATAGTTGCGAGTTTAACGATATTTTTTGCGGGAGGCCTATGGGATATTTTGGAGATGCCGAATTGTATAAAGGCCAAATGAGGCCATGGATGTGCCCGAATAGGTCGTGTATGCGTGCCCTTACCGTTCCATTAGTATTACAAAGTTTTAAGAAAGTTCTGAATAGGATTAAAGGAAAGTAGAAAATATGATGTGCAAGTATAGTTGTGGACAAGAAGGAATTCACCAGTTTAAAGATGGAACTTGGTGTTGCAGTAAAATATGACAATCTTGTCCAGCGGTTAGAAAAAGAGTGAGAGAAGAAATGCTTGGCGATAAAAATCCCATGAAACGACCGGAAGTTGCAAAGAAGAATGGCGAGTCACAACCGAAAGTTAGAGAAAATCTAAGAGGAGATTTAAACCCAGCAAGAAGACCAGAGGTTATAGAAAAAATTAGACAGTCGATTCTTGAAAAGTTGAAGGATCCAATCTATGTACAAAATTGTAAAGACGGAAAGAAAAGAGAACCTTTAGTAGGAAACTCAACTATTTTATGTAGTTATGGTTGTGGAAATTTAGCAAAATATCAGTTCAAAAATGGAAATTATTGTTGTAGTAAAGAATCTAGCGAATGTCAAATAATTGCAAAAAAGAATCCAGGAACTAAAGGAAGAAAACAAACAGAAGAAAGTAATAAGAAACGAAGTAAGTCGTGGACAGAAGAAAGAAAAGAAAGGAAGTCTAAAGAGCTAGAAGAAAGATGGGAAGATTTAGAATATCGATCGAAAATGACAGAACAATCTACTCTTTCTAACAATGGTATGTGGAAAGGAGGACTTTCTTACGAATCATATCCTTTAATTTTTAATGAAAATCTTAAGAAAGAGATAAGAGAAAGAGATAATTATTCATGTCAAAATCCTACCTGTTATAAAAGTAGTAAAAAATTGATGGTTCATCATATAGATTATGATAAAGATAATTGTTCTAATTTAAATTTAATAACAATTTGCAATTCATGTAATTCTAGAGCGAATGGAAATAGAGAATATTGGAAAACTTTTTATCAAGAAATAAAAAAATCTTGAATAAGATTAAAGGGAAGTAACTATTAAAAAAAATTAGGTCTTGAAAAAACTCAAGACCTAATTTTTTTGTCGTTTTGTACTTTTTTTGTGCGTTTTGTAGAACAAACTATAAATAGTTTAACTGCGGTAATTAAGAAGTACTAAATTTCCTAAGATTATAGCGAGGACAGATAAAATGACACTTACACCAAATGGAAAGTGGTATACAAATCCGGGGTGGTTTCTATTCATAGTTGCGTTATGTGGAATCCTAAGTGGAGTTTTTGGAAACTGGATTTCACAAAATAAAGATGTAATGAATGTAACAGCTTCTGTTCAGGCGCTTGTTTTAGATCAAAAAATTCGGGATAATAGAATAAATCTAACTTCAGAACGAGTAGCTGTTTTAGAAAACAATGTTAAACTAACAAACGAAGCTCTTTCTGAGATTAGAAAAGACATTAAAGAACTTTTGAGAAAGAAGTAATCATAAGACCAAAAAAGTAAGATTTTATCAACCAAAATCATTGTTAACTGCTTAGAATATAAGGAGAAAGAAATTAGTATTGCTCAATAGAAGTTCTAATAAAAGAAGTACTAGAACGACGAGAAAGAAGAACAAAATATAAAGGTATCTTTCCATACGTAGTTTCAAATAAGACTGAGATTTCATAATCAAAGAGGAGAATTATAATGCCAGTAGCAACCCTTGTTAATATAGTTGAAACGTATTCAAGTCCGCCGGAAATGGTCGGTCTTTGGACTTGTCCTAATGTAGCAGCTGGTACGGATTCTACTGCTCTTATTGTTTTTGACCTTCCTGCGAAAAGTCCTTTTTTATTGTCATACTGGGCTACTCCTGGAAAAAAATTAAGAGGAAAAGCTTATGCGATAGAACTTCGACTCTTCTCTGTTTCTTCCTTATCTGAAAACCTTTTTGTGTCTATTTTAGATAAAGATGACTTTTCTTTGATAGATACTGTATATGAAGTTGCGATGTGGGACGGAATAAACAAATCTCTAAGTGATATTTTAGAGGGTCAATTTATCATAAGAAATCGAGATGACATTTTAACCAATAGAATTTATTTCTATTTTGATAACAAAGCTGCAACTCTTGATACCGGTCCAATTTCAATAGAACTTACTTATATTGTAATTCAAGATAGGGAGTTTTAAAAATGCAACGACGTATTAAACCTGATGAAGGTGGTGCAGGTAAGGTTACTTTCTCTGGCGCAGGAGTTACCATAAAATCAAAAGCAGACAACAAGTCAATTAGTGCGCAGAACGTTGCTGTTT
>Ga0315281_10009791_pt1 | contig 13270 bp, 20 predicted proteins | sample YL17G07_0_MG_FD_204540 | JGI IMG/M metagenome (GOLD analysis project Ga0315281, IMG submission 204540) | Sediment microbial communities from Yellowstone Lake, YNP, Wyoming, USA - YL17G07_0 | ecosystem: Environmental > Aquatic > Freshwater > Lake > Sediment | place: USA: Wyoming | collected... | reverse complement strand
ATCCGGTCATCGGCGGCAACGATTCTCCCGAGCGACTTTGGGGAGTAAATTGAGTGAGTTTGGGAGGGTTTATTGAGACAGACACGAAGCGTCGGATAAACGTCCGCGCTCAGTGGCGCGCGGAGACCAAGCCAGCAAAGCACGAGGCTGCTGTTCCGCGCGTCCCCTGCAGCGCGTTGTTATGCGGCATTTGATTGCGTACTGGATTGGCTGGTTGCGACCCATGGCGGTCGTTCACGACCGTCTGCTGTCGGGCGTCCAATTTCCTCTCGATCTCCTCTGCCCCCGGCTGCCACTACGGAAGTATGCAGCCGAGCGCTGGCGCAATGAGATGACATCCCTGCACCGGTGCTCGAGTTCGTGTTCGACCAGCGCCTGAGGGGTTCTGTCGCAAAGCGCGTGATGTGGTACCATCAGCCCTTTTCAAGGACGACTTCCCTGGCCACCATATCCTTCAAGGGGCGGCATGTTCAACAGGATATGATCCTCCAACGTGTGCGGTGGTCTCTCGCCGACGCCCTCAGTGATCGGGACCTTGAAGCATTGATGGCCGAACGGGGGTTCTCTGTCGATCACAGGACCCTCAATCGTGGGGTCTTACACGATTCCCCACAACGGGACGCGGCCTTCAGGCGAATGAAGCAACGCGTCGGTGGGCGCTGGAGAATGGACGAGACCTCCATCACAGTCAAAGGCCCGGGGACATGCTCTGATCGCGCGGTCGAGAAGCAGGGCACCACGATCGATTGTCTCTTCCCTGCCACCCGGGACAGGACCGCCGCACGGCGTTGTTTCAAGAACGCCATCACGAACACTGGCACACCGAGTCTGGTCACTAGTGAGCAGCGCGGCGCGCACACCGCAGGCTTACAACAGGTGAATCGTGAGCCTCACACACGCAGTATGATTCGTCAGTGCACATATCTGAACAAGATGATCGAACACGATCACCGACGCATCACAAGACTGACACGACCCATGCTTGGCTTCAAAACCTTTTACGCGGCGCAGCGCACCTCGGGATTGCAGTCATGGCGATGATCAAGCAGGGGCACATGCAAATCCGGGCGGGCAAGGAGCCTACGCCTGCCCACATGTTCTATGCCCTCGCCGCCTAACCTGATTGGTCGATGCGTTCCTGTTCGTCTCCAGCTCCTGTTTGCGACAGAACCGGCCGCGTTGGAAGTGGAAAGCAGCCATTGATCACGATTTGCAGTGTTGACATGTGTAATGTTACGGGCTACAGTTCTATGCGTGAAGATCGTCAGCTTTGCCCATAAGAGTTTGAAGAAGCTCTACCTGGAGGATAAGGCTCAAGGCCTTCCTCCCGACGCCGTGGAGAAATTGCGGGCCATGCTGACCTTCTTGCAGGACATGCGCGATTCTGATCATCTGCGGGCGTTCCCCTTGTGGAAAGCCCATCAATTGACGGGGAGCCGCAAAGGAGTTTGGAGTCTGCATGTCACGCGTAATTGGCGGCTGACGTTCCGGGTGGTGGGAGGCACGATCGTGGAGGTGAACTATGAAGACTATCACTGAGGAGAAAGCGCAGCGCATGTTGCGACCGATGCATCCCGGCCATTTTCTACGCACGGAGATTATTGAGGCCTATGGGTTGTCCGTGACGGACGCGGCCAAAATCCTGCACGTGTCGCGCCCGACCTTATCCAGTCTCTTGAATGGCCGGGCGGATTTGTCAGGCGAGATGGCACTCCGTTTCGAGAAGGCGTTCGGGGTCGATATGGAAACACTGATGCGCATGCAGAATGCGCACGACATCACGCAAACGCGGCGGTTGGCGAAGCGCATTCATGTTCAGCGCTATGAACCGCGCCCGGCGGCCTAGTTTCTGAGCCGCCGACAACGGCTGTGATGGCCTTCGCCATCGGCGCAACGGGTGTTGTGTAACTGGTATGTCCACGCTTCCAGTTTGGGTGTTTTTGACTAAAACCGCGAAAAGTCAATTTAGGGGCGAACAGTAGTCGGCTGTTTGTCGATTTGTGCCTGGCCATCAACCGGTGGGCGGCACGCTCGCAGCCATGATCAGCCGTGGCGACATCGAATTTCTTTGTCGCGCACAGCATGAGACTGAAGAGTCTGAGATGAGACTGCAGCGTTTGAGCGGTCACGCGTAGGATGCGCGCCGTGGTGTGGGGTCAGAACTGACCTGGAACGGCAGCGCCGGAGCGAGTATTCGCGGTTGCTGGCCAACTACGTCATCTACTTCAACTCCTGCCTCCGATCCCACCTCCTGGAGTATGCGGAGCGCAAGAAAGACTTCGACCTGGCCAACCGAATCCAGTCGATCAGTGCGGTGAGCTGGACGCATGTGAACTGCTACGGGAAGTACACCTTCCGAGACGCCGGCGGGATCGTCGACCTCGATCAAATGGTCAGTCGGTTGGCGGCATTGGAATGGGACAGCGAAGATGCCAAGCAGGCAAATTGAAGGCAGAATAGCCCCATAACTGGCACAAATTGACTTTTTGCGGTTTTAGTCAAAAACACCCAGTATCAAGCGCTACCTCAGAATCGAGATCGTCAAGCCGGCACAGTTTCTTAAGCTACTACCCCGATAGCTGTTCAAATGTGGCCCATTCAAGACCGAAAGAGCTTGAACATTCGCCCGAGCGGCGAGCACCGGCTGACCCTGCTTGACGACATCGGATGACGCACCGCTGGCCGATTGAAGGAGGAGGGATTCGAACCGGCGGTGATCGTGGAAACATCGCCTGGCAATTTGGGGTTTGGGGAGCAATGGAACCGAAAGTACGGTTACGGTGTAGTCGTTCAGACTCGACCTGGCAGTCAGTGTCAGCTATCGACCCAAACCGGAACTCCACAACCGACGGCTATCCGGTGGTCCACTCGAATGACGGCGCCATCGGGATCCCAGGGGTGTAAAAGAAGAACGTTCACCGCAGCACTTGCATCTTAAGTTAGCGCCGAAGCCGGGATTTGATTTGGGGCGAAATTGGCATCTTCAATGCTGGTGCGAGTTTCGCAGGCTTTACGCTCATGATCGTGGGCGTTGTTTACTCTGCCCTTTGTTCTCTGACTTATCCTTGAACCCTCGCTTGCTCGGTTGGGGATCAACCTTTCCCCACGAGCCCTCAAACCACTGCTTCCCGACGTCGTGAATCTTGACTGACCATGCCGAACCGCCAGATGATGGTGTGCCTGCGTTGGATTAGGTGGGATCGGCGAGAGAGGTTTTCCTGTCACGGTGCATTATTCCACTGCCCGTGCTCTCTCGAAGGCGGCCCTGATTGTATCTTCGGAAAGGCCAAGGATGTGGGACGCGCGGGAGAAATCGGGCGGCGGAGGGCCGACGGCCTGCCTCAGCGTCTGCTGACTGACTCCCAGTATTTGTGCGGCGGTCGATAACATCTGTTGGGGATTGCCGCGGCGGCCCTGCATGGGTTGCGGCGGTTGCTGTAGCTGACGGGTTGCTTGTTGCATGCCCGAGATGGGCGTGCCGGTAAAGCAACCAAGGGTGTAGGGATACTCGCGGGTCATATGATAGTGATAGACGCGTTGCATCTTATCGTTCCACATGGCCGTATGGGTATGGCCGTGGCAGGCGTCAAGATCGGCATTGGTCAATGCTTTTCCATTCTCACCATGCAGCCCATAGATCCCGAAGCCGTCGAGTGCATAGCCGAGGAGATCGCTGTGTTGGGTGCCGGTCTCACTGCTGGTGCTCATGCAGGGACTATAGCCATGGTAATGGTATTGCCCCTGTCTCTCGGGGTGGCCGTTGCATGTATCCTGAATCTCGTGTGCCACGGCATCGCGGCCCCCGGCATCGAGGCCGTTGAAAATCGCAGCGCCGCTGAGTGCAAAGCCAATCATTCCCATTTCCAGGCAGGCCGGCTGCGCAGCGATGTGCGGGTCGAGCGGCAACGTCAGGACGATCTGTTGTGCCCGGATGGAGTTGGGATTGCCGTCGTATTGATAGGCGGGGTCTTGTTGCGCTACGGGGAATTCACCCGTCGGATGGTTCGGCAGGTCGTTCGCGCGCAGAACGCGCTGGCCTTGTTCGAGGGTGGCTGACAGGCTGGCGTGTGGCCAGGCCACGCTGCCTTGCACATGGATTTTTCTCTCAGGATACCAGACGGCCCCCGCGATCCAGTTGCCGTCGCGGAATGCACCGCCACCGCCGAACTGCTTCTGGCAAGAAAAAATGTACCCGACTTGCGGGCCTGCCGCGATCTTGCCGTCGCCAAGAGGGACACTCTCGTTATCAGCAACGGCAGTAGAAGTGCTGGCCAACATGATGAGCCATGCCGATAGAAATATCTTGGCGATCATGATAGCGCTACTCCCTCCCTTACATTCATTGGATCAACCATGCGCGTAAACGGCTAACGATTGTAGTCACGGTCGTAGATGTACGCCGCCATCGGTCGATCACTGTTGCACTCCTCCCCCAGCGTTCAGGTTTGGCGGACGACGGTGGTGAAATCGCCGGGAGCCAACGTACTGAGTTGTGAAAGGCTCACTTTCACCGACTCCGCAGACCATCGTGATTCATTGTATCCTTGAAGGTCTGCCAGGACACGCGTAAATAGTTTTGCTGCCTGATCCGGCCTGAGGTAGTCGAACAGGATGTTGAGAGTGAACCGCCTGACGGCCTTATCGCGCTGGTCCATCAGGCTGATTGGGCAGACGAACAGGCCTTCATACTTACGCTGGTGGTTGCTGGAATTCGGCAACCAGGTTCGAGATGCTGGCGCCCTGTGATCATTGTCACCGCACTCACAATAGCTGGCCGGCGTGAGGCACCCCGGCGCGGGTTTTTCTTTGCCCATCATCAATATTGCCTTGACGATAAAACCCATTCATCCTACCTACTACAAAACTGAAGGAGATTCACAATGAGCCAGAAAAAGACCGCAGAATGGCAACCGTTCGAGACAGCACCCAAGGATGGGACAGAACTTATCTTCTGGATTTCCAGCCAGAAAGGTTTTCAGGATATAACAGCCAACTTCTATTTTGCAGAGGGACAATGGTGGTGGGCCAACACAGAAGAGGTGTTAAAACGGGACCTTGTCAACGGATGGATGAGGTATCCGCAGCCGCCAACCCGCGCCCGGAAGGAATAACCATGACCGATACGCAACCGATGAAATGGCCGCTGTGCTAGAGGAGGTAGTGACACCCCGAACTATGCGTGTTTCAACGCCTTTAGGACGGCATTGGGTGAAACTTCTATGACTCTCAGCAGGACATGTGCCGGGCCATGCGGAACCCTCTTGCCCTGTTCCCACTTGCGGAGCGTAGGTAACGCAATCTCGAACTCATTGGAAAACTGCTCCTGAGAAAGACCCACCGATTTACGGATACGCGCAACATCGGTGGCACTGAACTTGTGTTCCCGCGCCCCGGTCTTTTTGCCCTGATGGTGTTCAAGGGCTTCATTTAAACCTTTCAGAATAGACTGACCAGCTTTCTTCATGTTCCTCTCCCTTTCATAACTTTTACGATCTGAGCCATCTCGTTACGCTCGGCCTTTGTCAAATTCACCTTGTCGTTCTTCTCGAAAATATCCAACAGATATACCGTGCCTCTCGATACCAACGGCAAATGAATGATCCGCGCTCCTCCGCTTTTCCCTCTGCCTTCCTGAGAGGCATACCTGAATTTATATACCCCGCCCGTTCCCTGCATCATCTCTCCGGTCTCCGGCTTCTGAGCTACGATTGTCACAACCTCATCCCGTTGCTTTTCAGACAGGATCTTTCTTGCCTTACCCAAATAGTACTCAGTTTCAACGACTGTACAATAACTATCCTTCATGGTTCATAGTAACCCATTGGGTTACTAATTGCAAGCACCTTAAATATCAATGGATAGAGGTTTCTGTTCATAAATTGACCAGCGATCCACGCCAAGAAAGCTACAAGATCGTTGCAGCATCAGTGAAGGTGTTATCCGATCGGCTTTCCACCGCAGATAATTGGCAAGCAAGAAAAGAACTCATACTGCTTCTTTCTTCGCACTGTCTTTGCTGTCTCAAGCGTGACCGTGATTTGAATGGATTCCCCATTCTGGGACTTTTCCGCCTTAAGATTATTCATCGCCTTACTATCGATGAAGATGAATCGGAATGGACTGCCGAACAACTTGATGCGCTACGACAACGAGACCTGTTCGGGAAAGCGCCCAAGCTTGAGCTTGAAAAGGTACCCGTATGGCCAAAAAATGCGTCGGCTCGTCTTCACGGTACGTTAGACTTCTTCACCTGGTTGTGATTCAAGATTCAGCATGAGGTCACGGTCAACGACTTGCGGTCTGTGTGTGCGAAGGACCACACGCCGGCCCTACGGGATGATATCGATAGGTGGACTGGCGCAAGGCTGTCGGTCACGTCATGACGACAACATGATTTCGTCCCACCGCGCGTGCATGTGGCGCAACGGCGCTGCTGTGTACCCTTCAAGCTGCCTGGCGGTGATAGTAGCGCAGAAGTCCACCGAGTCGTTCGCGACACAGTACGGGCTCTCCACGAGGCGGTTGCGTCATCTGAGGAAACAGCAACACATTGCCTTTACCCTGGTGGTTTCGCTCCGCGTGATAGTGCGCAAGATAATTCTGCAGCGCTCGCCTCAAGCTGCCTTCACCGAACAGAATCAGTTTGGATACACATTCCTCCTTTACTGATCGTACCCACCGCTCGGCATAAGCGTTCAGGTTAGGGCTGTGGGCGGGTAGTCTGATTGTTTGTACCTGACCCGACTCGATGATCGCTCGGAACGACTGCGTGTACTTGGTGTCACGGTCGTGGATCAGGTATCGACATTTGTGGAGAAAGCCCCATTCCTCCATCGTGACGTTACGCGCGATTTGCTGCATCCAGCGTTCATGTGGATGCACGGTGATGCCGGAAATCTCAACCGTGCGACTTTCCAAGTGGATACAGAACAGCACGTAGTACGTGACCACTCCACGTAGAGTGAGCACCGGCACGCTGAAGAAATCGGTTCCTGCCAGTACCGCCAGGTGGGTACGAATGCACGACGCCCATGTTGTCGTGCGCTTTCTCTGTGAGGCAGGAGGGATGTCGTGGCGCCGCAGAATGTTGCCTATCGTCTGATCCGAGACCTTGTGCCCGAGGTTGGCCAATGCCCCTGCGATTCGGTCATAGCCCCAGTCACGATTTTCCTTGGCCATGCGCACAATCAGTTGCTCGACTTCGTGGCGTACGTGAGGTCTGCCAGCGTGTCCGCGCACCTGGGACCCATCGAACTTCTGGACAACGAGCGTCCTGTACCAGCCGAGAATCGTCTCCGGCTTAGCGGCGTGAGCCACGTCCACCAGTGCCTTGAGGCCGAGCCGGTAGCCGATTTCGGCGAGTGTCTTTTTCTGCGGGTCGGACAGGAGTAAGCGCCGTTTCACCTGGTCCTTCAGGATACGGTTTTCGGCAGCCAGATACTCATTTCGAAGGAGCAGTTCCTGGTCCACCGTCCCCGTGATGTAGGCTAAGATACGTGGCCAATCCATACGCTTCTCCCATGGGTCGTGGAACAAGGGTGAGGATTCTACCTCTCGCCGGGGTGCGCAGACAAAGGCTTACCGAGACTACGACCGATCACGACCAAAGGCTGTTGAATTTCAAGAGGGTTGAGTTTTTTGACCGTACGCTTTCTTTCTACTTTGGTCGGACTCACAGGAATATCGGATTCGAGTTGCCGGCCAATGATTTCCATTGACAGAATATACCTGTCTTGATATAAAGTTAAATGGTCGATGTTCCCCCAAGTCTGTCCCGTGAAAAGCCCCTCCACTGGGTGGCCTCAGCGAAAAAGGACTACCTGAGCTTCCCGGCCGAGGTACAAGACGAGATGGGCTACGCGCTCGGCTTGGCGCAGCTGGGTGGCAAGCATCCGAACGCCAAACCCTGGAAGGGGGAGGGGCTGGCGTGCTGGAGATCGTCGAGGACCACCGTGGGGACACCTACCGCGCGGTCTACACGGTGCGGTTTAGCGAGGTGGTGTACGTGTTGCACGCCTTTCAGAAGAAATCGAAGCGCGGCATCAAGACACCCCAGACAGACGTAACGTTGATCACGGAGCGCGTGAAACGCGCCCAAGCCGATTACGAACGCAGAGGGACGCCATGACCACAATTACTCGCGGTACCACCAACGTCTTTGCCGACTTGGGCTATGCCGATGCCGCCGAACGGCAGATCAAGACTCGCCTGGCGCTCGCGGTCAATGAACTACTCAAACCACGCAAGTTGAAACAACGCGAAATTGCCACGCTGCTCGGCGTCCCGCAACCCAAAGTCTCGGCTCTGAAAAACTATCGGCTCGACCAATTTTCCGTCGAACGCCTGATGGAATTCCTCACGGCGCTCAATCAAGACGTGGAGATTATGATCCGACCGCGCGCCAATACCAGCGGGGTTGGGCATATTTCGGTGCTGGCGGTGCAGTAGCCCGTGGGGAACGAATGTGTAATCAGGCGATGTTGCTATCCCAAGCACGCCCACGACAATGTGGCCGCCGCACGGCGATCGTTCACTCCTCTCCTTAAAATCTGCGGAGCCCGTATTATGCCAAATGCTTGGGCTCTTGAGTCCTACGATCTTGCTGAGCAAGCATGATGGGGTTTTTGCCAGATGCGATACCAAGTAAATTTTCGCAGCTATGCTGCTGGTGGGACAATTAGTGTAACTACGTATGGCCGCCAGCGGCCAAATACAAGCTCGTTGCTGGTATTCCTTGGCATTAGATGTCACTTGTTGACACTTCGTGACTTAGACGTAAAAGACCGCTAACCACCTGAATAATCGGCCAAAGTACCTCGTTTTTTCATCGCCCTTTTAAGCCGAAGTTCCTGCGCTCGCAGAGCAAACTCTTCCTGTTGTTACCATGAGTTCGGGTGATTGTGCGTGTCTCGTTTCTGACTACACGGTGATCTGCTGGATCAAATCGAGCGCACGCGTGTGCTGGGGGGTGGGGTTGGTCACGATGTCAAAGGTGGGCGCGTCGGGTCCCGCCATGTCACTGGCAAAGCGACCAGCGCTGTCGCAGGTGGGTGCAGATCCCGACCAGGCAGGCAAGCTACCCGCGATGCCAGAGGTCTTCGAGACCGTCGCGAGTCGCACTCCGCACCGGTCGCTTGCGGGCCGGCCGCCTGCCGAACCTGCGCCATCCAAGTACTCTCTGTTCCGATTGATCGAAATACTTCGTCTTGACGCGACGTAATCGTTCGATTACAATTGATCTGTGTTCTCACTCCGCCCTTTACCGGAATTCACTGCCTGGCTAGACGGTTTGGCCGATGCCACGGTGCGTGCTGTGGTGGCCGCCAGGCTCAAGCGTCTTGAACGTGGATTGATGGGTGACGTGGAGCCTGTGGGCGAGGGTGTGTCGGAGCTGCGCATACACATGGGCGCTGGCTGGCGCGTGTACTTCGCTCAACGCGGAACGCAGATAGTCGTGCTATTGATTGGTGGCACCAAGCGCACTCAGAAGAGCGACATTAAGAAGGCCAAGGCTCTTGCCGCGCTGCTGGATTGATAGGAGAAGCACAATGACCAAACGCATCAAGGTAGCCGAACTACCCGAATTCGACGCAGCGCCGTACCTCGACAGTGAGGAGGCCATCGCCGCGTACCTGACCGACATTCTGGACGCGAACGATGGCGCCTTATTGGCCGCAGCGCTCGGCGAGATTGCCCGCGCTCGCGGCATGAGCGAGATAGCCAAGTCGGCAGGGATTACCCGCGAAGCCTTGTACAAGGCGTTGCGCCCCGATAGCGCTCCTCGCTTCGACACGGTAAGCCGTGTTTGTGCCGCGCTCGGCGTGCGCCTGGTTGCCCAGCCGTTGCATCCTGCCTGATTCGAGCCGGTTACCGGGTCGCCGAGCAGCCCGCGATGCCCATATTGAAATTTGGGCCTTTTCGGCGCCGAATCTCGACCACCGTGTGACTCCTTGGGTCGGTTGCCGCCTTCTGTCCCAGCTCCCCGGATGACCGGTTGTGGCCGATAGCGGCACTTACTAAACTAGTCGTTAGTAAAGCCTCATGCGGCCGCATAGGCGCACGAGGGTGCGTGAAAGAAACTGCGCACTAGCTGCGGCCGCTGTTGCAGGCTGCGCAGGATGCCATGGGCACGGGCTTTCAACTCTGTCTTCGTCCGGGCTGCGCCGCGGCCCAGTTTCCCCTTCACATGCGCCCAGGCCAACTCGTCGGGGTTCAGGTCGGGTGAATAGGGCGGCAGCACGCACAACTCCAGCCAGCCGGCCGGCCTGTGCGGCGACAAACCGCTGCACCCGCTTGGCCTTGTGCGTGGGATGGCCATCCACAATGAGGACGATCTTGCGGGTTATGCCTTGGAGCAGTCGCCGCAGGAACTCACAGAAGACCACGGCGGTCACCCGACGCTCGATGATCATGAAGCGACACTGCCCGTTCGCGTTGACGGCCGAAATCATGTTGAACCCAAAACGGGCGCCCGTGGTCTTGACCACCGGGGTCGTGCCCTTCACTCCCCAGGTGGTGCCGGCATGTGCATCGGAGCGCACCCCCGATTCGTCGGCGAAGAAGATGGCGGCTCCCTCCCGCTTGGCTTTCGCGGCAATCGCGGGATAGGCCTCCGTTCGCCACCGCTCCACGAGGATCGGATCCTGTTGCCAGGCGCGATAGAGGGGACGCTGGGGCGTAAAACCCAGCCGCCCCATCAGGCGGCCCACCGAAACCTCTGACAGACGCACGCCAAACGTACGCCGGATCACCTCCCGAATGATCGCCAACGTCCACAGGGCATATTCGAACTTCAATTGCTGGGGCGTCTTCGTGCGCACGATGCGCGCCAGTCTGGCCATCTGCGCGGTGGTCAGCTTGGTCGGGGCGCCGGGGATGGGCTTGGCCTTCAGCGCGTCCACGCCGCCCGTGTGGTAGGCCGCGAGCCACCGGTAGATCGTCCGCCGGTTGAGCCCCAGGCCGGCTCCCACGAACTCGGGACTTTCGCCCGCTTCAACCCGCTGCACCGCGCTCTGTCGGAGTTGCTCCAGGGCCTGATGGGACAGCGTCCGTGCATCGAACGTCTTCTTGCATCGCATGGGGAGCATATTAGCACATGAGGCTTTACTTGTGAATAGCTTAATAACACCCGAAGACCTCCGCCGTCAGCTCATCCGCCTTCGTCATATCGGACACGTTGCCGCCCGTCAAAAACCCCTCGATCACATGATCGTTTGCGGTGATGGCCAGATGGAGCTTTGTCGTCACGCCGGCGCGGTTGACACCTCTGGACCAGGCCCCCCTTTTGCGCCGCCCCCGTGGCGGTGAATTTTCATCGTGGTGGAGTCTGCCAGCACAATGTTCATCGTCACTTTCTTGCCCTGCTGTAGCTTCATCAACACACGCCACCATAAGCCCTTCTCCCCGCCACGCTTGAATCGCAGATAAATGGGATGCCACTTTCCGTAGCATGAGGGCAGGTCACGCCAAGGGCAGCCCGTTCGTAAAATGTACAAAATGGCACAGAACACATGATAGTGGCTGATCGTCTGCGGGCGACCCTTCCAGATATACTCCCCTTCGATCAACGGCTTGATGGTGTGGTCAAAATACTCCTGCGGTATCGGAAACAAACGCTTGTCCATGTGAACCTCCCCTCTTTACTGGAAGGTTAGCACAATTCATGACCTTTGATAACAGTGCCTAGGCACTGCAAGTTTCCCGGAAGAGCCACTTGACTCTTCCGGGAAAGCCTCATCGGCAAGAGGATGCCGCGACGTTAATTACTGATCTGCCACCATTGTGCCGGCACACCTGGCATAGTGATCGGCGTTAAGGAATTCGCCAATGCCGTGTCGATGAAGAAGGGCTGATAATTCATCGGCGAGGCCTGTGAGACCCAGGGTTTGCTGTGAGATGCGTCCTTGAGAACGTTGCCCGTCAAACTGACACCACGTACAAATTTTTGTCCCTATGCTGTCGAATTTGGGTGCGCAGGGAGAGTAACCCCTTCCTGGCGCACAGCGTGAGTCCGCCTTCTACGCCTAACTTCACCGAATTATCGGATCGACGTATATCGGCACACCGCTTGCCTATCCTGTCAAGAACTCGACCGCGATTCGCGGTTTTCGCATCTGAACACACCGCGCGTGCCACATTGTTTTTCATGTTTAAGTTATTATACGTACGTATGCAAGCACCACCTTTTCACGAAACAAAACGGCTATTCCGCTTGCGGAAGGGCGCATTGATGCACGGTGTGCAAAGTTGAGCCAGTCGCCCTGTTCGCTCTGGCGTCCCGGAGGCACTGAGGGGATCCAACCCGTTGTCCTCCGCATCTTCCCTGACCGTATCCCTCTATGAGTACGGAACGGATCTACATTGTGTATGGGTGGGGTCATTTATGCACTTCGTTCGCATCGGCAAGAAAGCCGTCAACCTCGATAGTGTGAGCTACTGCGAGGCGCAGATTTGGCAGGATGAGATGTCGCTTAAAGTCTACTTCGCCGGATCCGCAAACAATACTCCGCTGGTATTAACCGAAGAGGATGCCAAGGAGTTATGGAAGCGCTTGGATGAAATTGTGACAAAGCCCGTCTAACCCCTCGGTTATTTTCGGCGATGTTGGACAGACTCGTACGCGCATGCAGAGGAACCCCCGATGCGGCCCGTCCGATGCCTGGGTGAATGGGCTGCGGGATCAACCGCCAGGACAGAAAATGGGACGGCCTCCGTGGATTCCGTCAACACAGGGGACACCGTTCATCATGATGAACCTTACGGGGGAGGAGGATGTCATGTGGACATTGGGAAACAGTTCGCCTAAGGCCGTAGCAGGGACGGAACACGAACAAGAAAGTTTGACGTTCCTGGCACACGGCGTCGTCTTCCGAGGCATCCTGACCGTGGAGGGACAGGTGCGGGTTGATGGTCGAGTGGAGGGCGAAATCCACGCCAAGGGGACACTGATGATTGGAGACCACGCGGTGATCACCGGAAACATCAAAGCCGAAACCTTGATCACGAGCGGAAAAATCAGGGGTGATATCCTGGCGTCGGACACGGTCAAACTCCTGAAGCCCGGGATCGTGATCGGGGATATTCGCACGCCGGCGATGTCCATGGAAGCGGGCGCACAGTTTCAGGGGCAGTCCGATATGGAAGCCACGTCGTGGGGCGAGGACCGCAACACGTCGAGCGAGCAGACGCAGAACCGCACCGTCCACGGCGGGAAACTGCAGGCCTCAGGCTATTAGCCCAAACCATAGCGATGACGGCACAGATCCACCGT
>Ga0315281_10009790_pt1 | contig 13270 bp, 18 predicted proteins | sample YL17G07_0_MG_FD_204540 | JGI IMG/M metagenome (GOLD analysis project Ga0315281, IMG submission 204540) | Sediment microbial communities from Yellowstone Lake, YNP, Wyoming, USA - YL17G07_0 | ecosystem: Environmental > Aquatic > Freshwater > Lake > Sediment | place: USA: Wyoming | collected... | reverse complement strand
TGAGATGGAAGGATTGAAAGATGTAGCCGATATGATCGCGGCGAAACCGCGCCAGGGCGCTCTCGCGCATTGTCGAGATCTCTACGCCGTTCAATATGATGGAGCCGGATGTCGGGTGATCCAGTCCCGCAATGAGGCCTAGCAAGGTGGACTTCCCGCTCCCGGATGGGCCGACGATGGCGACGCGCTGTTTATCGGGAATCTCCAGTGTGACATCGTCGAGAATCGTGATCTGATGGCCTCCACCGGCCAAGCGCATTGTCAGATGAGAGATGGTAATCATGTCGTCGGTCTAGCCCGCATTACTCATGACGGTTCGTTGCGAAATCGCGCAGTCGCGTCGCGAGACGGGCATGCGGAGCCCGGGGACTGACACCCTTCTCCGCGTCCGCGCGTGGTGTCTGTCCCTGTCCGGACGGAGACAGACACAAGGGAAGAAGGGCCCTGTCCCCAGCAGTACGCCGAGGGAGCGAGCGGCGAGCCTGCCCGCCGAAGGCTTGTCGCAGCAGCGAATCCTCGATTGTAGCAGAAGCGCTCAAGAGCAATGCGGGCCACCTCCCACAGTATCGTCCAAGTCGGGCCTATATTATACTGGATGACGATGCGCTGCCCATGGATTCTCACAAAACTATTTTTCTGCCTCTGTCTTTTCCTGATCCTCGTCTGTGGGAATGATCGCGGCGGTGCCCTGGCCGCTCAATCTCCCTTGTCGAGCCCTCCGAACGAGGGTGCGGGATTAAAGCCGGGAACTAAGACGACTGCACCGCCGGTTCAAGCAAAGAAGCCTCTCTCTGCCGAACGCCTCCGCATCGTCGCCTTCGGCAACAGCCTGACGGCAGGCTTAGGTGTGCGACCGGATCAATCCTATCCCGCGCATCTGCAGCGGGCGCTGGCCGCGGCGGGCTATGCCTATCAGGTCGTGAACGCAGGTGTCAGCGGTGAGACGACAGCCGGAGGAGCCAGGCGGGTCTCCTGGGTCTTGAAGAACAAGCCGGCAATCGTCATCTTGGAACTCGGCGGTAACGACGGGCTCCGGGGCCTCAGCCTGCAGGAAACCAAAGCCAACCTCGAAAGGATCATTCAACAACTTCAGCAGGCTTCGGTCACCGTCGTGTTGGCGGGAATGAAACTCCCCCCGAATTATGGACAGGACTATACCGCAGGGTTTGAGTCGCTCTACCAGGCCTTAGCGAAGCAATACCGTCTGACGCTGATTCCATTTTTTCTCGATGGGGTGGCAGGCTCGTCCTCACTCAACCAGGCTGACGGAATTCATCCGACCGGAGAAGGCTATCGCATCATCGTCGAGAAGGTCTTCCCAACGCTTGAGCCACTGCTGCAACGCAGCCGGTGAAGGCGGTCGGAAGGCTGAAGACTGATGTGGCCGGAACTTTGAACTCATAACCTCGAGTCGCGTTTTTCCCGCCCGTCTCGCTCAAGTCAGGCATCGGCGATTGCAGCAGAAATTTTCATGAGTAACGCGGGTTAAGGCAAACACAGCGCAGCGCTCGTGGAGACGCGCCGCGCTGTGGGTCTAGAGAGGCAGTTGCCTGGAACTCAATCGATACGAGCTGGCTGGGTTTCGCAGCCTACTTTTTCTTGCCTTTCGGCTTCTGCGCGGCTTGCTCGGCATGCGCCAGCGACTCTTCCGCATGCTTCATCGATTCCTTGGCATGCTCGAGGGCTTCCTTCGCGTGGGCATTGTCGCTTCCTTTTATGGCTTCTTCCAGATGCGTGATGGCTTCTTTCTCGTGCGCGATGCCCTCCTTGGCATGTTTGATTACTTCCTTGACATGCCCGTTTTCGCCCGCGAAGGCGGCGCTCGATAGGCCCCCTGCGAGAAGACCGCACACCGCGACTGCGACAACGACAGCTTTAACTTGCCTCATAACTCCTCCTTTGTGATGGTGGACTCGTAACGTGGACCGGATCATACACCAGCGATACACCTTTGTTAAGACAGCGACCTCTTCGTGATCTCATGTTTGTCAAGGTACGACACACGCCATACGGAGACCTGTGGGTTTGAATAGTTCACCTCGGTAAAGTCTTTCCTGACTTTTTACCCCGAAGGGCCGGGGACTCGGAGGGAGGCTAGCTCCGACTCCCCGGGCAGGTCTGGAAGAGAGGAGGGCAACGACCAGACCCGTTACCTGCCCTTGCTTATCTTTTCCTTTTCTGGCCCCTAGCCCGCACAGGCGTCACGTTGCTCCGTGAACCATTCTGGGTCTTTCAGTCATCGATCCGAGCCCCTTCGATCAGCCCGTTCACCGATGTCCGAAACACTCGCAAACTGCCTCGACCGATCTTGGTGGCGCGCAAACGGCCTTCGTCGATCCATCGATAGACTGTCCACTTGCTGACCTTCAATAGCGTTGCCGTTTCCTGGATACGGAGTAACACCGGTTCCACAATTCACCCATCTTGCCAACGGCATGGCGGGGGAGCGACCCTGCTCACCATTCCCCCTGTGCAAACATGCGCCAGGAAGGAGACGCGCGAGCGCCTGCTCCGATTGGCCGCGAAACACCTACTTCATCGCTTGCCCGGTACAATACCAGCCGTCGCCCTTGACTCCATTCACTGCCGCAGCCAGCTGATCGGCTTTCACCTTCTCCCCGTCAATCGTCACTACGGCATGGCCCTTCATACTCTTGAGATCTGCAGCCTTCACACCGGGAAGTTTCGTCAGCGCCGCTCCCACATCGCCGAGATAGGCCTCGCAAAATTTCCCGCCGAGCATCACGACCACTTTCTGTTCGCCTGCAAAGACCGGCGTTGCCATTGCACAGGCGAATCCGATCAGACAGCCTACCTTGATGAGTGAATTCATGGTCTCCCCTCCTATTGAATGGTCACCGTTCTCTGTTCGCCACGATCCACCCTTGCTGAACAATTCCAGCCTGATGCGAGCGCGCGATCCACCGCCGCAGCGAACTGTTCAGGAGGTTCGTTTCCGGGCTGAAACTGCACCAGCACCGTGCCGTGGTCGTTCAAAAACTCCACCTGTCGAACTGTGTTGAATGCACGGAGCGCTCCCTCGACGTCCTCACGATGGTATTCACACATACGATCGAAAGTCTGGACGAGAACCTCGGCCGCCGTCTTTGACTCCATGGAATGGGTCTCTGGAATCTCGGCTGCGAACGACAAAGTTCCGATCATCAACGACCCGGCCAAAGCGAGAAAGAGCACTTGTCTCATAGCGACATTCCTTTCAAAACCAGCCCAGTAAAATAACCGGGGCGGAGGCGCACAGGAGGAAGCACCCGCACCCCGGATCAGTCCGAGCGAGGGAGGCAGCCTGACTCGGACATCGATAGATCGATAACCGTCAATTGTGTGGATGCGCGACTGCGATCGGATAAGGAAGCGCGAGAGGAATCAGCACGATACAGGCCGCCCGGGGTCCCTTATCCGATGAGGGCGAAGGGCACCGACGGCGGCGCACGGGAGTGGAGCAGAGAAGAGGAGAGCGAGGGGAATATCTGAATGGGAGATGAGACCACCAGCTGGACGACTGGGCCGACGGACAACGCCAGCGACTCCGTCACCAGCCCGGCATCGGACGTGGCCTGACAGGCCCAGGCGCAGAGCGCGTTGTGCGGAGCAGCCTCTTTCGAACCATGGTGCGCATGGCCGCTAGAGGGATCGACGTGACTCAAGGCGCAGCTCGCCGCCATCGCCGCGAGCGACCCATAGACCAGCGCTACAAACCCGGCGACAAGCGCGGTACTGTGTGAGACACCAGAACGCGTCATTAATTTCATCACGATGTCACTTCTATACGCGTCCACCATCAACCTGTCTACCGACGCCTGCTCACGGATGCTACAAATCGCATCGGGCCAGCCTTTGCAGCTACACAGATGAAATCAGTTCATGTTCCATGTTGTGCCTTGTATTGCGCGACGAGTTCGCTCACGCGCCGCCGGAGTACGTTGTTCATGACCACGCAAGGAATGGCGACCAGCAGCCCCGCCGCGGTGGCCTTGAGCGCAAGGCTCAGGCCGATCATGATCGACGTCACCGCCAACGCGCCGGATGTGCCCATCGTGTGAAACGTCAGCATGACGCCGAGGACCGTCCCGAGCAAACCGATATAGGGCGCATTGGCGGCCACGGTACCGATCACCACCAGCCGCCTGGTCAACATGATCTCGCACAGATCCAGCGAGGGAAACTGCCTCACGTCCACCGCCGGTAGAACAGCCAGCGCTCGACCGCCACCCCTATTGCCCATAAACTCAGCCCCAGCAAGAGTCCGATGACACCATACTCAACGAGTTCCTTGAGTCCTTCCATCGAAACACCACGGTCCTTTCTACGACAGTTGTCCGAGATATTGTTTTCGCCGCGCGTCACCCGTCGCATGCACGTCGTTGACGATCAGTGATCCGTCCGATTCTCGGAAATTAGCCTGTCGACCGAGCTCCCGATCACGCGCAAGCTTTGCTTCCCGATTTTTGTGCCGCGCAACTTTCCTTCCTCCACCCACCGATAGACTGTCCAGCGGCTCACATTTAAGACTATCGCCGCCTCATTGACCCGAAGTAATTGCGTATTCATCTTGCACCTCCCTATCGTGTCTTCGTCAGACTCATTACATTGTGAGAAGTCGCCCGGTGGATGAAGGCGCTTCAAGGACGCCCTCATCTCAACCCAGGACGACACAGCGTATCTCGACAAGCTAGAACAATCCCAACGTGACACCACCGTAGATCGCCCGGCCGTAGCCAGCGAAGAAGGCTTGTTGGCCTGCGGCAACGAGGGTCGTTTCCCCTCCAATCACTTGGCCGGATGCGGCGTATTTCTTATCTGCGATGTTATCCAGCTCCAGATACAACTTGGCAAATCTGACCCAGGAGTTATTCAACTCAAAGTTCTTATGCACATTCACATTTGCGATCACATAGGAGGGAATGCTGAACGTGTTGCTGTTGTTCAGGAAGTAGCTGTTGTAATAGCTGGCTTCGACCCAGCCGCCCCATCCGGTCGGCGCGTGATCGTACGCAACTTTGCTGTTCAATACGTCGGTCGGCACATTGGGCACTTTATGACCATCACGGACCAAGAAGATGCCCGCTGTTGCCTGATCTGAAAAGTTAATATACCTGGCCTGAATGTGGGTATACGCCCCGGAGAATCGTAGGCCGGTCAACGGTCGCCAGTCGTAGGAGGCTTCAATGCCGCGATATTGAGAGGAGTCAGCATTGACGGACGCCGTGTTCGACCCTGATATCGTCTGGGTGATGATCTCGTCCTTGAAGAACGTCAGAAACCCGACGAGTTGGACAGTCAGGTCCTTCGTGAGCTTCGATTCTGTGCCGATTTCCGTATTGAGGTTCTTTTGCGGTTTCAGATTAAAGTTGGTTCCGGGAAGCCCGGTGATGGGATCGCGCAAGAGCTGGCTCATTTGTGGGATGCCGTACCCCGTCGAGGTCCGAACCCAATGTCGATTAGCTTCCGACGGTTTCCAGGTGAGCGACATATCCGGGGCCCAGTTTGAGTAATCAAGACTCGCGTTGGCACGCGAGGCCACGGCGCCGGCCGTGTTGTAGTTGGTCGCCTGCGTGCTGAGGCGGGAGTGTTCGAAACCAAGCCCGGCCGCCAGCGTCCAGGTCGGCACGAATTCCAGTTCTTCACGGAAGCGGGCACCGATGTTGAAAATCGATCCACGGGAGTTCTGAATCAATGTCCCTTTTGTTCCATACCCGTCGGCAAGATTCTGGAACTGGTTGGCTTTTTGGTCCATCTCATTGACAAAGAAGCCGACATAGCTCTTCAGCGGCATCTCTCCAAGCCGGCCCTCGTGCCGTAGATCGGCGTAGTGCTTGTAGTTGAGATTGGTGTTTTCGGAGATCTGCGAAAATGTTTGCTGGATGTCTTTGACGTCGTAGTCGGCCTCGATCGTCAGGACGGTATTTGCGTTGATCTGCCGCTCGTACATGCCCCCCAGGATATTGCGACGATCGACGCGACTTTGATTAAGCAAGAGGGAGTTTGCGCAACCGCCGTTGTAGGCGCCGGGCGTACAGGTTGTTTGCGCGCCGCCTGCCTGCCGTTCGTTGGTGGTAAACTGCGCTTGGGTGAGTCTGGTCGGCACTTTCGTGTTCAGCCAATTGGAGATCGCTTTGAAATAGAAATTCTGCTTATCATCCACCTTGACGCGAAAATTGAGGTTGAGCGTCTGGGTGTTGTAATTACTGTTCTGAATGAAGCCGTCTTCCTTGACCTCGCTCGCAAACATGGCGATGTCGAATTTGTCCGTTTCTTGTCCGACGGCGAGGCCGTACTTTTGATATCCGTAGGAACCGCCCGACAAGAAGGTTTCCACTCCGTTGATGTCGCTCCCTCTTCTGGTCCTGAACTGCACCATCCCTCCGAGCGCATAGTTGTCGTACAAGGAAGACGACGCGCCTCGAGTCACTTCGACGCTCCGCATAAACCAGGGATCTTGCATGTCGAGGCGCGAGAGCCCGTCGGATTGGGTTTGCTGGAACCCGTCCTCGTAGATCTTAATGTCCCGAACGGCAAAGGTCGTTTTGGCGCCTTGGCCACGAATCATGATGCTGAAATCGCGAGGCCCGTTGGCCTGGCGAAGGACGATGCCCGGCAGGGATTCCATCGACTCTTTCATGGTCCTTGTCGGCTGGGAATCGGTTTCCGATGGCGGCGTGGCAGAAAGTGACACCCCTTCCGGCTGCTTATGGATCCGCTTGCTGACGACACTGAGATCGGACAGCTCATATTCCGGCATGGCCTCGGATGTTTGCGGTGCTGTTTTCTCCGTCACCACCTTGGGTCTTTCGCCCGGCGGCAAGGCGCCCTCCCGCGTTTTCTGAAGCTCGTCCAGCTCTTGGAGAATCCCCTTGAGCTGTTCGCGCAGTTGCTCTTCACGTGGCGAAGCTTGTGCGGCTGCCGGCTGCGTCGGCTCTTGTGCGACCGTGACGTGATCCAGACCGGCAATGCTTCCGAGCATTGCCACTGCCACAATAATTTGCGTAACTCTCTTGATTGACACCATGGCCCATACTCCTTCTCGTCATGAGAAATGGAACAATTGCCTCCGTGCAGACGCAGACCGCGCGACCTGCGGCTCTGTCAGTGCAGGGAGATGATTGATAAACGTTGAGTGGAGGCGACGTTATGAACGAGGAGGGGCGCGAGACTGGGCCGACTGCTGGGAGAGGAACGACGAGACAGAAGAGTCGACCAATAGCAGCATCGTCACGAAGTGAAGCGGCTGCGTCTGTGGCGTGGCAGTGGGAAGGTCAACGGTCGGATTGGCGTCACAAGCCCAGGAACAGAGAGAGGAATGCGCCATTCCGCCCTTGGGGTGATGGGCTGAGTGTGGCTGGCTCTCGAGCGCAAAGAGACAAGCTACTGCACTGACCGAGAGCGTCAGGTATAGCGTCGCAATGGCCAGAGCCAACGGGACGAAACACTTCCTCATTTCCCGCTCTCCATGACCTGCCGTATCACCGCTACTGCCTCGGAACTATCCCAGGCACGAGGCCCGACGGCTCGCCCGACCAACGCGCCATCCCGCGCGATTACGATCGTGGTCGGGAGGCCGCGCACCATGAAGGACCGTGACACTTCTTGATCTTCATCGAAGAGGACCGGCAGACTGACTCCCAGTTGAGACAGGAAGTGTGCGATGCCCTGGCGCTGAAGATCCGTCGTGACCGTCAGGAGGACAAAGTGTGCTGGGTCCAACTGCTTCTGCAAACGCGCCAGTGACGGCATTTCTTCTTTGCAGGGCCCGCACCATGTGGCCCAAAAATTAACCAGGACGGCCTTCCCTGCCAACTCGCTCGACTTCACGACCTTGCCGTCCAGCGTCGTGAGCTCAAAGGGTGCCGCCATGTTCCCGACCGGCAACCGGCTTATCTTGAGCGAGACAAAGGGATCGCCGGCAAGCGAGGGGCTGGCCGAAACGATGCTCATGAGAGAGAGCATCGCTGCAATCACAACTCGTTTCACCGGTACATTCACGTTACGGCTCCTGCCTCGCGACTTTCGGGGCTGGAAGTTGGAGCGTTTGGACGACCATGCGATGAACGGGCATCGCGTGCTCTATCCAAGCCAGAGCGACGAGCCCTTTCGAATTCATCGAGAGGGACGGTGTCTGGCCTTTCTTCTCATTTAATTTCTGCGGCGTACTAAATGTCTGTCCACGATCCAGGGACAGGCTCATCACGATTTCCCGCCGGACAGGGGATTGTTCTTCCCAGACGATGACGAGACGCCCCTCTGGATCGACCACCATCTGCGGATGATCAGGGAAGGTTCCCTTGGAGACGTTCAGTTTTTGCTTGGGCGATAAGGTGTCTCCGCGGTCGTCCGAGTAAGCCAGGAACACCGCTGGGGTCTCATCGATTCCCTCGGTATACCAAACAACATAGAGCCGCCCGAGCCGATCCGTCCCGATCGAGGCGGGCCGATGGGGGCAGCCGGGGAACACCCACTTGTCATGACCCACGATCACAGGTGAAGAAAACGTCCTCCCCCCGTCAGTGGAACGAGCCACCACCGTTTCGCGGAGATCGCCAGGGAGAACCTTGCGCCAGGCCACATAGAGCGTCCCATCCGGTCCGGTTGTGAGAGAGGTCCGACAACAGACGCAGGTGTTCTCATCCACCTTGAGGTTCTTCGCGACGGTGCGACCGTGATCGGTCGATCGCGTCACAAAAGTGCCTGGTTCTTTCTTGCCTTCCCGCCCATCTATCCAGGCCATATGCACGACGCCGTCAGGAGCGACATGGATCGAATCGAAACTGTGGCCGATGACCTGCTCGTCATCGTTCACTAGAATGGATGACAGAAATGTTTTGCCTCCGTCCTTGGACCGGCTCAGCCGCAGTTCGTTTGAGAACGGCTTATCCGTCGTCAGTTTCGGATGGGTTAAGGCCCATGTCAGGAACACGTCGTCTCCAACAACCGCCAATGCCGGGGCTTCCTGTCGCATGTAGGGCGCTTCGGTCGGCTGGTTCACTTTAACTGGAGCCCTGATCGGTCCACCCGGCCTCTCAGTTCTGGCATAGAGGACCGTGCGTAAGTCCTTGTCCTCCTCCACCCAGGCGAGCGAGATACGGCCCTCGTTATCAATCTGGACAGAAGGACCTACCACCGCCCTTACCTTGTGATCGGTCGTCAGTTTCGGCCCGAATCCCAACGTCTGATCCGGCTCGGCCAGCGCCATCGACGCGAACGAGACGACACTGATAGCAATCCCGACCATCCACCTCAGTCTCTTGGTTCTGAATTTCCGTTCGATCATGGTGCGCCTCACTTCGATCCACGAATGGAGAATGGTACGTCGCGCCCGTTTGAACCTTGCCGGCCGCTCACTCCGGGCACCGATTCGAGGGACTCTTTCATGCTTCTCGTCGGTTGGTCCGAGAATTCAGACCGCGGAACAGTGGACCTCGCCGTTCCTTCCGGCTGCGAGCGGAGTTGACGCAATTCGCGCTCGATCTTCGCACGATCCCGCTGCAGTTCCTGAATACGCGCCGCCCGTGCCGACTCGCTCATCACGTCCTGCTTCTCCTCAGCCAAGGCTGGCATAGCCACTATGCCTAGAAGGCCCAACGCCAGCGCCGCCATCTTCAATCCTTGGCCTGAGAGCAGAGACATAGGACATCAATTCCTATCGGCTAACTTCCGAGGCTATAGACCATGGGAACATACACCGCTACTTCGTGCGTACCGAGTGGTTGATGCATATGGAGCGGACAGACCAACCGGATGGCTTCCATGGCCGCGTTATCGAGCGCCTCATAGCCGGAACTGCGATGCACCTTTACCTCCGACAGGTGGCCATCGGCTCGAATGACTGCGCGCAGCACGACCTTCCCTTCCCAGCCATTGAGGCGCGCGGTGCTCGGATAGCGTTTGATCTCAGCCAGTCTTCGCCTCAGCGATTCGGCCAACCAGCCATGATCGACTTTGACTGCGGGCGTCTGACGGGTTGCCACTGCCGTTTGCGGCGTGGACTCTCTCACCACAGGCTCCGCGTCGTTCGCAGTAACAATCGCCTGCGCTAGGGGAGCAGCCGGGTCGGGATCGTGCGTAACGGGAGCAGCCTCAATGGCGTGTGCTTCGACAGGATGAACGGGCGCTTCGGTTGTCACGGGCTGGGGCACTGCTTGCTGCACCGGCGCTGCGGTAATCACTGGTTCATCAATTACTGCTTCATGTTGAATGACAGGGGCTATCGACTCGACTATGGATTGCTTGGTCTGCTCAACCTCTGTTGGTTGCTGTTCCCTGACTTGCATCACCTCGCGGGGTTGCACCTCCCGCGTGACCATTTTAGGCTGACTGGGGGCAGGGGCTGCCGGACGTAGAGTCGGCTTCGCAGGCTCCTGGGTTGGTTTGGCTTCAGCCTGACGCGATTCTTGAGTCCGTTGTGGTTCGACCAATGCAACATCCCATGTGAACGGTTCTTTTGGCAAGACTGGTTTGACCTGCGCCATGAGCCCGAGGGTCACGGTCAGCGCAAGGCCGTGAAAGACCGCGGACACCACCCATCCTTGCACGTGATACTGTCTATTTGGACTGACCATAACTTGATCACCACCTGTGTGAATGACTGCTCGGCTTTAGGCTCAGTCCTTGTTTCCTCAGTCAACTGACACAGGGAGGTGCACATCTGAACAGATGCCCATAACCATAAATCGCAACCTTCCTCGGGGAGAGAGGCGCGAATGTTGTTACCAACAAGCTCGGAAGATGAAAAAGAGGAGGATCTATGCGAAGGGCGGCGCGCGTGATGGTGGCTGAACTGTGAGGGGAGCAGGGATCAGCGATTTGAAGCTTTTTTGATCTAAGAGAACGACTTGTTCAACAGGGGTGAAGGAGACAGAGGTTCCCTCGACCGCATCGGCCGAGATGCAGAGCCATGAACAGAGTGCGGTGGCGTGAGTCGCAGCGTTGTGATGCTCATGTTGCCCCATGTGGGCGGTGAGCTGCGGGTACACAATCCCGCTGAGCGCCACAAGCCAGAGTGCGAACCCTCCGACTACACATTGTCGAATCATACGGTTCATAGAACTTTATCGAAGAGCCGCTGCCTTTACCGGCTCCTTTTTCTGAATCCGCGCGACGGTTTCATCGATCTTCTGTTCGGTGAGCAGCCCGCCCTTGATGTATTCCTGCACGCGCCCCTCTTGGTCGATGAAGACGCTCACGGGTAATCCGAACACGCCGAATTGGTTGGCGACTTTGTTGTCGCGATCCATCAGGACCGGGAATGTGTGGCCGTATTGCTTGATATGCTCACGCACTTTGGCATCATCCTCCAATTCGTTGACGGCGAGGACCATGAAGCCTTTGTCACGCAGCTTGTCATACATGGTTTGCATGGCCGGCATTTCGGTCGTGCAGGGTTTGCACCAAGTGGCCCAGAAGTTCACGAGCACGATCTTCCCACGGTACTGGCTGAGGCTCTGTTCCTTGCCGGCCAGGTCGGTCAATCGAAAATCCTCTGCCTGCATGCCGACCGTCGGGACTCGTGAACCCATACTCCAGCTGTCGAAGGCCGGCAGTGCGGTCAATACAGCGAGTAGCACAAACCCCATAAGCACCGCGGTGATTCTTCTTGGTCTCATGTCAGCCTCCTCTACTTCAAACGTTTCGATTACGACGGGTTCGTCATTTGGAATGAGCGTGTCAGCCCAAAGATGTAACTGGTTCCCTGCGCCAGACTGTTATTGGAATCCCGCTCAAATGGGATCTGCGCGAAAAAGTAGACCGACGTCATATTCGTCCAATTTGATTCGATGAGCTGCCCCAGGCCGACTTGGAAGCCCGGTGTAAAAGCGTAGTAGGTCGATCCGGTGGTCGGCACAGCGCGGTTCTTGATAGCGGGGTCGATCTCTATCGGTTCACCAGGGAAACCAGCTCCGTCGGCAGGTGTTGCAGAGCGAAGGAGCGACGAACTGAAATTGTCATGCACGAGATAGCGGTAATTAAGCTGGGTGGTGAGAACCAGCCATGGAGTCGTCACGAGATTCAATCCGGCATTGAGCATGTATTCGTCGCCAAATTGATAACCATCGTTGTTTCGGAACGTGTGTCGGTAACTGGCTGATGCAAATTGATTGAGCCGATGCGGGATCAATTCATAGGTCTGATAAATTGTCGGATTCAAGCCGACTTGCCCCCGACCGAGTTGTGTGGGCGACTCCATCACAAGTTCAGCGTTGTCATGTGCGTGTGTATTGCCGGTTGGGAGATAGACGCCAAGTCCCAGCACCACTAAACTCCGAAGGGTGGGTAACGCATTGTACTTGAAGCCCATACGCAGGTCTCCAATCCCATTGGCGGAGAAATTCGACGGCGCACCTTCGCCGTTTGCTCCATCTTCTCCTAGGCCATCGATGTGCTTGTGAGTGCGCCACATATAGGGGAGCGTGAATTGTATTCCGAACCGATCGGTGAGACCGTAATTGAGGTCGAGCGTCGCCTGCTGCGTAATGGTGCGAGTCTCCTGATGATGGCCCAAAATCATTTCTCGGCTCGCCTGATCGACCGCTGGGATGACTCCATCGGTTCCACCTAGTAATCGCATCGGTGTGTAATTGTAAATCGTATTGACCGTGAGGAGGCCTGCCTGCGGAACTTGCTGCTGAGATCCGATCACGACGAAACAGGTCACGGCACCGCAGGAGGCTTGTGCCTGCCGGTTGCTGGGCCACGAGAAGACAACGACTGCCAGACTGAGAATAAATCCGAGTATGAACCGTTTCCCTACCATGATAACGTTGGTCCTTTCTCTCTAGAAGAATCGTCTCTACCCGGCCATCCTACAACCCAATTAGTGGATCGCATGAGAGACGGAATGCGGCCCTGCTGCGAGCCGATGAGCAACGAAGACTACAGAGAGAAAGACGGAGGGGCGCGGCTGGGAGAAGTTTGGCACGCCTCAATGGAGGGCTGTGCAGAGTGTGAGAGTGTGATGAAAGCAATGGGACTGAGTTCGGCCTGAAACGTGACCGCCGCTGTATCGAGGACCGTCCCTGCGGCACACATCCAGGAGCAGAGTAGGGTGCCGTGCGTCGCAGCCTGATGCTGAGCATGGTGTCCGGCATGCTCGACCGACTGTGCTTGAGCCAATCCGCCGACGGAAAGGACGCAGAGGATCAGGAAGATCGATAGGAGTTTGAGGACCATGTGGTTCATGAGCAACGGTCCAGTGTGACTTGGGCGAATGCTACTGGATGCCCACTAGGCCTGTCAAGCCAGCTACTCGCGCTAGGGC
>Ga0315281_10009789_pt1 | contig 13271 bp, 9 predicted proteins | sample YL17G07_0_MG_FD_204540 | JGI IMG/M metagenome (GOLD analysis project Ga0315281, IMG submission 204540) | Sediment microbial communities from Yellowstone Lake, YNP, Wyoming, USA - YL17G07_0 | ecosystem: Environmental > Aquatic > Freshwater > Lake > Sediment | place: USA: Wyoming | collected... | reverse complement strand
CGCGGAGTCGCGGGCGTCGGTCACGGCCGAGCGGAAGGCCTGGGCGACCAGGGCACTGCAGTGGACGTTGCCCGCGGGCAGGCCGTCCAGGGCCTGGAGGATCCGTTCGGCGGTCACGGCGAACGGGGCCTCGTCCAGGGTCAGGCCCGCCGCCAACTCCGTGGCCGCGCTGGCGCAGGCCAGGGTCGCGGCGCAGCCGTCGGTCTGAAAAGAGCAGTCCGCGATCGTGTCTCCCTCCAGGAGCAGGAAGAACTCGACCGTTTCTCCATGCCCGCTGTCGGCCTTGGCGTGTCCGTCGGCTTGAGGGAGCGGCCGCATGTTCCTGGGGTTGAGCATATGCTCGACGGCCCGGGCCGAATAAAGCTCGCGAAGCTTGGCGCGCACTTCCTTCTTATCGTCGTCCGCCGCCTGCCCGGTTCTTTTGCTTTTCGGCATGGCTCTTTTCGTCCGTTAAAGACAGGTATTATATCATTTGCCGCGTCCGGTGTCCGACTCCGGGTCATTTTTCGGAAGGTCCGGATTAACGGCGCCGGATGCGTGGGAAAATGGTGCGGGAAAATGGTGCCAGGGAAAATGGTGCCAGAGATGCTTTTCCCTTTTTTGCCAAGGGGCCTTTTATGGGGAAAAGGATGTCTGGCACCAATTGTTTGTGAAAGGGCTTTGGATTCCCCGAGAATTAGACGGGCGGTGAGATCACCACGTCATCTCCCGCCACGTCGCTTCGCTCCTCGCGGCTTCGGCCTTCGGCCTCGGCATCTGATATATTCCTCGTGACGACAGAAGCGATGACGATTTTATTTCTATTCTTCGATGATGCGGGAGAGCTCGATCTCGAGCCGGGGGTCGAGGGGGGCGGGATGGTGGGTCTCCAGGATGTGTCGGGCCCGGGCGAGCGCCCACGTCCGCGCCCCGTCTTTCTTGCTTTCCCACTCGCTGTACGGTCTCCGGTCCATGAGTGATCCGGTCCAAAGCCGACGCATGTGGCGCAGCGTATGGTCATGCATCAAAAAGCTTTGGCCCGGTCCAACCTCCCGGATGGCATCTATGGCAAGGTTTTCCTTGTCCACGACGATCCCTTCCATCATCTTGGCCACGAGGCCGAATATCTCGCAGTCCATGATCAATTGCTCATAGGACCAGATGAGGCTGCCGTTTAAAAGCCCGGCGCCCAGGAGCATGTCCGACCCGGCGACCGAGGCCATGAAGGTCGAAAGGCTGTTCTCAATCCCGGCCTGCCAGTCCGGCTCCTTGGCCCCGGTGGCGAACGAGCCCATGGACAAAGGAACATGATAAAAATCCGCCAGGACGTTGGTCGCTGCGCCGAACAGGAAATCCTCGGGCCCGCCGCCCGTGTAGGCGCCGTTGCGGAGGTCCATCGTGGTCTGGGCCGCGGCATAAAAAACCGGCGCGCCCGGGAAAGCCAGCTCGATGAGGGCTAGGGCGCTCAGCACTTCGGCATTGGCCACGACCAGGTTCCCGGCCAGGGTCGCGGGCCCGGTCGAGGCGCAGGAGCACATGCTCATGAAACCCACCGGAAGCCCGGCCTCGGCTCCGACCAGGGCCGCTTCAAGACTTCCCGGGTCTTGGGCCAGGGGCGAGACCGTGCATTCCATGATGGACAGGAGCGGCCGCTCGCGGAGGGCCCGGCGGCCGCCGGCGAGGGTCGAGGCCATCTCCACGGCGCCGCGCGCTTCAAGCTCGGAATAGATGCTCTCGGTCTGGACATGTTTCGTCGAATTCTTCCAGATGGCCAGGAGCTCGTGGAGACCGCGCGTCGGGGCCGGGCGGTCCTGGGCCGAAACGGGGACCCAGTGAAAGGCGATCTCGTCGAGATAGTCCGCCGCGCGGGCGATGTCGGCTACGTCCTGCCAGCAGGACCGGCGCCGCTCGCCGCTTTGAATGTCGATCACTTGGACGCCGCAGCCGTCCGTCCCCAGATAGACATGCTGGCCGTCCAGGGGCAGATCCCGGGCCGGGTCCAGAGCCGCCAGAGTGTATGCGGGCGGAGCCAGCCCGAGGGCCGACTCGATCACGCGGCGCGGGACCTTGACCAACATGCTCGTCCGGTCCACTGCGGCGCCGTGGGCCTGCCATATGTCCAGCGCCCGGGCGGAGGGAAATTTGACGCCGACCGTTTCGATGACCTCGAGCGTCGCCTCGTGGATCTTGAAAACATCGTCCCGGCTAAGGATATTCAGGCTCAGTTTCGGATAGGTGATCGATTTGACCTTGCCTGCCATTCTAGCCCTCTGTGCGGCTTGCCGGAGAAGATCCGCCCGGGCCGGCGGCTCCCCGCTTCCAGTAGAGATAAGCGGGTATGCCCAAACAGATGATCCCCAGTCCGATCAGGGATTTCACGGGCTGGGCCAGGATCGTGTTGAAGAAAATAGCGATGTTGATCAGGACAAAAAGCAAGGGAACGACGGGGTAGCCCCAGGCGCGGTAGGGCCTTGTTTTGTCGGGCATCTTGTGCCGGAGCACGATGACCGAAATACCTGTAGCCGCGAAATAGATCACGAGGGCGAAGACCACGTATTCGTAAAGCGCCTGGTAGGTCCCGGTGAGGCAGAGGATGCACGACCAGACGGCCTGGCCCAGCAGGGCCTTGGTCGGCACGCGGAAGCGGGGATGGATATAGGACATGCTCTTGAAAAACGCCTTGTCCTCGGACATGGCCAGATAGACGCGCGGGCCGTAGATGATGGTAGCACTCAGGCAGCCGAACACGGAGACCATCACCGCGGCCGAGAAGACCGATGTGGCGGCGGCGCCGAAGAGCTGCGTCGAGGCCAACTCTCCGACCTTGGTGACGCCCTTCATCTTTGAGACCGGGAGCGCCAGGATGTAAACGACGTTCATCAGCAAATAAACCAGGGTCACGGTGAGAGTCCCCAGGATGAGGCCGATGGGGATATTCCGCTCGGGCCGCTTGATCTCCTCGGCCGTGCAGTTCACGCCGTACCAGCCGTCATAGGTCCAGAGCACGGCAATCAGGGCCAGCCCAAACAACTTGAACGTCGACGGGCCGAATCCCCCGCCGCCCGAAAACAATTGATCAAGACGGGTGAGCCCCGCTTTCTTTCCGAGAGTGAGCCCGAGGATGACGATGGCCGCCACCGAGCCGAGCCTCAACAAAGTGAAGATATTCTGGACCACGCTTCCGCTCTTGATGCCGAAATAATTGACCGCCGTCAGGATGACGATCGAGGCCATGGCCACAAGCTGGCCGGCCGAGAGCGAATAGGCATAACCGAAAATGTTGAGGTGCAGGAGGACGGACTGGCTCGAAAGCGAGGGGATGAAGGAGCCGAAAAATTCGGCGAACCCGACGGCCAGGGTGGCGATCCCTCCGCACATGATGAACCAGAAAAACCCCCAACCGAAAAGGAACCCGGCCCAATGTCCGTAAGCCTCGCGGATGTAGATGTATTGGCCCCCGGCCTTGGGAAACATGGCGCCCAGCTCGGCGAAGGACAGGGCGCCGAAGATGGTGAACAACCCTCCGACCAGCCAGACCAGGAGGATCAGGCCGGGCGAGGGCAGGTATCCGGCGATGATGCCAGAGGTCATGAAGATCCCGGAGCCGATGACCGAGCCGATGACGAGAAACGTCGTGTCGAGAAGGCCCAGCTTCCGGAGGAGGCCGGGCTTGCTTTCAATGCTTTGATCGTTCATTTTTCACTCAACCCGTGCGTTGTTTGATTTTGGCCAGTTCGGAATCGGGGATCGTCCGAAGGACTCTGCCCAGCTTGCCCTGAACGGGGGAGGCCTTCACCAGGGAATTTGCGACGGCTTCACCGGCCGCCTCGGCTCCCGCTTCGATCATTCGGCCAAGGAAGGAATCGTCGATCATCTTGTAGCTGAAAACACGGGGGCCTTCATTCTCCATGCTCATAGGGTTGGCCGTCGAAAACATGAGGCAGGAGACAGTGTCCGTGCCGCCGGGCGCCGTCCAAGACGAGCATTCGGCCGCCAGGCTTTTCACGACCCGTTGGATCTGGTTGGGAAGGACGGGAATGTCCGTGCCGACGATGAGGGTCAAAGAGTCTCCGCCGGAGGTCAAGTCTCCGTTGTTGTGGTTGGAAGCAACGAGCACGCCGAGCACGAATTCCCGGCCGGCCAGGACTAGGATCCGGGACGAGGAACCGATGCCCCCTTTCCAGCCCAACGCCCTCAATCCATACCCCGCGCCCACTGCGCCTTCCTGGACGGGACCGTCGGATGCGTCGCGGAACACGGCCAAGATTTCTTCTTCCTTGAAAAGTCGGCGGGGCATGTCGTTCAAGTAAGAATCATCGACGCCGATGACCAGGGGCGGCCAGACCTCTTCGCGTTTGAGGACAAAACCATAGGACAGGATGGCGTCATAGACGGCGCCGACATTGTAGGAGTTGGCGATGACGACCGGGGAATTGAGATAGCAGAAATCATCCATGACCTCATACCCGGTCATCTCTCCTTTCCCGGTGAGAACCGCGGCTCCGGCAAACAGCCTCATCTCCTTATCCATGGCATACGGCAGGATGGCGGTGAGGCCCGTCCGGGTCGAGACCGGCCTTCCGGATTCATCCAAGAAATCTTCATGGACCGTGAGGTGGCCGGCTTTGACCCCCGGGACATCGGTCAGGGAGTTTTTTTTGCCGCGGACGATTTCCTTATCCATCGCTTTAATCGATGCTCGAAAACTTCATCATGATGCGCCGGACCTGGTCGAGGGGAATGCCGTAAGCGGTATTGCCGTCGCGGCCGACAATCGTCCCCGCCATGGTCAGCGCGTTGAGGATGGCCTCCTGGGTCGCTTCCACGGCGGCCTGGTAGAGAGGCGTAATCCAGAAGTCGCTCACCGAGCGGACATCGCGAAACGGAGCTTGTTTGTCTCTCGGGATCCTGTCGGCCGTGGAGAAAGCGAGGATGATGTCGCCGCTTCCGGTGTGGGACGTGGCTCCGGCCTGGGCCAGCCCCAGGGCAACACGTTTGGCGATTTTTTTCAGCTGAAAAGGGAGAAGAGGAGCGTCTGTCGCGGCGACAAGGATGATCGACCTGGTTTTTCCGGGTTGAGGGTTGAATCCCTTGATTTTTCGGCCAACGGGGACGCCGTCGATCCTCAGCTCCGAACGGCTGGCCGTGTTGGCCATGACCAGGACCCCGACAGTGTCGTTATCCCCGGTTCTGCGGGAGGACGTCCCGATGCCTCCCTTGAACCCAAAGGCCATCATTCCGGTGCCGCCGCCCACCGCGCCCTCGGCCACCGGGCCGGGTTTTGCCCCGTCGAGGGCATTGAAAACGTCGTCCGTGTTGATCGGCCGGCTGGGCGTGTCGCTCAGGAAGTCATCAAAACATTCGGCTACGACCGGACAGGCCGTTTCCTCCGTGACTCCCATGCGGGGGTTGAGCCGGGAAAGGTATTCCATGGCCGCGCCATAGACGATGCCGACATTATAGGTCCCGGTGAGGAATATCGGGGTCCGCAGCAGCCCCGTGTTCTCAATCGGAGCGACCCCGGTCATTTCACCCCAGCCGTTGAGGTTGAAAGCGGAGGCCCAGAGGTTCTCTTCGTAAACATTGCCGGAATGGGGAAGAATGACCGTCACCCCGGTCCTGGCCGCCCCTTTTCCCTCGCCTTTGATGATCGTGGTCTGGCCGACCCTAACGCCCTCCACGTCGGTCAGCGCATTGTGCGGCCCTGTCTCAAGCGTCCCAATTCTGATTCCGAGCTCCCGGAGTCTTTTTCGAGGTTCGTCCTTGACCCGCTCCTGGAGCCTCGGGCTCGTTGTTATTTCTTGGATGAGGCCGGTCAGCGGCCATAAGGAAAGCCCGCCGAGTGTCGTCCCCATGAAACGGCGGCGATTCATCGGCTTGTCCTCATTTCGTCCCGGGGCATCCTTTTTAAATGGGGAAAAGCATCTCTGGCACCATTTTCGGTTCGCAGGGAATCCTCACGAGCCTTTGCCGAGAAGACAGGCGAGGGCATTGAGCTTGACGTTGATTTTCTGCAGGGCGGTCTCAAGATGGGCGATGGCGGCGGCGACCCCTTGCTCATTGCCCGCCTCGGCCGCTTCCTGAAGCTCCGGGAGAAGGAGCGCGGCGTAGGTAGAGCGCGTCCCGAAGATGAGATGCTTGAACCAATTCCTGTTGGGAATGCCGTCGGCAAGGGAAAAATCACGTTCGATGGCCAGTAAAAGCCGGTTGGCTTCTTTCGCTTTTTCCGCGGGAAGCACTATCTCTTTGCCCGGCGAGGCAAATATCGAAGGATTGAGGGCGGAAGCGTTCTCCCTCATCTCCTCGACGAGTCCCAAGAGTTTTCCGAGTTTCTTCTTCGAGGGGTCGAACGGCTTGGCCCACTTATGGAGATAGTCCTTGATCGCCGCGGCATAGGCTTCATAATCGAGTGGCAGAAGCGGCCTTGAGCTGAGGTCGATGGCCTGGCGGGCCCAGATCTTGGCCAGGGTCGCGGTGTAGCGCATCCCAGGGTCGCCGAAATGGGTCATCCAGTAATAATCATCGTACCTGGAGTGGTAAACGCCGTAATCCCCGTTGAAGCTCATGTCCAGGGCTGGGGCGCAGATGTGGTTGAGGAAAACCGTATGGTCGGAGCCGCTCCCGATGGGGTTGATCTCGGCGGCACCGCCGCTGATGGCGATCGTGCCCTTCTCCTTGGAACCCGCCTTCCAGCACTCGTAAACCGATTTGCCTGTGGCAGGGTCGGGGACTTCGCGGATCGCGTCGAGAATGACCTGCGAGAGGGCGGGAACGGCCGAGACGCTATAAACCTTCCCGGAGGCGGAGCTGTCGACATTGAGATAGGCGATGAGGTTCCGGGTCAGCCTGTTGCGGTTCTCCTCGCCCCACTCCGTCGAGCCGGTCAAGGTGAATTCCTCGGCGTCCCAGTTGGCGAAATAGATCGAGCGCCGGGGGACGAACCCGGCCTTTCGGGCTTCGCCGAACGCCCGGGCCAGCTCCATCAGGCAGGCCGTGCCGCTCGAGGGGTCAAGCCCGCCGAAAACCCAGGCATCGCGATGGTTGCCGAGGAGCACGAATTTATCGGGGTCTTCGCTGCCCTTGATGGCGCCGAGGACATTCGTGATTGTTCTGACGGAATTGTCCATCTTGATGTCGATATGGATGACCGGACTCTCGCCTCCCAGCCGGTACGTGACGGGCAAGGCTCCTTTCCATTCACGGGGAGCTTCGTCTCCGGGCATCGCCTGGAAAATGGGCAAGGCGTTCTCGCCAGAAATCGGAATGCTGATGATCTTCGGCAGGGAGAGGCTTTCCTCCGGGGATAATCGTTTGGCGCCGGGGAGCGAGGCCCATCCGGGAGTCAGCGGGTCGCCGGGATAGATGAAATCAAACGGGATCCCGCCTCTCTGAATGTGGCTCATCGGACCCCATGGCCCGTCGGGGAAAACCGGGCCGCGAGACGCGCCGTCGTCCCTGGGGTCGGAATAGATGAGCAGGCCGGCCAAGCCCCTCTTCTCGGCCGTCTGGGCCTTGAAGCCTCGGTAGCTGTAGGGCGCCGAATAGCGCACGAGGGCGATCTTTCCCTTGAGATTGATGCCCTTTTTTTCTAAATAGTCGAAGTCTTGAGGGTTGCCGCTGTTGGCATAGACGACCGGGGCGGTGATATCGCCCGAGCGGGAGTAGGCATTGTAGGGCAGTCCGACATCCTCCCTGGAAGTGTCCGAGTCTTGACTGTAGCTGGCCTCTTTCATATTCAGCTGCTGCTTCTTGGGCGAGACGATCTCCACCAGGATCCTCTCAGGAAAAGAGAGGAGGACTTCATACTGGCACAGATGGACGTCCTCCAGGCCGTAGGATTTCCACTCGTCGGCGACGAATCTCGCCAGTTCCTCATTTCGGGGAGAGGAAGCGACATGCGGCTCCGAGGCGAAATATTTTAAGTGCCGGTCGATCTTTTCAGCGGAGATTGTTTTATCGATAAAGCTTTTATAAGCCGAAATGGGTTCCGCCGTCTCTTTGGCAGCGGACGGACGCCCATGATTCGACGCGATCCCGACGGACGAGAGCACGATGATCAATAGGGTCGCCACAGGCCGGAATTTGCGGATCACCGATCTTTCCGTTTTCCCAATTGTAGGACTTCACCCAAATAGAAGTCAAAATGTATTTTTTTGACTTTGAGTTTGATAATATCAATAATATCCTCTAACCCATGAAACCGAATAAATACCCCCGGGGCTCTGTTTTCTACAGGAATCTTCATTATTCGTACCCTTTGATCGCAAAAGGCCGCGGCCTCCGCCTTATCGACCTGAACGGCAAGGAATACCTGGACGCGAGCGGCGGGGCGGCGGTGGTGAATATCGGGCACGGGGTCAAAGAGGTGGCCGAGGCCATCGGACGCCAGGCCCGGAACGTCGCCTACGTGAGCGGCATGCATTTCAGCCATTCTCCGGTGGAAGAACTGGCTCGGCGGGTCTCCGGCCGACTTCCGTTCCGGGGAGGGAAGGTCTATTTTCTGAACAGCGGCTCCGAGGCCGTCGAAGCTTCTCTCAAGCTCGCCAGACAATACTGGGTCGAACGGGGGCAAAAAGCGAAGCGCCATTTCATCTCCCGGACTCCGAGCTACCACGGCAACACACTCGCCGCGCTCTCCCTGTCCGCCCGGGAGCACTACCAGGAAACATTCCGGCCCATGCTGACCAGGAGCCCCAAGATCCCGGCGCCGTATTGCTACCGCTGCTACAAGGGCGGAACCTATCCGGCCTGCGGGATCGCCTGCGCCCATGAGCTGGACAAGGCCGTCAAGAAATTGGGCAAGGACAACGTGGCGGCCTTCGTCACCGAGGTCATCGGAGGCGCCACGACCGGAGCCGCGGTCCCGCCGCCGGAATATTTCCGGGTCGTGCGGAAGATCTGCGACCAAAACGGCGTCCTTCTCATCGCCGATGAGGTGATGACCGGCGTGGGCCGGACCGGGGCGTGGCTGGCTTCGGACCATTTTCATCTCGTGCCCGACATCATCGTTCTCGGCAAGGGGCTGACCGGCGGCTATTTCCCCTTGAGCGCCGTCGCCGCCAAACGGGAAATCGTTGACACGCTCTTTAAAAAAGGGAAAAGCTTTCTTCATGCCCAGACATTCTCCCACCACCCGGTGGGATGTGCGGCCGGGGTCGCCGCCCTCGGCTACATCCGGGAGCACCGGCTCGTGGAACGCTGCGCCCGGGTAGGAAAGGACTTCTTGAAAACCATCTCCGCGCTGCGCTCCCATCCCCATGTCGGAGACGTCCGGGGAAAAGGGCTTCTGGCCGGGGTGGAATTCGTCCAGGACAAAGAAAGCAAGAAGCCGTTCCCCAGGAGGCGGCAATACGCGGAAAAGCTCCTGGCCAAGGCCATGGACAGGGGGCTGGTCCTCTGGTGGAACACGGGCCAGGCCGACGGAGTCAACGGAGACCTTGTCCTCCTGGCTCCGCCATATACCGTCGCTCACAAGGATATCGCTCTCATCCGCGATAAAATGGAGGACGTCCTTTCCGAGATGGATAAGATCTTTTAAGGATTGCAGATGGAAAAAATCGTCATCCTCAGCGCGGTCAGGACGCCCGTGGGCAAGTTCGGCGGCGCGTTCAAGGATACGAGCGCCGTCGCCCTCGGCGTCGTCGCCTCTCAGGAAGCCCTCCGGCGGGCCGGCATCTCCCCCGCCCAGGTGGACGAGGTCATCTTCGGCCAGGCCCGCCAGGCGGGGAACAGGCCGAACCCGGCGCGCCAAATCCTCATCCGGTCGGGGCTCCCGGTAGAAAAGCCCGCCTTCACCGTCAACAAGGCCTGCGCCTCGGGGATGGAAGCCATCCATCTGGCCTGCCAGTCTCTCCTTCTCGGCGAAAGCAAGGTCGTATTGGCCGGCGGGGTCGAAAACATGTCCCAGATTCCCTATCTCCTGGACAGAGCCCGCTGGGGCTATCAACTGGGAGACGGAGTTCTCGTGGACGGCATGTACAGGGACGGATTGTTCTGTCCCCTGGCCGAGATGATCATGGGCGAGACCGCGGAGCTTCTGGCGGAAAAGTACCGCCTCTCCCGCGGAGAGCAGGATGAATACGCCAACGAAAGCCAGATGAAGGCCAGGCGAGCGGTCGAGGGAGGGAAGTTCGCGGCGGAGATCGTCCCGGTCAAGACCGGCGAAAAGGACGGGAAGGAAAGGATCGTCTCCGCGGACGAACATCCCCGTCCCGACACGAACTTGGAGAAGCTGGCCGCACTCCCGCCCGTGTTCAAAAAAGGCGGAACGGTCACGGCCGGAAACTCCTCGGGGCTTACCGACGGCGCAGCGGCCTTGGTCCTGACGACCGAGGCGAAGGCCAACGAGCTGGGGCTTGCGCCCCTGGCCCAAATCCTCGGGTTTGCCTCAGCCGGAGTGGACCCCAAAGACATGGGCCTCGGCCCGGTGCCCGCCACCCGGAAAATTCTGAAAAACCTCAAGCTCGCTCTCGGCGATTTGGACCTGGTGGAAATCAACGAGGCTTTTGCCGCCCAGGTCCTGGCCGTCGAGCGCGAACTCGCCTGGGACAAAGCTCGAAGGAACATCAAGGGCGGCGCCATCGCCCTCGGTCATCCTATCGGATGTTCGGGAGCGAGGATCACCGTGACCCTGGTCCACAGCCTGATCCAAGAAAACAAGGAGCTCGGCCTGGCGACACTCTGCGTCAGCGGCGGGCAGGGAATGTCCCTTGTGATCAAGAGAACGAAATAAAGAGGAACGATGAAACGTCAGGCGCCCGACATTAAAACGCCCTTACCGGGGAAGAACGCGAAAAAGATCATCGCCCGGGACCGGCGGTATACGTCAAGCTCCTACATCAAGGAATACGGGCTGGTCATTAAACGGGGAAAGGGCGCAGTCGTCGAGGACGTGGACGGGAATCTCTTCCTGGACTTCATGGCCGGCATCGCCGTCAACGTCACCGGCTACAGCCATCCCCGAGTCGTCCAGGCGGTGAAGGCCCAGGCCGAGAAGTTCTTCCACATCTGCGCCACGGACTTCTACTACGAATCCTTCGCCAACCTGGCCGAACGCCTGGCCGGGATGACTCCCATCCAAGGTGCGAAGAGCGTCTTCTTCACCAACTCGGGCGCCGAGGCCATAGAAACGGCCATCAAGCTCGTCCGCTACACGACACAAAGGCCCTACATCATCGCGTTCCTGGGCGCTTTTCACGGCCGGACCATGGGCGCCTTGAGCCTGACGGCCAGCAAGGCCGCCCAGCGGAGCCGCTTTTCCTCGTTCCTTCCCGGCGTGTACCATGTCCCCTACGGCTACTGCTTCCGCTGCCCCTATAACCTCACCTACAAGTTCTGCGGGATCCACTGCGCCGAGGCGATCGAGAAGGTCGTCTGCCGGTCGCTGATGAGCCCGCGGGAGATCGCGGCCATCTTCGTCGAGCCCGTGCAGGGCGAAGGCGGGTATGTGCTGCCGCCCCCGGAATTCCACCAAAAGCTGAAGGAATTCGCGGCCAAGCACGGGATTCTCCTGGTCGTGGATGAGATCCAATCCGGGATGGGCCGGACGGGCAAATTCCTGGCCATCGAGCATTTCGGCGTGGAGCCCGACGTCGTCGTCCTGGCCAAGGGCCTGGCCTCCGGCCTTCCCCTCGGCGCCGTCGTCTCCAAGAAAAAGTACATGAACTGGAAGGCGGGCTCACACGGCAGCACCTTCGGCGGAAACCCCCTGGCCTGCGAGGCCGCCCTCGCCACCCTCGACCTTCTCCAGCAGAAACTGATGGCCAACGCCGAGAGGATGGGCGCCCGGCTGCTGTCGAAGCTGCACAAGGTTAAAAAAGACCATCCTCTCATCGGAGACGTGCGCGGCCTGGGCCTGATGGTCGGCGTCGAGCTCGTCAGGGACCCGGTGACGCTCGAGCCCGCGGCCAGGGAAGCCCACGACATCGTCCAGAGGGCGTTCCAAAAGGGCCTCCTGCTCCTGACCTGCGGGGAGAGCGTCGTCCGATTTTGTCCTCCGCTCGTCGTGAACCGGGCCGAGGTGGACAAGGCTTTGGAGATATTCACCGAAGTCCTCACCGAAGTCGAGAAGGAGCGCTCGCCGAGATGAAGACCAAGCTGAGAACCATGGCTGAAGCCGTGGCCGAGTTCATCAAGGACGGCGACACGCTGGTCATCGAAGGGTTCACCCACCTCATCTGCTTTGCCGCCGGCCACGAGATCATCCGCCAGAGGAAGAGGAACCTCGTCGCCTGCCGGCTGACGCCGGACCTGATTTACGACCAGATGGTCGCGGCGGGCTGCGTCAAAAAGCTCGTATTCAGCTGGGCGGGAAACCCAGGCGTGGGCTCGCTCTTCGGCGTGAGGAGGGCCGTGGAGGATGGCATCCCGCGCAAGGTCGAGGTCGAAGAATACACGCATTTCGGGATGGTGGCGCGGTTCATGGCCGGCGCTGCCAAGCTTCCGTTCATGCACCTGAGAACCTTCGAGGGCAGCACCCTGCCTAAAAAGAACAAGCGCATCAAGTCCGTCAAATGCCCGTACACGGGCAGGACGTTCGCTGCCGTCCCGGCCCTTAACCCGGATGTGTCCGTCGTCCAGGTCCAGCGCGCCGACTCGCTCGGAAACGCCCAGATCTGGGGGCTGATGGGTGTCCAGAGAGAGGCGGCTTTTGCCGCGAAAAAAGTCATCATCGTGGCCGAAGAACTCGTGGACGGCTCCGTCATCCGTTCCGATCCGAACAGGACTCTCATCCCGGGCCTGATCGTGGACGCCGTGGTCATCGAGCCTTTTGCCGCCCATCCCAGCTACGCCCTGGGCTACTATGACCGGGACAACCGGTTTTATCTGGACTGGGCCGGTATCTCCAAGGACCGGGCGTCCATGGAAAAATACCTTGAGGAATGGGTCTACGGCGTTTCGGGCAGAAAGGAATACATGGAGAAACTGGGCGCCGATTATGTCCACAAACTCAAAGCCAAGAGCCGGCCGAGCGGCTCGGTCGATTACGGATACTGAGATGCCGGAAGCGAACAAGCTTGCGGAGAAAGGGACGGGATCCTACTCACCCTCGGAGATCATGGTCGTCCGCGCGGCCCGGGAGCTCAAAAACGGTGAAGTCGTCTTTGTCGGCATCGGCCTGCCCAACTTGGCCTGCAACCTGGCCCGGAGGCTTCAGGCGCCCGACCTGGTCCTGATCTACGAGTCGGGCGCGGTCGGCGCAGTCCCCTCGCGCCTGCCGCTCTCCATCGGGGACCCCTGCTTGGCCCAGGACTCGCTCTCCATCTGCTCCATGGTCGAAGTCTTCAATTATT
>Ga0315281_10009787_pt1 | contig 13272 bp, 10 predicted proteins | sample YL17G07_0_MG_FD_204540 | JGI IMG/M metagenome (GOLD analysis project Ga0315281, IMG submission 204540) | Sediment microbial communities from Yellowstone Lake, YNP, Wyoming, USA - YL17G07_0 | ecosystem: Environmental > Aquatic > Freshwater > Lake > Sediment | place: USA: Wyoming | collected... | reverse complement strand
AGACCTCTCGGCACCTCCCCAAAGCCCACCATCAGCCCGACCACCGCCACTCCCGCCAACCCAGCCGCCTTTCCACCGAAAAATCCCCACCGACTGCCCCCTCACCTTCGTGGTGAGATATCCGGATTAGCGCCCCCACGGATCTTCTTACTTTGCTAGGAACAGGAACTTCTTACTTTGCCTTGACACGCTCCAGAACAGATCACCTCCAGAACAGATCAGCGTTGACCGGCTGTTTAACGCCCCAGATGCCGGATCCGAAGCGCCATCCGGCGGTTCAGGCGAGGCCTCCAGGTAGGGTCTCCACCTCTTCCGACAGTCACGCCCGGAAACTGACAGTCCATCCAAGCGTCGAGTCGCAGAACCGCTGCCGCTCGGTTCTTCCCGGTTGACGGCTTTATACCGGCCAAAGCGATGAGTGAGGGGATAGCGTCCGGCGCATCGGGGGGGCACAGCGGTAAATCGGCAGACTCCACGTTTGGAGATACGTATTTAGTAAAAAGGCTCTCCGCGCAATCTAGTCGCGAATTGCACCTGGAAAACGCCTTCCACGCCCAAATCACTTCACGCTGACGAGGCCATCCGTCATGCAGTTCCTCCCGCTTCAGGGTACCCGCTTCAGTTCAACCAGCACCGGCCGCAGCAGGACGTAATCAGGCGAGCAAGCCATGCGAGCGGCTTCGGCAACCGTGCGGACAAACGCCGACGTGTTGCCCCGCTCTGATGCCCATTGAAGCCACTGGCTGAGTTCGGGGTTGGTGTGTGGGGAGTCCACACGGAGAATATACCTCACAAGTCAAATTGAGCTACAGAGGGCATTCCCTGGGGAATTTGGCAGGGAACGAGAATTCCAGAACGCTGGCATGAACTTATGGCGGCGTGAACGGCAGTGGCGTCGATAGGGCGGTCGGCCCGCAGGGGGCTCAACTGAACTCACCTCAAATATCCCGAGTTATCAGGGGAAAGCTTTGCAAGGCTTTAGCTATGCGGGGGCCGTCCCGCTTCGAAGAGGGTTTTTGGGGGAAAGCTCAGTAACCCATAGCTATGCTTTAGCTTGCAGGGATTTCCATGAAAATCCCCTGGAGAGAAGCGTGAGGCAGGAGACGAAAACAAAAAAGTCCCGCAACTGCTTGTGGGGCTTAGATTTGCCTTATTTTATGGGAAATTTCTTGACAGATGGTGCCGAAGAGAGGACTCCGTCCATGGGTGCTCCTCTTTTTTCCGATTTTTATCGTAAAACGTAAGTCTCTGAAACACAAGGGGAAACAGCACCTATTTTTCGGCAACTTGAGTTTTGGGGTTAATAACGGCAAATCTGAGCTGCCGATGACCCTGAAAAATGGTAGGAAATGGTAGGACGGAAGTGGCTCCGAACGACGAAAACACAATGCCGCTCATTGGAAGGGCTCGTCCTAATTTGGATTTTGCTAGGACTCTCGCTTGTGCGCTGGCGAGGCTGCGCCCCCTCCTGCTGCGGGACTTCCGGCGCAGAGAACGTGCTCGATCCCATTACCTCGAATCTTTACGATGAGATCCAGAAAGCCCACCTGCCGGCAGCGGCGCTCGCCTCGCTCGCGGCAATCCCACCGCGCTTGCCCAACTGAATCCTGGTGAGATCGTGCTCGACCTGGGATCTGGCGGAGGCATCGATGTCTTGCTCTCCGCAAAGCGGGCGGGTCCGGCAGGCAAGGCTATGGCCTGGACATGACCGACGAAATGCTGCAACTGGCGCGTGAGAACCAGCGTAAGGCGGGAGTTGAAGGCGTCGAGTTCCTGAAGGGGGAAATTGAGAGTATTCCCCTGCCCGACAACTCCGTCGACGAGCTCGTCTCAAAGTGCGTGATCAGCAGCAGCCGGGTCTCGGCAACCTAACCGAAGTTCGCGCCGCTCAGCCTGAGGTTTGAAAATCAGTAAATGCGGGCCTTCAGGGGATAGCGGCCTGAATGTCTCCCAGGCTCAGATCCAGCGCCAGGTGGTCAATCTGCATAGCACGACGAGCCTCTCTGAGCAACGAGTCGTTGGTCAGCAGTGCGGCCTCGGCATCCAGCACAAAGTTGATTTCGCTGCGCCCTGCTTGGTACTTAAGCCGTTCCAGTCTCAACGCCTCCTGGGCTTGAGCAACGGAGGCTTCCAAGGACTTCACCCTCTCCTGGTCGCTCGCGAGGTTGGCCAGCGATGTCCTTACCTCGCGGCTGATGGCCAGGCGGGTGCGGAGGACCGCCGATTCAGCCTGCCGGCGCTGCGCTTCCGCCGCGATGATTTCACCTCGCCGCCTTCCGCCGTCGAACAGCGGAAAAGTCACACGACCACCCACCACCCAGTCGGCTTGCCAGTGACTCACCGGCGGAGCGGGGACATGAAGCTGCGGGAGGATCTGGCCAATGAGCGTTCCAAACGCCAGCGGCGAATTCGCTCCGTAATCGTAAGTTGAGGCGCGAAAATCGAACCGCGGCAGCAGTGAGCGGCGCGACGACTTCACCAGCAAATCGGCCGCCCGTGATTCCTCTGAGGCTGCTGCCAAGTCAGGCCGGCCGGCAAATGCCTCTCGCAGCAATTCGTCCTCCGGCTTGGCAGACGCCTCAGGTCCACCTGCGGCCTCCTCTTTGATGAGGGTTGGGACTTCTCCTTCCCAACCTATGGCGGCCAGCAACGTGCTAATCGTGCCTTGCCGCCCGGCGCGGAGTGTAGCGATGTCACTTTCAACCTGCGCAAGTCGCGTTTGTACTTTCAGCAGATCCAAAGGCACTGCCCGTCCACCCTTGACGAGCTGCTGCGTTTGGTCCAGTAACACCTCAAGGCTCTTCTTCCTTGCTTGGACGGCCTCCGTCAGGTCGTCGTAGGTTTCCGCTTTCAGGAAAAGGCTCGCTACGCTGTAAATCACTTCCTCACGCTGCCGGTCGAGGAGAAGCTTGCTGGAATCAAGCCGCTGGCGCGCAGCTTGAAGCTGGGCTGACGTCTTGCCAAAGTCCCAAACCAGGAAATGCAATTCCGCCCCCGCGGTGTAAACCATATTGTCGAAGTGCAGGTTGCGAGGGTCAGCGCCAGGCAGAATTCCGTGATCCACGCGATATCTCGAGGCATCAGCGAGTAAGTCGACCTGGGGCAACAAGGCAGACCGCGTCGTTTGGGCAATACCTCCGCGCTTTCTGATCTCCGCCGAGGCGTTCTGCAGCTCCGGACTGTGCTGGAGAGCAAACTGAACCGCCTGGTCGAGCGTCAGCGTGACTGGCTTATTGGCCTGGGCTATACTGGTCCACGCACCAAGAGCGAGGAGTAGCGTGAAAGCGATGCTTGCAAGCAAATAGCCCCTCAAGACCCGCCGGCTTGGCTTCATTTCGAAATCTCGTCCGAGGGGCTCCCACCGGGGCCACGGATTTTTCACTTCTTCCTCTGCCCTACCCATAAAAGACTCCCCCTCACTCAGCGTCAACGATCCTCCCGGTCCCACGTGCGACGTATGTTCACGGCATCGTCGGTTCCTGGCCCAGGCTGGCGGCAAGCTTCTTACGGATGTTGTCGGGCAAACCATGATTCGGTTTGTTCGCGTAAACCACGTTGTAGGTCACGGGAATCACGAAGAGCGAAAACAGCGTCGAGACGATTAACCCGAAGATGAGCGACCAGGCCATTCCGCCGAAAACCGTGTCCAGCGTGATGGGAATGGCGCCGAGTACCGCTGCCCCGGACGTCAGGAGAATCGGCCGCAAGCGCACTGAAACACTATTGAGAATTGCCTCCTCGAGTGAAAGACCGCGCAGCAGTCCCAGTTGAATGAAATCCACGATGATGATCGAATTCCTCGTCACGATGCCCGCCAGAGCGATCATCCCAATGAACGCCGGACCGGAGAAGAAGACGGGATTTCTGAACCCGCCGATGCTGTGCTGGCCGATCTGATTCAGCAGCCAGAATCCAGGCAGCACGCCAATCACCATAAGAGGGATAGCCCGCATGATGGTCAGCGGCAGCCGGTAGGAGCCGGTCTGGTTCATCAAGATGATATAGATGGCGATCAAAGCGGTCAGCATCGCGAATGCGAGATCCCGGAAAAGGTGGATGGTGATGTACATCTCGCCTTCGTCCCACCAGTGGACGGTAATCCCGTTGGACACAGCCCAGGGGATGCCTCCGCCCTTGCGAAACATCGTTCGCTGATTCAAAGGGCGGGGCGGGGCCTGCATGTCGACGAAACTTCGCCCGCCTGCCTGGACCTGGTCGGCCGCCAAGTCCAAGATGGTTTCCACGGGCGGCCGGCCCACCATCTCCGCCAGCACGTACACGACGCGCTGGAGTTGGCGGTGATAAATGGTTTTATCCTCAATGGTCGTGCGCCAGGAGCCAACTTCCGACAAGGGAACCAGATTTCCCCCTGCCCCTTTGGCGTAAATCCGAGCCAGGTCGATCGTGCTCGATCGCTCCGCCCGGGGAAACCAGAGTACGATCCTGACGGGGGTGCGCTCATAGGGGATTTGGGCGGCGCCTGCCGCCTGGCTGCCAAGGGCGAGCGCTATCGTGCGGGATATCTCGTCCGTGGACACGCCATTCAGCGCAGCCTTTTGCTTGTCTACTTCGAAGACGTATTTGGTTTGATCTTCCTCGACTGTGTCGTCCACATCCACCACGCCTGGTTCGCGGCGCATGCGGGCCTTGACGATAGATGCGGCACCAATGATGCCCTCATAAGACTGCGTCGGGCTGCCATAGACGGCTGAAACCACCGTGGACATGGCAGGCGGCCCTGCCGGCAATTCGACGATCTTCAGCTTCACTCCGTCGCGTTGCGCGATGGCGGTAAGGTCGGCGCGCAACCGCAATGCCAGGGAATGACTTGCGTAGTCGCGCTCCGTCTTGTGAATGAGGTTGATCCGGATGTCCGCGCGGTTGGGCGCCCGGCGCAGGAAGTATTGGCGCATCATGCCGTTGAAATCGACTGGCGATGCGGTCCCCACGTAAGCCTCGAAGTCCGTGATCTCCGGAACCGATTCGAGATAACGTTCGAAGTCGCGAGCCGCGGCGTCGGATCGTTCCAGGGTCGTGCCCACCGGCATGTCGAGCACCAGGAGCATCTCATCCTTGTTGTCGTAGGGCAACTGCTTGACCTGCACGCGGCGGGTCAGCACCAGCAGGATGCTGCCGATAAACAGCAGCGTGACCAGGAGCAGAAACAGCCGGCCCCGCCGCGGCCGCTTAATGAGCGGCAGAAGGGTCGCATTGAAAAACCGCCGGGGGCCGGAAAAGGAATTCCGCGGCGCCGCGCCTTCTGCCTCGCCAGCGGAAGAGTCCTTCAGCAGGCGGTATGCCAGCCATGGCGTGATCGTGAATGAGACGACCAGCGACATGATCATGGTGACGGGGATGTTGGCGGCCATGGGGCGCAGATACTGGCCCATCATGTCGGTGACGAAGAGCAGGGGGAGGAACGAAAGAATCACCGCGAAAGTGGCCGCGATCAACGGAGGCCGGACTTCATTCACAGCTTCCAGAACGATATCGGCCGTGGCTTTGCCCCGCATCTGGAAGTGACGGTGGATGTTCTCAACGTCCACGATGGGATCGTCCACCAGGAGGCCGAGGGCTACCGTCAGCGCAAACAGCGAGATGCGATTGATCGAGAATCCGAGAAAGTAATTGACGATAAGCGTCAGGCCGAAAACACACGGAACCGCGATGGCCACCACCAGCGCCTGCCTGAAACCCAGGCCGATTACCAGCAGCGCCATGACCACCGCGATAGCGACCAGTAAACCCTCTTCCAGTTCTTTGACCTTGTCGTTGGCCGTGACTCCATAGTTCCGCGTCACGACCACCTGCACGTCGGCGGGCAGAATCTCTGCCTTCAGCTCTTCCATCCGCTTCAGAAGGTCCCCGGCTACCCAGACGTTGTTCGTGCCATGTTTCTTGGCCACCGCGATGGTAACGGCCGGTTGTGACCTGTACTTCGGAGGCGCCAGTGCCGCCGTTCCACCGATCAGGCTCCCCGCGGCACCCTCTTCCTTGGGATGATCCCAGGCTAATCCGCGGTGAAAGCGTACGTAGTCCAGAAACTCACCGGGGCCGTCCCGTACTTCGGCGACATCGCGCAGGTACACCGGGCGGCCGTTCCATGCGCCGAGCACCAGGTTCTGCAAATCTCGCGCATCCGCAATGAACTGGCCGGCCTGCACGCGCACATCCTGATCGTTGCGGTCGAAGGTTCCCGCGAGAACGCTGGAATTTGAGGCTTGAATGGCGCGGCTCAGATCCAGAGCCGCAATTCGATAGGAGGCCATGCGGGCGGCGGATGGCCGGAGCAGCAACTCGCGGGGGCGGCCGCCTACAACGTAGGCGACACCGGCATTATCTACTCCTTGCAGGCGGGCCACGATCTCATCCGCCATGCGCCGCAACCCATAATCGTCTCGGGAGCCGCTGGTGAGCGTGAAGGTGACAATCGGCACATCGTCCACATCGATAGGCTTCACCACCCATCCCGCCGCGCCCGGCGTGATCCGGTCCAAGTTCTCGTTGAGCTTGCGGATGAGCTTGACGTAGCTGGGCTCCAGCGGTTGCCCCACGTAGAAACGCACCGTCACGATGCTCTGGCCCGGCATGGAGCGGGAATACACATACTCCACGCCGGGGATTTGGAACAGCATCTTTTCGAGCGGTGTGGAAACGAGTTGCTCGACGTCATGTGCGGTGTGGCCGGGGAAGGAGACCAGAACGTTCGCCGCGGCCACAATGATTTGCGGCTCTTCCTCGCGCGGTGTTACCAGCAGGGCCACCACGCCCGCGGCAATCGAGACCAGGATGAACACCATCGACAGGTTCGATTCCAGGAACTTCCGGACTATGCGGATGGTGAGGGATTCGTGCGGCTGGCTCATCGGACCTTCCTTGCGGGCGACGAGTTTAGTTGGAGCGGGCTGCCTTGCACAACAACCGCTTCCCCGGAAGCGAGCCCGCTGAGCACTTCAAACTGGTTGCCAATGGCGCGGCCGATTTGCACGGTCCGCCGCTGGATTTGAGCCTCCTGGACCACGTCCACCATCGTCAACTGGCCCGCGCGGATCAGCGCCGATGCGGGCACTGCCAGCACCTCTTCCGGCATCATAGGAATCAGCAAACGTCCGAACATCCCTGGAAGGATGTCCTTCGACCCATTCAGGTGCACGCGCACCACAACGGTTCGGCTGGATGGGTCGGACGACGGAACAATCTCCACCACCCGCCCCCGCATCTCCCGGCTCATAGCATCGATCCGGAACGTCAGAAGTTCGTTGAGGCAGATGTGGCCCATCAGATCTTCGGGTACGTTCGCCTCGAGCCACAGCAAGCCCTGCTCGTACATCGTCAGAAGTGGTTTACCGGGGGCGGCCATGTCTCCCAGGTTCGCCAGTTTGTCCACCACCACTCCGGCGAAAGGGCTGCGGATGATTGCGTACGACAGGTTCACTTCGGTTTCCCGTTCCGCCTGTTGGAGCCGATGTAAATTCGCTTCGGCAGTCTTCAGGCTGGTTTGGGTGTGCTCGAAGTCATAGGTAGTAATCACTTGCTGATCGAAGAGCGGCTTGTCGCGTTTGTAATCGGACTGGGCCTGCGCTAGCGTAGCCTCCGCGCTTCGCACGGCTTCCTGGGCCTGCTCAACCCGGTGACGAAGATCGCGGTCATCCAAAACTACTAAGGTCTGCCCTTTGGCCACCCGTTGCCCCGCCGAAGCGCGCATTTCGGTGATGTTCGCCATCACCCGGGAAGTCACCGCGGCGATCTGCTCCGCCTGAACGGTTCCTACAGCTTCCGTGGTCGCCGGCATCGTCTGGGCCACAACCTTGTAGGTTGCAACACCCGCTGCTGATTCTCGAGGAACAGGAACGCTTCCTCCTTGGATTACTCCGCGACGGAAAGTCCCCAGAATCCACAGCATCAGAACCACGATGACAACAAGGGGGACACCCACGCGGAGCAGCCGGGAAGGCTTGCGGCGGCGCAACACCGGGGTGTCCCCGGTGCGTGGCGTCTGAGGATTCGGCTCTTCCAAAAGCATAGGATTCCTCCTATCTCTGTTCTACCCACACCAACCCGTTGTCTGCCACCAATGCCCTCAAATCGTCTAATAGCGGTTGAACATCTTCCTGAAGAGTTGAAGTCACTTCAAAGTCCATGTAAGCTGGCGTGTTTTCCATAAGACCCTTTAATGTCGGCACATGGAGCTGCAAATTCTCGATGTCGTAAGGGCGGTCTTTGACCAGTTCTTGGAGCTTTGTGAGGAACCGTTTTTCTCCGAATACTCCTGCAATTCGAACGCGAAGCCGGGTTTGTGTGCTACCCAGATGCTCCTCTGCCTGTTGCCGCGCGGCTATCGTCACAGCCCTGGTGCGCTTCTCCTCCGCCTCGGCGTGAATAATCTTGAAAATCTTATGTTCTCGCTCAACCTTCCAGACAATGTCCCTTGACGGAAAGCTGATAGCTTCCGTTGGACAAACCATAGCACAGGTAGAACACCCCACCATGCAATTATACGGACGCTCTACGTGCGCCTTGCGACGCCCTTCTTGTGTTAACTCAATCTCGTATACCTCTCGTCCGCAAGTAACGAAGCACAATTCACATCCAATGCAAGCATCCATGTTTACGGCGGGAAACCACGGCACCTCCTGTCGCGGCACCCCATGCCACTTGGCTTGACTCAGGTCTTTTGCCATTTCTTGCCTCCGTAGAGTGTCATAGACGTGAAACCGGTCACCTATAGAGAGCACGCGATGAGAATCATACATGGCCAAAGCGGTGGCAGTGTGCTACTGATAAGCTAGTCTTGCCACCTCGGACCATCGTTCAGACCGCCCTAATCAGTCTTACATCTTCACCGCCATCTCCATCAGGAGCGTAGCAACCGAGAGACCGTAACACGTGTCAAACCCCGAGCACGCGCAGACAGCCCGTCCCGTTAGATCACCTCACGTGGCGGGTGTGCCTGGGTGAGAATGACGCCGGACCGCTGCCAGCGCCACAACCGCAAGCGCAAGCACCGCAATGAACTGGGAAGTAGAAAGCAGATGGCCGAACACGAACCCACGATCTTCGTCACCGCGCAGGAACTCCAACGCAAACCGCGCCACGGCGTAAAGCGTCACGTACAGCCAGAAAATTTGCCCGTCATAGCTCTTCTTCCGATAACGCCACAGAAGGATGCCGAAAATAGTGAACGTCGCGAACGACTCATAAAGCTGCGTCGGGTGTAGGGGGATGCCTAACGGGACCCCGCTGATCTCGTGGCTCGAGGGATCCGTAAAAACAACGCCCAGCCAGGAAGTCGTCGGTTTCCCATAATCATCACCGGCGGCGAAGCAACCCAGGCGCCCAATGCTCTGCCCCACGGCAATTGCCGGGGCATATGCATCAAAAACTTTCCCGTATGGCAAATGGTAAATGTGAACGTACCACGCCGCGAAGAAAACAGCCGCGACAAACCCACCGTAAAAAACTCCGCCCGAGAGCAAGGTCGAAACGGCAAAGATCTCGCCAGGGTACTGCTGGTAGTAACTCCAATCCGACACCACCATCAGCACTTTTGCTCCAAGCGTCCCCACCAGAACAAGCCAGGTACAGAAATCCAGCAACCGGTTCGGGTCCAAACCCTCCCGCCGACCCAGGCGCATCACCGTGTAAATGGCTGCAAGGATTGCCATGACCAGCAGGAAGCCGTAGGTCGGCAGACTGAGCGAACCGATTTTGAAAAGGATTGGATGCACGAACTCTCCTTGCTTTCTACGTCAGTTCAGGCGGCAACTCGTTTCAAGCTTGCCTAAGCCCAGGCACTCGTGAGCCAGTTTGGCCCGTGAACGGGAAATCGCCTTCGCACGTAGCATTTCCAGTGAGTCGAGCAGCGGTTCCAATAACGTGCCGGGGAACCCCAGGACGGTCTCGCCCGGCGTCAGATCCGTGGCCTCGCGGCAGCCATAGCAGCCCAAACTGAAATTCAAACGCTGTTTCAGATAGGGAATGACCGTTGCGTCGACACAGGTCGCTTGAAGAACGGACGTGTCTCCGATTCGCCGCTCACCCCCATGGACATTCAGGTCGGCAAGCAGCAGCCACATCAGCACCTCTGCCGGGCCCTCCACCACCACCACGTCCGGAATGCGCGGCGCGAGCCGCAACGGGCACAGGGCAATGCTCGCAATACTGGCTTCGGCGAGCTTGGGCATGCCGGCGAACATGCGCTTGCCCACAGCCTCGTCGGCAACAATCCCGAATCCCACCAGTCCCTTCCCGTTCGCCAGTTGCGGCGGCAGCGCACGGAAACCGAAGGCCGCGGCCGCGGCGGGGCAAGAAAGACCGGCAGGTTCCAACAAAACCGATTCTCCGTGCCGCGCCTTCATCAACGCCTGGCAATACCGATGATTTCTCAGCCGCTCGAACACGCCGAACACGTCTTTGTCCTGATCGTGCGCCAGCAGGAAGACTGCGACCGGATCAGTTCCATCCGCGAGCAAATCCCGAAGCAAAGATCCCTGTGCCGTATCCTTTAGATCCATTGTGATTCTCCTGTGTTGATGTCCCACTCCCGCTGGTTTCAGCCTGGGCGCCGGCCAGCGAATGAGGGAAAAAGCCTTTTCAAGACCCTGTGCGCGCGGAGTTAACCGGCGACACGGCTCTCGGCGGGGTGCCGATTTTCAGGCCCCGCGGCCTCGTCCCGGAAGTAGCGCCGCCGGAAATAGAGGGCCACATTGACCAGGCTGATCAACACCGGAACCTCGACCAACGGGCCGATCACGGCGGCGAAGGCCGCGCCGCTGTTGATTCCAAAAGTGGCGATGGCCACGGCGATGGCCAATTCAAAGTTGTTCGACGCCGAAGTAAAGGAGAGAGTCGCGGCTTCGGGATAGGTTGCGCCGACGCGTGCGCTCATCCAGAACGAAACGAAGAACATCACGACAAAGTAAGCGGCCAGAGGGATGGCGATGCGGACCACATCCAGGGGCAACTGCACGATCATCTCACCCTTGAGCGAGAACATCACGACGATCGTAAACAGCAGAGCGATCAGCGTGAGGGGGCTGATCTTCGGGATGAAACGGGTGTGATACCACTCCTTGTCCTTCACGCGGACCAGCACGAACCGTGTTAGAAACCCGGCGATGAACGGGATGCCGAGGTAGATGAAAACGCTCTCGGCGATGTCGCGCATCGAGATGTTTACCCGGACCGCCGTCATGCCCAGCCAGCCCGGAAGCACGGCAAGGAAGAAGTACGCATACACGGAAAAGAACAAGACCTGGAAAATCGAGTTGAAGGCTACCAGGCCGGCACAGTACTCCCGGTCACCACGAGCCAGGTCGTTCCAGACGATCACCATGGCGATACACCGCGCCAGCCCGATCATGATCAGGCCGGTCATATACTCCGGTTTGTCGCGGAGGAAGATGACCGCCACCCCGAACATGAGAATCGGCCCGATCACCCAATTCTGCAGGAGCGACAGGGCCAGCACCTTCCGGTGCCCGAACACGCGGCCCATCTCCTCGTACTTCACCTTGGCCAGCGGCGGATACATCATCAGGATGAGGCCGATCGCGATGGGGATGGAGGTCGTACCTACATTGAAGCGGTTCAGAAAGGGGACGACCCCCGGAAACAGGTAGCCCGAGGCGACGCCCACAATCATCGCCGCGAAAATCCAGAGCGTCAGATAACGGTCCAGGATTGAGAGCTGCTTCGTAACACTGGATGGCATCGCTTCTTCTCCTTTTTGATCAAAATCCAGACACTCTACCAAAAGGGTCGCTAATCATCGGCGGCCTCCCACTAAACAACGCCGAAGATGAACGTCAGCGAATAGTAGATTCCCACCACCACGAAAACCGCCCCCGTAATCCGGCGAGCCCACCACTCGATGCGGGCGAGTTTGTTGAAAGCTCGACCCAGCGATTGAGCACCTAAGGCCACCAGAATGGCGAAGAGCAACACGGGCAACCCCGTCGCCACTCCGTACAGTGAAGGCAAGAGCACACTCGACTCGTATTTGATGGCCAGGGGTAACAGGCTGCCAAAAAACAAGGCGGCGGAAACGGGGCAAAACGAGAGGGCAAAAATCATTCCGAGCAGACCCGCTCCCCAGACGCCCCAGGTCGCGATCCGGTATTGCATCTTCTCGCTCAGACCGGGGCTGGCGAAGCTGAGGGTCAACATATCGAGCAGGCACATCCCCACTAGAATCAGAATCGGCCCCAGAATCTTGTTCATGTACTTCTGTAACAGTTGGGACACAAGCGGCACGGAGGTAACACTGGCCACGAGGAGAATTCCTAGAGCCACATAAGTGAGCATCCTTCCCAGCGTGTAAACTACTCCCGTCCAGAACACCTCGCGGGGACTTCCCAGCCGCCGGCCGACGAAGGAGATCGCCGCGATATTCGTGGCCAACGGACAAGGGCTTAGCGAAGTCAGAATTCCCAGCCATAATGCGGTGGCGACGGGGAGGAAGCCCTCCATCAAGCTCCTCCCAGATGGGCGCGGATTTCATCTTGCACGTACTGTATAAACGCCTCCTTGTCACCCACCAAGGTCCAGACTTTTTGCAGGTTCTTCCATCGGGTTTGCTTTGAACCTTCCTTCGCCACCAGCACCAGCGACTTGGAGAAAAGCTGATAGTCCTGGATGAAATGCTCGTTTCCCGGCTCTTCGACATTGATCACGCGCCACTCGAGCCGCCCCGCTTTCAAATCCTCGGGAAATCCACTCTCCACAGCCTCGCGGGAAAAGGCTTCGATCTTCCTGCACGTTTGACAACGGAAATTACCGTGGAAGTAATAGGCCACCACGGTGCGGTCGGACACGCTAGGCTGGCTTTGGGCGGGCGCCGCCGTGGCGGTGGGGACTACCCTGGGACTTTTGGGGCTCGCTTGGGGGATCTTGGTCGCGGTGCTGTTTTCAGTCGGCGGCACAGGCGAAACAGGTTCCTGCGCCAGAGCGGTTTGGCCCACTGGGTTGACATTCTCCGGCTTGGACCGAGTTTCCTTGACCACAAGGAATACGACGCTCAGCCCAACAAACACCAGAAGCAAAGCGGTAATGATCTGTTTGGGTTTCATTCTCATGCCACCTCGTCCGATTGGGAATTTGAGAGTCTGTTTCCTGCTCAGCCGGCCATCTGGCGAACCCGGTCCGCTACCAAGGAGACGGTTTTCTTGGTGACCGGTGTCTCCCCCTTTTTCAGCCCGGCTGTGAGCTACGTGACTTCCAATCTTCCGTCCTTGAGGCGATAAACAGTGTCGAATCCCGCCACCATGCGTT
>Ga0315281_10009786_pt1 | contig 13272 bp, 10 predicted proteins | sample YL17G07_0_MG_FD_204540 | JGI IMG/M metagenome (GOLD analysis project Ga0315281, IMG submission 204540) | Sediment microbial communities from Yellowstone Lake, YNP, Wyoming, USA - YL17G07_0 | ecosystem: Environmental > Aquatic > Freshwater > Lake > Sediment | place: USA: Wyoming | collected... | reverse complement strand
GAATTATCACTAATTCTGCGAGTTGTAATGTCACCACTACTGGAGATATTACTATCGGAGCAAGTAACGTAGTAACATCTGTAACCTCAGCAATCTGGACTTGTGGAGGCAACTTCAATTTTGGGGGGGGCATCACATCTTCCGTAATGAACTTAGTAATGGCGACAACAGGAAAAACAATAAATCCGACATCAACAACGTCCAAATATTTATATGGTGTGACTATAAACGCTGGAATCACAGTTTCTTGGGGGGGTGTTGGACAAGCTGGCACAGCAACTGGCGGGCTCACAATCGGGGCGGGAGCTACACTTACTATTGATAATACTGCTTATGGGTTAAGGGGCAGTTCATTATGGGCATCCATGAACAATAGTGGAACCATTAGTGGCACGGGAACATTAAGTTTTAGAGTAGCATCATCAACAACTGCTGGAACACTTGGCACTATAAACTGTCCTGTTGCGGTATTCCTTGTTTCTGGGCAGGCAACAGCACGAACAGTTACCTTATCGGCTAATACTACTTTCGGTTCGACTTTTTCTATTTATTCTGAATCTACGGGATATTCTTGCACACTAACTCACGGCTCGAATTACACGCTTACGGTTACGGGTTTGACTACTTTAGGTGCCGATGGTATCATGACTCAAGGCACTGGCACTTGGACATTTAGTGCTGGACTAACTCAAAGTGGTGCGTCTTCAGTCTTTACTCAGGGCGGAACAGTGAGTATAACTGGAACTCTAACAGTATCGGCAGGCATATTTAACCATACTGGGACTTTAGGAGCAACAACGATTACTTTAAGCGGTGGAACATTCAACGGGGGAACGGGAACTATCACGGGTGCCACAACTTTATCGGCAGGGACAGCTACTTGTTCATTAGGCAACCCGACTTTTGACACTCTATTTACAATAAGCGGTTCTGGGACATTTACGCAAGGAACTGGAACAGCCAACTTCGGTGCTGGGATAACTATCAACGGAGCAACAGCCTTATTCACGCAGGGCGGTAACGTAAGCGTGACTGGGACAACTACGGTTACTTTAGGAACATTAACAGGGACAACAAGTTATACATGGACTAATGAGGGGAACTTTACAGTGACTGGAGGAACCCTGACTGGAAGCGTCTTGAGATTAGTAATTACTGGTTTGAATGCTGTAATCACTGGAATACTCTCTACCATACCCCTCTATGATTTCACAGTATCTAATAACTGTTCTATAGACGGAACGGTATCTTCCCCAGTCTTACATAATTTCACGGTAGATTCTGGAAAGACATTAACAATAAACCCCTCGTTCGAACTTCAATACAGGGGCAGTTACAACGGAGGAACATATTCCAATCTCGGCACTATTGCAGGCACTGGAAGCATCAAATTCCAATTAAAAGCAAACGACAGCACATTTACTTTCGGAACTATCAATAGTCCCACAACGATTTCGTTGAACGATAACGCTACTGGAAGTTATGCTTGTATTTTAGGAGCAAATACAGTATTTGGAAGCAGTTTAACAGTCATAAGCACTCATGCCTCCAATACAGTCGCCCTCTCCCACGGCACCAATTACACCCTAACCGTCACAGGCTTAACTACTTTATCGACGAGGGGGGTTATGACTCAAGGAACGGGCACATGGACATTCACAGGAGGCTATACACAAAGCGGAGCATCTTCAGTCTTCACACAAGGGGGAAACATAACAACTGGTGCGATAAACATGACGGCTGGAACATTCACTGCTAATAGTGCGTATACAACCTCTTGCTCCGATAACGTTACCATAGCTGCTGGGGTAATCGCCTCGTGGACATTTAACCTTACAGTAACTGGATTGAATAAAACAGTAGCATGTAACTTCTCTATGAGGTTATTCACCGTAAATGATGACACTTCATTAATCACAAGCAACTTAAGCTGTGGTTCTAATGGCGGCGGATTAACGATAGCCTCTGGTAAAACTCTTACGATAACAACAATAGTCTTGACTTATTACAATTATAACACCGCTGCGTTCACAAATGCTGGGACTATATCTGGGACGGGAAGCCTTTTCATCATGGCTACAACTGGAACTAAAACCGACACATTTGGTGGGACTATAAACGTGCCTGTGACTATGGGTATAGCTGTTAGTGGTGGGACACATACCTTATCTCTTGGAGCTAACACGATTTTCGGTAGCACCTTGACGATTAATAACAACGCACAGGGGACTAACACATTCACCCTATCACACGGAACGAACTATACTCTAACTGTGACTGGCTTGGTGACTCTCGGTGGTTATGGATTGCTAACTCAAGGGACAGGAACATTCACATTCAACGGGGGACTCACCATAAACGGCACTTCGGCACTCTTCACACAAGGGGGAACAATATCAACAACTATCATAACCGTAACTGCTGGGACTTTAACAGGGGATAATGCGTCATGGGTTACAACGACAACTGGGTTCACAGTCGGTGCATCTGGCGTATTAACTGCTTCAACGCTCTGGCTTAATTTTAACGGGAGTCAAACTATCAATACTGCAGTAAATACACTAATCAGTAAAATATGGATTTCTTCGGGAACAGTCACGCAAAGCACTGGAGGTGGAAGATGGGCAGTCTATAAAGCAGCAGGTTCGGTGATGCAGATAGATAGCGGATGTGTCTTATCATTATCCTCTGGGCAGATATTCGATGATTATTCAGCGGCGGGAGGAGTCTATAACGGAACGGTATCGGGAGCAGGGACATATAGATTTGTATTGCTCTCGAGCTTTAACCTTCCCACTATGGTTAATCAAGTTTGGAGCTCTTTAATATTATTCTATAGTAATTCAGCAGGTTCGTATGTAGTGACTATGGCTTCAAATTGGACGATAACAAGCCCTGGGACTTTATCACTTAATGGAGTTGCGGCTGGATTAGTCACTCTCACTCACGGGACTAATTACACTTTAACAGTGGCTGGTTTAACCACACTATTAGGTAATGGTATATTAACGCAAGGGACTGGGACTTGGACATTCTCTGCTGGAATAACTATCAACGGAACGTCTGCTTTGTTTACTCAGGCAGGTAATGTCTCAGTTACAACAATCACTCTAACCCTTGGAACATTCACGGGGGATAACGCCCACTGGATTATAGTCACATCTGGTATAACTAAGACTGGTGGAACTTGGACGTCTGGTGTGGCATGGGTTGAAACGCAAGGGACTGTATCATTAAATTCTTCAGCAAACGTATACTTTAAGAATCTTTGGGTGAACACAGGAACAACAACTATAACTGCGGCTTCTAACTTCGGGCAAAGCACAACAACGGGTGTAACTCAGGTAGATAATAATGCGGTGTTTTCAATAAGTAGCGGTGCGAATTACCAAGATTACGCAGTCGCTACTGGAGTCTATAACGGGACTATATCTGGTTTAGGAACTTACTATTTCACATCTGGGACTGGGAATAAATCATTACCGACATTCGCTAATTCAACATGGAGCTGTAATGTTCAGTTCACAACCGATGGTGCTGGAACTGATAAGACTCTTTCCCTTACTTCTAATTGGACAATAGGGGGACTTTTATACGGGACTGGAGGGACGATTGGAATAACAACACTCTCGCATGGTTCTAACTATACCTTATCAGTAACTGGTGTAATGCAGTTAAATGCGAGATTTAGTCTAACGCAAGGAACGGGAACTTGGACTTTCACGGGCGGACTCACGATTAATGGGGCAAGTGCTTTAATGACTCAAGGCGGTTCTATAACTGGTAATATCACAGTTACTTTAGGAACTTTCTCTGTCGGAGGGGTTACTACTGGAAACGTAACCTTAAACGGCGGGCTGATAAACATAGTAAACAACGGCGGAGTTACAGGAACAACTACTTTAACAACAGGAACGCTAACAGGTTCAGCTTCATATGTATGGACTCAGTCTGGGGACTTCACGCAGGGGGGAGGAACATTAACGGCAAGTGTCCTTAAACTAACCATGACTGGAACGACTAAGGCAATTAACCTCAATTCAGCAGATGCCACTTTACACACTTTGACAGTATCAGGCACGACAACTTTAGCATCGACTTCAACATACAATCTAACGATACTTAATTTCGCAGGAACTTCTGCTTTCACTATAAACAGGAATGTAGCTGTTAATTGTTTCTCGGGAAATACGTTCTCTAATACGACTATAAGCGGAACTGGAACTTTAACCATGAACCTAAAGGACGCCAATATAATCGCAACCTTCGGAACTATAAATGTCGCAACAGTCTTAACCAGCGACACGGCTCAGGCAACCAATTACTCGTTCACTATGGGCGGAAACACTATATTCGGCTCTACATTAAACGTGCTATCAGCAGACACTGGCGGACTTTATACAGTTACTTTAACTCACGGGACTAACTATACTCTGTCAGTTACAGGATTGACGACAATAGGGGCAAGAGGGATAATAACGCAAGGTTCAGGAACGTTCACATTCACAGGCGGATTAACGATAAGTGTGAACGGAGTCTATACGCAAGGTGGAGCGGTGACTGGCGGTTCGATAACGGTAAACGGGACGTATACTGCTGGTGTTTTAGATGCTATATCCTGTTCGGGCTCTTGGGACTCGAGTGTCGGAACGTTTACAAGGAGCACATCGACTCTAACTCTAACTGGAACAGGGACTTTAAAAGGCAAAGGAACGACTTATGACTTCTACGGATTGACTATAAACACTTCAGGAACGATAACGTTAGGCACTAACGTAGCGGTAGAAAGATATTATACTTACACATCTGGAACTGTAGTTTTAGGGATTTACCATATCTACGTGTTTCCGTATATGTATAACCAAGCATCTACAGACTACGATGTCGCATTAGACGAATCCTTTACAATCTCGTGCGTGGTTGAGAACATGACGGGGCAAACTGTTCATACCGTGACAGCATCTATCAATAGCAAGACGTTCACCCTAACAACGACAGATAACGTCAACTTTGCCTTACTAATATTCGCATATCAAGTCGGTTTATGCTCAGCACAGACGATAACCTTTACGGCAACCAACGATAGCGGGGTTGAAAACGAGATAGCACCAAGCACGGAAACAGTTATAATGGGAACAATATCGTCCGCAAGCAGGGTTGAGGACACGATAGACACACTCATTACCTATTTAAGAGCTTATTTAACCGACCCGAAGTCTTCTACGAGGACTGGTGCTACTTGGATAACGCCCGAGTATCCTTCATATTTAGACGGCGTTCAGTATCCGTTTATCGTTGTTAAGAACGAGTCTGAATACACTTCTGGATACTTAGGTATGGCTTCACAAACCCAGATAATAACTACGGATTTCACGATAACGATAGTAAGCAAGAATAAATTGGAGAAGGAGCAGATTTCAGACGATATTATAAGATTGCTCCAGATAGCAAGAGACAACTTCGTATCAATAGGGTTGTTTAGTTATAAAATCAACGGGGCAAGGAACTTGAATATAGACGAAAGCAGGATACAGAGAAAGGAAATAGACATTAGCTTCGATTATATTGCGGACTAAACCAACGTCTATAAAAATACAGGAAAACATATACAAAGGGGAAAAGGTGAATAGAAATGGTTTTTATTGGAGAAAATGAGCAAGTTGTTTATCAAAATGAAACAACGTATGGAACAGACCCGAGTGGAACAAGAATCTGGCTGGGGTTGGTTCAGCGATTCAGCCCGTCTGAAGAAAGGACGATACACGAAATCGCTAAAGTCGGTGGAGGAAGAGAAGTATCTCAATTAGTTCCAGGGGCTTGGAAAGTCAAGGGAACTTGTGAGTTTATACCGCAGAACGCAAGGATATTCAAATATATCTTTGGAGGATGCACAACGGCAGGTTCGACACACACTATCATAGGTGCTGCAACGATACCCTCGTTAACTTTTGAAGTAACGCAAGCAATAGCTGGTTCGGCGACATCAACGACTATGAGGAAATATACAGGGACAAAGATAAACAAAGCCTCGATGAAGTTCGCAAAGGAAGAGCCAGTAACTGTTACTCTCGACTGGATTGCACAGGATAAATCTGTGACAGCGTCAGTCGCAAGAAGCACAGTAAGCGACACGGGAGAAGTTCCATATATGTTCCAAAATGGGAAGATATTATTGGATACGGGAGTGGTTGCGGAAGTCTTGAATGGTGAGTTGAGCTTCGAGAATAACCTCGATGTAAGGCACTATATAAGTCAGGATGGAGTCGGAAACAAGATAGCCGAACCAACGGAGCTTCTACGAAAACACAGCGGAAATGTAACAATTGAAGTTTCTGGGACTGGGATTACATGGCAGAACTATTTAAAAGCAGGTTCTGCATTTACAACCACAGTTCAGTTGATTAGGACATCAGGTTCAGACTACCTCGAATGGGATATATACGGTTGCAAACTAAGCACCGCACCTATTGAGTCGACTACGAAAGGAGTTATGACTCAGAATCTGACTTTTATCGGTGCAGCGGGTTCTATAGTTGCTCACGATGCGATAACATCAGACTACTAAGGAGGTAGATTGAATGGAAACCTATACCCTACGAGAGGGACAGGTAGATAGTGGAAAGTATAAAGGGATAGAAGTAACCTTCCGCAAAATATCAGCTATTGAGAGAAATGAAGTGATAGCGAAAGCAAGAAAGTCGAGAAAGATAGACTCGACTGGAAAAGTAACGGAAGCAGATATTGACGACTTAAATGCAATAAAGGACTTGATAGCCCTGACTATAGCGACACCGTTAGAACTCAAGAAACCAGAAGAGTTCGGTAAGCTCGGGACAGAGGACTACGACAATTTAGCCTTTTTGGCATATAAGATAAACCCTTTAGACTTCCGTCCGACACTATCAGACGAATCTCAGGTGCAATCAGGTTAGGATATACAACTAACCAAGAGACGGCAAGATACTGTCTTTACCATAAGTTCGGGACTCAATACGGATGGACTCCCGAACAGGTGGATGAACTGCCTTGGGATATTATTGATGCGTTGGACGTAATAATAGATGAGGAAGTAAGAAAGCAGGGATAACATGGTAAGTGAAACGCTTAAAATCAAACTGAAAATAGACTCTTCTGAATTAGAGAAAGCCATGCGTGGAGCTATCCAGAATCCTATGAAAGGTATGGGCGGTGGAGGAATGGTTGGCGGAGCGGTAGAAGGTGTCGGTAAGGCTGGGATGATAGGTGTCCTTATAGGCGGAATACAGAACATGGTTAGCGGAATCATGGGTATTGTCGGTTTACTCGCAGACGCCTCTCCCATGTTCAAAGGTATGCTCAAGATTCTCATGATGGCTGTAAATATGTTCCTGATGCCTATAGCTAACTTCTTCGCTACATTACTTATGCCAGTTGCGATAGCATTACTTAAATTTTCAATATGGTTTCAGAAGACATTAGGCAAACCGTTACAAGATTTAGCTAAATGCTTTGTGGACTTCTTTAATGGTTTAACTATCGGTTTTAAGCAGATACTCGCAGGAGATTGGAGCGGGGTAATAAAGGGAATAGGGGAATATATAGAAAAAGCAATAGCGGCATACGGCAAGATATTCGATATTGCGGCATGGCTTACTATACACTTTGTGGATTTCATAGCAAAGACTACGTTTAACTTAGTCGACTGGCTAAAGAATCTGATACTCGAAATGTTCGGGATAAAACAACCAACATCTAAAGAAGATGCTGGAAAGATAATGACTGATGCGGTAAATGCGGTAAAGAATCCTCTCGGAACACTCGGAGAGAAAGTTCTTACTATTATTCCAGGGTTTACAACGCTAAAAGAGAAGATAGATTTATTAACGAACCCTCAAACTACTGGTGCTCCAGCAACTACTGGAGCGGGTGAACGCCCAGATTGGCTTAATCCGAATATACCTTGGGTTACTTTACCGCAAGGGATGGTAAAGACTGTAGATGATTACGGCGTATGTATTGATACGGCTAATACTAACACAAGTAAATTGAATACCTCAACGGGCATATTAAATACAACAGCAACTAATTCGGTAACCCCGCTTGTGAATACTAAGACGGCAATAGGTAATATAGGGGATACTGCTAAAACATCTAAAACTGCGGTAGATAATTTAATAGGCACGATAAATGCATTAGCGTCTATGAATCCAATATCAATATTAGGTAGATTTATGAATGTAGGGTTAAATAGGAGTGGTTAATATGACAAATATAACTTATAATGGGCTTGATTTGGGAAACGTCCAGAATATAAAAGAAAACAATAACGCAGGATTAGTTGACTTTCCTTTGCCAGGCGGTTCGGCAGGAACGGCTATAATCTTTGACATGGGCGGGGTAACTAAGGACTTTGAGTTGACTACTAAATTCATCGGAACAGAAACTCAGGTTACTAATGTTCTCGGTTCTATGACTGAATACTGCAACGGCAGGCAGGGAACTGTAAGGAGCTTGGCATTACCTTTCGGAAGGACTTGTAATTGCGTTATTAAGAGATGGGACTGGAGCACGGACTCACAGCAAGGAGCTAATGACACTGGTTCTAATCTCATGATAGATTTGAGGATTGATTTAGCAAATGGAGACATACAAAGTATCTGGGATTGAAGATATTATCAGGGAACTTAAGATGATTCGAGAAGATAACATCAAGTTCGCTAAGATGTATATTACAGAATTGGAGAGCATAAAGTATAAGATAAGAACTATCGAGTTGTTATTAAATGCAGTGGGACATACCGATAATCAGAAGCCAACCGAGTCCGTTAAAACTTAACAATTCTAATGACTGGGTTACTTCAGGAACGATTGGATTAATAAATGGAATCGAACCCGCTTTAGGCAGTGCTATGATTATTTCTGCTTCTACGACTGGTTCTCATGTAACTGGTTCTGTTATAACTGGTTCAACTATAACTGGTTCTTCCATTACTGGTAGCACAACAGTCGCAGAGACTTTCGATTACATAACCTACTTCGCAGACTCAAGACTATGGAATCTTGATTGTAATTACGATGGGACTATTGTAATGGCTCACATGCACAATGGCGGAGATACTTACGTTTCTTACGATACTGGTTCTACGTGGAGTAATAAACATAGCACAGGGGACGGAAGAGGCGGAGCGGTAGACTGCACAGGAAGATTTATGATAACATCCGACCAGGGTAATGCGATTCATTTATCTATAGACTCAGGGGCTACTTGGGTTGCGAGGACTCCAGGCGGTGCTCATGGAATGGCTGCAGACGTGTCTTCAGGCGGAACGATTTGGTATGCCTGTTTCTCTGGAAGTGCTAAAGCTTATAAAAGTATAAATACAGGTTCGGATTGGACTGAAATAACTGGCAATTTATCTCCATCTGATATTAAATGCTCTGACGATGGTAAACGAGTTTATCTTTCAAATTGGACGGGTAGCATGTATTACTCTTGGGACTCAGGGGCTAATTTCTATGCTTCAAACCTACCATCTGCAGGTTATAACGGAGTATGGTGCACTCCAGACGGTTCGGTTGTCTGGGTTGGAATGGCTAATGGTTCTGTCTATATCTCGGCAGATTGCGGTTCTACTTATACGGGAACTAACGCACTATTGGGCTCTTGTATCGGAATCTCTTGTGACGCTACGGGTTCTAAAGCGGTTCTAATCATAAAGGCAGGTTCGGTTTACAAGACAACTGACGCAGGTTCTACTTGGACAGGAATATTCCCTATAACTGCTACAGATGGTAGAGGTGGAGCTATTTCATATAACGGTTCAGTGGCTCATATATCTGATTATACAACTGGTTCAACCTCTACTGCGTTAAATTGGAATATCCCTATAACTTACACATGGACAGATACATGGACTGACGACTGGGGTGATGCCTATTCTGATTGGTATTCTGGCGGAGATATAATAACTAACGTCAACGAGAACCTAAATACTCTTAAAGACAACTGGGACTTTATAGGCTGGACTAAACACACGGGCGCAGGAAGCGTAACAGTCACTTTAGCTTCAGATTCAGCGTTTACTAATTATAATTCATATACGGCGATAGTCGGCTCGGATTGGACTATCAATTCATTAGACTTAGGCTCGCCAATAGCTTCAGGCGGAACTATTAACTGGAACTCAATCAAAGCGGTTAAGTTCTCGGTTAGTAACGGTTCGGTGGCTTTACAGGACTGGGCAGTGGGTGCGGTGGCGAATTCATGAACTATATCTTAGACTGGAATGTAGAGAAGGCAAGTTTAGATAAAAGGATTGGTATATCTGAGTTAACTTGCGTTAGGACTATAATCAACGACTATCCAGATATAGACGCAGGTAATGTTATTAAGATATTCGATGCTGGTTCTAAGATATTTGAAGGCAGGATAGACTACGTTGATTACAAGACGGATACGAGGATAATCGTTAAGGAAATTGGCGATTTGCTTAATCACATTTACGTTTCAGAGAACTATACAAACGCAACTATCTCTTATATTATAACCGACTTGATTCAGAAATACACTCCTTTCTCGGTTTCAGGTATTCAGACAACGACAACTACTTTAGAGAAATATAGGTTTAAGGATAGGTATCTCTACGAGGTTGTAAAGGAATTGGCAGACATACTCAAATGGACTTTCAGAGTCGATTCGGTAACAAAGATATTCTACTTCGAGCCTTACGGGACTACGAGTTCGGGAGTAACACTCAACGTTGGAACTAACGCAAGAAGATTAGCAGACTGGCGACAGGATAGGGCTAAGATGAAAAATAAAGTTAAGGTATTCGGCAAAGTAAGGAATATGAAAACCGATAAGTTCTCAGACGGTGGCTCTGTATTCACTTTCGATGGAACTGGTAGCGTTGCCACGTTATATGAGAAACCATCTTCGTTTACAAGGATTAATGAAGGGACTAAGGAGTTAAGGGGTGGTTTGTCTGGTGCTACAACGGGTATGGAATACACGGTAGATGGGGAATTAAAGCAGGTTATAGCAAACTACGTCCCAGCAAACGGAAGCAAATGGACTACGGAATACGACTATGCTGTTGAGAACATAATTCAAGTCGAAGATGCCAACTCTATGGATATTTACGGGGAAAAAGATTACATAGAAATAAATCCGAACATAGTTGAACGGGCAGATGTTATGAATTACGCTAACAAGTTACTCGAGAAGTATCACGAACCGTTCTGGACTGGGAAACTCGAGACTACTGACTTAACTCTTAATCCAGGCAATACAGTTCACGTTCACGATACTTTCAATCAGATAGACGGAGACTTTATAATAAAAGAAGTTAAATATCTCGGATTAAAAAGAGGGACTGAGATAGTAGTAGGAGATGAAGAGTATAGGATGGTTGATTATCTCAACGAACTCGATGGCAGAATCAATAAACTCGAAGAGAAGTTTAAAGGGGAGGCGGATTTGAACCAGTGGGTTAAGTCTTTCATCAATCCCGTAAATTACAGAATTCATACACATCTGATAGCACAAACGAGAGGTATCGGAAGCTCGTTTATAATCGGGCATCCGACTAACTCAATCATTAATTCATTTTACTTAGGCAGTCCAGCAGACGCATGGACGATAGTGGGTTCGACATAATGACAAGCTTTTCAGGTAAACAACTGCACATGGAATACTTCACTGGAACGACAGACGGTTCTGGGGACTTGACAGTAGTATTAAGTTCTACTCCAGTAAATACGGCAAACCAGTTCATAATCAATTCAAACACGGAAGGAGTTATACCTAAAGTGAAGTCTATAACTGGAACTACTTTAGTCGTGACTTTCAACAAGTTTCAATATTCTAAGATGAGTTCGACAGCAACAGATGCAGATAATGTTCCTGATGGAGTGACAGCTACTGGAACTATACAAAATACATCGGCATCATCAAGCGGTAACACACTTATAGACGCCTCGGCAAGTGTAACGACTGGTGGGCACGTTCACGCTGTTGAGCATCAATATATTCATTCTCACGATGTCTCAACTTTCGCAACGACTGATAAGACGGTTGAAGTTTCAACATCATTAGCGGTTTCATTAACGGTATTATATACGGTGACTTAATGACAGTTTACAAAGGTTTACTTCACTTCGAAACCTTCACGGGAACTACCGATGGTTCGGGAGACTTAGTTAGTGTCTTGGAGGCAGTTCCTACTGGTAGCCAATCTATATTTTTATCTACAAATACCTCTGGTTGCTTCCCAATTTATCAGGGATTAACTGGTAGTTCATTAACGGTAAGATATTACAAATCAACGTATGACAAGCCAACAGATACAGGAAGCACACTCGCAGACTTACCCTCTGGGATAAGCTCCTGCGGTTCGTTGGCTAATACGGATGCAGGAGGAGGGGTGGTTCAGGGTGGTGCTGGAACGGGACAAGCATTTAACGGGGCAGGGGCACACACACATTCTTTCGCTTACCAATATACACACTCCCACGCTGGTTCATTATTTACAGCGACAAATGCAGGTAGTGCTGTTTTAGGCACAATAGCAGTTAATCTATCGGTGGTTTATCTATGAACTTACAAGGTTATCATTTACACATGGAATCGTTCTCAGGGACGACTGACGCAAACGGAGACTTAAGTTGCACAACTGCCCAGACTCCCCTAAATGATAGTGCGGTAGTTGTTCATTCAAATACGAGTTATATTACTAAAGTTTCGAGTGTCTCTGGAACAACTACCAAGATTAGATTTTATACTATTCAATACGATAAAGCAAGTCAAACTGATAAGGAAGTAAGTAATCTTCCGAGCGGAGTATCTCAGGCAACCTCTAAACAGAATACGGGAACAGGCGGTATGAGTGGAAACGCATCAAGTTCTTTGCCACATTCAACGGGTGCACACGCTCACGGAGTATCATTCGAATATTTACATACCCACTCGGTTACTAACTTCACGACAACTGATGCGACTTATGTAAAGGCAAATGGAATAGCGGTTAATGCTATTATAATTTATGCGGGGGCGGATTAAATGTTAACAAATCTATATCAATCGGGATGCGAAGGCAATTTAGAGGACTGGCTTTCAGGCACGGCTAATATATACGCCGACTTGGGAACATCGACAAATACACCGTTAATAACGGATACTGGCTTAGGGCAGATGGGGAATCTAACGGCAAGAGTCTCTGGCTTATCATTTACTGAAGACAGGGCAAACAACCAGCATACTACTGAATGGAGATTTACCTCTACTAATGCCAA
>Ga0315281_10009785_pt1 | contig 13273 bp, 9 predicted proteins | sample YL17G07_0_MG_FD_204540 | JGI IMG/M metagenome (GOLD analysis project Ga0315281, IMG submission 204540) | Sediment microbial communities from Yellowstone Lake, YNP, Wyoming, USA - YL17G07_0 | ecosystem: Environmental > Aquatic > Freshwater > Lake > Sediment | place: USA: Wyoming | collected... | reverse complement strand
TCCACCTAATCGCAGATTAATCATTAAGGCAGAGATAAGCGATTTATACCACTTTGGAGCGTTCTCTATTAATTCAAGCCAGACACGGATATTTTTTAAGTGAGCACGATTCGATTTAACTTGCCATTCATCAGTGACACCCTGGATTTCAGGATACTGAAATCCAAGTGAGATGATTTTCTGTAAATACCACTCAACGAGACTACTATTTCCTTTGTTGTATATTTCATTACCAACGATTTGAATACAATATAATGTCGCGTCAGGATATATCTTAAATCTGTTTTTTAAGACAATTACTATTTCAGAAAGAACAACCTTTATTTCCTCAGTCTCCACTATTTTAATGATATCTGAGAAAGTACGATTAATCTCTCTGAGAGTATTTTCATGGATGCTAAAAAGCCCTTTAATTCCCATGATCTTGAGAAGGTACATCATTTTTAAGTTGAAATCCTTATGCACATCACCAGTTATGGCAAAGATTCCTGCAATATCCTCATAGTACTTGACCAATTGCATATAACCTGGCATCTGTAAGAGTTCTTTTAAAAGTGAGTATTGATCTGTGGATTTTCTAAGACTGCTTAGATGAAGAACTAATTCTTTCAAGTGGGCATGTGATACAGGATACAACAGTTGATCTAACGTCTTGATGTTTTCTTCGCTTAAAGGGTACCTTGTTACCTTTTTTAACCAATTCAAAGGATCTTTTTCCTTTAGCCAATACTTATATGTTGTTGCAAAGTATCTGAAGAGAAGGTTATTAAACGCCTCGATATTAAACCTTGAAGGCATCTTGTCAAAAATAATCTGGCCTAGTTTTTTTAACTGATGTGGATTCGTGACAAGAAGGAAAAATTGTTTTTCCTGTAGTTGATTTAGTCGGGCAAAGCAATCCTTTAATATAGGTTCATACGTATGCAATTCGTTATTGCCATCTATCAATATTTTTTCAAGATAGAACATAAGATTCTCAATCGAAGCCTGCTGTACAGCAGCATCAGAATTATCGATAGCCTCTAAAAAAACATCCACAATGGTCTTTATTGTATCTATCCCCATTTCGTGGTGATCATGAATATAGAAGTTTTTCAGGGCATATGCCCGCATTTCCTTCACAATAAAACCCCAATCTTTAGGGTAATTGTCTAATGCATTTAATAGCGGTTCTACGGTACTTAGAAGACCTGGATAATCTTTGATTACTTCTCTTAGGATTTCATATTTTGATGAAGTTACTATCTTGTTAATTGAAGCCATTTTAACCCTTCTCCATTCATTATATAATAGATATATGGATTTTTACATTATCACAAATTTTTTATAAAGCTAATCACAGGAAAGATATATTTCAGATGAAGGTTTGTGAGATTTTTACGAGTATACAGGGAGAGTCAAGTTACGCAGGTATGCCGTGCACATTTATACGGATGACAGGCTGTAACCTCAGATGCTCCTACTGTGATACAACATATGCATACCATAAAGGAAGGGAGCTTTCTGAAGAAGAGATTTTAGGAAAGGTCAGGCGTGCCGGTATAAACCTTGTTGAGATGACAGGGGGTGAACCGCTTCTTCAAATAGAGGTTTATCCTCTCATCAAAAGACTGATTAAAGATGGCTATAAAGTATTAGTGGAGACAAATGGCTCACTAAGCATAAAAGATGTCGATAAAAGGGCAGTCGTTATACTCGATATAAAAGCACCTGGCAGTGGAATGAGCGATAAGATGGATTTATCAAATATTAAGATATTGAAACGTAGTGATGAGGTAAAGTTTGTAGTCACGGATAGGACTGATTATGAATGGGCAAAGGGGATAATATACACATACAATTTGTTACATAAGTGCCCTATCCTTCTTTCTCCTGCATATGGAATCCTTCATTCCGAAGACCTTGCAAGATGGATGATTGAAGATAGACTTCATGCACGGTTAAACCTCCAACTTCATAAATACATTTTCGACTCTGAGAGAGAAGGGGTTTAGATTCTCATGAAAAGGATAAACAAGCTTTTTAAGAGCTCACAGGAAAGTTTCCTATATTCTTTTAAGGTTTTATTGCTTGAAAGCCTTCTTTAATAGCAGCATTAAATAATATTTCATCAGAGGTTACCATTATTGGATTTAATGGAGAAAGATTTAAGAAGACAGCAAGCTGAAGACTATCAAGGGTTCTAAGATTATGTTTGAGTATAAGAGGGATGCTTTTATTAATATGGCTTCTCTCAAGGTCAATAATCCAGAATGTGGAGATCATATCCTTTGAAAACTCTGATAAACAAACACGGAGGTCATCCTCTGAGATGATACCTTCATTTAGCTTTCTTGCAAAGGCTGAAGCAAACTCAGCTATTGTAATGCTTGCAATGGTGAAAACACCTTCAGTATCATTGAATATTTCATCTACTTTTTCTGAGCCAGCCTCTACATGGTATCTTTTAACCAGAGCACTGGTGTCAAAGAAATACAGGGGCATTACCTGTTTCTTTCTTCTATTATCTCTTTTGCAACAGAGGTTTTTATGGAAGAAAGGCGTTTTCTTGCATCAGCAAGGGTTGTTTCAGGTAAGGCATAGTCCTTCAAAATATAGTCATAACCATCCGACAGCTTTATACCAATTTTTGAAAGTTCTTTCAGTGCCTCGAGTTTCTTTGAAGATAGCTGGATGGTTTCATTATCTGATTTTTTCGATACAAGCATCTCAAACTCTCCTTTTTCTTAGTGCTTTTATAAAATTTACAAATATTTTAAAAGCATCCTTTGAAATTAGCTTACTAAAAGAGAATGAGATTAGTCAACGATGGGAAAATGGAGCGAGGAGAAAAGGGCCAGGTTCTTTTTCCCCATCTTTAAATACAATATTCAGGATGTCGAGGACAAGGGTGATTTCTTTTATGCTCAGAGTTCTTAGAAAGGCGGTTAATTTGGATAGTTCTCTTTCAAAATTCTATCGAAGATATTCTTTCTCTATTTCTCGCCGTTCCTGCCTGTAATGGTAAAGCGCGTCTATATTAGCTTTGACCGCAAGTTTGGCCTGCTGGTTCAATCCCCTTAATATATCGACAAGCTTCGCGACATAATTCCGCTCCAGGTCTGTAAGGATATATTTGCCGACAAGGAATTCCGTGGGCCGTTCTGCAACCCTGGAGGGCTTCTCCTTTTCGATCTCCGAAAGCTCGCTGATTTTAAGAAGCATCTCGTGTCTGAAGGCTGTTCCTAACTTTGCTTCAAGGAATGCCTGCCTGTTTTTCCCTATGCCCTTTCTACCCTTTAAGGTGTCGTTTAAATCTGACGGCGACCAGCCCAAACTTTTAGCAAGGTCATTCTGCTGGATGCCCTTCTTCTCCATATAAGCAAAAAGCGCTTCCACGACGGCCTTCTCCAATAAAGTTTTCATGCTGTTTTGAGACTACTCTTTTTCAGTGAATGAATTCAATTCTCAATATCAGTGAAATAGTCCTTGCTTTATTCACTAAAATAATGTATAACAACAATCGGTATGGCAGGGCTGCAATGCCATATTGTAGGCCTGACTATATTCCGGGGAGCAAGAGTCTTTCACAGATAAAGGGGGAATAAAGTGAAAAAAAGGCTTGCTGAAAACGATCAATTTAGGTATGAGGGTGTCTTTTCTTTAACTAACCACTATAAATTTAAACCTATAAACTTAAAAGTGTTCGTACTGTTGTTTGCCGTATTTTTGTTTGCGGCTTTGCCGGCATGGGCCGGGATGAATCAATGGACAGGCAACGGGCCATATGGAGCTTATTTAAGATGTATTGCTGTTTCACCTAACTATTTAAATGATAAAACTATATTTATAGGAACTGATAATAGAGGCTTGTTTAGATCTACAAATAGTGGTCAATCTTGGTCTCATGTTGGCCCCGAGACAGGTGTACGGTCGATTGCCATATCTCCTAACTTTACAATAGACGGAACTGTGTTTGCAGGTAGCATGTTTGCTGGTGTATATAAATCAACAGATCGTGGACAAACATGGGTTCAGATGAACAATGATTACGGTATTACATCATTAGTTATATCTCCAAACTTTATTACGGACGGTACAATATTTTCAGCCAGTTATTTTGGTAATGGAAGCTTTCAAAAATCTACTGATTATGGGTTAACATGGGTCAAGGTAGAGCCAGGTGTTACAAACGTAATAACCTCGATTGTTTTTTCGCCCAACTATGTTATTGATAAAACTGTTTTTGCAGGAGTAGACGGGGGCATATTAAAATCATCAGACAATGGCCAGTCATGGACCATGGTGTATTCATGGGGCGTTCTATACAGCGGGTCAGATAATGATCATGTCTATGCTTTAGGCATTTCTCCTCAATATGAGTCTGATGGCACTATTATTTTCGCAAAAGGGCATAATGAATCCATTTTATTAAAATCAACCGATCGTGGACAAACATGGGTTCAGATAAATCTGAATAATAGTTGGGGCTATTACCAGTCAATCGTCTTTTCGCCTAATTATAGTTCTGATGGTAATATTTTTGCTGGCAGCTTATATGGAATACAAAAGTCGACGGATAATGGACAAACCTGGAATAGTATAGTTTCTGCTCCTACAGTTAATGCAATAGGTATATCTCCATCATATAATTCTGATCACACCATATTTGTGGCAAACAGTGATGGAGTATACAAATCAACTGATAGTGGAACGACATGGGCAATCGCAAATAGTGGCCTAATAGCAAGTGATATCTATGATATAGCGTTTTCACCAAACTATGCTGTGGATGAAACCGTTTATGCCAGCTTAATGAATAATGGTTTTTATAAGTCATCCGATGCAACGCAAACATGGGAGAAACTATGTTCAGTCCATTTTGAGTCATTTGTAATCTCACCTAACAATAGTACAGACAAAACTTTATTTGCAGGTGGAGGGGGCGGCATATACAAATCAATTGACAGTGGGCTAACATGGAATCAACTCACAAGTGACTTCCCGAATCATTCTATAAATTCAGTTGCACTTTCACCAAACTACAGTATAGACAAAACTGTTTATGCAGCAAATGCTTATGGGGGGGGCGTTTATAAATCTGCCGACGATGGAAATACATGGAACCAGGTAAATAATGGTCTGTCAAATACAAATATCACTTCAATTGCATTATCTCCCAATTATTCCAATGATATGACTATTATTGCAATGGGTAATCAAGGCTTTTATATGTCTACAAATGGTGCTCAATTATGGACACAAATAAACAGTGGTATTACAGGAACCATTTCTTCTGTTGCATTTTCACCGAGGTATGTTTCAGACAGTATAGTTTTCGCAGGAGGCAGCGGGGGTGTTTTTAAGTCAAATGATCGGGGTCAAACATGGAGTTCATGCGGTATTGGAGATTTCATTGCTTCTCTATCAATATCTCCAAGCTTTGCTTCTGATAATACTATTTTTGCTGGTTCAATCTATGGTGGTCTTATTCATAAATCGGCTGATGGAGGATCAACATGGATCAGTATGAGTGCAGGACTTCCGACGTCTGCTCCTGTTCGTAAACTTGCAGCTTCACCCAAATTTAAGATTGATAATACTGTCTTTGCAGGCACTTGGGGCGGCGGCGTATTTAGCTACACTTTCTCTGCCATACAGCTTCCCCGCACCGGCCAGACAACGAGCTATGCTGCGGGTGATGATGGTGATATACATGCTGGTGTTGCATGGCCCAGCCCAAGATTTACAGATAATGGGGATCAGACTATAACAGATTACCTCACAGGACTAATATGGACAAAAGATGCGGGCACGCCGACAGTCGGCTCATGTACGGGCGGCACAATGAACTTACAAAGCGCTCTTGATTATGTTGCATGTCTTAACAGTGCTGATTATCTTGGGCATAATGACTGGCGACTACCGAATGTCAACGAACTTGAAAGTCTTGTTAATGCAGAGCAGGTGTCCTCGGACACATGGCTTAATGGTCAGGGTTTCACTAATGTGCAGGCTTTTTATTATTGGTCGTCAACAACTCGCTTGCAGTCAACTGTTAATGGCGTCAACACAGATAATACATGGCTCGTCAATATGAGCTATGGGAGCGTGGACTACGATTTCAAGTGGCGCAGCTACTATGTCTATGTATGGCCTGTGCGCGCCGGTCAGGGCGGAATGATTTCAATTTCAAGGACAGGCCAGTCAATAAGCTATGCATCGGGCGATGATGGAGATCTGCAAAAAGGAGCGGCATGGCCGGATCCAAGGTTCACTGATAATGGTAACGGAACTGTCAAAGACAATCTTACAGGTCTTGTATGGTTGAAAAATGCCGGTTGCTTTGGTTACGGAAGAACATGGTCTCAGGGGTTATCCGATGCAATTAATCTTGCCGATGGACAATGCGGTTTATCCGATGGTTCACAGGTAGGCGAGTGGCGACTCCCAAACAAAAATGAGCTTTTTAGTCTGATTGATTACTCAAAATATGGGCCTGCCATACCAACAGGCTATCCCTTTACCAATGTGTGGTCTGGCTATTCCTATTGGGCGTCTACTACCTTTGCTCCTAATTCGCCCGGCGCATGGAGCGTGGGTATGTACTATGGCGAAGGGGGCGGCGGTGATAAGACCGGCCCCGAAGGGGTATGGCCAGTTCGTGGCGGCATTGTAACAATACCAACTACCCATACCATTACGGCATCGTCAGGAGCCAATGGGAGTATATCTCCATCAGAAACAGTAAGCGTAAATCATGGCGATAGTCAATCCTTCACAATCACCCCGAATGCGAACTACCATGTGGCAGGTGTGCTGGTGGACAATGTATCACAAGGGGCAATAACAAGTTATACTTTTAACAATGTAACAGCAAACCATACAATCAGTGCTTCTTTTGCTATGAATACTGTAACTCACACTATAATAGCATCTGCAGGAGCCTATGGGAGCATTTCTCCAACGGGTTCTGTGACTGTGAATCATAATGCCACTAAGTCATTCACCGTCACACCTGATACTGATTATATTGCCGTAATGTCTGGCACATGTGGAGGGAATTTAGTTGGTAGCACTTACACAACAAATCCAATAACAGCAGACTGTTCAGTAACTGCCAACTTCAATCCAAGTGACTCAAATCAATCTCTTCCAAGAGATAAGAATGTCGAGGTACAAGTGCCTGTTTCTCTGCCCTCAGGTGGCTTAGGCACTGTTAAGTTGATATTTGACCAAGTAACTACGGGTGGAACATTAAGTATCTCTGCCACAGGTACACCTTTAGGTGGTGGTCCTCCCACAGGATTTAAATTTTTGGGAACATACTATAATGTTACCGTCACTGGAGGTTTTTCATTTTCAGAAGATATGTATATCACTTTCCCTTACGATGACTCATCAATACCCTCTGGAAAAGAGGCGAATCTGAGACTCTATCACTGGCGAACATCAGGTGGCTGGGAAGACTGCACCTATTCGCTGGATATAACGGCTAATACGATAACTGGAAGAGTTACATCCCTTTCGCCATTTGCAATGGGTTATTCAACTTCCAGTGGTGGAGGTACTGGAGGTGGAGGTACTGGAGGCGGAGGTACTGGAGGCGGATATTCAACGGGAGCTAATGAGAATATGATAGCTTTAATTACCATTTTGGCTATTTCAGCGGGAGTATTTATCTTGAGAAAAAATAGAAGGATTAAGAAAGCATAAGGAGAATATAGAAAGAAATAAAGCTTAGAGAAGTGAAATCAGCAAGTTTCCCTGCACAGGCAAGAGCAACCATAAGAAGATATCTCAAGTGGTATGCCTATCCTCTTATTTATTTTCTGGTAACAAGTCTTATTTGTATTTACGCCTGGTATTCCAGACCCGTTCCTTACAGAGCAGGCATTAAGACAGTATTTAAGAAAATTTCCCTTCTTCCGACCTTCATACTGACAGGGACTATAACAGTCTGGATTATTATTGCTATTATTCTCATCCCGATATTACTTTGGTTGAAAAAAAGATTTCCTAACCTTTCTGTTCATATAAAGCCAGAAGACTACTCGCAAAAAGATATACTCCGAGAACCATCATCAAATACAACGCCAATGGGTTTCTGGAAAAAAACTCTCAAAGTTTCCTTCTCTGTTTTGGGAGTTATCCTTATCGTTGCTGGATTAAGTATTGCTGCATGGAATTATCGACCATATATCACCTTCCTGTTTTCAACATCGAAGATTGAGGCATTAGAGAAAAAAGCAGAATTACTTGGACAGGCTCAAGGGGATGTGATAAAGAAAAGTGAAGCATTGCAGAAAACGGCAGAATTACCCATAAAGACACAGCGTGATGTGATAAAAGAAAAAGGGGTATCAGAGCAAGAATCAGACTTCCCAGGAAAAGTTCAAAGGGATGAGAGCAAGATGAATGTACCAGTAGATCCAAGGGCAGAAGTTCGTGAGCAAGTTGAAAGGGTAGCTGCATCCCTTGAAAAAGACCTAATAAGGCAAAGTGAGGCAATGGAGAAAGCTGCAGAGGGTTCTTCACAATCTAAAGAAAATACGATAATCATACCTACAGCTCTGATACATGCACCGATTTTGGAAGGTATAGATATGGAGAAACTGTCAGAGGGTGTGTGCCATAATTCAAAGTCAGCAGTTCCAGGTAAGGGAGGCAACTGCATAATAGAAGGACATAATCTTGGTGAATTTGGCTGGTGGAGACCCCAGGGTCCCTTCAAGATGCTTGAAATCCTTGAGAAGGGCGTACGTATCTATGTTTTTTACAACGGAAAGAAGTATGTTTACAAAGTGAAAGAGAAGATTTATACAGATGTGAATGACCCGAAACTTTATGATTTCAGTCCAGGGGAACGTCTGACACTTATAACTTGTACTTCAACTTGGAATCCGACTCTTTACACCGTCAAACGGATTGTAATTACTGCTTATCCTGAGCCAATGAAATAAAAAGTTCATCGCTTTTATTCTGCAAGATTTGTAACAAGCTGTAAGTAGGCTTAGAAGATTCTCTATGATTTCTTGCTCGTTTTCGTAAAAAAGGATGTAAGTTTTTTTGTTACATTATCGCTCTGACAGTGCGAACACTTGATCTTCGGTTTTGCTTCAACTTCTTTGATCGATAGAAAAACAATAAACTCTTTCCCACAATCTTTACAGGTATATTCGTATGCCGGCATAATTACCTCCTCTTTTACTTTACGTTTCTTGTGTTAATAGTTTCTCTTACTGTAAAGTTTATACCACAAGAAACAATGGAAGTTCAAGAATCGAAAATGTACATAGGAAAGGCTGGTGAAGAATTTTTATACGACACCGCATAGTAGAACCTTTTGAGGCGTGACCGAAGAAACTTTTAATTTGCAGGGTACTAACGATTGCCATATTAATAATAATTTGTCGATTATAAAAATTCTGAGGCAGCTTTTCCTATATAACCTGATGGTTATACTAAATTTTATGTTTGTACCTCTTTTTGACGCAAGAAAACATGCTAACTTAATATTCCCTTCAAGTCCTCTCCATGCACCGGCCCGAAGACTGTAAGAGAAAACAATTCTTTTTTAATCAACCTTTCAACAAGGTCTTTAATGCTATTTAGCGTGACTGAATCAATCTCCTTCATAATCTCCTCAGGAGAGTAATATTTACCATGATATATCTCCTGACGCGCAATACTGTTCATGCGACTAATTGTCGATTCAAGACCTAATACAATATTACCTTTGATTTGGCTTTTTGCACGGTTCAACTCTATATCGTCCAGTGTATCCTTCAGGCTATACATCTCTTTAAGAATTAGTTCCAATACCTCTCGTACCTTTTTCCTGCTGACACCAGCATAGACACCCCATACTCCAGCATCGAAGTATAAAGCAATAAATGAATATATCGAATAAGCAAGCCCTCTTTTTTCCCTTATCTCCTGAAAGAGCCGAGAGCTTACACCTGCCCCAAGAATACTATTAAGTATAAAAAGGCCGTAACGTTCCTCACTTGTCTGAGAAAGACCTTTTACACCCAGACATATATGGGCCTCAGAAAGTTGTTTGCTGAATACCTCGACCCTACTTTTAAAATCAGGTGGTACACCTCTCTCAGGCTCAGAACCCCTTCGTAAATTTCCAAGATTTTTATTAAGCATAGAGAGCAGATGTTCAGGTTCAAAATTACCCGCACAGGATACAACAATATCCTTTGTGCCGTAATACTTTCTTATATGTGAGAGGAGGTCATCTTTTGTGAATGATCGTATTGTCTCCCTGCGTCCGAGAACAGGCTGTCCGAGCCCGGAATGGCCCCAGATGGTCTGGTTGGACAGGTCGTGAATATAATCATCAGGTGTATCTTCGATCATTTTTATTTCCTCTTTTATTATTTTCCTCTCTTTCTCCATATCTTCTTCTGGAAATGTTGAATGAAGAAAAACATCTGATAACAATTCAACGCCTTTTTCAAGATACTCGTCAAGCACCTTTACATAAAATGTTGTATTTTCCCTTGATGTAAAGGCATTGAGTTCACCTCCCAGAGAATCAATCTCAAACGCAATATCTTTTGCACTCCGCTTCTTCGTCCCTTTAAAAAACATGTGTTCCAGAAAATGGGATATCCCATTTTTTTCAGGCGGCTCATTTCTGGAGCCAACCTTTACCCAAATGCCGATGACAACAGATCGCATATTCTTTATTGATTCCATAACCACTGGTAGCCCATTAAGTAGATGCTTTTTTATAAACATAATCCCTGTTTCTCTTCTCCTGTTAACCTATATTATTCATAAAATAAAGGATGGGTACAGTTTTCATGAATTAATGGGTTTTAATTTATAAGCTTTTTTCATATAGCCCGGAACTAAAAAGGGGATAAACACTATCTATCCCCTTCACTTTCTCATATCCTTACAGTTACCGTTATTTATCCACTGTCTCTTTTTCCCTTAACGCCTCTTTTCTGGACAGGCGTATCCTTCCCAACTTATCAATCTCTATAACCTTGACAAGAACTTCGTCTCCCTCACGTATCTCATCTGTTACCTTTGCTATCCGTTTTTCTGATACCTGTGATATATGGAGCAAACCTTCTGTTCCAGGAAAAATCTCAACAAATGCCCCAAAATCAACAATCCTTTTTACTTTACCAAGGTATATCTTACCGAGTTCAGCTTCAGCGGTAATACTGTTTATTATCTCCATTGCCTTTTTTGCTGATTCCCCATCAGGCGAGGCTATATTGATAAGGCCGCTATCGTCTATATCTATTTTTACACCTGTCTGTTCAACTATGCCACGAATAACCTTCCCACCTGTACCTATCACATCACGGATCTTGTCCTGCTTAATCTGCATTGTGTAAATCCTCGGCGCATATGGTGCAAGATTGTCTCGTGGTACACTGATTGTCTCATTCATTTTAGCAAGTATAAAGAGTCTGCCATGCCTTGCCTGCTCGATTGCCTTTTCCATTATCTTACGTGATACACCGCTTATCTTGGTATCCAGCTGGAACGCTGTAATCCCCTTCTCCGTTCCGGTAACCTTGAAGTCCATATCGCCGAGATGATCTTCAAGACCAAGGATATCCGTTAGAATAACAACCCTTTCATCTTCTTTTATAAGACCCATTGCTATACCTGCAACGTGAGTCTTAATCGGCACACCTGCATCCATCAATGCGAGAGAACCGCCACAGACTGTTGCCATGGAAGATGATCCATTCGATTCTAATATATCTGAAACGATTCTTATCGTATAGGGGAATTCTGCCTTTGTTGGTATGACAGCTTTCAGTGCCCTCTCTGCAAGCATACCATGGCCTATCTCACGCCTTCCAGGTGATCTTAATGGCTTTACTTCACCGACACTGAATGGCGGAAAATTATAATGTAACATGAATGTCTTCGAAGATTCTCCATCAAGTGAATCTATCCTTTGTTCGTCCTCTGAAGTGCCGAGAGTCACTACTGCAAGACACTGAGTCTCTCCTCGGATGAACAGTGCTGAACCATGTGTTCTTGGCAAGATCCCAATCTCGGAACTTATCTTTCTAACCTCTTCTGGAGACCTTCCATCTACCCTGATGTTTTTATTGAGGATTATGTCTCTTACAAGTCCTTTCTCAATATCGTTAAACACATCGATGATATCCATAGTTATATCCTTCTCATCTATGTTTAACTTCTCAATGACTTCTTTGAGTATTTCATCAAGGGCTTTCTGTCTTCTTAATTTGTCCGGGATGGTAATGGCTACCTTTACTTTTTCCAAAGAAACCTCTTTCACGGCATCCTTGAGTTCTTCATCCACTACATGCGTTATTACAGGCCTTTTTTCTTTACCCGCCATGGATTGTAATTCATTCTGAACTGCGCATATGCGCTTGATTTCCTGATGTGCTATATCTAAAGACTCAAGAAGGTCAGGCTCTGATATCTCCTGGGCTTCGCCCTCTACCATTACAATAGCATCTTCAGTACCTGCTACAACAAGGTTAAGGTCGCACTCCTGGACTTCTCTCAAATCAGGGTTTATTACAAATGAGCCCGCAATCCTTCCTATCCTTACAGCAGCAACTGGACCGTTAAAAGGAATGTCTGAGATTGTAAGGGCAGCAGATATACTTATTATTCCAAGAATATCTGCAATATTCTCATCACCATACGAGAGAACACTGATAATGCCCTGTGTCTCATAGTAAAAGCCTTTTGGGAAAAGCGGTCTCAATGGTCTGTCAATAAGGCGGGAGGTCAATATCTCTTTCTCTGTCGGTCTACCCTCACGTTTAAAAAACCCTCCCGGGATTTTTCCAGCTGAGTAAGTCTTCTCCTGGTAGTCTATCGTTAAAGGGAAAAAATCTAATCCTTCTTTTGGGGTTTTATCTGCTACAGACGTAGCAAGAACTACAGTGTCACCATACTGTGCAACTACTGCACCATCAGCCTGTTTTGCTATCCTGCCTGTCTCGAGGATAAGCTTTTTACCTCGAATCTCAATCTCAACCTTTTTCATCCATTATTTCCTGATTCCTAACCGTTCAATTACCTTTTCGTAGCGGTCCTTGCTTGAAGACTTGAGATAATCAAGCAATCTCCTCCTCTGACTAACAAGCTTCAGAAGTCCTCTCCTGGAGTGGTGGTCATTCTTATGAATCTTGAAGTGTTCGGTAAGATAGTTTATCCTTGTGCTCAACAAAGCTATCTGAACCTCTGGTGAACCTGTATCGCTATCATGAAGCCTGTAGTCGTCTATGATTGTCTGTTTCTGTCCTTTATCAATCGCCAT
>Ga0315281_10009784_pt1 | contig 13274 bp, 12 predicted proteins | sample YL17G07_0_MG_FD_204540 | JGI IMG/M metagenome (GOLD analysis project Ga0315281, IMG submission 204540) | Sediment microbial communities from Yellowstone Lake, YNP, Wyoming, USA - YL17G07_0 | ecosystem: Environmental > Aquatic > Freshwater > Lake > Sediment | place: USA: Wyoming | collected... | reverse complement strand
ATCGATGATCTCTTCCGGGTTCAGGCCAAACCGTTTAGCGATTTCATAAATATTGCCGCCGTGAATTTTGTTCACCCCAATACCTCAAACCAAGAATTCAGGATTCAGGGCCTCTGCCAAAAGCTCCACCCGTCTGCCTTTACGGCGAGGACAAAATCTTGGCCGCAATCCAAATTAGGAGTAGGGAGAGAAGGAGCATCCAGAAAGATGAAAGATATAGAATCTTCCAGGCCCCCTCCACATCGCTCAGTTCCAAATCCTTCTTCTGGTCCCCGATAAAGGGTTTTACGCTGGGCTGACCGGAATAATAATTTAAACCCCCCAGACGGACTCCCAATGCACCGGCCATAGCTCCCTCTGGCCAGGCACTGTTCGGACTCTCATGATTCCTCCGATCCCGCCACAGGATTCTGAGAGAATCGCGCCAGGAATTGGCAAGCAGAAGGGCGCTAAAAGCGATGAGGAAGCCGGAAAGCCGGGCGGGGATGAAATTTGCCGCATCATCTAACTTCGCCGAGGCCCAGCCGATGTCTCGGTGGCGCTCGTTCTTATACCCGACCATGGAATCGAGTGTATTGATCGCTTTGTAGGTCATGGCCCAGGGGGGCCCTCCCAGCCCGAGGTAGAAGAGGGGAGCGATGACGCCATCGGATAGATTCTCGGCGATGGTTTCCACCAGAGCCCGGAGAATTTCCGGCTCGTCCAGATGAGCCGTATCTCTCCCCACCAAAAAGGCGAGCTCCTTGCGGGCCCGAGGAAGGTCCCCAATCTCGAGAGCCCGGAGAACTTCCCGAGTCTCTACATGCAAATCCCTCGTAGCCAGTGTGGCATAGGCAAAAAAAACTGAGCAGGCGAAACCTACGGCCCAGTGGAAATATCCGGCCCAACGGATCAAATAGTAAGTTGCGACCCAGGTAGCGCATAAGACGATCAATAAAAGTAAGATTCCGAAAACCTTTAGCCTTAAAGGAGATGACCCCAGGCGCCGGAAGAGATGCTCTAAGAAAGAGATGAGTCTGCCGACCAAACGAACGGGATGAGGAAACCATTGAGGGTCGCCCAGGATAAGGTCAAGGACATAAGCGGAGATGAGCGTGATGGGCGTCAAAATATTCCCTCATCACTCCCTCCCCAACCCTCTTCCCTCGGAGGGGGAGGGCAAGGGTGGGGGGGATATTCCGATGATCCCGTAAATTCGCTTCATGTCCAAATCCCTCCGCAGGGCAGCGGCTAACCTGTCGTAAGACCTTTCCTTGAAAGCCTTATAATCAAGGTCTTCCATCCTCGTGCTGGGTCGCAGGCCTTTGTGCCTCTGTAAAGATTCAAGGAAGCGACGACGAAATCTATCATTGTCGAAAAGCCCATGGAGGTAAGTTCCCCAAACCTGGCCGTCGGCGGAGATGGCCCCGTCTTCAATCTCAACTTTTTGGTTGAGTCTTTCGATAATCTTGAAGGCTGGCGGGTGGGAGGTTCCCCTTTGGGTTTCTCCCATGTGGATTTCATAGCCCAGGAGGGGTTCTTGCCGGTCAGGCATCGGGCCGTCCAGCGGGAAAGCTTTTACCTGGAAGGTCATCTTCTCTCGTTGCAGAATCGTTTCCACGTTGAGAAGGCCTAAGGCTTCAATTTCTCCCAGGGAAGTTTCCATCCCCAAGGGATCGCGGATGGTCTTTCCAAGCATCTGAAAGCCGCCGCAAATTCCGATGACCGTCTTCCCAGACCGCCGCAATCTTAGGATTTCATCGGCATACCCCTCTTTTTTCAGAAAAAGAAGGTCTTCGATGGTATTCTTCGAACCGGGCAGAATGACAACGTCTGCATCCTCAATCTTCTGCCCTGGTTGTACGTACCGCAGGTTGACTCCCGGTTCGTGTTCGAGGGGATCAAAGTCCGTAAAGTTGGAGATGTGTGGAAGGTAGAGGACCGCAATGTTAACCTGCCTTTCCCCTTTGGAATCAATTTTCTCCAGGGCCACTCCATCCTCCTCGGGCAGGTAAAGATCCTTTAGGTAGGGAATGACGCCCAGCACGGGGAGGCCAGTTTTATTTTCCAGAAACTCAAGGCCGGGCGTCAGCAGACTCAGGTCCCCCCGGAATTTATTGATGATGAAACCCTTGATTCTTTCCCTCTCTTCAATACTCAAAAGCTCCAGCGTGCCGACGAGGGAGGCAAAAACTCCTCCTTTGTCGATATCCCCCACTAAAAGCACTGGAGCGTCCGCCGCTTCGGCCATTCCCATGTTGGCGATGTCCCCTTCGCGCAGGTTGATTTCTGCCGGGCTTCCAGCTCCTTCGATGATTATCACTTGGTACCGCTGGGACAATCGCCCGTAACTCTCCAGGACAGCTGTGAGCGCTTTTTTCTTGAAGAGGTGATACTCACCGGCATTCATGTTGCCGAAGACTTTTCCCTGAAGGATGACCTGGGCCCCGATATCCGTGTTCGGCTTGAGAAGGATGGGATTCATGTCTACATGAGGGGCAAGCCCCGCAGCCTCGGCCTGCACCACCTGGGCCCGGCCCATCTCCCCTCCTTCCTGGGTGACAAAGGAATTAAGGGCCATGTTTTGAGCTTTAAAAGGGGCGACTTTGTAACCCTCCTGTTTGAGTATCCGGCACAGGCCAGCGACGATCATGCTCTTGCCCACGAAAGAGCCGGTTCCCTGGATCATTAAAGATTTGGCAGTCATATTTTTATTTGGACGCAGATTTCCGCCGATAATCGCAGATAAAAAGTCCTTTATAATAAATTCAGAAGCCAAAGATCAGAATGCAGAATAGAAAGCATATGGGTCTTTTTACTCTTACATTCTGGATTCTGACTCCTGATTTCTGTATTCTTTTTTGGAAATATTCTAGTTTAATCCCTAAAATCTGCGTTCATCTGCGTCCCGTAAAAATTTTGCTTTTTCTTCAGTTATTCGAGAATATGGGCGCTGGAATTTTCCGGCAGAGGGTCCAGGCCTGGAAACGAGGAGTGTAACGAATCAAGAAAATCTCCCCATCCTCTGTTTTCACCCTAAAATAATCATGCCGCAGATCTTGGGGGTCCAGACCTCCTTCATACCACCGGTCTAAGATTTCAACGATCCTATGGCGCTTCTCCTGATAAACGAAGGCCCGAGGGGTTTCCTCTCCCTTATAGCTGGCGTAGCACTCTACCCCAATCTCCTCGAAGACCCACTCTTTTTTCATTTTTTTCTTTTGGCCACAGGGGATACGGAGGAGACAGAAAAATTAGTCGAAAATAAAAAGCAAAAATTTAAAATCGAATTTTGCTTTTTGACATCGCATTTATTCTATCTCATTCCTCTCAGTGGCCTCCGTGGCAAAAAAATTAAAGAATTTTAAAAACGATGCCCACTTTCAACCAACCTTCTTTGTAAGGCAAAGGGGCGGCGTCGAGCACCGTTTCCAGCGAAGCCTTATCTAATATTTCCGAACCTGAGGACTCTATAATTTCCACCGCTTCCACCTGCCCTGCGGGCTTGAGTTTAAAACGCACGACAGCAATACCCTCAATACCCATTTTCCGGGCGACCTTGGGGTAACGCTTGGCCGCTTCAATCTTGCGCATGATCAGCAGGAGCGTTGGGTCGATTTCTTTGGAAGAATTTCGAACCTTGGCCATCGGACCGGAAGATCCCTCTCCTTTGACCGGGCCGGGATTACTGCCCCCTCTTAGAGAGGTCTCTTCCCTTTCCGCCCCGAAGGTAGGGGGAGCAAAAAAAGTCGAACCAGGAGCACTTTTTACTTTCGATTCTTGATTTAAATTTGCCCCGGGCATGAAAGCCTCCGCCGTCCCGCTTTCTTGGGTCTGGGCCATGATTTTCCCTTGAGCCTCCAATGACAATGCAGCCCTGGCTACCAAAGTTTTATTCTCCGGAAGGGCTTCTTCATCCTTTTCCAGTTTCTCTTCCTTTAAAGCCGCTGGGGCCGGCTCCTTCTTTTCCTCTTTCTTCTCTTCTTTCTTTTCTGCAGGCTGGAGGGGTTCTTTTCGCTCCAGGTCCCTTTTTTCCTGTTGGCCTTTGACGACTTGGGCTCCGTCCTTCTTGGGCTTCCTTTCTTCTACGTTCTCGATCAGGGTAACTTCAATGATGTGCCCAGTTAAAGGCTTATTGGCCAGAGGAGTCTCCCAGCAGAAGAGGAGAATAAGCAGGATGGCGTGAAAGAAAATGGATAGAAAATAGAAGCGTTTCATAGAAAATCATTTACCACGGAGCACGCGGAAAAAAGGCCACTGCTTAGCGCTATGCCTATAGTGCATTAGAACCAAAGGGAAACACCCCCGTTCACTGACCGGGGAGGCATAGGAAAGCCCTCGTTAACCTGGTAATCTCGGTCCAGGGCGTTGGTCAGGCTCACAAACGCCTCGCCTCTTAGTTTTTGATAGATCTTAAACTCGTAAGCTACCCTGGCATCGGCCACAAAATACTCCCGGTTCAGGGTGGAAGTGCTATTTACATAGTACCGCACGTAGCGCCCCTTCAGGCTGGATTTGAGGCCGAAAGGGGTAACGTACTCCACCCCGGCATTGACGATATGTTTCGGCTTATTCGTAATCGGTTCCCCGGTCGACTCATCCCGGGGATAAAGATAGGAATAGTTCAGTGGAATCGCCAGGCCCTTCAAGGGGTAGAAGACCAGCTCTGTTTCCCCGCCCCAGATATGCGCCGTCTGGACGTTGGTGGGGCGCCATACGAAGTCGGTCCCCGGCGCCCAGTGGATGAGGTCCGTTACATCCCGGTAAAAGGCAGCGACTTTGAAGATCGCCAGGTCCCCGAATTTCTTCTCCCCTCCCAGTTCATAGGACCAAGCCTTCTCGGGCTGGAGATTCGGGTTGCCCGCTACGAACGCGTCGGCCGGCCAGTAGAGGTCATTGAAAGTGGGGGCGCGATAGGAGCGGGCCACAGAAGCCCGCAGGCGAGTATCCCAGGGTAAACGTAAGAGCACCCCGACCCGCGGGTCCCATTGATTTTGATAGAGGGAATTATAATCGTAACGAAGCCCAAGGATGACGGTCAATGGTTTGGCCACCTCGATTTCATCCTGAAGATAAATGGCGCCTGTGGTGGACTGGTGGACACCCACCGCGTCGCTGTCAACCCGGTTCTGGATGGCTTCTACACCGCCGGTAACAAGGTTAGCGCTGCCAATCGATGCCGTCGCCTGTAAGTCCCCGCCCGTCGCATAACTCTTATGCAGGATAGGAGGCCCCACGTCGGGCCCCTGGGTCCCGGAGTCGAATATCTGGCGGTAGATATTCTGGTACCCCCTGAAATTCACAGACACGTTTGAGCCGATCTTATCCCGGTAATTCAGATCAAGCTGGGTCAGATTATCCTTCTGGCGGTCATCCGGATCGGTGAAGGTGATCGACCCGGGAAGGCCAACCTCCTTCTGAATGTTCCGGGCGGAGAGTTTGATCTCTCCCTTCCAAGGGAGATCGTAGTACAATTCTCCCCCGAGAACCCAAGAATCGTAATCGCTGTTTGGGCGGTACCCTTCGGATTTTCCTCTGGAGGCAAACAAGCCGTAACCCAGGGGACCTGGCTTCCAGCGGTGGCTCAGGGAGAATTCCTGGGTGCCGAACCGGCCGAAGGACGAGGAAACCCGGGCGTAGGGCTCGTTGGTTGGAGACTTGCTAATGATATTGATCACCCCCCCCATGGCATCGGCCCCATAAAGGGCGGAAGCGCCGCCCCGGAGCACTTCGATGCGCTCGATTTCGTCCTTGGACAAGGGCAGGCTGCTGAGGTCAAACTGGCCGTTTTGGGCGTCGTTGATCCGGCGGCCGTCAATCATGATTAACACCTGCCCCGCTTCTGAACCGCGAATATTGCCAGTAGTAAGCGAACCGATGGGTCCATTGTTGGTTATCAACACCCCAGCCGCCCGCTGGATGATCTCGGGAATGGTTTGGTCGGGAGTGTTGATGATTTCTTCCTTCGTGATGACGCTGATCGGCTGCGGGGAGTCGCTTATCTCCACCTCGGTCCGGGTGGCCGTAACTACGACCTGACCCAATTCCACCTCCGCCCCCAGCGCATCTGGTCCGACCCACATAATCGCTGCCAGGCTAAAAAGAAAAACCCCTAACCGCAAAAACTTCTTCATCACCAGTTTCCTCCTTTCCCGCGAAAGGTCGGAAAGCTTCCCCTCAAGGTCAGGTCTACTGGCTCGGGGCCCCTACTCGCCACGCCTTCCCGGACCGGAGCCCAGTGGCTGAGACCTTTAAGGGTGTCGGGGGTCGGGTGCAGGGTGTAGTTGTTAATGCCTATTGCCTATCACCCATTCCCTTTCGTCTTACGGTCTCTTGTGGGTTTCGTTCCCCTCACAGTTGCGGGGCAGCGGTGGACTTGCACCACCTTCCCTTGAACCTTGCGGATCTAGCTTATCTCAACCTCCATTGAATTTCCGGGATCCGTAGATTCCGGTTGTCGGGGCGGGGTATTCCGCCCTGAGCAGACCTAATTCGGATTCAAATGTTTTTCCGCTTCTTCCAGCAGCCGGGAATGGTCGGGGATGAATACCGCGCCTTCCTCCTTCAGGCGCCGGTAACAGGCCCGGGCTTCTCCCCCAGTGAAATCGTATTCCAGGTTGTTTTCCAGGACAACCACTCTTTTCCCCTTTCTAAGGGCATCGATGGCTGCCTGCAAGTTGGGCAGGTTCCCTTTGCCCACGAGAAATCGCTCGACTACGATCAAGTCGGCCTTCTCGATCAAAACCTGATTTTCTCCGTAGGCTCGCTCGGAGATGGCCGAAAAAGGCTCCTCCAGGGCCATGGCTAACCCCAGGGTCTTACCAATTTTCTGATCCGTATCGCCCATATTCAGCACCCCCAGGGAAACCCGGTATCCCCGCAGAAGCAGCCGCCGGGCGGAGTCCACACCGCTCCCTTCACCGCATATCAGATGGATCGTTTTCTGGGGCCCCGATGGTTCCCTCTTGGTCTTGCCGACCGGCGTAACCCGGGGAGCGCCGGTAAAGGGGTTCCTCTCTACCATCACCGTCGTTTCATAGACCCGGCGGATATTTTCCTCGGTGATGACGGTGGAAGGAGTTCCCATGGCATAAATCAATCCCCGATGGAGGAGAGCGATGCGGTGAGAATACTCCGCGGCCAAATTCAAATCATGGGAGATGTTCAAGACCGTGAGCTTCTTCTCTGTATTCAACCTCCGGATCAGCTCATTGAATTCTACCTGATGGTTGATGTCTAAATGGGAAGTGGGCTCGTCGAGAAGGATGACCTTGGGCTCCTGCGCCAATGCCCGCGCCATTAACACTCGTTGTTTTTCCCCCTGGCTCAATTCGAGGAAGGGGCGGTTTTCCAATCCAGCCACATCAGTGAGGGCCATTCCTTCACGGGCAATGTCCAGGTCTTTCCGCTTCTCCCAGCCGAATCGGCCGAGGTAAGGTGCTCTCCCCATAAGGACGATTTCACCAGCGGTGAAGGGAAAGGGGACCTCCATCTCCTGGGGGACCACGGCAACCTGTTTGGCCACCTGTGGACGGGGAAGCTGCCTCAGTTCTTCCTTTTCCAGGAAAACTTTTCCCCGCTGGGGTTGCAGCAGGCCATCCATCAATTTAAGAAGGGTGGTTTTGCCTGAGCTGTTCGGTCCGATGAGGCCGAGGATCTCCCCTTCCTCCAGGTAAAGAGTGAGGTCCCGAAAAATCTCCCGCCCCGGGTAGCGAAAAAAAACTGACTCCATCCTAATGATTGGCGGCAAGGCCTTTTCTCCTTAAGAGGTAGACAAAAAAAGGAGCCCCACCCATAGCTGTAACCACTCCTACGGGAATCTCTGATGGGGCCATTACCGTCCGCGCAACTGTGTCGGCCAAGACCAAGAAGATGGCCCCTACCAAGGCTGAGGCGGGAATGAGAAAGCGGTGATCCGGCCCCCAGATCATCCGCACTATGTGGGGAACCACCAACCCCACGAACCCGATCAAGCCGCTGACGGAGACCACCGCGCCGGTGATCAGCGAGGCAAAGACGAAGGCGGTCTTCTTCACTCTTTCCACCTCCACCCCCAGCTCGGAGGCTGTCTCCTCTCCCAGGGCCATGAGGTTGAGGTCCCTGGTTAAGGAAAAAAGGACGGCGCTGCCCCCCAGAAGGTAGAGGAAGATAACCCCTAGGGCCTGGGAAGCGACGTATTCCAAGTTGCCCATCAACCAGAAGGTTATGTTGAAGAGGCGCTCATCACTGGTTACGGAGATAAGAAACATGATCATGGCTGAGAAAAAGGAGCTAACGATGACCCCGGCCAAGAGCATGGTTTGCGCGGGAACGCGTCCTTGTACGCGGGCAAGAAAGTAGACAAAAAGCAGGGTGAGCAGAGCCCCGGCGAAAGCCGCACCGGGAATGGCATAGCTTCCCAGGAGGGTCGAGCCCAGGCCGAAAAGAATGGCCAGGACCGCGCCCACGGCCGCGCCGCTGGAGATGCCCAGGACATACGGGTCGGCCAGAGGGTTGCGCAGAAGGGCCTGAAGCACGCCGCCGGCAATGGCTAGGGCTGCTCCTACGAGCGCGCCGGAGATCACCCGGGGTAAACGGAGATCAAGGATGATGGAAGCATCCCGAGCAGTCCATCCCGTCGAAGCAGTCAGGCCGAAGAACCGATGGAGAAGAATGGACCAAGTCTTGGATAGTTGAATGGACACCGCTCCCAGAGAAATAGCCAACACTCCCACCACGGCCAGGGAGCCGGAAAGGAAGATCATCCAGAAAAGCCATCTTTTAAAGGTCCAGCGAGACATAAACCAGCTTTGAGCTATCAGCGGTCAGCTGTCAGCAACCATCTATCTGCGATCAGCGTGATAAATTTGCTTTTTTTGGCTGAAAGCTGATCGCGGAATACTGACCGCTTTCTTTATTTAAATGCTTCCGGGTGAATGGCCCGGGCTATTTCCCCCAGTCCGTCCACAATCCTCGGAGAGGGCCGAAGGATCAGGTCTGCGTCGATGACATAAATGCTGCCGGAGCGCACCGCAGAGATCTCTTTCCATTGGTCCCACCATTGCCTCTGGTCGGTCAGGGGGTCTTTCGACTTCATGGAGGAAAGGATGATTACCTGAGGGTCCTGGGCGATCACTTCTTCCATGCTGTACCGGGGATGTTTCCCTCTGGCGCTTTCCGCTATGTTGGCGCCGCCAGCGATACGGATCAAATCATCGACGAAAGTTCCTTTCCCGGAACTGATCAGCGGATCGTAAGCCATGACGTGCAGCACTCGGGGCCGGGGCCTCCCTTGGCCCTTCTCCTGGATCAGTTGGATCTTTTCTTTCATGGCCGCAATAACCTTCTGAGCAACCAACTGGGAGAAGGTGACTTCTCCGATGTTCCGGATGGAGGTCATTACTCCGGACACACTCCGGGGGTTGGTAATGTAGACCGGGATTCCCAAGGCAGCCAATTTATTCACGAAGGCTTTCAGGTCTCCATCCGCTGTCCCGATGGCTAAATCCGGCTTCAAGACAATGATTTTCTCCAGGGAGGGCGTGATGTAACCACCCACTTTTTCTTTTTTTAAAGCCTCAGGAGGGTAATTACAGTAAGTGGTTACGCCCACCACCCTGTCTCCGAGGCCAAGGGCAAAAAGGACTTCCGTGACACTCGGGGCCACGGATACGATGCGCTGCGGCGGAGCATTCACTTCTACCTTAATGCCAACTTCATCCGTGAAGGTGGCAGAAAAGCATTCCTGGATGCTGAACAACAAGGAAAAAACCAAGATGAAAAAGCCTGCTAAATCCTCCCATCCCCCCTTTTTTAAAGGGGGGCAAAGGGGGATTTCGGCGGGCCAATTTAGACAATCCGCAGTATAGATTCTCCCTAATTCTTTCCTTCTACCCATTGACCAATTTCACCAAGGTCCAGGAAGATGTATATTCAATGATGTTTAAACACCCGTAGTCTTGCTCGACCCGCAGGAGGTGGGCGAAGGGCAGATGGAGGGCTTCGGCGATGATCAGCCGGTTCAGGGCCCCATGGCAGACCAGGGCAAATTCCTGCCCGCGATGATGTTCGATCAACTCCTGTAACTTGGGGATGGCGCGGTTGCGCATGTCCAACACGCTCTCGCCGCCGGGGATGCGGAAATTTTCCAGGTTACTCATCCATTGAGGGATGTCCGCGGGATACCGCTCCATGACTTCCGGATAACTCAACCCCTGCCAGCGGCCGAAGTGCATCTCTCGAAATTCCGGAAAACTTTCGGGTCGGAGGCTGTGAGGCTGGGCGATGATTTGCGCTCCTTTCTCTGTGCGTAGAAGATCGCTCGAATAAACCGCCGAAAGATTCTTTTCCTTCAGAAGATCCCGGAGGCGCTCCATTTGCTGGATAGCCGTGGCGGTGATGTCCACGTCTGTTTGTCCGTTGTAGACCCCATGGTTGACTACTTCGCCATGGCGCGCCAAGTAAACGCGGGTTCGATCGGAATCCATGTATCAACCCTCGCTAATCATAATGACGACCCTATTTTGTCAGAATGCCCAACCGACCCGGAGCATTCCGGAGATCAAAATCAAAGCCAAGACTTCGTTGGTCTCGTTCGCTGCGCCGAGAATGTCCCCTGTGATGCCTCCAATCTTTTTTCCGAAGAAAGCCTGGAAAAGCAGGGTGAAAATCCCTACCACCAGCCAAAGCATGGCCCCCCAAAATCGGAAGAAGAAAAAACTGAAGGCCAAAGAAGTGATCGTAGCAATGACCATTTCCCTTTTCCTGAGGTTCTCTTTGAAGGGAAGCCCCAGTCCACCTTCCTGACGGGCGTAAGGAGCGCGGTAGGTTAATTGCACCATGGACCAACGACTGAGAATCAAAGCGACCACTAAAGCCTTCCCGGAAACAGCATTCGGTAAAGAGTTGAGGGCCAAACACTTTAGACCCAGAATTAAGATCAGGCCTACAACTCCAAAGGTTCCCACCCGATGGTCTCTCATGATCCGAAGCCGCTCTTCAGGTGTCTTCCCAGCAGCCAGGCCGTCGAGTGTATCAGCCAGTCCATCCAGATGGAGAGCTCCGGTAAGAATCACAAGGAGCGTGATGATCAGACCATCACCTAGGGCTCGGGGGAAGGCCGGAGAAATCACTCGGTGGGTCACCCAGAGGATCAGGCCAAGAAGGAGGCCAATACCCGGGTAAAAAGCCATGGACTGCCCCAAGAGCCGGGGAGTGACCTCCCGGTCACTTTTCCACCAGGGAAGGATGGTCAAAAATTGCCAGGCCAGGGCGAAGCTGCTCATCCTTTTATTTCAGAAACCCCCGCTTCGGTGAAAGTAGCCATCTCATTCAAAATCTTCACCGCAGCCTCGATGATGGACATCGCCAGGGCTGCGCCCGTCCCCTCGCCCAATCGCATGGATAGGTTCAGGATAGGCTTCTGGCCGATGTACTCCCACATGAACTGGTGCCCCACCTCAACGGACTGATGAGAGGCAAAGAGGTACTCTTTGATCCGATTATTCAGAGCCACGGCGATCATGGCCCCGGCGGTGGAGATAAAGCCATCCACGACCACAGGAATCCGGTGAGCGGCACACCCGATGATCAGCCCGGCAATTCCGGCGATCTCGAATCCCCCCACCTTGGCCAGGACATCCAGTGGGTCTTGTGGGTCGGGTTTATTCGTCTCGATGGCTTCTTCGATGATCTGGATTTTCCGCATCAGGGTGGCATCGTCAATCCCTGTCCCCCGGTGGGTTACCAGGCTTACCGGAAGGCCTGCAATAGAAGCCAGGATGGCGCTGCTGGGGGTCGTGTTGCCGATTCCCATATCTCCCGTACCCACGAGGTCAGCCTTCTGAGCTCGGGCCTGGTCGGCCATTTCCAGCCCCACGAAAATCGCCTGTAGCGCTTGGGTTCTGGACATCGCCGGCCCACGAGAGAGGTTTCCCGTTCCCCGGGCCACCTTCCGGATGATCAGTCCCTCCAGGGGCTCAAACTCGTGGTCCACTCCAATATCCACCACAACCACTTTTGCTCGCACATGGGCTGCCAGGACGTTGATGGCTGCGCCTTTCCGGAGGAAGTTGTAAACCATCTGGGGGGTGACTTCCTTGGGGTAAGCGCTCACTCCTTCAGCCGCCACACCATGATCTCCAGCAAAAGTATAAATGAACTTTTGTTGAATCCGGGGGTTTACCTCCTCTACGATGGCCACGTATCGCTTCGCCATTTCCTCGAGCTGACCCAGGCTTCCCAATGGCTTGGTCAATCGATCCAGTCGCGTCTGCGCACGGAAAAAATCTTTCTTCAAGGGTTGGATTGAAGAAAGCCTTACCCTTAATTCCTTTTCCATTCGTCGCCTTCTCTTGACGGTCTCCTGTAGGGGCGGGTTTTAAACCCGTCCCACATTAAGAGGTCCCTTTTAATTTTTGCGGCAGGCCGCTTACCATGAAGAAAACCTCGTCGGCTCTCCGGGAAACCTTCTGCTGGATCAGGCCGCTGAGGTCACGGAAGACCCTGGCCTGGGGATTATCAGGAACGATACCCATCCCTACCTCATTGCCGACGATGATCAGAGAGCACTTTACCTTCTGGCAGGCTTTCAGGAATCGATCCGCTTCATCCAGGATTTTGGGCTCATCCCACCCGGCCATCATGAGGTTGGAAATCCAGAGGGTCAGGCAATCCAGGAGAATGAGGCTAAATTGATCCCCATGGCCTTCCAGGCACTCCGGCACCTTCAGGGGCTCTTCCAGGGGCTTCCAGTCTGCGGATCGATTCTTTTGGTGCCGCCGGATGCGCTCGGCCATTTCCTCATCCAGAGCCTGAGCCGTGGCCAAATAGGCTTTAGGGCCGGGAAATTTCTGGGCGAGCTCCTGGGCAAAATGGCTCTTCCCACTCCGCGCCCCACCGGTAATGAAAATCATCTTTTTATTCATAAAAGCTTTTTGCCACAGAGGACACAGAGATCACAGAAGTTCAAATGCGATAAAGGCAATGAGATAAAACCTATCTTGCCAGAAACTAACCTGAACTCCGAAACCCATGACTCTTTATTTTTTATCCCCTCTGTGCCCTCTGTGTTCTCTGTGGCTGATTACAATAAAAAACCCCAACCTCTCGGGGGAAAAAGTTGGGGTCTCATCGATCTAATAAAATACCCGCCCTTCCCCGCGGAAGGGTTGAGAGATCAAAGCGGGTTGGGAAGGTTTCCTGGCTTGCGGCTTCCTAATCCCCACGCCTTCCCGGGCTTTTTCGCCCAGTGGCTGAAACCTTTAAGGGTATTGGGTGTTGGGTGTCGGGTTTCTGGATTTTCCCTTTAACCTTTC
>Ga0315281_10009782_pt1 | contig 13274 bp, 8 predicted proteins | sample YL17G07_0_MG_FD_204540 | JGI IMG/M metagenome (GOLD analysis project Ga0315281, IMG submission 204540) | Sediment microbial communities from Yellowstone Lake, YNP, Wyoming, USA - YL17G07_0 | ecosystem: Environmental > Aquatic > Freshwater > Lake > Sediment | place: USA: Wyoming | collected... | reverse complement strand
TTTTCAACAACTACCGGCCGCAGTTCTACTTCCGGACCACCGATGTGACCGGTGCGGTGGAACTGCCCAAGGGCACCGAGATGGTGATGCCGGGGGACAACATCAAGATGGTGGTGACGTTGATCACGCCGATCGCGATGGAGCAGGGGCTGCGCTTTGCCATCCGCGAGGGCGGCAAGACCGTGGGCGCCGGTGTCGTCGCCAAAGTCATCGAATAGGGGCATAGCTCAACTGGCAGAGCGTCGGTCTCCAAAACCGAAGGTTGGGGGTTCGATTCCCTCTGCCCCTGCCACAGAACCGGATACCGGTCGAATAACTGCGCAAATAACTGCGCGAAGCAAGGACGATGGCGGACAAGATCAAGCTGGCAGTCGCTGCAATGCTCGTGGTGGCCGGGATCGCCGGCTACTACTGGCTGAGCGCGAACTCCATCCTGCTGCGCATCCTGGCGGTGCTCGCGGGCATCGTCGCGGGTGTGGCGGTGGCTCTGACGAGCGCCCTGGGGCAGGAGTTTCTCGCCTTCGCGCGCGAAGCCCTGGTCGAAGTGAAGAAGGTGGTCTGGCCGACGCGCAAGGAAACGGCGCAGACCACTGCCGCGGTGTTTGCGTTCGTTGTGGTGATGGCGCTGTTCCTGTGGGTCAGCGACAAGACCCTGGAGTGGGTGCTTTATGACCTCGTCCTAGGATGGAAGAAAACATGACCGCACAAGCAACGAAGCGCTGGTACGTGGTGCACGCCTATTCGGGATTCGAGAAGTCGGTGCTGCGCGCGCTCGAGGACCGGATCAACCGCGCCGGCATGAAGGACAAGTTCGGCAAGATCCTGGTGCCGGTCGAGGAAGTGGTCGAGATGAAGAGCGGCCAGAGGCACATGTCCGAGCGCAAGTTTTTTCCGGGCTACGTGCTGGTCGAGATGGAAATGAACGACGACACCTGGCACCTGGTCAAGAACACCAACAAGGTCACGGGCTTCGTCGGTGGCTCGGCAATGCGGCCGACGCCGATCTCCGAGAAGGAGGTCAGCGCGATCATGCAGCAGATGCGCGAAGGCGTGGAGAAGCCCAAGCCGAAAGTGCTGTTCGAGAATGGCGAGATGGTACGGGTGAAGGACGGCCCGTTCACCGATTTCCAGGGCACCGTGGAAGACGTCAACTACGAGAAAAGCCGGATTCGCGTGGCGGTGACTATTTTCGGCAGGTCGACGCCGGTGGAACTGGAATTCGGGCAGGTCGAGAAAGCGTAACAACCCGGGGAGCCCCCGATAGATTCAATCGGGCGCGCTTGAACCCACACTAGGAGAGAAACGTGGCAAAGAAAATCGTTGGTTTTATCAAATTGCAGGTCCCTGCAGGCAAAGCGAATCCCGCCCCGCCCATCGGCCCGGCGCTCGGCCAGAGGGGCCTCAACATCATGGAGTTCTGCAAGGCGTTCAACGCGCAGACGCAGAAGGTGGAGCCCGGCCTGCCGCTGCCCGTGGTGATCACGGCGTACACGGACAAGAGCTTCAGCTTCATCATCAAGACGCCGCCGGCCACGGTGCTGATCAAGAAGGCCGCCGGAATCGAGTCTGGCAGCCCCCGGCCGCATACCGACAAGGTCGGCAAGATCACCAGGAAGCAGGTCGAGGAGATCGCCAAGGTAAAGATGCCGGACCTGAATGCCGCGAGCCTCGAGGCCGCGATGCGCACCATCGCGGGCAGCGCGCGCTCCATGGGCATCATCGTGGAGGGCATGTAAATGGCTTCGATATCCAAGCGCAGGAAGGCTTTCGCGAACAAAGTGGACCGCACGAGGGCCTACGCGGCCCTGGAGGCGATGAAACTGGTCAAGGAGACGGCGACCGCGAAATTCGACGAGTCGGTGGATGTCGCGGTCAACCTCGGCATCGACGCCAAGAAATCGGACCAGACGGTGCGCGGTTCGGTGGTGCTGCCGGCCGGCACCGGCAAGAAGGTGCGTGTCGCGGTGTTCGCTCAGGGCGACAAGGCACAGGCGGCAAAGGCGGCCGGCGCGGAACTGGTGGGGATGGAAGACCTCGCCGAGAGCATCAAGGGCGGCAGCATGGATTTCGACGTCGTGATTGCGGCGCCCGACGCCATGCGGATCGTCGGCCAGCTTGGCCAGATTCTGGGCCCGCGAGGCCTGATGCCCAACCCGAAGGTGGGGACCGTGACCCCGGATGTCGCGGCAGCGGTGAAGAACGCCAAGGGCGGCCAGGTGCAGTTCCGGGCCGACAAGACCGGCATCGTGCAATGCACGATCGGCCGAGCGTCGTTCTCCCCAGAGCAGCTGCGCGACAACCTCGCGGCGCTGGTCGAGGCGCTGAACCGCTCCAGGCCCGCCAACACAAAAGGGATTTTTCTGAGAAAGGTGTCGGTGTCGAGCACCATGGGATTGGGAGTGAAAGTCGATCCCGCTTCCCTGTCGGCGGCGGCGCAGTAACTGAAAGGACTTTGGGCCGCCGTCTGAAAAGACGGCAGCTATCGAAGACCGTAGGGGCAAGGATGCTTAAAAGATGGCCGGACCCTACGCAGGTGGCGTACCCGAAGCAGGAATATGTGAGGTTCCTGATTCAAGGTCGCCGGTTCATCAATTGACGAAAGGAGCGTGACCTTGGGTCTTAATCTTGAGCAAAAGCAGGCGGTCGTTAGCGAGATCGCGGCGCAGCTCGGCAGCGCGCAGTCGGTGATCGTCGCGGAGTATCGCGGCCTCGACGTCGGCGCGGTCACCGATCTGCGCTCGAAAGCGCGCAAGTCCGGCCTCTTCCTGCGGGTGCTGAAAAACACCCTCGCGCGGCGCGCCGTAAAGGGCACGCCGTTCGAGAAGCTGTCCGAACAGATGGTCGGACCGCTGATTTACGGCATTTCGCAGGACCCGGTCGCCGGCGCCAAGGTGCTCTCGGCGTTCGCCAAGGACAACGAGAAGCTCGTTATCCGCGGCGGCGCGATGCCCAACCTGCTGATGTCCGTCAAGGACGTCAAGGCGCTCGCCATGCTGCCCAGCCGCGAAGAGCTGCTGGCGATGCTGGTGGGCACCATGCAGGCACCGCTCGTGAAGCTGGTGCGCACCATGAACGAGGTCCCGGGCAAGTTCGTCCGGACGCTCGCCGCAGTGCGCGATGCGAGGGAGAAAACGGCGGCGTGAGTTTGCGCGGCTGAAGGTATTCATTTCAGGAACCTTTTAGACAAACGGAGCAGAAGATGGAACGAGCACAGATTCTGGAAGCGGTATCGAAGCTGACTGTCCTGGAGCTTTCGCAGCTCATCAAGGACATGGAAGAGAAATTCGGCGTATCCGCCGCGGCTGCGGTTGCAGTGGCGGCTCCGGCGGCAGGTGGCGGCGCGGGCGCCGCCAAGGCCGAGGAGCAGACTGAATTCACGGTCATGCTTCTCGCGCACGGCGACAACAAGGTGAATGTGATCAAGGCGGTGCGTGAAGTGACCAGCTTGGGCCTGAAAGAGGCCAAGGACCTGGTCGACGGCGCACCCAAGGCGGTCAAGGAGGGTATCTCCAAGGCCGACGCCGACGCGGTCGCGAAGAAGCTGTCCGACGCGGGCGCCAAAGTCGAGATCAAGTAAGGCTGTTGCAGCAATCAGGTAGGGGCCGGGCCGGGTCGAAAACCCCGCCCGGCTCCCCGCAGTTTCGTTGCGCACACATTTTTGATCGGGACCGTTCATGACCTATTCCCTCACCGAGCGTAAACGCATCCGCAAGAGCTTCGCCAAGCGCGCGAACGTGCAGAGCGTGCCGTTCCTGCTCGCCACGCAGCTCGAGTCCTATACCGCCTTCCTGCAGGCGCATGTCGCGCCCGAATCGCGCAGGAACGAGGGGCTGCAGGCCGCGTTCACTTCGATTTTCCCGATTTCCTCCCATTCGGGCGCCGCGCGGCTGGAATTCGTCAGCTTCCAGCTGGGCGAACCGCCGTTCGACGTCAAGGAGTGCCAGCAGCGCGGCCTTACCTACGCCAGTCCGCTGCGCGCCAAGGTGCGCCTGGTGATCCTGGACAAGGATGCACCCAAGCCCGTGCCCAAGGAAGTGAAGGAGCAGGAGGTGTACATGGGCGAAATTCCGCTCATGACGACCACCGGTTCGTTCATCATCAACGGAACCGAGCGGGTGATCGTCTCCCAGCTGCACCGCTCCCCGGGCGTGTTTTTCGAGCACGATCGCGGCAAGACGCACAGCTCGGGCAAGCTGCTGTTCTCGGCGCGCATCATTCCCTACCGCGGCTCCTGGCTCGATTTCGAGTTCGACGCCAAGGACATCGTGTTCTTCCGGGTGGACCGTCGCCGCAAGATGCCGGTGACGATCCTGCTCAAGGCCCTGGGTTACACGCCGGAGCGCATCCTCAAGGAATTCTTCGTCTTCGATACTTTCACTATCGAGCCGAACAGCGTGCTGTTCGAGATCGTGCCGGAGCGCCTGCGCGGCGAAGTCGCGCGCTTCGACATTGCAGACAAATCCGGCAAGACCCTCGTCGCCAAGGACAAGCGCATCACCGTCAAGCACATTCGCGACATGGAATCGGCGGGCATCAAGAGAATTGCCGCGCCTGACGATTTCATCCTCGGGCGCACGCTGGCGCACAACGTGGTGACCGATGACACGGGCGAAATAATCGCCAACGCGAACGACGAGATTACCGAAGAACTGCTTGCCAAGCTGCGCGAGGCGAAGACCGTCAAGATCCAGACGCTGTTCACAAACGACCTCGATCAGGGTCCCTACATTTCGCAGACCCTGCGCGCCGACGAGACCACGGACCGCACCGCGGCCCGCGTCGCGATCTATCGCATGATGCGCCCCGGCGAGCCGCCCACGGAAGACGCGGTCGAGACGCTGTTCAACGGCCTGTTCTTCGGCGAGGAGCGCTACGACCTGTCGGCGGTGGGACGCATGAAGTTCAACCGGCGCATCGGCGCCGCGACCGAAGTCAGCTGGCAGGCGCGCCTGAAGAACCACACGCTGCCCAAGGAAGTGGAAGCGGATCTGCGCGCGTATTTCAAGAACGCGCCGGAGCTCTCGGTGGGCAAAGTGAGTCTGGAGGGCGCGGCGACCGAGGCCGAGGCGCAGGCGATGGTCGAAAAGATGTACCACGACCTCAAGGCCAAGGGAGTCGACAAGCAGAAGTTCGATGCGAAGGTGGAGCAGCGCTTCACCCTGAGCCCGAAGGACGTGGTGGAGGTGATCCGCATCCTGGTCGAGCTGCGCAACGGCCGCGGCGACATCGACGACATCGACCACCTCGGCAACCGCCGCGTGCGTTCGGTGGGCGAGCTCGCCGAGAATCAGTTTCGCGCTGGATTGGTGAGGGTTGAACGGGCTGTAAAGGAAAGACTCTCGCAAGCCGAGTCCGAGAACCTGATGCCGCACGACCTGATCAACGCCAAGCCGATATCGGCCGCGATCAAGGAGTTCTTCGGCTCCAGCCAGCTGTCGCAGTTCATGGATCAGACCAATCCGCTGTCCGAGATCACGCACAAGCGCCGCGTCTCCGCGCTTGGACCGGGCGGCCTGACCAGGGAACGGGCCGGTTTCGAGGTGCGCGACGTGCATCCGACGCACTATGGGCGGGTGTGCCCGATCGAGACGCCCGAGGGCCCGAACATCGGCCTGATCAATTCGCTGGCGCTGTATGCGCGCACCAACAAGTACGGCTTTCTCGAGACGCCCTACCGCAAGGTGAAGGACAGCAAGGTCACCGACCAGATCGAGTTCCTGTCGGCGATCGAGGAAGGCCATTTCGTGATCGCGCAGGCCAACGCGGCGATCGACAAGGGCGGCAAGCTCACCGATACGCTGGTGTCGTGCCGGATCAAGAATGAATTCGAGCTGAAGGCGCCCGCGGACGTGCAATACATGGACGTAGCGCCCTCCCAAATTGTTTCGGTGGCGGCTTCCCTCATTCCGTTTCTCGAGCATGACGACGCGAACCGCGCGCTGATGGGATCGAACATGCAGCGCCAGGCGGTGCCCTGCCTGCGACCGGAAAAGCCGCTGGTGGGCACCGGCGTCGAGCGCACCTCGGCGGTGGATTCGGGAACCTGTGTGGTCGCCCTGAGGGGCGGCATCGTGGACTACGTGGATGCGACCCGGATCGTGGTGCGCGTGAACGACGACGAGACCGTGCCGGGCGACGTCGGCGTCGACATCTACAAGATGACCAAGTACACGCGTTCGAACCAGAACACCAACATCAATCAGCGCGCGGTGGTGAAGCCGGGCGAGCGCATCGCCAAGGGTGACGTGATCGCCGACGGCGCCTCGACCGACCTGGGTGAACTCGCGCTCGGCCAGAACATGCTGGTCGCGTTCATGCCCTGGAACGGCTACAACTTCGAGGATTCGATCCTGATCTCGGAGCGCGTCGTCTCCGACGAACGCTTCACTTCGATCCACATCGAGGAGTTGACCGTGGTCGCCCGGGACACCAAGCTGGGGCCCGAGGAAATCACGCGTGACATTTCGAATCTCTCCGAGGGGCAGCTGTCGCGCCTGGACGAGTCCGGCATCGTCTACATCGGCGCCGAAGTCGAGGCGGGCGACGTGCTGGTGGGCAAGGTCACGCCCAAGGGCGAGACCCAGCTGACGCCGGAAGAGAAGCTGCTGCGCGCGATTTTCGGCGAGAAGGCATCCGACGTGAAAGACACCAGCCTGCGCGTGCCCTCGGGCATCTCGGGTTGCGTGATCGACGTGCAGGTGTTCACTCGCGAAGGCATCGAGCGCGACAAGCGCAGCGCGTCGATCATCGAAGAAGAGCTGAAGCGCTACAAGACCGACCTCGCCGACCAGATGCGGATCGTGGAAGCCGACACGTTCGAGCGCCTCGAGCGTTTGCTCACCGGCAAAACCGCCAACGGCGGCCCCAAGCGCCTCGCCAAGGGCAGCAAGGTCACCAAGGGCTACCTCGAGACGATCGAGCGCTACGACTGGTTCGACATCCGGCTCGGCAACGAGGAGGCTGCGGCGCAACTCGAAGGGCTCAAGGACTCGATCGCGCAGAAGCGCAAGGAATTCGACGCCATGTTCGAGGCCAAGAGGAAGAAGCTCACGCAGGGCGACGAATTGCCGCCGGGCGTGCTGAAGATGGTCAAGGTCTACGTCGCGGTGAAACGCCGCCTGCAGCCCGGCGACAAGATGGCCGGGCGCCACGGTAACAAGGGCGTGATCTCCAGGATCGTGCCGGTGGAAGACATGCCGCACGCGGCCGACGGCACTCCGGTCGATCTGGTGCTCAATCCGCTGGGTGTGCCTTCGCGGATGAACGTCGGCCAGATTCTGGAAGTGCACCTGGGCTGGGCGGCCAAGGGCCTCGGCATCAAGATCGGCGCACTCCTCAAAGCGCAGGCGAAGCTGGCCGAATTGAGGAAATTCATCGAGCGGATCTACAACGCCAGCGGCAAGGAAGAAAATATCTCCAAGCTGAGCGACGAGGAGATCATGCAGCTCGCGTTCAACCTGAAAGAGGGCGTGCCCTTTGCGACGCCGGTGTTCGACGGCGCTTCCGAGGCCGAGATCACCGCGATGCTCGAGCTCGCCGGACTTCCGGTCTCGGGCCAGCTGACGTTGCACGACGGGCGCACCGGCGAAGCCTTCGACCGGCAAGTGACGGTGGGCTACATGCACGTGCTGAAACTCCATCACCTGGTGGATGACAAGATGCACGCGCGTTCGACCGGACCGTACTCGCTGGTTACGCAGCAGCCCCTGGGCGGCAAGGCCCAGTTCGGCGGCCAGCGCTTCGGCGAGATGGAAGTCTGGGCGCTGGAGGCCTACGGCGCGGCGTACACGCTGCAGGAGATGCTCACCGTCAAGTCCGATGACATCAACGGCCGCACCAAGGTGTACGAGAACATCGTCAAGGGCGACCACAAGATCGACGCGGGCATGCCCGAATCGTTCAACGTGCTGGTGAAGGAAATTCGGTCCCTCGGCATCGATATCGACCTGGAGAGATACTAATGAAAGCGCTACTCGAACTCTTCAAGCAGGTTCAGCAGGACGAGGAATTCGACGCGATCAAGATCGGGCTCGCGTCGCCCGAGAAGATCCGTTCCTGGTCCTACGGCGAAGTCAAAAAGCCCGAGACCATCAACTACCGCACCTTCAAGCCGGAGCGCGACGGGCTTTTCTGCGCGAAGATCTTCGGACCGATCAAGGATTACGAGTGTTTGTGCGGCAAGTACAAGCGCTTGAAGCACCGCGGCGTGATTTGCGAGAAGTGCGGCGTCGAAGTGACGCTCGCCAAGGTGCGCCGCGAGCGCATGGGTCACATCGAACTCGCGAGCCCGGTGGCTCATATCTGGTTCCTGAAGTCGCTCCCCTCCCGCCTCGGCCTGGTGCTCGACATGACGCTGCGCGATATCGAGCGGGTGTTGTATTTCGAAGCCTATGTCGTCACCGACCCGGGCCTGACGCCGCTCAAGCGCTGCCAGCTGCTGACCGAGGATGACTATCTCGCCAAGGTGGAGGAGTACGGCGACGACTTCTCCGCGGCGATGGGCGCGGAGGGCGTGCGCACGCTGCTGCGCGCGATCGACCTGAAGCGCGAAATCGAAACCATCAGGAAGGACCTCGAGGAAACCAGTTCGGACGCCAAGATCAAGAAGCTCGCCAAGCGCCTGAAGGTGCTCGAAGGCTTCAAGAACTCGAACATAAAGCCCGACTGGATGGTGATGGAGGTGCTGCCGGTGCTGCCGCCGGAACTGCGCCCGCTGGTGCCGTTGGATGGCGGACGCTTCGCCACCTCGGACTTGAACGATCTTTATCGCCGGGTAATAAACAGAAATAACAGGTTGAAAAGGCTGCTGGAACTCAAGGCGCCTGAGATCATCGTCAAGAACGAAAAGCGCATGCTGCAGGAAGCGGTCGATTCACTGCTGGACAACGGCCGTCGCGGCAAGGCGATGACCGGGGCCAACAAGCGGCCGCTCAAGTCGCTGGCCGACATGATCAAGGGCAAGGGCGGGCGTTTCCGCCAGAACCTGCTCGGCAAGCGCGTGGATTACTCAGGGCGTTCGGTGATCGTCGTCGGCCCGCAGCTGAAGCTGCACCAGTGCGGCCTGCCGAAGAAAATGGCGCTCGAGCTGTTCAAGCCGTTCATCTTCAACAAGCTGGAACTGCTGGGCCTCGCCACCACCATCAAGGCGGCCAAGCGCCTGGTCGAACAGGAGGTCCCCGAGGTCTGGGACATCCTCGAAGAGGTGATCCGCGAGCACCCGGTGATGCTGAACCGCGCGCCGACGCTGCACCGCCTGGGAATCCAGGCCTTCGAGCCGGTGCTGATCGAGGGCAAGGCAATCCAGCTGCACCCGCTGGTCTGCGCTGCGTTCAATGCGGACTTCGACGGCGACCAGATGGCGGTCCATATACCGCTGTCGCTGGAGGCGCAGATGGAAGCGCGCACGCTGATGCTCGCTTCGAACAACGTGCTCTCACCCGCCAACGGCGAGCCGATCATCGTGCCCTCGCAGGACATCGTGCTGGGGCTGTATTACGCCACGCGCGAGCGCATCAACGCCAAGGGCGAAGGCATGAGCTTCGCCAACGTGGGGGAGGTGTCGCGCGCCTATGAAACGCGCCAGGTCGACCTGCACGCGAAAGCCTGGGTACGCATCAAGGAAATAGAAATCGGCGCCGACGGCGAAAGGAAGGACAAGGTCACGCGCTACCAGACCACGGTCGGCCGCGCGTTGCTGTCCGAGATTCTGCCGGCGGGGCTACCGTTCGAACTGCTCAACAAGCCGCTCAAGAAGAAGGAGATATCGCGCCTCATCAACGTCGGCTTCCGGCGCTGCGGTCTGCGCGAGACGGTGATTTTCGCCGACAAGCTGATGCAATCCGGATTCACCATCGCCACGCGCGGCGGCATTTCGTTCGGCGTGCAGGACATGCACATCCCGGCCGCGAAGCAGGCCCTGATTGCGGCTGCCGAAGCCGAGGTGAAGGAAATCGAATCCCAGTACACCTCGGGCCTGGTGACCCAGGGGGAGCGCTACAACAAGGTGGTCGACATCTGGTCGCGCTGCGGCGAGCAGGTCGGCAAGGTGATGATGGAGCAGCTCGGTACCGAGGAGACCATCGACCGCCACGGCAAGAAGGTGCGGCAGGAAGCCTTCAACTCGATCTACATGATGGCCGACTCCGGCGCGCGCGGCTCCGCGGCGCAGATCCGGCAGCTCGCTGGCATGCGCGGCCTGATGGCCAAGCCCGATGGCTCGATCATCGAGACGCCGATCACGGCCAATTTCCGCGAAGGCCTGAACGTGCTGCAGTACTTCATCTCGACGCACGGCGCCCGCAAGGGTCTCGCCGACACGGCGTTGAAGACCGCCAATTCGGGCTACCTGACGCGGCGTCTGGTGGACGTAACGCAGGATCTGGTGGTAATCGAAGACGATTGCGGCACCCAGAACGGGGTCTCGATGAAGGCGCTGGTCGAGGGCGGCGAGGTCGTGGAGGCTCTGAAAGAGCGCATCCTCGGCCGCGTGATCGCGATCGACATCCCGCACCCGGAGACCCAGGACATCCTGTTTCCCGCCGGCACGCTGCTGGACGAAGACGCGGTGGACACGATCGACAATCTGGGCATCGACGAGGTTAAGGTCCGCACCACGCTCAATTGCGATACGCGCTGGGGCGTGTGCTCGAAGTGCTATGGGCGCGACCTGGGCCGCGGTTCGCCGGTGAACGTGGGCGAGGCGATCGGGGTGATCGCCGCGCAATCCATCGGTGAGCCCGGCACCCAGCTGACGATGCGCACCTTCCATATCGGCGGCGCCGCCAGCAGGACCGCGGTGCAGAACAACGTCGAGGCGAAGTCCTCCGGTACCGCGCGCTTCACCTCCACCATGCGCTATGTGCAGAATGCCAAGGGCGACAAGGTCGTGATTTCGCGCTCGGGAGAGGTGATCATCGAGGACGACAACCACCGCGAAAGGGAGCGCCACAAGGTGCCCTACGGCGCGGTTCTGGCGGTTACCGATGGCAAGCTGGTCAAGGCCGGCAACACCCTCGCCAACTGGGATCCGCACCACCGGCCGATCGTGACCGAATACGCGGGCACGGTGAGGTTCGAGCACGTCGAGGAAGGCACGACGGTGGCCAAGCAGATCGACGATGTGACGGGCCTCTCGACGCTGGTCGTGATCGATCCCAAGCGCCGCTCCGGCGCCGCGGCGAAGGGCGTGCGGCCCTCGGTGAAGATGATCAACGAGAAAGGCGACGAGGTGAAGATCGCCGGCACCGACCACGCCGTGAACATCAGCTTCCCGGTGGGGGCGGTGATCGCGGTGCGCGACGGCCAACAGGTGTCCGTGGGCGAAGTGCTCGCGCGCATTCCGCAGGAAACCTCCAAGACCCGCGACATCACGGGCGGCCTGCCGCGCGTGGCGGAGCTGTTCGAGGCGCGTTCGCCCAAGGACGCCGGCATGCTCGCGGAGATCAGCGGCACCGTGAGCTTCGGCAAGGACACCAAGGGCAAGCAGCGCCTGGTGATCACCGAACCAGGCGACACCGGCGCGCCGCACGAGTTCCTGATCGCGAAGGAAAAGCACCTGCTGGTGCACGACGGCCAGGTGGTGAGCAAGGGCGAGATGATCGTCGACGGTCCGGCAGACCCGCACGATCTTCTCCGGCTGCTCGGCGTGGAGGAACTCGCGCGCTACATCATCGACGAGGTGCAGGATGTCTACCGCCTGCAGGGCGTGAAAATCAACGACAAGCACATCGAAGTGATCGTGCGCCAGATGCTGCGGCGGGTCGAAGTCACGGATCCGGGCGAGACCACCTTCATCACCGGCGAGCAGGCGGAAAAAGCCGACGTGCTGGAAGAGAACGAAAAAGCGGCGAAAGAGGGCAAGCAGCCCGCGGTCTACGCCTACCGGCTGCTCGGCATCACCAAGGCCTCCCTCTCGACCGATTCGTTCATCTCCGCGGCCTCCTTCCAGGAAACTACCCGCGTGCTGACCGAAGCGGCAATCATGGGCAAGCGCGACGGTCTGCGTGGACTCAAGGAAAACGTCATTGTCGGCCGGCTGATCCCGGCGGGCACCGGCATGGCATACCACAAGGTCCGCCAGGCCCAGGCCGCGGAGCCCCCGATGCTCGATCTGCCGCCGCCGGTCGAGGTGGCGCCGGTCGTGGAAGCTACGGCAGGAGGCAGCTGACGCAGACGTTCAGGCAAGAATCAGGAATGAAAAAAGGGCGCCGCGAGGCGCCCTTTCTCATTTGTCAGATCTGCTCTGGCACCTTGTGACGAATACAGCGTCGAGTTTGATCTTGATTAAACATGACTTCGTTTTCCCCGTCCAGAATGGGCTCATGACCGCATCGCTACCGGACACCGGGCGATTCTTCGAGGTCCGGTTCGAGTCCATCGGAGGCTTGGGCGCGCACGCGGCGGGGCAGGTGCTGGCGACAGCCGCCGTGCTCAGGATGGGCCTCAATGGCGCCCATTTCTCCTCCTATGGGTCCGAAAAGAAGGGCTCGCTGGTGCGCTCGTTCGTGCGTCTGGGACCATGCGACCGGCCCATCCGCACCAGCGCGCCGGTCGAAACTCCTGACGCGATCGTGGTTTTCCATGCCGCCCTGTTGCACAACCCGGCAACGCTCGCCGGGCTGCTGAAGGACGGCACTTTCATCTTCAACGCGCCGCCAGGCCCCGTGCCCGAAATGCTTGCGGCGCTGCCGCGCTCGGCGCGCGTGATCCGCGTCGACGCCCTAGGGATCGCGCTGCAGGAGAAGTCGCGGCCGAACGCGGTGCTGCTCGGCACGCTTTGCGGGCAATTCCCGTTTTTCGACCCCGAAATCATCCTGGAGGCGCTGTCCGAGGAATTTGCGGGCAGACATCCGGAAGCAGTCGCGTCGAACGAGCGCGCGTTCCGGCGCGGCACCGCGGATTTCGAGGAACTCTCCGGGGTCGGGCGTGCCGAGGGCGACCTCCCGGTCGCGCGCTCCCAACCGGCGTGGGGATACGAGACGCAGCCCGTGGGCGGCATCATCCCCGAGCCGGGAAACATGGCATGGAACGACCTTACCGCCTCTCGCACCGGATTGATTCCGGTGCTCAACCGCGACGAGTGCATCCATTGCGGCGTATGCGATCTCGTCTGCCCAGACTACTGCCTGACCTGGGGCGATGGCGCGGAGGGCAGCAAGTTCGAGCGCGAACTGATGGGCGTCGACTACCGCTACTGCAAGGGCTGCCAGCGCTGCGTGGAGTCCTGCCCGACCGGCGCCCTGGCGACAGCGAAGGAAACGCCAGGGCTCGCCGAC
>Ga0315281_10009781_pt1 | contig 13274 bp, 10 predicted proteins | sample YL17G07_0_MG_FD_204540 | JGI IMG/M metagenome (GOLD analysis project Ga0315281, IMG submission 204540) | Sediment microbial communities from Yellowstone Lake, YNP, Wyoming, USA - YL17G07_0 | ecosystem: Environmental > Aquatic > Freshwater > Lake > Sediment | place: USA: Wyoming | collected... | reverse complement strand
AGTTCTCTGTATTAAATATTACTGAAGGCTGGGAATAAGAGATAGCAGGGAATATGAATAAAAACGCTAATATGAAAATCTTTCTCATGAAATATATTACAACATCCTCCTTTAAAAAGAAACCGTTAGCAAGCAAATTTCGTCAAGGGCCTTAAATAATTCGTATGTTATACTATATAGTTAAGCGCATGTATGAATTTATAATCATAAAGGGAGCAAGGGAGCATAATCTCAAAAATATTGACCTCTCCATACCCAGAGATGCAATAACTGTAATAACAGGCCCGTCAGGTTCGGGTAAATCATCGCTTGCTATTGATACTATATATGCAGAAGGGCAGAGGCGCTATGTCGAAAGCCTGTCTGCTTATGCCAGACAGTTCATCGAGCAGCTTCATAAGCCTGACATTGACTATATCGAAGGGCTGTCTCCATCCATTTCAATAGACCAGAAAACCGTTAACAGGAGCCCCCGCTCGACTGTCGGCACCATCACTGAGATATATGATTATATGCGTGTCCTTTACACAAGGATAGGAAAGCCATACTGTTATAAATGTGGCTCTCTTATATCAAAACAGGAATCTGTGGATATCATTAATTCAGTTATGTCCCTGCCACAGGGAAGCAGGCTTCAGATCCTTGCGCCGATAGTCAGGGACAGAAAAGGCGAATACAGGAAAGAGCTTCAGGAGATGCGCAGAGAAGGTTTTATAAGGGCGAGGATAGATGGCGAGATGATGGATCTGACAAAAGATATTATTCTCAGGAAACATAAACGCCATACAATAGAGATTGTCATAGACAGGCTTATCATAAAGATAGGTATTGAGCGCCAGTTAAAAGACGCAATCGAAACAGCCCTTACTTACTCAGATACAGTAGTTATAAATCTTATCGAAAAACACAGGGATATCCTCTTCTCAAAAACCACGGTATGTCTGAATTGCGGTATAAGCTACCCTGAAGTAACCCCGATGTTCTTCTCATTTAACAGCAAGCAGGGCGCTTGCCCGAGGTGTAAGGGGCTGGGCTTCGAGAATCTTGAGGAAGATTCTACTGAGCTTGAAGAATACAGATACTGCAGGCTCTGTGAAGGATTGAGATTGCGGAAAGAAGCATTGAGCATAAAGATACAGGACATAAATATAAGTGAATTCGCAAAGATGTCAGTAGAAGGTGCAGTATTTTTTATCGAAAACTTAAAACTCACGGAGAGAGAACAGACGATTGCATCACGTGTCCTTAAAGAAGTAAAAGACAGACTTTATTTCCTAAAAAAAGTAGGACTCAATTATCTCACTCTTGACAGGTCATCCCTTACGCTATCAGGCGGAGAGGCCCAGAGGATAAGACTTGCGGCACAACTTGGTTCTTCTCTCACAGGTGTCCTCTATATCCTCGATGAACCGAGCATCGGTATGCACCCGAGGGACTGCAAGAAACTCCTCGAAAGCCTTTCATCAATAAGGGACGCCGGCAATACTGTTATTATTGTCGAGCATGATGAGGAGACAATAAGATGGGCTGATTTTGTTGTGGATATGGGGCCGGGTGCAGGGCTCAGGGGTGGTTGGATTGTGGCTTCAGGGAGACCTGAGGAAATAGAGAGAAACGAAAAATCAATAACCGGGAAATACCTCAGTGGTTCAATATCAATAGATATCCCTTTTGTGAGAAGAGATCCAAAAGACTTTATAAGGATAATAGGTGCCCGGGAATTTAATCTCAAGGATATCAATGTTAATATTCCGCTTGGAATCTTTACATGTGTGACAGGGGTCTCAGGTTCAGGTAAAAGCACACTCGTGCTCGAGATACTCTATAAGGCACTCTGCAGAGAAATATATGGAAGCAGATTAATCCCCGGCCGATATAAAGAAATCATGGGCATGGATAAGATAGACCGCGTGATATGTGTTGATCAATCACCTCTTGGAAAAACACCAAGGTCTAATCCGGCAACATATACCGGGGTCTTTTCATTTATTAGAGAGTTATTTGCACAGGTTTCTGATTCAAAAATAAGGGGATATGCTTCCTCGAGGTTCAGTTTCAATCTTTCAGGCGGAAGGTGTGAATCCTGTCACGGAGGTGGGTTGATTAAGGTAGAGATGCATTTCCTGCCTGATGTTTATATATCATGCGATACCTGTAAGGGGAAAAGATATAATAAAGAGACCCTCGATATAAGATATAAAGGGAAGAACATTGCAGAGGTGCTTGAGATGACTGTGTCCGAGGCACTTCAATTTTTTTCGTCAATCCCTCATATAAAGCAAAAGCTCGAAGTACTCGAAGATGTAGGGCTTGGTTATTTACAGCTTGGACAACCTGCATCAACGCTTTCAGGCGGTGAGGCACAGAGGGTGAGACTCTCAAAAGAGCTCGGAAAAAAATCAACAGGCAACACGCTCTATTTACTTGATGAACCCACGACAGGACTCCACTTTGTTGATATCCAGAGACTGCTTAATGTAATAAACAGCCTCGTTGATTCAGGGAATACAGTTATCATAATAGAACACAACCTCGATGTGATAAAATCTGCTGACTATATTATAGACCTTGGACCTGAAGGTGGTGAAGAAGGAGGGAAGGTTGTTGCAGAAGGCACTCCAGAGTCGGTCAGCATGAACCCTGATTCCTATACGGGCAAATTCTTAAGGAATAAACTATCAAGGCTTAAACATGCGAGGGTAGCATGAGAGACAAGTCCAAAGTTGAAAGTTTAAAAGTTACAAAATCAAATCCCCCCACGCCCCCCTTTACTAAAGGGGGGCGTGGGGGGATTACTAAAGTATTACTTTTTACTTTTTACTTTTTACTTCTTACTTTTTTGTGTGCTTGCACATCCCACAAGGAAAGGATCTATAGAAAAAGTAAAATCCTGATGGACACGTTTGTTACCATAACAGTTGTCTCCAATTCAGAGAATAGCGCTGGAAAGGCAATTGATAATGCATTCTCTGAGATAGAAAGGCTCGAAAAGCTGTCAAATTTTTTTTCGTCTGAGAGCGAGGTATCCAGGATTAATAAAAATGCAGGTATCCTTGAGGTAAAAGTATCACCTGATATCTTAGATATACTTGATAAGGCATTGTATGTCTCTGAAAAGACCGAAGGTGCCTTTGACGTGACAATAGGCCCTGTCATAACCCTCTACGACTTTCATAAAAAGATAAAACCTGAAGAAAGCGCAGTCAAAAAAAATCTGTCATTGGTGAATTACAGGGAGTTAATTATTGACAGGAATAAATCTGCAGCATTCCTGAAAAAAAGAGGTATGCTTATTGACCTCGGTGGAATCTCAAAAGGATATGCTGCTGATAAGGCAGTAGAGGCATTAAAGAGGAACAGAATAAATTCCGGACTTGTATCCGTTGCAGGAGATATAAAGGCATTCGGGCTCAAACCTGATGGAAAGCCCTGGAAGATCGGCATAAGGAATCCGAGAATCCCCCCTAACCCCCCTTTAGTAAAGGGGGGCAAGGGGGGATTTTCAGATGATGTCATGGCGACCATCGAGCTCAATGATATGGCTATATCCACCTCCGGAGACTACGAGCGCTGTTTTATACTCGATGGTAAAAGGTACCATCATCTGCTTTCCCCCAAGACAGGCTATCCTGCTGAGGGATGTCAGAGTGTAAGTGTTATAACAAAAGAGTGTGCATTTACAGATGCATTCGCAACGGGTATCTTTATTCTCGGCCCGGGAAAAGGGCTAAAGGTTCTTGGAAAGATGGGATTTGATGGGATAATAGTGGATAGTCAAGGGAAAGTACATACCACACCCAACATCAGAGGGAAGTTTGAATTTAAACGGACTTCTTAAACGTACTACAATTGCTGACAAAATCCTTTTATCTATACTGATACTTCTGTCTTTTTCAGGCATCATTTTTGTTAAGAAAGTCTTACCTGCAAGCCGGACAGTGCAGATAGAGGCTAATGGTAGCCTTGTATATGTATTGCCTATTGATAAGGACAGGACTGTGTCAGTAGAGGGTCCTGAGGGCAGGACAGTTGTTGAGATAAAAAATCACAGGTTAAGGGTAACTGAATCTCCATGTCATAACAAGCTATGTATGAAGCAGGGATGGATCGAGAGCGGAGCAATAGTATGCCTTCCAAATAAAGTTGTTGTAACCATAGGCGATCACGAAGATGAAATCAATAAGATAGTTGATGCAATTACAGGATAAATACAGGATAGCCCTGCTCTCTGCTTATGCATTAGCCCTTCATGGCTTTGAGAGCCTATTACCAACCCCGATCCCCTGGTTAAGACTCGGTCTTGCAAACATTATCACTCTTATAACACTATTCCTTTACGGCATCAGGGCTGCAATCATGGTAACGCTTATAAGGGTAATCCTCTCTTCAATATTTACAGGCACATTCCTCGGCCCTGCCTTTATCCTGAGCCTCGGAGGAGGGGTTGCAAGCACCCTTGCCATGGGCTCTGTCCTGTCTATTGCCCCAAGATTATTCAGTACCATAGGTCTGAGCCTTATTGGTGCATTGTTTCATAATATTGCCCAGCTTTTTCTTGCTTACTTTCTGTTCATACAGAGGATTGAGGCAATACTTCTGATAAGCCCTTTAATTATTCTTATTGGTACAGTGACAGGCACTGTGAACGGTGTTGTTTCAGACCTTGTGATTAAAAACTTGAAAAAAACATACCAAAAGATTCAGAATTGATTGTGAAAATCATCTGTCCGATATGTAAGGATACAACCACTTGGGAGGAGAATCCCTGGAGGCCTTTTTGTTCCGAGAGATGCAAACTCATTGATCTCGGTAAATGGGTATCAGACGAATATAAAATACCTATTAAAAGTGAAGAAGAAATAGAAGGAATAGCAGAAGAAGAAAAAAAAGAGGAAAAGTGACAAGTTGTTAGTTGTTAATTATTTATGGTAGTCTACCTATCAGTTGCATAGAAGAAGGGCAGATATACTGAAAAACCCCTGCAAAGCGACAAAATTTTTATTAAAATACACATGACTGCATACTTAATGATAAATCTATTTTACATAGAGGCTGGCTGGCCGGGATTGATGGCCATAAGGAGTCGCTGGCAGGCTTTTTTCAGCACATCTGCCTACTCCAAAAAGTTTTACAATGTTTAACTTATTACAAATCCCCCGGTTAATAAGGGGGGAAGGGGATAAGGAGGGGTTATGATTAAGATAGCGGTAGCAGGTGCAACAGGGAGGATGGGGAGCAGGATTACTGCTCTCTCAAAAGAATATAAAGAATTACAATTAGCAGGTGCATTTGAGAGAAAGGGACATAAAGATATAGGCAAAGACATCGGGACAATAGTCGGCATTGGAAATACAGGTGTAAAACTCGCAGATAGTCTTGAATCAATCATTGGCAATGTTGATTTAGTTATATCTTTTACTACGGTAGAAGCGTCAACGGAACATCTGAGGCTTGCATCCTCAAAAGGCAAAGCCATGGTTATCGGGACGACCGGGTTCACAAAAGATGATTTAAAAGAAGTCGCTAAACTTACTAAAAAAATCCCATGCGTAATGGCCTCCAATATGAGTATGGGCGTAAACCTTCTTTTAAAGGTATTGCAGGATATTGCGAGGGTACTTGGCGATGCTTACGACGTTGAGATTATCGAGGCACACCACAGGATGAAAAAGGATGCCCCAAGCGGAACCGCATTGAAGATGGCGCAGGTAATCGCAGATGCCTTAAAAAGGAATCTTGATGAAGTTGCTGTTTACGCAAGAAAGGGTATAATCGGCGAGAGAACCAGCAAAGAAATCGGGATACAGACTATCCGTGCAGGTGACATTGTTGGAGAACACACGGTTATATTCGGCGGTCTTGGAGAGAGGATTGAGGTTACCCATAAGGTATCGAGCAGGGATACATTCGCAAGAGGCGCTCTAAGAGCAGCTAAATGGGTGGTTGGCAAGCCGGCAGGACTATATGACATGCAGGATGTGCTGGGATTGAAATAAGTTTGTTAGCTTACTGAAAAAATAAGAAATGTTGTAGCTTGGTGGAATTTAATGTTTTTAAGATAGAACTTAATATAATTGACACTATCTGATTTAGCTAAAAGGCAGATTACACCTACTACTACGCGGGGTTGACAAAGCGAAAAAAGTGTTGATTAACGTTAAAAGTAAACGGGTAACGCTGGGCATGAGGCGCCAGGGCAACCAGCCTTTGCGAAAAAAACACAGAGGCTATTCCCGATTTGCCTCGATGCCATTGTTATGGTGTTTTTGATTTTTCTTCTTCCATCGCCCTTACATAGCGAGATAAATGATAGGAGGCTAACGACATGTCCTCTATTGTTATTGATATTTTCTCATTTTCAATGTATTGAGGTAATGCTTTTGGATTTAATACCCAGCAATTACTTTTCTTGCCTTCTTCAGTAGTTTCAATGAACCACCCCGGAAATACAACTACTGGTTTTATTTGAAATTCTTTTCCCGTTGATTCTTTTAATAAGTTCCGCAGCCAATTTGCCGAGGCAATAGATTGGTCAATAGGGTTATCGTTAAGTTTCAAACCGTCAACGGTTATTTCCCTGCCGTTAAAATGTATTTGTGCATCTTTATCGTTTGGCTTGCTGTATGTTTTGGTTTCTATTAAAAATATCCCTTTGTTAGAAATTATGACATGATCAATGTTGAATTGTTTTCCGACAATATCATGGAATATCTTGTATCCCTTTTCTCTCAACACATCCAAATGCTCACCGACGACACGTTCACCGTCTCTACCTAGTTTGAGGAGCTTAACTTGTTTTAATATTTTTTTTACTTTGAAAAAACTAAATAAAATAACCAAGCCTGCAAGGAAGGTCATTGTTTTGGGATATGGCGGGTTGTTTATATAAAACCGCATCCATTCATAGCCGGCTATCGCAATGCTGAACATACTGATTAATAAATATAGTTCAACATTATCAGTAAAAAGTTTATCAATCTGCTCATCAAGTGATTTGCCAGCGTATCTGAGCGGCTTATTCTTTAGGGGAGATCGCTTTGTTGAATCTATCTTGTTTTGTCTATTCATATTCACCATAACGAGTCTGTAGAAAAAGTCGTTTTTAATAGTATATTGTACCCTTTACTACCTTGCAAATCACTTTTTACAACGGTTGTTTGCTCCTGTCAAGAGTTTTACAATCTTAGTAACAATGTCCCTTGATTTCTTTGACATTACCCCTTGAAGCTATGTGATAAACAGCACCGTCATATTCTATCCTTAGCGGTTTTGCCATAGAAAAATTATATCATATAAAGACTTTTATGTCAAGATTAAAGACCTGACCCCATGAACTGTTCTCATGAACTTCGTTCTCTGTTGAAATTGCCACAAACAAACCTGAGGTTTAGCCTTGAGAGAGATGACAAGAGCAGATTATGAGAAAACAAAAGGGCGCCGCAATAACGACGCCCCCTCGGAAAAAATGAGAATAGAAATTACTCCTTTTCTTTCTTTTTTATCTCTTTCAATTCCTTCATCTCTTCCTTCGTCATGACTTTCCATGCCATCATCTTGCCGTCTTTCTCTGAGTATTTGGCGCTCAACTTGTCGCCAACCTTCACGTCAGCGAGGGTCTTCCCTTTGGCAAACTTGGTCTTGTCAGTAGTAGTGAGCACAACTTCGCCCTTCTCACCTTTTATGGTAAGGGTCTTTGCCGCTGCATCAACTGCTGTCACCTCGCCGGTAACGTGCATCGCCTTCGTTGCATGTTTCTTCTCTTTTGCAAAAGAAAGTCCCACAACGGAGAGAACAAAGAGAAGTGATACTATAATAGCTAATGCCTTCTTCATGAAATCACCTCCTTCCATAATGAATATTGCTGCATTGAATATCTTCTAAGCAAGGACTGCGCCAGGAAGAGTTAAGCGTTCATCAAAAAATGAAACGCTCCAAAGAGGACAAACCGCTGGCCTGAAGATATTGATGATTCAAGAACGGTCGCGAAGAGGGAAACTTGTCAACGATATTCTACGCTTCTGACCATGCAGGAAAGGAGTCGCTTTCGACTTTTCGGGAGTGTTATTTTGAGTTCTGTCGCCCCATGGGGTCTTGTCGACGCAAGGGATGAGGGGGTACTCTTCAATAATTTTCCCCCGATTTTCCTCCTTATTTAGGGTGTGCCTTCCCGATTTAGGAAGTCTTTCGAGCTTGAACTACAACTTGTCGGTGACACCTCAGAATATTCACTCAGATCATCAACAAAAGAGAAAAGTGACTTACTCTTCTTCATATTCAGTTATCAATGCCCTTTAATGATTATGAGGGTGGTAACCTAAGACTTTCAACCGTAAATCGTTAAACTCAATAATTGCCAATTTTCACTCTTTGTAGGTGTAGTCATTAGCCGAAATCACTATGTTGCTCCGTCTTACCACATCTCCTTATGAAATGTGTATTTCTCCTCGTATTCAATGCGCTGCCAGTCTTGGTACCCGTGTCTTCGTTATGGAAAACAACGCCACTGATCTGCCCCAATTTTGTTTGCTTCAAGGGAAACTAAACGGATATCGAAAATTGATGCTTTGTGCACTACTGGAATCATGGGGGTCAAACTTGTTTATTGCAATTTGCTGAATTTTGGGAGCTTGAACTGTGCTTCACGTATGCAAAGTCAAGCTTGGATGAGCTTTAGCCTCAGATGATCCGCTGGGGCAGAAAGAGACGGGCTTTAATGATTACCGAAAAAAATAAAAAAACCTGCCTCTTCGGTTTGAGACTCTATGTCATCAAATAAAGTTGTCTTAGGCTATATGGCGCAGCAAAGCAAAAAATGAAAGAGCCGAAAGACTGGCGTAAAACATATGACAATGCTGAATTTAAGATAATCAATCGTGAAAATTACTTGGAATTTATTTTATAAAATAGTAACAGGCTTTAATATCTCAGTATCTCAATAAAGTCAGCTATATCTTTTTCTTCTTCGCCTTTTGCTATTAGTTTTTTGTTTTCAAAATCTTCTTTTGCCTTGTCCTTATTTCCTTTATAAAGAGGGTCAAACTCTATTGCACGCGTAATAGCAGTTGCGGCATCGCCATATTGGCCTTTAGCATTGTAACAGAGCGCCAGACCGTAATATGGCAAATGAAAATCGGAATATCTCCTTAAAGCCTCCTTATATGCATCTATTGCATCATTGTATCTCTTTATCCTGTAATATACCCTGCCTAAATTATTGAATGCTTTTTCAGGATTTTTGTATAAGGTGTTTGACATGGCCATTTTATATGATTCAATGGCCTCATCGAATCTCCCTGTTTTTTCGTATGCAAAACCAAGGAGGTTTGATGCCTCAGAAAAGTTTTTATCTATCTTTAAAGCCTTCTGGAAATACTTTATAGCCTCTGGATAGTTCTCAAGCTTCAGAAGATATATGACGCCCATCGCATTAAGGATTTCTTTATTATTGGGGTTAAGCTCCAGTGCCTTCTGGAACTCTATAAATGCCGGCTGGATATTGTTGTCATTAAGATATGATATGCCTAATTGATAATGGGCATTCGCCTTCTGGATATTCTCTCCTGTCTTAGTGGTTGAACAGGAGAATAGAAATATTGTAAGAAAAATAAGAATATTTATTGTTTTCACCCTTTAATTCTCCTTATTGAAACTATCAGAAATAGGTAAACAAGTAAAGAGGTAAGATATTTCTTCAAAGATTTTTTCCCATGGGAATCCACTTAAATCGACCTCAAAGCCGTCCGGTAAGAATTTAATTCTTCCATTTCTTTTCTTGCGAAGTTCAAAGATATCCCGGGGCTCGACCTTTGTATCAGGAGAGAATATTACACGGATATTTCCCTGCGTGTCCTGGATCTTTGTAATGAGGAGCTCTCTTGCCATTATCTTCAGCCTCATTATATCTAAGAGGTTTTTAACCTCATCCGGCGGTCTTCCAAATCTGTCTTTAATCTCTAATTCAAGCGCTTCTATTGCCTCATTTGTCCTTGATGATGCAATCCTTCTATAGAGGCTCAGCCTGAGTGTTATATCATCTATATATTCTTCGGGTATGAATGCGTTAACCTTCAAACTTATTGAAGGTTCGAACTCTTCTTCAATCTTCTGGCCTTTTAACTCTGCTACTGACTTTTCTAACATCTCCATATAAAGGTCAAAGCCGACTGCATGGATATGCCCTGATTGTTCAGCGCCAAGGAGGTTTCCCGCACCTCTGATTTCCATGTCTTTCAATGCAAGCCTGAAGCCTGCTCCAAGGTAGCTCATCTCCTGTATTGCCTGCAATCTTCTCTTAGCCTCTTCTGTAATTATATCCTCACCTGGAATGAGAAAATAAGAATATGCCCTCACAGTACCTCTTCCAACACGGCCCCTGAGTTGATATAGATCAGCAAGTCCCATCATGTCTGCCCTGTCGATGATAATGGTGTTAGCTGTTGGTATATCGAGTCCCGAACCAATTATAGCTGTGGCCAGAAGCACATCTATTTTGTACTCGTAAAATTTAAGCATAGCTGTTTCGAGTTCCTTCTCAGCCATCTGGCCATGTGCAACTGCTATCCTTGCTGAAGGCAGGAGTTTCAAAAGATAATCGGCTATCTTATAAATACCTTTTATCCTGTTATGTACAAAAAATACCTGACCGTTTCTCTCGATTTCTTTTTTTATAGCCTCTTTTATCAATTCCCCATCGAATACCGAGACGATGCTTTTGACAGCGAGTCTTTCCTCCGGCGGTGTTTCGATTGTACTCATGTCTTTTATGTCTGAGAGCGCCATTGAGAGTGTTCTTGGTATAGGCGTTGCAGTAAGCGTGATAACGTCAATGCCTTTTTTAAATTCTTTTATCTTTTCCTTTTGCCTGACACCAAACCTGTGTTCTTCATCAATGATAAGAAGGCCGAGGTTATGAAAGTTTATATCCTTGCTAAGAAGACTATGAGTTCCTATAATTATGTCAATATCGCTGGTTGACAGCGCCTTAATTGTTTCCTTCTGGTCCTTCTTCGATTTAAACCTGCTCAGATAATCTATCCTGACAGGAAATGCAGAAAACCTTGTTTTAAAAGTCCTGTAATGTTGTTCACACAGTATTGTAGTAGGCACAAGCAGAGCCACCTGCCTCCCATCATAAACTGCCTTGAATGCCGCCTTCATTGCAACCTCTGTCTTACCATATCCAACATCACCGCAGATAAGCCTGTCCATTGGTTTTTCTGATTCCATATCCCTTTTAATGTCTTCTACTGCCTTTATCTGGTCAGGTGTTTCTTCGTAGGGGAAGAAGCTGTCAAATTCCCTGTGGAGTTCGGTATCAGGGCTGAATGAAAAACCCTTATAGACCTTTCTCTCAGCATAAAGGGCAACGAGTTTTCCTGCTATCTCGTGTATCTTCTTTTTTACTCTCTCTTTTGTTCTCTGCCAGGTCTTCCCTCCGAGCCTGTCAATCTTTGGAATAATGCCTTCTTCAGAATGATATTTCTGTATGCTGTTAATACTTTGAAGGGGTATGTATAATCTTCCACCTTCATACTCAATCAGCAGGAGATCTTCTTCGACACCTTCTATGCGCTGGCGCATAAGTCCGTGAAATCTTCCGATGCCGTGGTCTTTGTGGACAATAAAGTCGCCTGGTCTAAGGTCATCGAGTGAGGTAAGAAGCCTTGCTACCTTTGATTTCTTGATAGGCCTGTAGCCGGGCCTTCCACCGAATATCTCTTTTTCGGTCAGGATTAAGATGCCCGGTAAAAAGAGGCCTGATGAAAGGTCGCCGACAGTTATCGAAACACTTCCCTTATACTCAAAAATCTCTGTCTTATCTATGACGGGTGCAACTACACCTCCTTCTATCAGTATGTTTTTAAGCCTCTCTGCCTGGCTGTTTGATGATGAAATAAGGCGAATCTCTGACTGGGTGTTCTTGATTTTTTGTGGTAATTCCTCTATATTTTTTCTTTCTTCAGGAATAATCCCCAGACCTTTTATCGAAAGTATCCCTGCATCATAACCATGGCCTTTTATGGAATATCTTGAAAAAAATGTAATATCCTCAGGGAGTTTTTCTCTTTCCTGAATCGAATCTGAAAAAAAGTATCTTGAATTATCCATTAGCTCAAGCAGTGTTATGCCTGATAGGGGGTCTTCTGTCGGGAATATTAGGAACTGAGAAACATCTTCTCCGGATCTCTGTGTATCGACTTCAAAACTCTTGATGCTATCTATTTCATCCCCAAAGAATTCAAGCCTCAGAGGGTTTTCCGATGTCGAAGGAAAGATATCAAGAAGCCACCCGCGCCTGCTGTACTCACCTTGCTCGACAACAAGCGAAACATTTTTGTAACCTATCTCCTGAAGTCTTTTTTCAATTTCTGTCCTGCTGATCTCCATACCTTTGGTGAGATTTATAACGTTCCTATGTAGTTCTTTCTGAGGCCATATAGGTGAATTAAGATTTTTGAAAGAACAAACAATAGAGTTTTTTCCCTTGAGTGAGTAAACTACCTTTGCCCTCTTACCTGAAAGGGAAGGGCCATCAGGCTCTGGAAGTAAGAGGACCTGCTCTTTTTTAAATGCCTCTCTGAAAAAATTGATATCCTTATGAAGCTCTTCTGCAAGTTCTTCGGTTAATTCAACTGCAAGAAATGGTTCATCGTAAAGGGCAAGAAGGAGGGCGGCAGATGAGCCTGTGAGGTTGTAAATGCGCGAGTCTTTAAACCCGTCTTTAATGATATTTTGTAAAGGTGTAAAATCCATTGACAATATGCTAAATTATAACATACAGATTTTATTTAAAAGGATGAGGGTATGAATAAGATATTAAGACTTGGTCTTCCAAAGGGCAGTCTTCAAGAGTCAACATTAAAACTTTTTAGAAAGGCAGGATACCACATTACAATATCAAGCCGTTCGTACTATCCATCTTTTGATGACCCAGAGATAGAGGCCATGTTAATCAGGGCACAGGAGATGCCAAGGTATGTTGATGCCGGAATACTTGATTGCGGCCTTACAGGCAAGGACTGGATAATGGAACAGAATGCTGACGTACATGAGGTTGCTGAGCTTATTTATGCAAAAGAAGGTCTCAGGCCTGTAAAATGGGTGATTGCAGTTCCCAATGAATCCAGGATAAAGACCTTAAAGGACCTGAATGGAAAGCGGATTGCAACAGAACTTGTTGGGTTTACCAAGAGATATCTTAAATCCAAAGGTATAAAGGCTGAGGTAGATTTTTCGTGGGGTGCAACAGAGGTCAAACCGCCTCACTTAGCTGA
>Ga0315281_10009780_pt1 | contig 13275 bp, 12 predicted proteins | sample YL17G07_0_MG_FD_204540 | JGI IMG/M metagenome (GOLD analysis project Ga0315281, IMG submission 204540) | Sediment microbial communities from Yellowstone Lake, YNP, Wyoming, USA - YL17G07_0 | ecosystem: Environmental > Aquatic > Freshwater > Lake > Sediment | place: USA: Wyoming | collected... | reverse complement strand
TCGACCTCTCCTGTCCTTCGTCGTGAGCTCAGGCCATGGGAATGACCAGTACGGTGGCGGCGGTCGCCACCGCGGCGTGGGCTGGACCCGTCGGGACGCGAGAACCGCGCACCGTGCCGAGAGAAGGGCCGCCCGTGAGGCGAGCGGCGGGCCAAGCGGACGATTCATTCTAGCACAGGGGCGGCGGCCGGCGGCGGCCGGCGATCGCCTCGGCGAGGGACGCGGCTGGGCGCCGGCTGCCTGACGGCGCTCCCCCGAACGTCACTCAGCTTTCCGTCCCGAGTTCGAGCACGGAAAGCGGTGGCGGAGGCGCGGCGGCCGGCTGCGGCAAGGAGGCGCCGAGCGCGGCGACGAGCAGCGGCAGCGCGGCGATGGCGAAGAGCACGGCCGCCGCGCCCGCCTTGTCGCCGAGTATGCCGAGCGCCGCGACGAAGAGGCCGCCCACGCCGCTCGACAGGCCGACCGTGAGCCCAGTGGCGAGGCCCATGTGGGCCGGCAAGTACTCCTGGGCGAGTACAAGGGTGATGCTGATGTAGGCGTTCATGCCGAGCCCGATGAGGGCCACGATCGGCAGCATGGGGCCGTAGCCCAGAGCGGGCAGCAGGGCGATGAGCGGCACCAGCGCCAGCTGCGGCGCGACCAGCGCAAGGCGACGCCCGAAGCGCTGGGCGGCGAGCCCGCCGAGAAGCGTGCCCGCGGCCCCGGCGGCCAGCAACACGCTCGTCAGGATGTTGCTCGCGCCGGGGCTTGTGCCGCGCTCGTGGACGAGGAACAGGGGGACGTACGTCAGGAGGCCCGTGGTGACCCCACCGGCGGCGCAGGTGAAGAGGAGCAGGCGCACGAACGGCCGCCACTCGGCGCTGCGCGCCGATGCCCGGCGGCGCACCTCCGCGCGAGCCGGCGGTCGCCGGCGCTGACGGCGGAGGGCGAAGAGCAGGACGCCCGCGGCGACGAACGGCACCACGGGGATCGCGAGCGTGCCGCGCAGGCCCCGAGGGGCGAGGGCGGCGGCCACGAGCAACGGGCCCAGGGCGTACCCCACGCTGCCGCCCAGGGAGAAGACACCCATGTCGGCGTTGATCCTGCCCCCCGAGACGAGGCGCGCCCACCGCGCCCCCTCAGGATGGTAGGCGGCGACCCCCGCGCTGGAGACGATGACGGCCGCCAGCGTCATGGGGAAGCTGTCGACGAACCCTACGGCGCCGACGCCCAGCCCGGCGAGGGCGAGTCCCCCGGGCATCAGCCAGAAGCCGGCGCGACGGTCTCCGTGCGCTCCGAGGAGGGGCTGCAGCACGGCGCCGGCCACGCTCGCCGTGAGCGCGAACACACCGACTGCCACGTAGCTGTAGTCGCGTTCCACGACAAGAAACGGCAGCAGGGCCCACAGAGCCGCGGAGCTCAGGTCGGCGCAGCCGTGACCCAGCGACAGTGCGAGCAAGGGCGCACGAGCGGTGGGCCGGGGACGTGCGCCCGCGCTCATCTGTCCGCCTGGTCCTGCATCGCCGCACAGGACTCTAGCACCGCGACCTTGCCGGTCCGACCAGCCCCCGCTCGGGTCCGCGGCGACCCGGAAGAGGCCTCGGGCAGGTCGCCGCTCTCCATCGCCGTTCCCTCGCTGCGACCCGTGTATGGCTCGCCTTCGAGGCGATTGCATACTCTCGCACGCTGGGCGTGTTATTATGCGCGGCACCTCAGGCCGCTGGCCCGGGGACAGCGACCGTAGTGGCAACGGGGGGACTGCGTGAGTCGCATCGTGCTCGCCATCAGCAGAGCCGCCGCGCAAGGCGCCCGGGGGATGATCCCGTGTTCAGTGCGGGGTCTCCGAGTGCGCGACGCGTGCGTCGCCATCGTCCGCGCCTCCTCCCCCCACTCGACCGACTCGGTCGTCTCCATCACCGACATCGACCGGACCGCCTGGGGCTCCCTGGCCGCCCGGTCGTGCTCGTCACTCGACACGACATCGCGCGCATCTGAGCTCGTCGGAGTGCGCACCCATGAAGGACGGAGGCAGGCACCATGCGTGGACGCAGATTGAGGCTCTCGATGGCGGTGCTCACGGCGGCGCTGGCGGTCTCGCTGGCCGTTTCGTTGGCCGTCATGACCGCCGGCTGCGGCGGGGACGACACCACGGCGACGGAGCAGCCACTCAAGATCGGCGCGGTCGTCTCCCTTTCGGGCACCTACGCCGGCCTCGGCCAGCCCGAGAAGAACGTGCTTGACATGGAGGTCAAGCGCATCAACGACGCCGGCGGTATCAACGGCAAGAAGGTCGAGCTGATCGTCGAGGACGACGCCACCGACGAGGCCAAGGCGGCCGCCGCGACGAGCAAACTCATCGACCAGGACGGCGTGGTCGTCATCATCGGTGCGACCGGCACCGGTCAGACCATGGCGATGCGCGGCGACATCGACCGCGCCAAGATCCCCCAGGTCTCGATGGCGGGCGGCACAGTCGTCACCAACCCCGTCGACCCGCTCGTCTTCGCCACCCCCTGGTCGAACTCCATCGTCGTGCCGTTCACGCTCGACTACCTCAAGCAGCAGGGCATCACGAAGATCGGCGTCATCAGCGACAGCGGCGGCTTCGGCGCGGACGGCCTGGCCGTTCTCAAGGCCGACGCTCCCAAGGCCGGCGTCGCGATCGTCGCCGACCAGACCTTCAATCCCGGCGACACCGACATGACCGCCCAGCTCACCAAGATCAAGAACTCGGACGCCCAAGCGATCGTCATGTGGACCGCCGGCGCAGAGGCCGCGATCATCGCCAAGGAAGTCAAGGATCTCGGCATCACGATCCCGCTCTACGGCAGCCACGGCATCGCGCGCAAGGAGTTCATCGACGGCGCCGGTGCTGCTGCCAACGGCGTCAGGTTCGCCGCCGGCAAGGTCCTCATCCCCGAAGCCTACGGCCTGGGCAGCGAACCCTACACCGTGGCCACGGAGTTCATCGATCGCTACAAGACGGCGTACGGCGAGGCCCCAAGCACGTTCGCCGGTCACGCCTATGACGCCCTGTACCTAATCGTCGAAGCGGCCAAGCGAGTCGATGGGGACGTGACCGCCACCGCGCTCCGCGACCAGATCGAGGCGACCTCGGGCTTCGTCGGCATCGGCGGCACGTTCACGTTCTCGCCGACGGACCACAGCGGGATGACGGCGAGCGACCTCTCCATGTACCTGATCTCAGGCGGCGCCTGGACGCTGGCCAAGTAGCACGAGAACGGAAGGACCCAGACCCCCGACTCTGGCTCGCGCTCGCGAGCCTGGGAGTCGGGGGTCTGGTCGACAGCGAGCGCGACGCGACCGGATGACGGGCGGGACCCGGGGACCCACGAGTTGGACGAGCTTCTCCAGTTCCTCATAGCGGGCCTCAAGAACGGCTCGATCTACGCGCTCGTGGCGCTCGGCTTCACGATCGTCTTCGCCGCGACCGGCGCGATCAACTTCGCGCAGGGCGAGTTCTTTATGCTCGGCGGCATGCTCGGGGTGTTCTTCGCGGAGCTCGGTCTGCCGCTGGCTGTGGCGGCGGTAGCGGCGATCGCTGCTACCGCCGCCATCGGTGCGGCCTTCGAGCTGCTCGCCGTCCGCCCCCTGGGCGGCGGCGACCCGCTGCGCATCATCATGGTCACGATCGGTGGCGCCGTCGTGCTCCACCAGTTGGCCCTGCACTTGTTCGGGCCCAACGAGCGTGCCCTGGCGCCGTTCACAGAAGGACCCTCGATCAAGCTGTTCGGCGCCGCCATCGAGCGCCAGACGGTGTGGATCTGGGCGCTCACCGCGATCGCGGTGGTCGCCCTCGCCTTTCTCTACCGCAGGACCACGTTCGGTCGTGCCATGCGCGCCACCTCGATCCGTCGCGACGCGGCCAGGCTGGTGGGCGTCAACGCGAGCGCGATGGTGACGTGGTCGTTCGCGCTCGCGGCCGCGCTCGGCGCGGTCGGCGGCCTCGCCGTCGCGCCGCTCACCCAGACCGCCTTCAGCGTCGGCCCCGGCATGGGCGTCAAGGGGTTCGCGGCGGCGGTCCTGGGCGGGCTCGGCAACCCTGTCGCCGCGGTAGGCGGCGGTCTCATCCTCGGCCTCCTCGAGAGCCTCACGGCGGGATATGTGGACCCCGTCTACAAAGACGGGGTCGCCTTCGTCGTCCTGCTGGTCGTGCTCTTCGTGCGCCCGCAGGGGCTCTTCGGCGGTTCGGGGAGGGTGAAGGTCTGATGAACGGCCGCACGCTCAAGGCGCTCGTCCCTCTCGTCGTCGTCGCGGCGGTGGCCGTGCTGCCGCTGCTGATCACCGACCGCTTCCTCCTCAAGGTCTTCACCTTTGCCGGCATCAACGCCCTGGTGGTCGTCGGGCTGGCCCTGCTGTTCGGCTACACAGGTCAGGTGTCACTCGGCCACGCCGCGTTCGTCGGGCTGGGCGCCTACACCTGCGCCGTGTGCACCGTCCGACTGGGCTGGCCGTGGCCGCTCGCGTTCGCCGCGTCCGGCGCGCTGGCCGCGCTGGGAGGGCTCGCGCTGGCGCTGCCGAGCCTGCGCCTGAAGGGACACTACCTCGCGATGGCGACCCTCGGCTTCGGCGAGCTCATGGTCCTCGCCTTCCGGGAGGCGGAGCCGCTCACGGGGGGCGTCGACGGCTTCGGCGGCATCCCCTTTCCCGCTCTGGGCCCGCTCGAGGTACGCAGCGCGGGCGCGCTGTACTGGCTGGTCTGGGTCGTGGTCGGCATCGCGCTCCTTGCCGCGTACAACGTGACCTCGATGCGCCCGGGCCGCGCCATGCGGGCGCTGCACGGCAGCGAGCTCGGCGCGCAGGCGTGTGGCGTCGACGTCGTCGGGGTGAAGGTGCGGACCTTCGTCGTCAGCGCCCTGCTCGCCGGTCTTGCCGGGGCGCTCTACGCCAGCGTCGTCGGCTTCGTGTCGCCGAGCGTCTTCACTCTCGCGGCATCGATCACCTTCGTGGCGATGGCCGTGCTGGGCGGCACCGGTTCGCTCGCGGGGCCTATCGCCGCCGCGGTGCTGCTCACGCTCCTGCAGTATCTCGACGCGCTGGTCCCGGGGATCCCGCGGGAGACGGCCCAGACCATCCAGACCTACCAGGAAGACATCTACGGTCTCGCCATAGTCCTCGTCGTGATCTTCGCCCCCGGCGGGCTCGCCAGCTTCTGGCGACGCCGGGGGCGGGGAGGCGAACTCTCGTGAGCCTGCTCCAGGTGCGCAACGTCACCAAGCGCTTCGGCGGCCTCACGGCAGTCGACGACGTCTCCTTCGACGTGTTCGAGGGCACGATCAAGGCGCTGATCGGTCCCAACGGCGCCGGCAAGACGACGCTGTTCAACGCGCTCACAGGGTTCGACAGGCCCGACCAGGGATCGGTGCTGTTCGACGACACCGAGCTCGTCGGTCGGCGCCCGCGCGACACGGTGCGCGCGGGCGTGGCCCGCACCTTCCAGAACACCCAGCTCTTCGACGGGATGACCGCCGGTGAGAACGTCATGGTCGGCAAGCAGGTGCACCAGCGACGCGGCTTCTCGGCCGCCATGCTGCGCCTCCCTGCGTCGCTCGCCGAGGACCGGGAGGCGCGCGAGGAGGCTGGACGGCTGCTGCGCCTGATCGGCATCGAGGAGTGGGTCGACACCCCTGCCGGCGACCTGCCGGCGGGCATCCGGCGCCTGGTCGAGATCGCCCGCGCCCTCGCGACCGGGCCCCGTCTGCTGCTGCTCGACGAGCCGGCGGCAGGGCTCAATGCCACCGAAGCGCGCGAGCTCGTCCAGACGCTGTTCCGGGTGAGGGACGGGGGCATCACCGTCGTCATCGTCGAGCACCACATGGGCCTCGTCATGGACGTGTCGGACGAAATCGTGGTGCTCGACCGCGGCAGCAAGATCGCCGAGGGGCCGCCACGGATGATCCAGAAGGACCCCGCGGTGATCGCCGCCTACCTCGGCGGGGAGACGGACGACGATGCCTGAGGCAGCGGTCATGCCCGAGGCTGCAGGCGTGCGCGCGAGCGCACCTCTGCTCGAGCTCCGTGCCGTGAGCGCCGGATACGGCCATGTCGAGGTCCTGCACGGCGTCGATCTCGCCGTCGGCGAGGGCGAGGTCGTGGCCGTGATCGGCGCGAACGGCGCCGGCAAGTCCACTCTGCTCAAGGCAGTCGTGGGGCTCGTCGCCCTGCGCGCGGGCACGATCGCCTACGGCGGCGCCCGCGTCCCTGCACCACGCCCAGAGCGCCTGGTGCGTGACGGACTCGCCCTCGTCCCCGAAGGCAGGATGCTCTTCGGCCCGATGACCGTGCGCGAGAACCTCGTCCTCGGCGCCTACGGCGGCGGGCGCAAGGGCAAGGCGGCGATCGGCGAGACGCTGGAACGCGTCCACGCGCTCTTCCCCGTCCTCGGAGAACGCGCGGGCCAGCCGGCCGAGACGCTCTCCGGCGGCGAGCAGCAGATGCTTGCCGTCGGGCGGGCGCTCATGTCCCGCCCGCGCCTGCTGCTGCTCGACGAGCCGTCCCTGGGGCTCGCGCCGAAGGTCATCGCCGAGATCTTCGCGGCGCTCGACGAGCTGCGCGCCCAGGGCGTCACGCTGCTGCTCATCGAACAGGACGCGCGCCTCGCGCTCAAGCACGCGGACCGCGGCTACGTCATGCGGACGGGCCGTGTCGTGCTGGAAGGCTCGTCCGGCGACCTGCTCGCCGACGAGTCGGTGCGGACCATCTACCTCGGCGCCTGGAGCGGTGAAGGAGAGGGATCATGATCTGGAACCCCGAGTACGAGTGCATGGACCGCGCGGCACTGCACCAGCTGCAGGTGCGCCGCCTCCAGATGACGGCGTCGTGGGCCTACGAGCGCGTCCCGTACTACCGCGCCCGGATGGAGGAGAAGGGCGTGCGGCCGCGCGACGTCCGCGTTCTTGACGACCTTCAACGCCTGCCCTTCACCGACGAGAGTGCGCTGCGCGACAGCTTTCCGTTCGGCATGTTCGCCTTGCCGCTCGACGAGGTGGTGCGCGTCCACTCGTCGTCGGGCACCACCGGCAAGCCGGTCGTCGTGGGCTACTCTCGCGGCGACGTCAACACGTGGACGGAGCTTACGGCGAGGGTCGCCGCGGCCGCCGGCGTGCAGCGCGGCGACCTGGTCCAAATGGCCTTCCCCTACGGCATGTCCACCGGCGGGTGGGGCTTGCACTACGGCATCGAGCGCATCGGCGCGACGATCATCCCCGCCGGCGGCGGGCAGACGGAGCGCCAGCTCGTCATGATGCGCGACTTCGGAACGACCGTCCTCGTCTCGACCCCGTCCTACGCCCTCTATCTGGCCGAGAAGGCCGAGGAGCTCGGGTTCGACCTCTCGGCCCTCAAGCTCAGGCTCGGACTCTTCGGCGGCGAGCCGTGTTCCGACAGGATAAAGATCGAGATCGAGGCGAGGCTCGGCATACGCGCCACCGACAACTACGGGCTCTCTGAGGTGATGGGCCCCGGCGTCGCCGGCGAGTGCGAGTGCGCCTGCGGCCTGCATGTCAACGAGGACCACCTGCTCCTCGAGATCGTCGACCCTGCCACGGGGGAGCCGCGCGAGTACGGCGAGCAGGGCGAACTCGTCATCACGACGCTCACCAAGGAGGCCTTCCCGCTGCTGCGCTACCGCACCCACGACCTGACGTCACTCGACTCGTCGCGCTGCGAGTGCGGGCGCACGCTGGTGCGCATGGGCAAGGTGCGACAGCGCACGGACGACATGCTCATCGTGCGCGGCGTCAACGTCTTTCCCAGCCAGATCGAGGACGTGCTCTTCAAGATCGAAGGCGTGCGGCCTCACTACCTCGTCGTCGTCGACCGCAAGCAGAGCCTCGACGACCTCGAGATCCGCCTCGAGGTCGAGGAGAGCCTCTTCTCCGACGTTATGGGCGACATGGTGCGCCTGCAGGCGTCGGTCGCCGACAAGCTCCAGTCAGCTCTCGGCCTGCGCGCCCGGGTGACGCTCGTCGAACCCGGCACGATCGAGCGGACCGCGGGCAAGGTCAAGCGCGTACTGGACCTGCGCGACGCGAAGTAGGCGACCGGCGAGCCGCGCCTGAAGGACAGCGAAACGCCCTTACAGGCGTCGCGCGGTCACTTGGGCCGGCACTGCATCTTCTCGCAGCGGTCCAGCACGAAGCGCCGGTACTTCTCGAGGTCGCGCTCCAGCGTAGCCTGAGCTCGCGAGACCTCTTCGTCGGCCGCGCCCTTGGTCCGTGGGGTGTAGTCCAACTGGACAACGACTTTGACCAGGCGGTCGCCCTCGGTGGTGAGGTCCACATTGCCGGTCTTCATGTCCTCCTCGTCGATCAGCGGCTCCACGTCGGTGAGACCTCGCGTGTAGCCGCTCAGCATTGACTTCAGCATGAACTCGCTCCACTCGAGGTCGGCGAACTCGAGTGGGACGTCGACCAGGATCGAAGCCTCGATGGCGGCCATGTCGCCTCCCTCCATCTTGAGTCGCCCCCGCGCTCGCACGGAGGCCGTGGCGTGAGTCTGCCCGCTTTGCCGGTTTCTCACGACGGCGTAGCCGAGGCTTCATGGAACTCGAGCGCCGCGACACGGCCGACGGCGACCCCGAGACCGACCCTTTCGCTCGCACGCTCTGGACATTCGTCCAGGCGAAGTCATGTCGAATGGCGGATGCGTCCTGCCTGCGACGTTGGGATGATGCACACGCGGGCGGGACAAAGAGCGCCAAGCCGAGGCCGGCATGGGAGGCTGGTTTCTTGGCCCGGGGGCCACGGCGAACGGAGAGCCGGGCGCCAGTGGTGGGCTGCAGCGCTTGGCCCACGGAGAACGCGGCGGGACCGAGGGCGCGGGATGACGAAACGAATCTGACGACGGGGTAATGTAGTCGTCGTAGCTCACTTCCATGTGACCGATGACTGGGAAAAAGGGGGCAAGACATGGCCAAGCAGCTATCTCGACGACAGTTCTTCAAGATCGGCGGCGGCGGACTTCTGGGACTGTACGTGGGATCCCGCCTCGGGAGCTTCACCGAGTTGGCGCACGCCGAGCCGATCCCGGGTGGCACGCTCGATCCGGCCGCCGTGGACAAGTTCGTCACCCCGCTGCTCATCCCGCCCGTGATGCCCAAGGTGGGTACCTTCGGCGGCAAGCGCAGCGGGACAGGGGACTACTACGAGATCTCGATGAAGCAGTTCGAACAGCAGATCCTGCCGGCGGGCATGCCGATGACCACAGTGTGGGGCTATGGAGCCGTGGCGGCCATGGACCGCAAGGGACTGCTGATCCACAACGCCCCGTCGCTGACGATCGAGGCGCAGGCGGGACGACCCGTCCGCATCAAGTGGATCAACGACCTGAAGGACGCGAGCGGCAACTACCTGCCGCACCTCCTGCCGGTCGATCCCACCCTGCACTGGGCCAACCCGCCGGGCGGCACCGACATGCGCGACATGCGTCCGGACTTCGCCGGCAAGACCTACGTGCCGCTGGCGGAGTTCACGGACCCGGAGACCCAGTACACGCAGTACACGGGCCCGGTGCCCATGGTGACCCATGTCCACGGCGCTGTGGGCGTCGGCGACGAGAGCGACGGCTACGCGGAGGCCTGGTATCTACCGGCCACCAACATCCCCGACGGCTACGCCGCCGAAGGCACGTGGTACGACTTCTTCGCCGCCAAGGCGAAAGCGTCGTACGGTGCCGGGTGGGGACCGGGCTTCGCCACGTTCGAGTACCCCAACCACAACCGCGCCGCGACGATCTGGTACCACGACCACACGCTGGGCATGACGCGCTTGAACGTGTACGCGGGCCCAGCGGGCTTCTACATCATCCGGGGCGGCCCTGCCGGCGACGCCGCCGTGCGCGATTCCCGCTGGGGGGGAGTGTGGCCCGCATACCTCCCCGGCCCCGCACCCCAGGCGGGCGACAAGTTCCCGTACAACAAGACCTACTACGAGATCCCGATCGCGATCCAGGACCGCGCGTTCAACGCTGACGGCTCGCTGTTCTACCCAGACACGCGCACGTTCTTCGACGGACTCGTCGGCGACTACTTGCCCAAAGGCGAGTACTCACCCATCTGGAACCCGGAGTTCTTCGGCAACAGCATCATGGTCAACGGCAACACCTGGCCGTTCCTCGATGTCCAGCAACGCCGCTACCGCTTCCGCTTTCTCAACGGCTGCCAGGCGCGCGTCCTCATCCTCGACTTCAACCAGATCCCCGGCGTGGAGGTGTGGCAGATCGGCAACGAAGGCGGCTTCCTGCCGGCGCCGGTGAATCACGCGGCCAACGGCAACCGGCTGCTGATGGGCCTGGCCGAGCGCGCCGACGTGATCGTCGACTTCACCAACGTGCAGTCGGGCAGCTACGTGCTCGGCAACGTGGGTCCCGACGAGCCCTTCGGCGGCGGCGTCCCCGGCGACGACTTCGACAAGGCGGATCCGGACACCACCGGCCAGATCATGCGGTTCAACGTAGGCCCGCAGAAGGGGGGCCAGCCCGACTTCTCGACACCCCCCCAGTACCTGGTCCTGCCGGCGCTTACCGCGCTGCCGACCGAGACCCTCACCCGCCAGCTGGCGCTCATCGAGAAGGCCGGCCTTGGCGTCGACGCCAGCGGCGCGGAGGTCGAAGGCCCGATCGAGGCGCTTCTCGGCACGGTCGGGCCCGACATCATCAGCCCAGACACCACAGAAGGCGTCTGGACCGAACGGATGTGGATGGAGCCCGTGACCGAGAACCCGGAGGTGGGCGCCACCGAGGTCTGGGAGTTCTACAACACCACCGTCGACGCACATCCCATGCACATCCACGAGACGGTCTTCGAGGTCGTCAATCGCGAAGGGCTGGTGCTCGTCGACCCAGACACCGGTGAAGTCGCCTCGCCGATCCAGACCGACGGGGTCGTCACCGGGCCGGAAGCGTGGGAGACGGGCTTCAAGGACACCGTGCTTGCCTACCCCGGCCAGGTCACGCGCGTGCGGGTCAGGTTCGGCAGAGCCGGCCAGTTCGTGTGGCACTGCCACATCGTCGAGCACGAGGACAACGAGATGATGCGGCCGTTCCGCATCGGGCCGGAGCAGCCTGGTCAGCCCGGACTGCCGCCGGAGCCGTGAACGGACGGCGGCGGCGTGCGACCACCGGCGAGCTGATCTGACTCCCAGCTGACGACGACGCCGGCGGCCTATCGGCCGCCGGCGTCGTCGCGTGCCGAATCTCGGCTTCACACGGTCTCTGGTCTCAGCGGGCGGCGGCGTCGCGGCGACCCGCGAGCGCTGGGCGAGTCTCAGTCGTTCGACTCAGACCAACCCTGGGGAGCGGCACCGTCCTACTTGCCGCCACCGCCTTTACCCTGTCCAAGCTGGTCACCGGCGCCCTGGCCCTGTCGATGCGGGTCACGGGCGCCCTGGCCCTGTCCGTGCTGGTGGCCGGCGTCTTGTCCCTGACCCTGGGAGGACTGCCGTTTGCCAGACTGGCGCTGTGAGTGAGGGTCGCCCTGCGACTTGGTCTGGTCGCCTCCTTGCATCCGCGTCGGTTTCACGATGGACCGACGCTTGGCGGTCGGAGCTGCTTCTGCGGGGTGACTCGCGCCGGCGGCGGGATTCGCAACGGCAGCCCGCGGCGTGGTGGTCTGCGTGTCAGGGCGGGGGATGGTGACGCCCACCGCCGACGCGGCACGGGAGGCGAAGCTTTGGACGGCGACTGGGAGCGTGCCCGCCACAGCCAAGCCGCAGAAGAGCATCAGGAAGGCCGCGGACGCGGCGGCGAGTTTCGCCACCACGCGCCTCTTCTTCCGACCGCCGCCTCGGCGAATCGAGCTCCCCCCGCGCACCAGCCGAACGGCCACGTCGCCGCTTTCGGCGACGACCTGGGCCGCCGCCACGATCGCCGCGATATGGACTGCCGCCACGGCGTTCGGCACGGGATCCTCCGGGAATGTGGCATTGAGGTCATGCACGAAGTCGGCGATGACCTGCAGTCCGTCATCGCCGGTCGGCGCCTTGCCGGCCAAGATGCGGTCGAACGCTCTCGCATCGATGTCCCGTGTGCGGCTCATCACGACTCGTTGAGCGGCCGACAGGGCCTGAAAGGATACGGCCCGCGAGGAAAGGTCGCGTGCGAGAGTCGCGAGGCCCTTGGCTTGGAGCGACTTCACAGCCCCTTGCGTCTTACCCAGCGCTCGTGCCGTGTCGCCGATGTTCAGCCCCATGACGACGCGGAGGAGCAACACGTCGCGCTGGTCCGGTGGGAGTTGCTCCAGGGCCCCGCGGGCACCCTCGAACTCCAGAGAAGCTGTCGCATGGTGCCCGGCATGGTCCGACGCGGCGGTCTCCGCGAAGGTCTCCGGCGGCGCCGAGTTCCCAGGCTGCCGTGGGCGCCGGCGCACGTCGTCGACGAACCGGTCGTGAGCGATGGTGAACACCCAGGCGCGGAACTCGGCGTGGCCGCCCTTGAAGCGCGGGAGTCCCTGTACGGCGTCAAGGAACACCGCACCGAGAAGGTCCTCGGGATCGGCGGCGCCCCGCGACCGCAGATAGCGAAGCACCCTTGGGGCGAGCTCGCGATAGATGGCCGCCCAAGCCCACTCGGCCCCGAGCCGAGCGGCTGTCAGCGTCGTGTGAAAAGACCCCTCCAAATAGCACCTGCGGTCAGCCTGTCAGTGCTTAAGGCATCGGCCGACGGAGCCGCCGAGTTGAATCACACGAGGTTCAGCGTCGGCCGAGCCGCGCGGCAGGGGGACATCTCGCGGCCCGCGTCGGCCGACGTTCTGTGGCGGTGCGCAGGCGCCGAAGCCGCCGCCGACGCGCCGCGCGGTCGTTTGGCGAGCGGCATCTAGCCGAAGATCGCGTCCATCTCGGCGAGGGTCTCGGCGTCGAGGCGAAGTCCACCCGCTTGCGCGTTCGACCGAGCGTGGCCGGGGTCGCGGCTCCCGGCGATCGCCACCGTGTTCGGCGCCGCCTCGACCACCCAGCGCAGCGCCAGCGCAGCGGTGGTGGTCTCCAGCCGCGCGGCGATCGCGCGCAGCCGCTCGACCTTGGCCAGGTTCTCCTGGAAGGCGCCCGGGCGGAACAGTTCGTTCTGCTCTTCGTCCCAGAGCTTGCCGCCCCGCCAATCGGTGTCGGCGAACGCGTGGTCGGCGGCCAGCCCGCCGGTGAGGATCCCGGCGCCCATCGGCGAGTACGCGAAGTAGGTGATGCCGCGTTCGGCGAGCCAGGGGAGGAGCTCCGCGCGGTCTTCCTGGACCAGCAGCGAGAACTCGTTCTGCACGGAGTCCACCTGGCGGATCGAGAGACAGCG